>Ga0116231_10004294_pt1 | contig 28955 bp, 27 predicted proteins | sample S1TSphgellanicum_2_FD_89695 | JGI IMG/M metagenome (GOLD analysis project Ga0116231, IMG submission 89695) | Host-associated microbial communities from peat moss isolated from Minnesota, USA - S1T2_Fd - Sphagnum magellanicum MG | ecosystem: Host-associated > Plants > Peat moss > Unclassified...
TTACGGTTTTGTTGGAAGACCAAACAAAATTTGGGCCTTAGACAGCCCCAAATCAATTTTTTTTTTTTTTTTGTATTGACCCAGACTACCTTTTTTTTCTTTTAGCTACTGTCCGTCCCAATTAAGGGGATGGATGAAATGTCCGTTCGGCTTGATGACGGGACGAATTTTGGGGAAGCTTTTTTTCTTTTAGCTACTGTCCGTCCCAATTAAAGGGATGAATGAAATGTCCGTCCGATTGGATGATCAAAAAAAAATAATAAAAATAGAAAACACATAAAATTTTTTAAAAAAAAAAGTTAAAAGTTTCTAAAAAAAACTAAAACGCGAACCAAGGTTAAAAAAACCGGGGGACTTCACAGTGGCCGAAGGTCACGGGCACCCACTAGTAATAATAATAGCACAAAGGGAGGCAGAACAACGGTGCAAAGGAGCAAGTACTTGAAGCATGTGACAACAACAACATGAAGGGAAGCGATAGCAAGCTCCAATGTGATGTGCTAATGAAAGTGAGCAACAAATAAAGACAAATGCAAGAAAATACAAAACATTAGAAAACAATAAAGAGATGGGGTGCAAGCGTAATCTTGGCCCGTTTTATAGAACAATAATGTGACACATAAGGTTTGAAGTAGTTAACTAATACCTTCAAATTGGTTTCTTTTTCAAACCTACGTCTTAATTGAATTAATTTTTTTTACTAAAACCTAATTAGCTAATTAATATTTGGATCAAAACAAAAAAATGATTTCCTACCTGGATTTCATAGTTTGTATTATTTGGATTGAAATCTAGACATAACATGTCTAGATCTCATAACCTTGAGATTCAACAATCAAGATATCACTTCAAATATCACAATTTGTGATATCTAGCAAATATCAAATGTGATATTTGGTATGATATGATATTTGAGTTTGACGTCCAAATTTTTCAGTTGTCCACCCAACATTGGTGAAAACCGAGGGTTTAGGATTAAGTTCTTGTGACCCATACCCAAGTGGACACCATTTTGTTACGATTAGCACAATAATTGAATTGTGAAACTAATGTTTTCCTAGATCCAAAATCGAAATTGTGAAAAAATATTCTTAAAAACAAGGTCAGGATATTCAGGTTTAAATTTATTGTTTTTGAAAATTTAATAAATGAGCTGAAATTTATAATTAAATTTTAATTTTAATTAGTTGTTGAACTCCATATGTACATAGACCCTAAGACCTGACCTACAGAAGCAAACTTACAAACTAAAGTTAGACATGCAAAGACTGTCTGTTTTCATATTGGAGAGTTGATCTCCATTCAATCTCATTGCTGGACCAAGGATTAGCCTAGAGGCCATTTTTTGTGACCAGATCACAAAAATTATAATAATATTCATCTGTTATTAAAGCTTATATACATCACGAGTGAAATTCACCTCCTTGACTCAATCATACAACATGGACCGCTTGTACAAAGTCCCTTTGCAACAATTGATCCTAAACTGGGTGAAAGAACCTACCCTGAACTGGCCGTTCTTTGATGAGAGCTGACAATTCTTTCAAGATTTTGCAGAACCCAAAACCAGAGGTTCTTTTGATTCTGAAAATATTAAAGAACTGGAGCGGAGGGTTTCCATATTTTGACATAATAGTAAAACCAAAACCAGAGGCTGGTTGATTTCTAAAGTAAAACATATGCGGAAAGTTGGAATTTCTTAACAAAATCAAATAGCCCAATACTCGTCCAATCCTCCACTTTGTAGCCTTCAAGCACCAGCCTCCATGTTCAACCCATGTGCATACTTAGGGACATGTAAATGGAGACCTATGTTGGCAAATCCCGATTAACCCCTAAAGATTGCAGCAAGAGAAAAATTGCTCATGAAAAGTATGGCCACCTTAGACTTAAGAACTCTAAGGAGAGAGAAGTTTTGAATAAGACCCTAGTTGGGAATTTGGTGTAAGATTTTTAGCACCCTTGACCTAAAATTAAAAGAGCAGGGGAACAAAATTTGTAAATGTTATAACTGTAATAATACCTAGGCTGGTTCAGCAGCAAGGTGCCTAATAAATTTTTTCAATTATTTTTGGCAGTAAAAATTGAAAATAATCAACCATTTTGGCATTATACTAAATAATGAAATTATTGTGCTTGAGAGCTTTCATTCAGATTTTTGGCATGGAATGCACCTGTTTTTCAGAATTTCGACAACTCTGAAAAGTAATTAATTAATTAATGCCTGACCAGCCTTAGGTAACAGATATGTGAAGGCAGTTCTCTTTTTTCAAGCGACTTCCAAGGGCAGTTAGTTTCTCAAGCGACTTGCTAGAATGACTTGTTGGATTTTGTTTGCATCTATGGCTCCCACCTCCACCATGTGGATGCCATCTCCACTATAGATGGTTTGTGATGGAGGGCCAGATTTCACCATTGAAAATTGAGGTACCGCGCTCATGTAGCCTCCCTTTTCTTGCATTCACTGCATGAGCTTCTGTGTTGAATATGTCATCTCCATCCTATAGTCCTCCATTCCTCTTTGCCATTCACCATAGCACATTCGGATTTTGCAAGATTTTGCAATTTATTGTTGAAGATGCACGACGGTAGAGGTTCCTTTGGAGGCTCATTGTTAGAGTTGTGCAATGTGAACATGGCCTCTAGACTATGAAGCCTTGGAAGTTGTTGAAAATTGTTGATCAAAGTTGTTGTTTGTGCCAATGTTCATTGTCACCCATGATTCATCATTCATGAATTTTTTTTTTAATGATTGATTACAAAAATGCAAGTTTTTGTTGAGTTTCTCATTGTTGATTACATTGGTTTTTTTTTTATCATGTTATGGTTTTGGTGTTTTTGTGCAAGGACCATTGTTGTCATCATGATGCAATCATAATGTTCATAGTTCACTGAAGCTCATCGTGGTCATGTTGTGCATATTGCAATTGCAATAGCCCATCACATTTGCTTGTTTTTTGTTTTTGTTTTGGTCCATTTGAAATTGCAAATCGTGGTGTTTTGTGAAATGACCATTGTTACCATCTTGGCATGATCTTGATGTTCACAACTAATTGAAGCTTGTCATGGTGGTGTTGTGCACATTGCAACTATAACAACCCATCGCAATTGTTTTGATCATTAAAAGTTACAAACTCACTATTGGAACTTGTGTGTTGTGTGTTGTGTTTCATGTAATAAATGATCCATTGCCATCAAGATGAATCATCATCATCATCATTAGCATTTTAGCGATTTCAATGGTGGTGTTATTATACATTATAAATAAAGACATTGTGATTGCCATTTGTGATTTTTTGCTTAATTTTGGTGCATTTGAAATTCATTATGATGTTGTAATCCATTGTCATTGCCCTATGTGATTTTTTCTTTATTTTGGTCCATTTGAAAATTGTTGTCATGTTGTTATAATCCATTTCCATTTCACATTCGGCTTATTGGTCTTGGTCCTACAAGCAATAGTCCATTGCCATACTTTAAAAAAATTGTGTTCATAGTTTCATTTTGTGTAGGCAATAATCCGTGATCCATCATCATTGTGGTGCAATGATGCTTAGGCAATAGTCCGTTATCATCGCCTAGGTAATAACCTAATCATCATGATTGTTTTTGAAATTCAAGGTTTTAGACTACTACTTATAAGCTCATTATTGTGTTCATCCTTGTGTTGCATGCATTGTGTGGTGCATCCATTGCCATCTTGGTGGTCTATGTAATTACCATAAATTAACATCACCATTCCATCATGTTGTTTTCCAATTATGATTTTTAAAGACTAAACCTCATTGTGGTGGTATTGTGCACATTATAGACCATTACAATTGCCATTTGTGATTATAAATTTTCTTTTGATCCATTTGAAGTTATTGTCATGCCATTGGAATCCATGGCCATTTCATTATTATCTTGTTGGTTTTAGTTTCTTGTTGGTCTTTGTCCTTGTGAAGTATTATAAGTAGGAGTAGTCCAACACCATGGTTTTTTTATGATCATGTTTTTGGTCATCCTTTTATTCATCGACATATTAAAAATATAGCCCCTTAAATACTTCAAATGTAAGTTTTTTTTGGTGACAAAGTTATTGCCACTAATGTTATTTCTTTTAATAATTGTCCACCTAATGATTGTGGATCCAATAGTGGAAGCAAAAAACATTGAGATTGCAAAAAAAAAGAAAGAAACCTATGAGTTGAATATGCAATTCCAAGCTAATTGGGCAATCAAGCTTTTGTGGGCTAAATTTGTGTTAGGTTTTGATGGGAGAATTGTTCATACGCAATGCAAGATTTGCAAATGAATTGAAGGCAAATATAAGCTCTTAATTCCAAATATAAATTCTTTATGGAAACATGTTGGTCATCATAAGGCTTTGGTAGCCATGTTAGGGGTAAAAATGAGGTATCATTATTTCTTGAAAATGAATTTTCATGTGGCCAATGAAAAATATTTTTCTAAGGGTTTTGAAATAGTGTTGTAGTAAATAATTTATGGTGCAATTCAAGTTGATAGGATGAAAAGAATTGTGCAATCTTATATATTAAAGCTACAGTGTCTGTCTGTCTGTCTGGGCAGTGCCTGGAAAATTCTTCCAAGCACTGCCCGTTCCCTATGGTGTGCTTTGTAGAAGGGGGGGGGGCCGGGTAAGTTGAGAAATTTTTTGATTTGGGAATTTCGATCTCTATGACAGTTATTACCCAACTGACAGCTTCGAAGACCTGAACCGAAGTGGCCAGAATCCTCGATAAAGGACCTGAATCGAGATTCTTAGTACCTGGTTCAAAACTTGAGACGGACCTGAAACGAGGTTCCCAGAAACAAAACCCGTCGTTGAGGACCTGAAACGAGGTCCTCAGAGAGAAAATTAAATTATTTCTCTGGGGCCTTGACCTAGACCCTATACTCGTGCATTCTTTTACTCACCAACACTGAATTTGTTTTTTTTAGGGATTCATAATTTGATTTGTTTGGGAGAACGGCTGTTATGAATCTTGGGAACTGACCTGATAACCATCGGGGGTTTGTTCCTGTTTTTCAAAAGAAGTTTGAAACAAGAACCTAGACCGACGAATCTTTGATTCCGATGTTTTTCAATGAGAAAGAATTGGAGGTTCTTTTTTTTTTCAAAGCACCGCGACTAGCAGTTCTCGGTTTCGGACGTATTGAAGAAGAATCGACAACCAAACACAGGTCCGGTTTAGTGTTGGGTGGTGCTTTTGAGTCTTTAAAGAACCACCGGTTCAGGTCCTTTAAATATTTCAAACCTTAAGAGCCGCCTAATTCCTGTTTTTTGAAAAAACAGGCCAGGGCAGCCACTGCGGGGGGCCGGGCGAGGTGCCACGGGTGGCTAGAGTGGCGTAGCCACGGGTTGCCCTCACTCATTTTTTAAAAAACTCCATTTGTTTAAGCATGGCCATCCCAAGATAGATTACATAATAATGCATATATTCTTTGTTCAATTGAATGTTCTTAACAATCCAATGAAACATTGGTCAAATGGGGCATGTTGGGAGATGGAAAATTCTATGTGTGAACAAAATCTAAAAAAACTCAAAATTTTATGGTTGTCAAAAGAATTTACAAAAAAATGTAGTTGAGGTTATTACTATTGATAACTAATCCTAGATCTTAGTCCATGTGTATGTGATCCAAGCATGGGAAAAAGGTGTTTCGCCTCTTCACACTTTAGCATGTTGTAGAAGGGGGTAATGCAAACATTGTAACCCTTATCATTACACAATCCCTAATGTAGTAGGGAGGGTTAACTAAAAAGGAGGTGGGTGAGAAGTTCATTTTCTTTGGTGTAGATGGAGCTTTTCTTTTCCAAGGATGTTGCATTAAAATGACTTTTAGTTAAAGGAAAAACATTCTCATTACATGATGGGGCATCATTGTATGGCCCATAAAACAAATCTTGCAATGCAAGCTTTGTCAAACTTGCCAATTGTGTCCAAATTGGAAAATTTGTTCTAGTCCTTGTATGCTTACTTTTCAAGCTCCCCTAAGTGCCATTTGGAATTCATTAAGTTTGCCAATATCATAGAAACATGAAGATTTAATATGTTTTTTAAAGTTAAGACTTGGTGGATTTCAATGTTGGAACCTTTGAAATGTTTCTTGGCAAAATACAAAATGTTGATTGTGAAGATGTCACAAGACAACATTAGTGTTGGTCAAACAAGGTTGAATCTCAACCTCTTTTATGATCTTGACACATTGCTATCCTATTTGTTGCCATTATTGGAGGCAGTTAATGTTTTGATCAATTTTGTTCAAGGCCAATGTCTACAATTTTGTAGAATTAGTCAAGATTTGTCAAATTGACCCTTTCATGATGTATTTTGATGCATTGACAAGCTACCAACATGAACATTTCCAAGTTTTTTGTGACATTGTGGACAACAGTTTTGTCACCATCACCCAAAATTGGGTGATTAACCTTAATAAGAATATAGAGACCTTATCTTTTTGTATGGATGGTCATTCTTATCAAGCTTACATTTTTTATGATTGTTGGGGAAAATCAACTTATGTGTAGGGATTTTTTTTTACATCCATTACACCAGTAAAAATGCCAATGTGCTATTACAACCGAATGCTTGTGATAGAATTAGAGAAGTGTTTTGTGAATTTAAAGTTGATGAATGCATTTGGCATTATGTATTTTCAATTTTGGCACTTTTGCATTCATGAAGGACAAATTGTGCAATTGATTGGGATAGCATTTGGATGTGACCAATCACATGTTTGCACAAAAGTTCTTTATTCAATAAAACTTCCCTTATCAAAAGGCCATTACTAGTTGGAAAGAGCAAAAAGTGCAAATTGGTGCTCCCACTTAAGAATGGGTGTTGAGCTTTGATTAATTTTTTATGCCTTTGTGCTTTTATTTCCATAATTTGGACAAATATGATGATGTTATGTTCAAATTTTATCATGAGATTTACTAACATTCGAGTGTGGTGGGTGAGACTTTGAGTTGCATTCGGCAAAGTTTGTTATCAGACTTGGAGTTCAACTCCTCAAAGGTTTGGTGTGCAAATTAAAAAAAATTTACTTTTGTGTTATTTGTGTACCCAAATTAGACCTTTGTGATGAACAAAGTAGTCATATTCATGCATTAATTATTTTTTAAGTGTCAATTGGACTAAGTTAAAAAAAAATAGATCAACCACTTTAAACTTCTTTTGAAAAAAATTTGCAGGTAAAACATAGACTTAGCAAATGATGAAGGGGGCACTTATTCCTATGCCAAAATTGTCAGGGAAGCCACTTTGACAAACAAAAGGACAGGAGTGATGCCGCTCGCGCACACTTCAAAATTTAATAAAAAAAAGCTCTGTCTCCCACACCAACTTGGATCAAGAAATTGTGATTGAGGCGGTGCCCCCAATGTCTTCGCAATGTACACTGTGATCGTCCCTCGAGGCTGGTATTCAAAGAGTGTGTGGCTCGTGTACTGACTAGCCAGATACATTCCGAGACGGAAATGACAAATAGTGTCACTAGATTCAAAAATTGTCAGAGACCGCCAGTGCTTTTTTAGGGTACTCACAAGTGGTCACTAGTGACATTGTTTTCAGTGGCTAAGGACCCAAGAGTTGGCTTGTTCTCTTTCCATTAGGTGATTTAGTTTCCAAAATAACCCCTCATTGCTGTGTGTACCTAATTCATCATCAGACTAATTTCCTGAAAGGAATCCAGAGTCATTTTGCCGCTGAAACCCTTAGGAAACATTACTTATTCTCTCTTGGCCCCTATTTGTAGGGCATTATGCTTGTAAGGCCCCTTCACAGCTGCCTTGTTTTAGTTTCTTTCACCAGGTTTTTCTGCAGGGTAAGGCTTGCCATTTTGGGTGTTACAACTACCCTTGACAGTAAATGAAGCATAGAACCATATCGCCCTCAATGGAGTGCCTTACCCTATCGTGAATTGAGGCACATTGAGTAGGTGAGATAGTTTGCGGGGATCTCACACCAAAAAACTTGATTGGTTGAAATGGGCTCATTTTTGGTTTGGAAATTGTGGGGCCAGACAATAGGATCTGCTGGTACATGTATGGTAAATCCCCAAGGTGAGGACATTCCCAATATAAGGCCTAGGACAAGGTTGTAGCCAAGTGGCACCAGATTTCGCAAACGTCCTCCCACCCATAGCCCATTGTGACCCTATCATGAGCCCAAACATATGTAGATCACAAGGCAATAGAAGGGATGTTCACTATTTAGGTCCAAGAGGGATCTTACACCCACTTAGGGTCCTTAAGTAGGAAAGATCCCTCCCACTCCTAAATGGTAACTTAAGAACCTCAAGTAAGTTTAAGATCCCTTCCACTCCTAATGGTACTTAACAATCGCACTAGGTGTAAGGCACCTCTTGAGACTAAAATAGTAAGAACAGCGCCACTGACGCTCAATATGTGGCCCTTCGGAAGAAAATTGGATGAAGAAAAGTCAAAACACCTGGTTTGGCTCAGCAATATAGTTGTGGTCGAGCATTTTTGCAGAGGATGCTAAGGCCGGTAAATGGCACATGCAAAGCCTGACACCTGCTGTTGATTGGCTAGATATAGTTTCATTATTGATCTAGGTGGCTTGCTATTAATAGTCTACCACCTATTTGGTTTTAGTTTTATGGGTGGGGATGGAAAACAGAAGAACCAAACTTGGATGTGAGAAACATTTTTGGAGGGTCACAAACCGAGACCACTTGAGATACTCTAAGTAGAAGGCATAAAACCCCTCACGCTCCTAGCTCCAAGGCATAAAGATCCATGGTTTTTTCTAATTGACATATTCACAAGTATAAGGTGCCCTTCACATAGACTAGACTAGGTAGGAATTGAGTGTGAGGAAAATGGCATTTCAAGTTGTTTTAGCAGAGCAAGTGAGGACGGCAAGGGTGGGAAAGTAGGAGCCGTATTATTATGAAAGTCTGCAAACTACAGTGAGGCCCACGACGTACATGATTGTTTATTGTCAGAAGTACTAGCGATTGGGTGAAACTTCTTAATTTTTGGCAGAACTTTTCTGTGGACAAGGCTTTTCATAATAGACATTACAGCAGGCTTCTGTGTGCTTCCTCCTTCCTTTTTGCTCCCCTTTTCTAAGTAGCTTTGCTTTTGATTGCGTTGTCCTCCCGATGCTCATGTGCTCGAGTATGACTTCTCCTTCTTCTTCTTTTTCTTCCTTTTTGCTGCACTGTTCCCTTGCTAGCTCATCAGACTTTAGCTGGTTTACAATTATTATTCCTCATGATCGAGTTTGCTGTCAGAAGTTCACGAGTCTTGAAAAAATGCGCCAAAAGCCTGTTGTGGAGAGAGTTGGTAGATGAATAATATTTGAGAACTTTCGGAGGTGCAGAGGTGGTGGGTAGATTATAATAAAAATTCAGGCCAAAGATGTGCTTTTGTTTGTTGTTTTCTTCCCTGTTTTTCAAAAGAATTTGTGTCTTAGGGGTGCAGCTTTTTCAAGGTCGTTAGCTTACAGTCCTTCTCTTTTGGGTCCAAAAGACTGAAGACTGATGCTTCCACATGAGCTTTTCAAGCAGGGTAGTTACTTGGTGGAGAAAAAATGATAGAGGAGCTGAGCAGCACATGTGAACGGTTCTTGTTCCGAAATAACACCCAGTTCATCTTCTGAATGTGAATGTGAGATTTCCTCCTTTGCTTGATTCAGCAGCATCTGAGCAGTGAGATCTGAGATCTTCATAGACGAAGCCTCTTCAGTTCTCTCAGGCGGGTGTTGGAAGTCTTTTGAGATGCAAAACTATGATCACTCTATTATCAGCTTTCCTCTTTTTTTGGGTTTTTTTTGCCATTTCTGCTCGGCAATGGATTCATGGATCCACTTTTGTATTGATGGAGTAACGCAGTTGTAAGTAGAATGTCGTATACATGCCCTTAGATGATGATGTTCTCCGTTCTCACCCCTGAGAACTCCCGTTGTGGCTTTGGGTTCAGAGAAGTAGCGGAGAAAGCTGCAGCTTGATTCCAGTTCTGGCCACATGAATTTGTGAGTTGGGTCACGAGTTTTGCAAGCTGCAATGATTTCTGAGCTCTTCACAAAAGTTAATCTTCTAAGAATTTCTGGTTGAACAGAGCAGCAGCCGGTCATCATTATCTGTGTGCGGGAGTGCATGTAAGTATCCGCGGATGGTGACCTCGATCACATGCTACAAGTGTCGTGCAGGCCTGGGTTGTCAATAGTTGTTCCAAACTGCGTGTTGACACTAGATTTCTGGGAAGATTTCATGATATTCTAGCTAGCTGCTGAGATGGGAAACAAGCTGCTCATGGCAAGAGTCGAAGATCACGATGTTGAATGATGGTTACATATCTCTAGAGCTGAACAGCTGCTGAAGCTCTAGCTTTGGTGTAAGAAGACCGGCTACATCTATCATCCTCAAGTGCTTTTAGGATCGATTCCAGGTCACGCAGCAGTTGTTGAAGAATCCCTCGGAAGCGAATCTGAAGACTGACGCAGAGTTCATCATGAGGACTTGACAAGTTTCCTTCTGGCGGGGCCGCATTGGAGCATTAGAGTAGCAGGAGTACACCCCAAGTGTTGAGCTATCATGGACTCCATGAACCGCAAGGTGCGTGCAGCAATCTGTGAATGGCAGGTACACGTAGAAGGCGCAATACGAAGACCCAAGCAGCTGCATCGCGCATTGTCGAGCTCTGCAGCTGGTCGACACCAAAGAAACATTCTGAGGTGTGTTTCCCTTGGCATTGTCACCACATTTCTCATCTGCGTGCTCATCTTCCTTGGATGCGACGAGTTCGTATGCACCTCTTTCCAAGCTTTGCAATCCACCAAAATCGTGAGCCGGAGACCAGCAGGCTCGTCAGTTGTGAAAGAAGAAGCTGCCGCTGCTGTTCCACTAGGACACAATGCCATTCAAGAGCAGTCATGTGCGGGGCGATACATTTACATCTACGACTTGCCTCCGGATTTCAACCAGTTGCTGGTTGAGAATTGCGGCAATGTACCAGCTTGGGGAGACATGTGCGAGAATCTAAGCAACCAAGGATTGGGTGCACAGATCGAGCTTCCGGCGAACCATTCTCTTGCGGAAATCCTCCTACCCAAGGATGCTTGGTTCCACACTGATCAGTTCAACCTAGAAGTCATGTTCCATGAAAGACTGAAGAGATACCCTTGTCTCACAGTCGATCCCAAGAAAGCTGCAATGTTCTACATCCCCTTCTACCCAGCTCTGGATCTGACGCGCAATCTGCTCTCCCCGTCGATGAATCTCCGTGACCGGTTGAGCGAGAGATTGGTAGGGTGGCTTCAAGGGAACCGCAATTGGCGACGACTGCGTGGGCAGAAGCATTTCCTGATCTTCGGTCGGATTGTCTGGGACTTCGTCCGCAAAGAAGACTCGGTGAATACATGGGGTAACGTGTTGTTGAGTCTTCCCGAGCTGAAAAACGTCACCAAGCTCTTGATCGAGCGAGGCCACACACACATCGACGATACTGGCGAAGCGGATAGCAAAATGATCGCAATCCCATACCCGACTTCTTTCCATCCGAGCACTGACCTCGAAATCCAGAACTGGCAAAACACAGTACGACATTCAAAACGAGATCTTCTTGTCTCCTTCGCCGGCTCCTCTCGGAACAAAAACATGAGCGGGGAAGTACGAGGCGTGTTACTAGATGCTTGCGAAACCTCAGAGCAATGCACACTGATCCGTTGCACACATCAAACATGCGTGCGGACACCACAGACGATTACAGAGCTTTCTCTCCGCTCCGTCTTCTGCTTGCAACCGTCAGGCGACAGTCCCACTCGAAAGGGTATCTTCGATTGCATGCTTGCAGGATGCATCCCTGTGTTCTTCGATCCCCTGACTGCTTACGAGCAATACGAATGGCATCTGCCCGCTGACGGCAACAGCTACTCCGTTTACATCGATGGAGACGATGTCATGCAGAAGCGTGTGGATGTCATGCAACATCTCGCACTCCAATTCTCTGCTGAAAAGATTGAAAGCTTGCGCGAGACGATCATCACGCAAATCCTTCCCGGACTGGTGTACAGGAAACCAGCCGCAACAACAGCAGCAGCCGCAGCTTCTTCCTCTTCGTCTCAGCCGGATGCTTTTGATATTATCATCCAAAATCTGCTTGTGAGATTCAGGCCACAAACCCTTTGACATTATTCTCATCCAACAACTAAAGCTTCTCAAATTGGTGCCCCTGAAAACCTCTGGCATTCTCATCCAACAAACTTTCTGTGAAATTCGTCAGGCCCAAAATCTTTTTGGCATTCTCATCCAACAAACTGCTTGTGGAATACGAGCATGAGAAAATCTTTGACATTTTGCCTGAACTAGTAAGTCATGTTCACCTTGTAGTTACTAGGCCCCCATTTAGGGATAACTTGATTGTAATCCAACAACTGCTTATGAAGTTTCAACCCCAAAAAGGCACTTTGGGGCTTGAAAACATAATTTACCCTTAGTGTCATAGTGAGGTGAAACTAGCATCATCAATCTACTATGGACAAGGGGTATGATATCTCAAGGCAGGCTGGGCATGACCGAACAATAGATAGGGTTGTAGATTTAGCCTTCAGAAGGTTGTGAAATTTTGCCGGCTGGCTCGATGGACGGATGGATGAATCAAGAGATGGATGGATGGATGGATGGATGTGGATGGATGCATGGAGGAACTTACTGTTATGAAAGGGCAAGAAGGATTTTTCAAGACCAATATTGGGATTTAAACACCGAGAATTCAAGAAAAGGTTTGTGAAAAAACCCCACGCTTTTCAATTCAATTTGGACGACACTTTGAGTGAATGGATGGATTATTGAGCAATAACTTAGAGGTAAAAACTTATTGATAAAGTGCAAAAATAAATAGGGTTTGAGATTATTGTTTTCGACCTGCATAGTGATTAGTGAGGAAGAGACAACTTCTTTCCTCTACAATTTGAGACTTCAAATTTCTAGAGGAAACCAGTTACCCATCAAACTCCAACACCCAATTGGATGGATGGCTGCATGGAGTGTGTTATTATGATGAAGGGGCCAAGAATTGGTGATCAAAAAGTTGCCTCACCAAAAAGAAAGGATCAAACATTGGGTGAACTCATGATGAATTAATACTAATCACATGGGTAGCTCTCCCCCTCAGTTTCAATTCTTGACAGTGAAAAAATCAGTTAGTAAATTCTTTATAGTGGATTCGGGTTCAGAAGTTGATGTCTTGTGTCAATAGATCAAATTGGTAGACCTAATTGGAATCAGTTATTTTCAGGTATTTGCTTTTGATTATCTACAAAGGGTTTATGTTCATGTATTATCTGCAACCCTTATAATTGTGCTTGATGTAAGATGTATTTTTTGAATGTCAATTGAGTTTAATTTATGGATAACTTTAATGTCTACAATAAGGGGCTTATGGAAGTTTACCTCCATCAGAGATATACTTTTGGATGCATGGTTTACATAATTGGTTTCAAAGCAGGTGCTTGTTATAGATTTTCTAGTCCCAAGTATTTTCTTCTTAAGCACTATTCACACTTGGAGTTAAGTGAATGTTAAAACCATGTTACATAACAAAATTTTATTTCAGATTCACATATGCAATTTCATGTAACACAAAATCTGAGGTGGCATCCTTGTTGGCATGGTTTGTCAAATCATTGTTAAGTGAAATGCTTGTAAATGTTTAATGATAAAAAATTATAGATTTTTGGTGAAAAAATTAATGTTATGTAAAATTGTCAAAATCAACCAAAGAATTGAATGCTAAGTTACAAGACATCTCTCCATCCCTCCCTCCTTTCCTCCTACCATTGTGAACACAACCGCTACACATTTGAACAAAGCAAGAGGAGTTTTCACAACACAAGAATTGATGTACATTGTAGTTTCAAATAGAACAATTGTTCTAAAAGTTTTCTACACCTTTATCAAAGGAAGGCGCAACAACTATCATGGTAGATGCAACATCACACATTCATAACAACAAAAAATTGTTCCAATGTGCAATTGCACTCGAAGTGCAAATGCACTCAAGTGTTCCAACGTGCAACATGACAACAAAGTTCAAAGAAAAAATGGAATGCAAATTTACAAACCTCCACGGAAAATAACAAATAAAAAAACTTTCAACGTTGAACATGTTGAATGTAAAGCATAGAACCACTTATTACAAAATGCCACCTCCAAAACTTTTAATGCCAATTGCAAAGCTTTGACAAATAAATAAAAAAGACCTATAATGTGTGTGATGATATTAAAGTTCAAAGAAAAAAAAGATTGCAAAAACCTTTTAAAAAATTTTAAGAGAAATAATGCATGAAGAATGAAAAGAGAAAAGGAGTGGGGTGAAAACCTATTTGCCCTCATTTCCACAAGTGAATTACAAAAAATTTGAATCGTGAAAAGGTGGTATTAAGTTGATGATAGGGTAGCTTAACTTTTTTTGTGTGAATGTTGGTTGGTTAGGTTAATGATAGGTTAATGTTAATATAACATCATGTATCACAACTTTAATTAAGACAATTGTTAGGAAAAATAACATTCATGATACTAACACCAAATTTAAAGGAAGCTTTAATTATACATTTATTTAAAAATGATTTCAACTATATATTTCAATGATAATTAGACACACAATAAACATAATTTGATAATAAGGAGGTTGTTTTATAGTTATATGTTTTTGTTTATTGAGGGGTTTTAGCATGAACACTTGTTACCATGCTATATTAAATGTAGAGTGAAAGCAAGTGAGTGCAACATAACATGCAATACCCACTTGCTTTGGTTGCCTTCATAATCTCTTGGTGCATGAATTTTGTCACATCCAACATAAGTTGTCATTTTGATGTATTTTTTGTTATTTTTTGGCATTAATAAGAAATCCAAGCAAAGGTCTCTTGATGAGTCATATTGAAAAAAAAGCAAAAAATATCTTTGAGTAATATCATTAGGAATCATTTCAAGGAACAATAAAAAAACAAAAAATAACTAAAGAATATTTTTAAATGTTTTCAAAATTATAGAATTTTTTTTCTTATGTTTATCCATTACATGCACAAGTATATGACTTTAAGTTTTTATTGAATCAAAAAAGGTGAAAATTGATACAAATTTGTGTTTTTAATTGTCATGGCTCCTTGAGGATACACACACTTGAACTTAAATGTTTTTTATATTTTTCTAAAGTTTGATGGGTCCTACAAAATGAGAGTGTGATATTATTAATGGTATGATCCAAGGATACTTTTGCCCAACATAGAATGATTCTATTGCAATAAGTGTAAAATAATGACAAATTACACAACTTTAAGGCTAGCTTTCTTTCTTGTCGTGATGTTCACTACTTGGGCAACAACATTCTAACAATTATAAGAAACAAGCTTTCTTTAGTGCTTGGCATGCACATGAAGTTTTGAGTATTATTAATTTTTTCTTCATATTAGATTTTATATTCTTATTAGCATGAACTTACGATTTAAATGCTTACAAAAAGAATCCCATTTAGGAACAAATAATTTGACCTTCCTTTTTATCTCATTACAAATTTTACATTTGACAATGTGCAAAGCACCATCTACCCCTAGACACAATTAAACTCATGAGAGTCTTGTGGCCCAAGACTTTTGAAATTTTCTTCTAAATATAATCATAATTCCCTTTCTTGATTATTAGTTTTGACATGATGGACAAATTTGCTTCATGTATGGGTTCACTCAAGGACATAACAACATTGACATTGTGCTTTGGATTTGAAAATTTTAATTCATAAAAATAAAACACATGAAAGGAAGATGCAAAAATACCATGGAATGAAAAAATTATATTGTAATCAAATATGACGAAAAAATCAATTGCAAAATGGTTTCTCCTTGAAAAGGATTATGACAATATGGGAGTTGTGGTGGCATTGTGGAAAAAAATTACAAATAAAAAACAAAACTCAAATGAAACCTCTAATGGAACCTGTTGCAATTTTAGCCTTGGGTTTGCAACCAAGGTAAGGGTTTGCAAAAGTGTGGGCCAAGACTAAGCCCGAGAGTCACATTGGCAATTTGACTTTCGATCATTAAAAGTCAAGAATCATCCCAATTTCCTTGTGTGTAGTTGACATGTGACATACTGTTGGAAAGTTCTTGAAGAGGACTACAACTTTGCTTTAAATCTCATCTCAATCGAAAGTTCACAAACAAAGTTATGGGCCCTCAAAGTTATGGGAGACCCGGGACAAAATGTCAATTAGATGTTAGTCCTATGGCCATCCATAGAGTATACTTTAAAGGGAAGGTGGTGGCTTCCCCCAAGTTCGGGTCGTGATGAGTCTTCTGAGTTAGAGTTTGCTTGTGGTTCGTTTGGACACCAAAAGTGCTCCAACTATGCACTAATCGACTTGTTGTTTGGTTTGTGTAAGTCCATGTGGGTGATTAAGTGCTTGTCATTTTTCCTAGTCTCATCCCAAAGCTCCAACACACCCCTCTACCACCAAAATGCTACAAGTTAAGAAGCATGCCTCAACTTCCTACTTTTCCACTATTTTCATTTTAGATTCACAATGAATTTCTTGAGGAGGTTGGGAGTGTGTCAAATCCTCCATTTTAACAATTTCAAGATTGAAATGAACAGTTAATTTTGCAACAATTCAAAAATGCACTTCTCATAACAAATTAATAAACAAAAAACAAGGAAGGAAGGAGGTTGAAGCATGTTAACAACCCTTAGACAAATCACAAAAAAAAAATTTGAAATGAATCATACCACCTTTCTAACTTGCATTAATTCCTCATATTATCAATGAAATATATAATGTTAAGGAGTTGCAAACTCGCTACAATTTTTTGTGATTAAAGTGAAAGAATGCACCTCCTTAAATCCTTTTGTTGTTTATTATTTTTCATGATTTGTAGATGAATGAGCTCTTTGCACTTAACAAATGAATGATGATGATGGCAACAAAGGTTATTGTGTTTTCATGGATGGGTTTCTTCAATTTGCCACCTAAGCCTTTTGTGGGTGTCACCAAATGGTCACATGGTTTAATTAGGTGGAAAATTGGTGATAATCCACAAGAAATTAAAGCACTGTACAACACCAAGTTAACTTGAGATCCAATGCCTGGATTTTTTCGTTTTCCCCCTCACTTCCTCAAGCAGAGAAGAAGCTCTTCCGCCAAGATCATGGCTTCCATGCTGTAGATGAATAAAAAGGCCCAAGAATCGGTTCTTCGATTAGTGTGATATTAGAATTTTCTGTTTTCTGGTAAACCCAGTCGGTATATGGTCTTTATAACATTCGGATTTGAGGTTGCTGCATTTAGCTTCGATGTGCTCCTTGAAGCTTAGATGCCTATGAGTCTGTAGAACTCTTGATCCCAGTTTTTGTGTGTTTTTTTGTTTTTTCTCGTGAAACCAGTATCATGAGAAGCGGAATTTTTGACTACATAAGGCTTCTTCATGTAGAGAGTTTTGAGCTGGATTTCAACGGAGAAAGCTCAAATCTGATGCCGATCTTTTTGCAGTAATTGCAATGAGACCATTTTAAACTCGTTCTGTGATTTAGGGTTTGGTTTTGGCGGTGTATTGAATTGAAGGAAGTCATGCAGTTGTTGATCCGGAGAAGCGCATTGGGGGGGAATGTGCAAGAATTCTGGTGCAAAATTCCACTAGTGAAAGAAGGATTCGCAAGACCTGCACAATTTGCCATTACCTGCAACCCTAAGAGTGCCCCCACTCCAAGGTACACCAGCAATTTGGGAGGAGGAAATGCGCGACCTAATGGCAATGTAAATTTTCGGCCTCGGGACAAACCTTGGAGTTCAAGGTATGAGCTGTTTCCAGCTCCGGATGGGTCAATCTGTGCAAAACAATCTCCAAATGGACAAACTGTGCAGAATCAAAGAATTTTGTATCCAGGAGTTGGCTGTGATGATGGAAAAGAACACTCAGAACGCAAGAGTTTGAATGCCATCTTAGTGTTGGCAGGAGGGCAATTGACTGGGGGTGGGGTACCTGAGTGGGTGAGAAGGCGGCTCGATAAAGCACTTGAGCTGCAGATAGAAAGTGGTCCACATTGTAAAATTGTGTGCTTGGGTGGTGGAACTCCACATCGGCGCCCAATCCTCACTCCAGAAGGTTTTGTTATACATGAAAGCAACTCATGTGCTGAATATCTTTTAAAGCAGGGTGCTCAAGTCTCACTTATACTCAAAGAATGGAGCTCATTCGACACTATAGGTACAATGTTCCATCTTCTACTATTCCTCTGTTTTTAACTCTACAATGGCCAGCCAGATGCTGATCACTGGCTTCAAGGATAAGATGACTTCATATTCAATATGAACAATATGGTTCAGGGGTTTTTGGAGTCATATGAAATTCCACAAATTGGTTGTGAGATGGCCAGTATCAATGTATGTTACCTTCAAATTGTTGTTGTCTATATTTCTCTGCAATTTTGTAGATGTGTTCCAGTGGCTTTAGGGGATGTTCTGCATCCCAAGTAGTCACCAGTGTTGGGCTTAAAGGATGTATTTCAGGGTGCAGAAGGCACCAACCGCTAGCCTCTACGTAGGTGTCTCTATGCCTATGGCTTAAATGCTTGCTTGTACAGGGACAACAGGGATGACCTAAAATGTGTTGAAGCTTACCCTCACAAGCTTGTTGCAGCTTGAATGAGGATACCATTAACTTGTTGTTTTAGCTATGTCTCTTGAGTGCTAGCTAACATCATGACTGAGTCTTCCCACTGGTTCCAGAAATGTGAAAGAAACTCAGATTCTGATTTTGTATCATGGTTTGCCCAAAATTGTGGCTGGATTATTATAAACTACATCCATCATCAGGAGCTGATGAAGTAAATGGGCAGTCATTGCAGCTTGTCACTGCTGTTCATGATGAATTTGATCATCTAACATTTTGTGAGCAACACTCATAAGGTTATGACTGCACTCATTGTCATGTCACCTTCAAACTGTTGTTGTGGAGATTTTTTTGCAATTTCACAGATATGTGACAGCTTCAGAATGGTTTGAGCAGAGTGAAGGCAGGTGACATTTCTCCTGTGGGACTTTTATGCATTCACTGAGATGGATGACCTCATTTTGCATGTGCAGGGAATGGATTTTTTGCTCTAACACAGCATGTAATTCCACGAGGCTGGACAAGGATGGCTGTAGTGACCTCCGATTTTCACATGCCCCGATCACAGGAAATATTTGAGTGGGTTTTTGGTTTGCAAGGAACTGGAAATTCAATTGGGAAGCAAAACAATATCGAAGGGCAGCTAGTCTCCCCATTAAGCTCCCGAAGCCAGGGCTTTCTATTACAATATCATGGTGTATCTGACCAAGGTATTGACAAGTCAATAATTCAGGTATCTCTTCTGACTTTGTCTCTTTGTTCCCTTCATTTTTTGTTTATTGCAATGTAAGGAGCACATATTAGCCACCATTTACCCAGTTACCTTGGAGACACTTGATGTTTGAACACCAGTCAGAACAGCAGTACTAAGTCTTTAGCTAAAATGTGCAGGCCAGGGTGTGCAAAGAGCAAAGGGCATTGGAAAGCTTGAGAGCTGTGAAGAAGGGAATCAATACCTTGGAGGATTTCCATGAGTGGTTTCACACTCAACATATGTGTTACAATGTTCAACATCAGAATGCTTTTGGCAAGCATTCCTCAAATGATCCTGATGATCCTGCACTGCTTTCCTATTGATCCTCCTAATTCTTTGGATAAACTGATCATGTGAATCTTGACAACATCTCTTCTGAATAAACCACAGCCAAATGCATCACCCAAAACTGTTAACTTTACTACAATCCATCATCAATGAGGAATTCAAACAAATTATTTTGAGGGCTTCATGCTGTAGGAGAAAAACTCGCAAATTGTGGCCACTGTTTTCAGACAATGTATTGCAGGAAAGAGGGAATACATTCAAAATTCAGTAATTTCTCCCACCAAGATTGTTTTGCTATGCACATATTTTCCATTAACTCCCACCTTTGTTCAGTGTAGGGATTACCTTCTACATCATGTGGTTTGAAGGGTGGAACAGTGCAACTTTTCTACCCTGTGTATTAGAAATTTAATGATTATGAATTTCTTGAATTCATCATCTATGTTGAGGGACTTTCCAAAAGATTGAAGCTGTTATAGGTTAGGTTGTTTTAACTTATCAAATGTTGCTTAGGATTTTGCCAATTTCCTGCCAAACTCTTCATTGAGAGCTATTCTAAAAATGGTACTTCATTAACCCAATTAATTAATAAAGACCGGTTTTAAGGAGAGATGTCATGTGAAAAAAGGCTTATCAATATTCACTTAGAAAAGTTGCCTCACAACAATTTCAATCGTCATCCATCCAAATATTTATAATAATTATTTCTTGAAGTCAATGTTAAAAATATTTCCTTTCTTGATGTCAACAGTCATTTCCATTCAAAAAAAAACATTATTTCAGAAAATGAAGAATGAAATTCACAACAATCACCTTCTAGAAATTATTGATTCTTTCTAGAAATGATATCATTTGCTTAATACTTAATTACCATTCATAACGAACCAAAAAGTTAAGCAATTTTTTGAAATGTTCAAATGACTTATTTTCACACTTAAACAAATCCCAACCAGCTATTGACATTTTGTCTTTGAAACTTCATAACTTTATATAATGTATCAATTCCAGCTTCATTTGGAATGTAGGACCCTGGCTGAAAAGTTTATCACTAAAACCTTTCAATGATACCAAACACATTTTCATTGGACATCATTCACCCTCTCAAATGCTCTAGAAAACTTCTTTCATGACATCTTGAGAGTCTTTTATCAACAGTCCCACACATTCCATGCAGTTGCTTGATGTGTTCAAGTCAAGCACAATTTCCCTCCCCTCAATCCTGTGAACAAGCCTTCAACTCCCACAATTGCTTCATATTTTGTTCATAGAAGGTAATGACAAATCCAACATAAGACAATCATGAGATAAACAATAAATTTATCCACACAAACAAACTACTATATCACAAAATATCACAAAAGATAATAATCAAGTTTATTACAAATTGACAAAGCACATAACAAGGCACAAAGATTAATGCATAAAGTTTTGTAAATGATCATAAGTTGAAAATTAAGAATGAACACTGTAAACACGTTGCCATACGATACATTATTTTAGGTGAAGTTATTGTAGATAGTCTTAGAGAACTTGCTAAAATTTTTGTTTTGACTTTTTTTTTTATGATAGTTTTGTCGACATGTTTTGATATGGATTTGGTTAATGACCATTTTGTTAATAGAAAATAGATTTTTCTTAAAGCTTTATTTGCACAAATTTGCACTTGAACACCCCACAACTTTCTAGACTTTCTTTTTTTAAACCCACTAATTATTTTTTACTTTTAAAAACTTGCATCTACTTGAAAACAATTGATGACTTGGTGTATTTTGTTGTAGGACAAAAACCATTTCCTATGTGTGATAATTTATTATCAAAAGACACATACATAAGTTTCTTAAAAGAAAATGAAATCCAATTGTGCACTTGTCATGCCCAATATGTTGAGGGCTAGGAACTTGTGTACATTTGCGAGTGTTGGGAAGCTGCAAAGTTGATGGGCGAGTGTCTCGTATCTCCCCCGTCCCTTCCATGTGCAAGCATCTATTGTTCCCTTTCTCCCCCCACCCCACCCCCTTCCATGCGCAAGTGTCAAACATCCGCCCTACCTTCCCTTCATGAGCATTGAACTCATGTTGAACACTGAAATTCTTCCTTATTTCCTTGGTTTGTAAAATAGAAAACAATATTTTTTTTGCTTTGGGTAGAATCGGAATGAGTGATAGTAGATTCGTGAACTTCCTATCATCTTCATTCATATTAGTAAAGACGATTTACTACGATAGTACCTGGGCTAGTTCGTGGATTGTTGACTATTTCATTAATTTTCAAAAACTCAATTCCATATTCATTCATATGTAAGCGTTTACTGGAGCTCTTGGGTGCTACACAAAACACCCAAGAGCTCAACGAAACTAATTGGAATAATACTAAATAGTTGTTTTCTCCAAGAAATCAGGTTTCTTTAGGTCTATTTGTAGAGTGTCGTTTCAAAGCACCTTAAATTTCAAGCCACCTTTAAGTGCTCAAGAAATTTCACAAACCAACAAACCTTTGGGGGTGTTCAATTGACATCGACTGAGAATTCCCAAGATGAACCAAGAAATCTGAACTCACAAAGAAAATTCATTCATATGAGCTTCCAAATTGTACTACAAAATGCACCTCAAAGCTCATGGAACCTCATTGCAACAAGGGAGGGCATTGATTTTTTTAAGAAAAAAGGTTTTTTTAATCGACACCAACTTAGAGCTTCTAGGATGAACTATGAGGTTTGATATCTATGAATTCAAGCTTGCAAAGCAAAGGCTCTCAATTGAGCTTCTAGAGCTTTTGTGTTGTATAGAGTGCACGTTAAAGTTCAAGGAACCTTAGATCCTTGCCTTCAATTTCTTCCAAATTGATGTTTCTTTTTTTTAATTCTCGAGTGTTTTTTTAAAAATGCACAAATGTCAAGGGGTCAACCTCTGGGTGCTCTACAAATGTCCATTACAACCACATCGTCATGGGCGTTGAATCAACATCAACTATGAGGTCCAAGCAAAAGCAAGGATTTAACATTTGAAAATCCATGGAGCTCATATGAGCTATTGAAATTGACATCCGAGGGGGATTTTCTTGAATGATTTAGGGTTAGGATTACATGATTTAAGGTTTAGGGTTTAGGGTTACAAGATTTGGGGTTTAGGGTTCCAAGATTTAAGGTTTTGGATTTCTCTTGACACCTTTTGACAACTTGCATATAAAATGGTCCATAGGGTTTGGAAACATCAGATGCAGATTTGATGAGCAATTTTTTTTTTGCACAACCAACGATTTATTTTTATAAAATCAATTTTTTTTTTGTATAACCATCAAATTTTTTTTGTAGAACAAACAATTTGTTTCTTGTACAACTAACAAATTTCTTTCATTCACAACTTAAGATATATATCTTGATATTTTCATTTTGGCTATGACACAGAATAATCAATTCTAATTAATTGACCATCTATGGTAGTTTGATGATCATGAAGCAAACACGGAAAAGGATCAAGATTCGACAACACAACTTCTAGACTTCAAAAAAGTAAGTCTCTCCAAAGAATGATATTTCTTAAACTTCTAAATTCACTTCTTTGTCTCAATGGTTGACATCTAATATAAGGTTGTCTAAAATTAATTTGTGTTGTCTATAATGGTTGCATTCCCTAGGTCGATTTACAACACTTTTCTATTATGGACACATTACCCATAGTTGGGGTTTCAAAAGTGGGTCTTAAACTCTATTTACCTATGTTTAACTACCTTTTTGTGCTTGCAAATATGTTTCAATATGACGTTGAGTGCATGGTTTTTTCCATGGGCATCTTTAGCCTCTCTCTAGATTTTTCAATACAATTTGTGTCATCATTTGGACTTTAAAAAGTGTTCCAAAAATCTCCCCAATAATTACATCATTTTTCAAAAGGTTGGGGATAACTTTAGTTATGAGAACAAACTCCATTAACCAAAAAGCTTGTATTAAAATGTTCACCGTATCAATATTGAAGTGTTGAAAAAAAACCTAAATACATGCAAAAATGTTTCACCTTACTACACCAAAAATGTCATTTTATGATTGGTGGATTTATTGACTATATTAGTTGTTTATGTCATTTGTAATTGATTTGAACCCATTAATAGGGTCCATGTGAATAAAAGTCAAAAAATAATGTACCCAAAAGTAATATTATTATCTCCATAAAATCATCTACTTGTTAGTCTTTTTTATTAAAAGATCCCAATATTTTGTTGCTTACACTACTTTTTGTGTATATTTTACTATGTTTTCCTTAGAATAGATAAAATCATCCTTTAAAGCTAGCTAGATTCACACAAGGTGTTGAAGAAAATAAATTGACCTTCTTCACCCTTCCCACAAAAGGAACATAATAATTCAAAAAATGAATTAACAAGTCATGTGTCATGGAGGGGGTACATGCATTCATATACATTTTTAAGGAATAAATATATTTAATGTTTTGAAATGTGATTTCAACTTACCTATGGTGGAATAACTTGAAGTTAGTTTGACCCCTTGATTTCAAAACATTAAATTATCCTCCATGATTTAGGTGCCATCATAATACTATGTCATATAAAAATTCCACCTTAAGTTTAAACTAAATGGCTCAATATTAAGTTTAAAAATTTTCTCTATAATATTTATTTATTGTTTTGTGTGAAAAGTGCACCCAAGTTAATTTACTCTTTTAACTTAAATAATTTAAACCCTCAACCACGAGAAAGTTAAATGGAACAAATATACCAACACAATAATATTGACATAACAAATGAAGCAAATTGAAGATGTGCAATAATCTAACATGTTACAACACATATGTAATAATGTTTATCACCTTAGCCTACCTAATCTAACCTTAGCAAACTACCTTAATTTAACTTACCTACCTACCTTAGCCTTCTAAACATGCACTTAAATTATAAGTATAAGGAATTAAACCCAAAACCTTCACAATGATAAACCAAGTGCTTACCAATGGACTACACCATCAAAAGTGTTCAACTTTTATCAACTTTTTTTTATTTCACATGTTTATTTCACATCATTAAATACAATGGTTAAACTTGGGTGACAATTAGTGGCTAAATTCAACAATTTAAAATAATAGCTAAACCTAGTGGTTAAACTCAACAACTTAAATTAATGACTAAACTTAGTGGTTAAACTCAATAACTTAAACTAAGGATTAAACCTAGTGGTTAAATTCAATGATTTAAACTAATGACTAAACCTACTGATTAAACCCAATGACTTAAACTAATGGCTAAACCTAACGTCTAAACTCATCAATTTAAACTAATGGTTAAACTTAGGTGATGCCATTTTTGGCTTTCAGTTACGTGTTTTGACCCATCGTTTCAAATTAGTGAAAATTTTAGCCAAGGAAAAGATCCTTTCAATTTCTATTTGAAAATCAACAGTCCCAAAATTTGACAAGTAAAAAACCCAACTATGGGAAACATGGCTTCATGTCTCTCCTACCATCAATGGGGACACTCGATCTCCTTCACATTCACCTGATAATGTTGGAAAACCAACAATCCTCTTTTAACAAACTATTTTGTTAGCTCAATACGCCTTGTTATCATTTGAATAAGATTCAAACTATTGTCATCATCCACTTTCTGGTCAACAAAACCATTATCAGATTTTGTTGATGGATGTAAGTGATAATAACATTTCATGAACATAGGATATAATGACATTGTATTATATTATTCAATAATTGTTACTTGTTGATCATGACTGATGAAATAAAACCCAAAGCAAAAACTTTTAAATCTTGGGTTTAACATTAGAACTAAGATATTATGTGTTTTTCTTTCATCATTTTTTTTCAAAAAAGAAAGAAAGCTATTTAAAATTCCTCAAACCTTTTTTCTAATGAAAGAAACAAAACAAATTAATTCAAGTGCCACACCAAAATCCTCTTCCATTAAGGACTAAAAAGATGGTGCATTTTTTGGTTTTTCTTTCAATTTTAAGCTCATGGAAATGGTAGAATGAAAGGCATCATTTAACAACCAATGTCCCCTATATTGGTTTAAAACACAAATAGTTATAATAGGGGAGAGACAATCAACAACAATTTGACAAATATGCCATGTCAAAGGGGTGGAATTTTGGTTGTCATCTTCACTGAACTCTACTTGTTATAATAAAACATTATAACATCCTTGAACTACAAAGCCTTTTGAAAAATAATGATTCCATTGGTAAACTTGCAAAGAAAAATAATAAATGATCATTGTCTACATTATAGCGAGTCTTAACAAAAGTAATTTAATAAACAAGGAAATATTAAAGTTTTGATAATAACCTTGTTTTAACTAGAATGTTCAATTTTTTTTAACAAAAGTAATTTAATAAACAAGGAAATATTAAATTTTTGAAAATAATCTTGTTTTAATTATAATGTTCAATATTTTTTGAAGAAGATTTGAATCTACATAAGCCTTGTTCTAATCTTGTTTGCTTTTCCTTGACTTTTCGACCAAATTATGCAATTCTATAGGTTAGATTGGGTATTTTTGACATATACATATTTCAAACCACTTTTTCATTAGCTAAAGCATATTGGCAAGCCTTAGAGAATGCATGGCGAAAACATCTACCCTAAAAAGTTTCAAACCTAAAACATCACAATTTACATTATGAGAAATCGCATCATTGAAATCACATTATTTTGTAATTAAAATTAAAAAAAACCTCACATACAATTGTTATGCAACTATCCCCTTAAAATTAAGGTGTATTAATAAATAAATTGGCATGTCAAAAAATTAGTTAGTTGTATTATAGTTACAACTGAATTGAAAATGGGTTTTTTATATGATGATTTATACACATTGTACATACATATATAGTCAACCATGTTTGACTGTTTCATGTGGCAACTATTTTAGAACTATTATAATTGTGTCACTAAAATAACAACTATGTTGTAATTAGTGTATAATGTACATACATGCAATCATGCCACGTGTCCACATTTCCACCACCCATTATGGGATAGATTTGTAACTAGTTTTCGATTATGATTTACATTAATATAATTAATATGGCCATTAGTGCGCCACTACTAGAGTACTACTATTCAACTATTATGACTATAATACAATTACTTATAAACTAATAAGGATACATATTCATCATTATTTATATTTTCATCATATGCATTTCATTTTGAGTGATTTAAAATGTTATGAGAACATTACTTCAAGTTTTATAAATCATCTTTGAACTCTAATAGCAATAGAGCGACATACATAGAATTTTGTTGTGTTTGGGAATTGACTTTTGTAGCATTTAGTGGTTTGTGTTTTGAGTTCTTGGCCCCTTCTACTTTGAGGGCCCATAATTTTCTCAATTATATTATTTTTTGACGATTTTTAGTGCACTAGATGCACCGATAGGAGGGGTTCAAATTTCTTTTAGACACCAAAAACAATGGAACCCTCCTTTTGGATTTGGCCTACCTTGAGTGTTTAAATGTTATAGTTGTAAGTCAATTTGCAAGTAATGAACATCTAAAAGATTTAAACCATATGTGTTTTTTTTCGAATCCCATGTTACAAACTATATAAAGAAAGCTTGTTTTCTTATGTTCTCACATTAAAATACATGTGTCATTTTGGGATGAGTTTAAAAAAGTTTAACCTAAAGGCAAAACATAAATAAAAATAATAATTTCATGGTTATTTTTTAGTGCACTTAGTATTGTGCTTTCCTACCTACTTACCTATTTAGGTAAATAAATAGGTCTTACTTTTTTACCTATTTATGTGAGTAGGTAGGTAGGTCCTAGGTAAATATGTAGGTTTGTAGGTCTTAAAACCTACCAACCTACCTATCTTTGGTTATGGACAATCTATTTAGCTACTAAAATATATATATATATATTCCAAAATATAATTAATATGCCATGTGGCAATTTTTTACATGTCACAATTTTGGACCATCATTAACAATCATAATTAACGATGGAGATCAATATTTTGAAAAAAATAATTCATATTAAAAAAACTTTAGAATGCCACATGTCATATTTTAATAGATGGATGACAATTTATGATGTCAACATGACATCATGGATGTAGTTATAATGAAATTGCATAGTAATTGAAAATGAATTGTAATTGAATTACAATAATTTGCACTATATATATGATGAGTTGCAACTTGTTCGTTAGCATTCACAACATATAAATACAATGAGTTGTAAGTGTCCTTTGCAACTCAAAAATTGAGTTGCAAGGCTAGTTGTAAAACACCCTTTTTTCATAGCATTACAACAAACTTTAAGGCTATAGTCATATATTTAAATTAGGTTCTTCATCTTTAATATAAATAATGAAGGTTTTTTTCCACGTCAAATTTGCTTAACAACTCAATTAAATCTTTGGCTAATGCATGCCCAAAGGTATTAAATGTTTCAAAAAACCTAATTGTAATACATTTTGGTTGCCAATTAGCCCCCAAACAATTAATAATAAGGGCAAAAATGTTATAAGCCCTTTTTGACATTCACAAATCAAAAGTTATAGAATAACAATATGCCAAAACAACTAGGACATACAATTGATTAGTTTTTTCCACCAACTTTGGCAAAAAAATTCTTAAAAATTGTTCCCTAAAAGGAAAAATAACCTTTCAACACAAATGTAGACTAAATTTTTAAAACCATTGACTTTCAACAAGATGCATTAGCAAATGATTTTTAACAATTAAAATAACTAAATCTTTTAAAAACATAGTGCATTTCAATTATCCTATCTTCATTTTTTTCTTTGAAGATGCAATTTTTTCAAAATTTCCTTCATTTTTTTATTCCCCTCATCTGCATTAATATTTTTTTATGTTTGCAAACTTGGGTAAATTTTAAACTTTTCTTCCATTTTCTCCTTTTCCATTACAACATCATTTATATGTGTTTCATCATTATTATTCATTTTGTTTTCATTTTGGGATGACTTTTCCATTATTAGTTGCAAGATGAAATTTTGCCAGATGAGGGGTGAAAAAAAACCAAACATTAATATGCAAATTTTTAGGCTACTAACAAGCAAAATTTACAAAGGCATTTACAAAAGGCATTTACAAAAATGAAGTCCAATGTAAGGTTAGAATGCAAGTTAGAATGTCAATGAGTTTAGGAAAGAATAAACCTACAACCAAAAACTGGAAAAAGAAAAATTAGAAGTTGAAAAAAAAAAAAAAAAAAAAAAAACAAAAACATTAAAAAAAAAAAAAAACAAAACAAAAACAAAAAACAAAAACTAATAAAAAA
>Ga0116231_10004295_pt1 | contig 28954 bp, 19 predicted proteins | sample S1TSphgellanicum_2_FD_89695 | JGI IMG/M metagenome (GOLD analysis project Ga0116231, IMG submission 89695) | Host-associated microbial communities from peat moss isolated from Minnesota, USA - S1T2_Fd - Sphagnum magellanicum MG | ecosystem: Host-associated > Plants > Peat moss > Unclassified...
GGGTGGACGAAGTCGATCCTTCCTGGTCTGGGGCTCCACATTATCGGAAACTCACTTGGGTTCTGATAAGAGGGGTCGAGGCAGCTCCGGGGACGTCAGGCGGCATGGCGCCGGACATCATTGATCCGGAAAGACCTGGAAGGCCCAGGCGCGGGGCTTTCTTGGGTAGGAGGAGGCTTCGACCCAGCCCGCGTCTCAGGTCGCGGGCCAAGGTGATCTCATGATCGGTTCGGCAGACATCGACCACAAGGTCGATGGGCGGCCTGAGGCGCGCGTGAAGCCCTGATCGATGCTCGCCGCGTCGCAGACATCGATCGGCGCGCCGTTCACCTGGAAGGGCTGCTGAGGCTCGACGGGGGGCGGTGTGGGCATGGGCTAGGTTCGTTGGGTTGGCGACTTTGCGGTTGGCGTTGTCGCCTTCGTTTTTCGCCTGGCCTGAAACCTTGTTGGGTTGGCGCATTGTCTTCCCGTCTGCCGAGGGGTTCGCTGCGGCGGCAAACGGTCCCCCGCGATTTTGGGTGACGAGCGCCCAGCCTTGGGCTGTGGCGACGGGGATTGTGACCTAGGATGAGCCGCCGACGGACCAGAAGCCTATGCTCCTGGCGTAGAAGGGTTTGACCGCAGCGCAGACCGCGTCTGGCATTTTAAGACGATAGGAGCTCGCCCCGCTCACGCATGCCGTTAGCGATGCGCTGAACAAAGACAAAGTCTTCCGGCTTGATAGGAAGCCTGGGCGCGATCTGCGGATCAGACGCGGCCTGTTCCCAAATCGCCCGGGTCTTGCGCGTGATGTCCGGGTCTCCGCCGGTAAATGCTGTGGTCATGGCGTTCCATCGGCGCACAAACTCGCACGCCCTTGGCGACACAAGGTCGTCAGCGGCGCGAAGGGCGCGAAGCTCCTCGATCAACGCCTCCCAGCTGCGCGTAAAGCTTTCCGCGTCATGCCCGAGACGGGTTAAGGCGTCCATTTTGCGCCGCCCAAGCCGGTCGAGCTCCTCAGGGCTATACTGGTTCTCGATAATTGGCTGGAACGCCTCTCTCCAGTCTTCATCGCTCTTAAGCTCCCGCGTCATGGTGGTCTCCCGTGTCAATTGCAGTAAATCATCGGCCGAAAGCGCGCCGTCTCGGGCGAGCTTGAGGCGGGCGGCGGCGAGGATCTTCAACGCGTGCTCCGCGTCCCTCTTGCGGGCCCTCAAAACGGCTTCCTGCACGTCCAGGACAGCGTCTAAATCCGCCAGGCGGCCGGTCAGAAGCGCCCCTATGCGCGCCAGGCTCAAGCCAAGGCGTTTGAGCGCCAGGATCTGATGCAGCCGGGCCTGCTCGCTGGGCCCGTAAACGCGCCAGCCCTTCTGTGTGCGCGCGGGCGTGACGAGCCCGGCCGCTTCATAGACGCGCAAAGTCTTTGCGCTGATCCCCAAGCGCCGCGCCATCTCGACCGGACTAAACCAGCGCACACTCACCGCGTCCTCCCTGCACAGCCCTCCTTCTGAGGCCGTCCCTAAGGGACAGGTCAAGGGCGCCCCGACGGGAAAAGAACCCTGGACCCAAGGGTGCTTCATCCTGCAGAGCCGACCGAGCCCAGCGCCGGTTCCGAAGCGGCGGACCCAGGCCCCTACCCGGCGAGGACGCCGACACCCTCGGTCTGACGGGCGCCCATGGCCGTCACGGTGGCCCCGACCGAGGCGGTGATGACGATGCCGATGGCGCAGCACTGCAAGGGGGCCAAGGCCTCGCCCAAAAAGATCAGGCCCGCTAAGGCGCCGATGGCCGGCTCGCAGCTCGCTAGGGTCCCATAGGTTTGCGCAGGCAACCGCCGCAGCGCGACCATCTCGAGGCTGTAGGGAATAGCGCTGGACAAGATGGCCACCACCAGGCCCGTGGCCAATATGCCCGGCTGAAATAGCAGAGCCCCTGAATGGAGGAGGCCGATGGGCAAGATCGCGACGGCGCCGACGGACATGCCAAGGGAGGTGGCGACGGCGCCGTTTTCCAGACCGGCCTTTTTCCCTGCGACGATGTAAATCGCCCAGCACACGCCGGCGCCCAACGCCATCCCGACGCCGCCTAGGTCTAAATGCGGCGTCTCCTTCGTTAGGGGAAGGAGCAGCAGCAAGCCGACCGCCGCGCAGAGGATCCAGAGGAAGTCCAGGCTGCGGCGCGACGCGAGCACGGCGACGGTCAGGGGACCTGTAAACTCCAAGGCGATGGCGACGCCGAGGGGCAGGGTTCGGATGGCGAGGTAGAAGAAGAGGTTCGTTCCGGCCATGGCGAGGCCGTAGACGGTCACCGCGCGCCAGGCGACCTCAGATAAACGCGTTCGCCACGGACGAAACACAAGGGCCAAGACGAAAGCGCCTATGACGAGCCGCAAGGCCGTGGCGCCTTCAGGCCCCACGAGCGGGAACAGGCGCTTGGAGAACGACGCCCCAAGGGTGAAGGAGATCATGGCAAGCACCAGGGAGCCCGCGGGTAGGAACGAACGTCCTAAGTCCATGTGTCTGGCCATGCCCCGCTCCGTCAGTCACGCTTCGCGCTAAGACTATTCAACTCCCCTCGCCAAAGGCGGTCGTAAGTCGCTAGTTAGTGATAATTTTTATCGATTGAGGACCGTCATGCGCTCACCTGTGATGAAGCTTGACGCGGCGGATAGACGGATCTTGGAGCGGATGCAGCTGGATGCGCGCCTGCCCATCCCCCGACTGGCTGAAGCCGTAGGACTGTCCGCCCCGGCGTGTTACCGGCGCGTTCGGCGTTTGAGAGAGAGCGGGACAATCCTGCGCGAAGTGGCCGTCGTCGCCCCGCGGACCCTCGGTTGGGCGCTCTCCATGATCGTTCTGATCACCCTTGAGCGCGAAGGCGCGCGCGCCACCGATGAACTCATGCGCACACTGGAGGCCGAACCTGCCGTGATCGAAGCCTGGCAGATCACTGGCGAATACGACTTCGCCGCGAAGATCGTGGCGCGCGACATGGAGGACTACGATGACCTCACACGCCGCCTCCTGGTTCAGAACGCGCACGTGAAGACGTTTAAGACCCTGGTCGTCTTCCGTCAGACGAAAAAGCCCACAAGCCTTTCGGACGCCGACACCGCCGATTGAGGCGCCTGCGATCACACCCGGCCGACATCGTGATCTGCGCGCGCACGCTTTGATGGACGCTGCGCCCCTCCCGGGCCCTTCGACGCGTCAGGAGACGCAGCTCAACCGGCGATGCCGGGCCGGCCCGGCGGCCCTCGCGTGTTTAATCACCAAAACCTCAGGCCGGTGGGCGAGGGTTTGAAGCCGACCTCGGCCGCCGAGCCATAACCGGCGTTTGGCTCCGGGCAGGCCGGTTTCCCGTCCCACCACGCTTCAGCCCTGGCTTGCGGGTGGGTGAGCCTTTCAGGACGGGGGCGGCGGCGCGGCGGCGCTTTTCGGCGGCGATCCTCCCCCGCCCATACGAAGGGCCCGTCTGACGCCCTGGAGGCTTAGACCGGGAGCCTTAGACCGGGAGCCTTAGAGAGTGCGCCTCGGAACAGTCGGAATGCTGAAGCGTTGTTGATCCACGGAAAATAAAAATTCATGGCCAGCGCCAAAAAAAGCCCTGGCGCTCCCACCCCGTACGCCGCAGCAATCGATCTGCAACTCGCAATTCAAAGCTTTGTGCGCGAGCAATTTTCGGAGAACCTCATGAGTAATATCAAGCCAATACACGGTGACGAAAACAAGCCATTTCTTAGCGATGTAAAAGACCTGAGGAATCGCGCCCGTGAGCACATCGAGCGGGGCGTCGTCACAAAGACCTATATTGGCGACGTTGAGCAAACCATTGACATCCTCCAAACCGTCCTCGCCACCGAGCTTGTGTGCGTGCTGCGCTACACCCAGCACTCGATCGTCGCCTCGGGCCTCGCCAGCGAAGGGGTAAAGGCGGAATTCGCCCAACACGCCAAGGAGGAGCAAGCGCACGCCTTGGCAGTTGCTGAGCGCATCAATCAACTGGGCGGACAGCCTGACTTCGATCCGAAGGGCCTGGCGAGCCGTTCGGCGTCGGAATATGGCGTAGGGTCCGACCTCGCCGCCATGATCCGCGAGAACCTCATCGCCGAACGGATCGCCGTGGATCACTATAGAGAGCTCGTCCGGTTCTTCGGGGACGACGACCCGGCGACGCGGGTGATGATTGAGACGATCCTGGCGGTGGAAGAAGAGCACGCCAGCGACATGCTCGACCTCCTCTCCACCCACGGCCCGGCGACCGGCTGAGCGGGGACACCCATAAGCGCCTCTTGCGCCTTGGCCTATTCCGCCCTTGGGCTTGGGCGTGGGAGAGCCGCGGGACCCTTATGGCCGCACAGGAAAGCGCGCCCCCAAGTCTCCCTTATGGCGCGCCAGGGAGGACGCCCGCACGACCACGCCGCTGGTCGCAGGAGCTGACGAAGACGCAAGCCCCCACCAGCGGATCCTTGACCGCCTGACGGCGATGATCGGCTGGCCAGGGGTCGTCGCGCGCCTCGCCGTCACAGGTCTGGCCTGGGCGCTCGCTTATGCTTTCCCTGCGAGCTTCGGCGTGGAAGGTCCAGATCCGCCTCCCTGCAAGGGGTGCAGGTTGTCGCAACAATGGGCGCCATGCTGGCGTCGGTTTCATTTTGACGACCCGGCTCGGCGGGGGGACAGGCGTGCAGATCACCCCGCCCACCTGACCCTCGGCCTCGCTATCGCGACCGACTAGAAGAGCGCAAAGGTTATCGGCGTGCTTGAGGACGAGGCGGCGGCCATGTCGACGCCGATGGACACTGAGGCGCTCCTTTAGGCGATCATACACCGCGCGGAGACGGGACCTAAACGTCTTGGTGGACGTCCCAAGGCCGCGGCCTCGCGAGAAAGGCTGGGACACTCTGCGCTGTCTGGTCCGCGACGCGTGTCCTTGAATAACGAACCCGGAGACGCAGCGACGCAGGGATAGGCTCGGGGCCGTCAAGACGCCCTCGCGTCAACCGCTCTCCGTCTACGGGGTCAATCGCCTTTGGAAGAAAACAGGACGTCTAAGCGCTTATTGCTGACGACCTCGCGCCATCGAGGATGAATTTCAGGCGCCAGCCGCCAGCCTCCGCACGGGCCGACCGCGATGACGTTGAGATTTTCAGCGCCGGAACTGACCGCCCGACCATCCGTTACTCAGAGGCGGCCTGCAGCAAAACTCTGGGAAATCACGGCTCCACACACGACATGAGGAAAACATGCTAAAAGAAATGCATTTAGATGCTGCCGCTCAACACGACATTGCTGCTAAGGCTCATCGCGCGGCAGCGGAACATAATGATCACAACGACGCCGAGGCCGCGGTGAAACATGCGGCGGAAGCTCAAAACTACTCCACCGCCGCCTATGATCTCTCGGAGAAGGCCCTGGCCCATTCAACATCGACGTTGCCGACGAAGTAACGCCTGCGGGTTCCCACGTCGGCTCCGCCCTGCGAGAATGCTAGGCGGCCCTCGCCTCGACAGACGCCCTTGGACCGGGGCGCCCTTCGGCGCCACCCGCCCCTTCATGCGCATTGCGCGCCTCAAGCTTTTGGTCCAGGTCTCCCCCTCGACCGATGAAAAACCCCTAGTTGTGACCTAAAGGGGTTGGTCGCAGCCTTGAGCGCCATCGCCGCGGGCGGACCCGGACAAACGGCGGTGGGCGCGCCGCCATGATCGACAGGAAGACAGCCATCCGACCTCTTGACCCGACCCACCGCCCTGATGACCGCTTGGAGGCGCTCCAGCAAACCCGAAACCTAAAAATGACCCGGTCCGCCCATGCCTACGTTCGGGGCAGCACCGTAAAATTCTATGCTTGGCTCGAAGCGAGCAAGGGTAAGCTCCCCGAGGGGCCTTCCGTCTGGATCTGCGGCGACTGCCATGTCGGCAACCTAGGGCCTTTGGGCGACGCCAAGGGACGGGTTTCGGTTCAAATCCGGGACCTCGACCAGACCGTGGTCGGCAACCCTGCCCACGACCTTGTGCGCCTTGGCCTCTCCCTGGCCTCCGCGGCGCGCGGGTCGGAGCTGTCCGGCATCGTCACCGCCAAGATTATCGAGGCGGTCATGGTGGGTTACGAGAACGGCATTGGCGGGGACTTTAGCCGGACCATCGATAGGAATCGCCGCCCCGATGACGTTCAATCCCTGCTTGAACGATCGGTGAAGCGGCGCTGGCGACATCTGGCGGTCGAGCGGCTTAAAGACGCCGAACCGACCATCCCGCTCGGCAAGTCTTTCTGGACGCTGAGAAAAGCTGAGGCGGCCGCGTTAAGGACGCTGCTTGCGTCCGAGGCGGTCCACGCCATGGTGGCCGGCCTCCAGGGCCGCGACGCAGGCGCGGCGGTGGAGATGGTTGACGCCGCCTACTGGAAGAAGGGATGCAGCTCCCTTGGCCGTCCGCGTTACGCCGTCATCGTGCGGGTGGGGGAAGGCGAAGGTTCGACCTTCTGTTTGGTGGACGTGAAAGCGGCGACGACCGCGGCCGCGCCGCGAGCCGCGTCCGCCGCCATGCCCCGGGACAACGCCATGCGCGTCCTCGCCGGCGCTCAGGCCCTTTCGCCTAATCTCGGCGACCGCATGGTGGCGGCTCGACTGCAGGAGCATGGCGTGGTGCTGCGCGAACTCATGCCCCAAGACCTAAAGATTGAGGTGGAGCGCCTCTCGGAAGACCAGGCGGTGGAACTTGCCCGCTACCTTGCCGGCATTGTCGGTCGCTCTCACGGGCGTCAGATGAGCCCAGACGTCCGCAAGGCTTGGCGGGCCGAGCTGATCCGGGACCATACGACCGCATTGGCCGCACCGTCTTGGCTATGGTCCAGCGTCGTCGAACTCTTGGGCATCCATGAAAGCGCCTATCTCGATCATTGCCGACGCATGATGGTCGAGGCGCGCTGAGTCCATACTTGTTCCAAAAAACGCTTCTTCAAGCGCCAGGTGAAATGAATATCAGTGGGGAGATATATATAGACACACCAAATTGGGTTGTTTTTTCCGAAAGATGACCACCTTGACTATGAAATTAGGCGTAAATTACAAATTTATTTGGAACTAATGGACTGAGAAAACGTTGTAGACGCAGCGTAATTTTTTGCTGCTCGTCTTGGCGAGGGGGGAGCCTTGCCAGGAAGTTTCAATATTGAAGAGCGACGCTTCCAAGCTGGCGCAGGCGAGATCGCCACGCTTGGGCGCGACTATGATTGGGCCTCGAACCCTTTAGGGCCCCCGGCCGAGTGGCCGCAGACCTTAGCCGTAGCCGCCAATCTGATCTTGTCGGCGCCCATCGCCATGATCGTCTTGTGGGGCCCTGAGCTCATTCAGATTTATAACGACGCCTACGCCCTCATCGCCGGCCCCAAGCATCCGGCAGCCCTTGGCCAACCGACACAGGCCTGCTGGCCTGAGGTCTGGGACTTCAACGCGCCGATTTATGAGGCTGTGCTGCGGGGCGAAACGCGCCAATTTTCCAATCAGCTCCTCAGCATCCAGCGCGAAGGCGGCATGGAGGACGCTTGGTTCGACCTCAGCTACAGCCCCCTGCACGGCGACTACGGCAATATCGACGGCGTCCTGGTCACCGTCGTTGAAACCACAGGTCGCGTGGTGGCGGAACGAGTTCGCGCCGACGAGGTCGCCCGCCAACGGCGCCTCTTTGAGCAAGCGCCTGGGTTCATCGCCGTGCTGACCGGACCGGACCATGTCTACGAATTCGCCAACGCAGCCTACGCGCGCATGATCGGCGGCCGCGACGTTCTGGGCAAAAGCGTCCGCGAAGCCATGCCGGACATCGCCGGCCAGGGCTTCTACGAGCGCCTTGACGAGGTCTATCGCACGGGCAAACGGTTTGTGGCAGAACACACGGAAATTCGGCTGCAGCGCGGGCCGGATCAGGCCATCGACGTTCTCTACCTCGACTTCACTTACGAGCCCATCGTGGACGAAAGCGGCGTCGTCACTGGTGTTTTCGCCCAGGGGCACGATGTGACAGCCGCCCACACGGCTCAGCAGAAGCTGCGCGACCTTAACGCTGATCTCGAGAGACGGGTGGTTGAGCGCGCCCATGAACGGGGTCGCACCTGGCTCATCAACCCGGAACTCATGGGCGTCCTCAATGGTCAGGGCTACTTCGAACAGTCCAACCCCGCATGGTTGTCCATCATGGGGTGGAACGAGGAAGAGGTCGCCCGGACCCCGATCATGGCCCTCGTCCATCCCGAGGATGTCGAGGCGTCAAACGCATGGTTCACTCATCTCAAGCAGGGCGAGCCGGTCCTCCGCTTCATCAATCGCGTCCGCCATAAGGATGGAACCTATCGTTGGCTCTCCTGGCTCGCGGTGCCTGAGGACGCCAAGATCTATTGTAGCGCGCGGGACATCAGTCCCGAGGTTCGCCAGGCGGACGATCTTCAACGTGCCGAAGAAGGGCTAAGACAGGCGCAGAAGATGGAGGCCGTCGGCCAGCTCACCGGCGGGGTGGCGCACGATTTCAATAATCTTCTCACCATCATCAGATCCTCGATTGATTTCCTGCAACGCCCGGACCTGCCTCAGCTCCGGCGCGATCGATACATGCAGGCGATCGCCGACACCGTCGATCGGGCGGCGGCGCTGACCAGTCAGCTCCTGGCGTTCGCTCGACGCCAACCCTTAATGCCCAAGGTGTTTGACCTGGCCAAGCAGGTGAGGTCGGTCACCGAACTCGTGCGTCCTCTGGTGGGCGGCCGGGTTGAGATCGTCCTCAAGCTGCCTTCAGCGCCCTGCTTGGCCTATGCGGACGTCGGACAGTTTGACACCGCCCTTGTCAACCTTGCGGTCAACGCCCGCGACGCCATGAACGGCGAAGGCGTCATCACTATCTCAGTCCATCCCTGTGACGCCGTTCCCGCCGTGCGCGAGAACCGACGACGTGAGGGCGAGTTCCTGGCTATCTCTATGACCGACACGGGAACAGGCATTGCGGCCAGCGAGTTGGAGGCGATCTTCGAGCCCTTTTACACCACCAAGGGCGTGGGCAAAGGAACTGGCCTAGGCCTGAGCCAGGTTTTTGGTTTCACCAAGCAGTCCGCCGGCGAAGTCGCCGTCGAGAGCGTCCTCGGCGTTGGAACGACCCTCACCATGTATTTGCCGAGCGCTCATGGCATGGACGCGACGGACGTGGGAGCGCCGCCGACGGCGGCGCGGGTCGGCGGAGCCGGCACGCGGGTGCTGGTCGTCGACGACAATGAGACCGTCGGTCGTTTCTCCACGGAAATGCTTCAGGACCTCGGTTATGAAACCCTCTGGGTCGCCAACGCGGCCGACGCCCTCGCCCGTCTTGGCGCCCCTGACCAATCCGTCGAACTTGTGTTCTCCGACGTCGTCATGCCCGGAATGAACGGGCTTGAGATGGCCAAGATCATCCGGGCGCGACACCCTGCCATCCCCGTCGTCCTGACGAGCGGTTATAGCGGCGCGTTGACAGATGGCCTTGACGACTTTCTTCTGGTCCAGAAACCGTATTCGGTCGACATCTTATCGCGCGCCCTGCAAAAAGCGCTCGCGAAACGGTCTGATGGCTGATTAGCCGCGTCCGACCTTAGAGGGCCGCCGCGATCCGGCAGACCACGACGCGCCGACACCCCTCCCGGGTCCTGGCTCGTCCTGCCGACGGAACGCAGGACATCGCCAGAGGCGGCCCTGCGCCCTACGGGTCGATCCGCTTAGGGGTCAAGGGCGCGCGCCGCCGAGGGGGCTCCTCAACCGCACCGCCGCCGTCATTGACGTTACGGCTCAGCCCTGTAGGGTATTATTACAATTGTAATCAAATCAAAGCCATCACGGTTTTGGCCTGGAGACGCCGGTGAACGACGGATCAGACCCAGCGCTTTCCCACCGCGTCGCGCGCGCGCCGCCGCAACGCTCGGCTTCAGCTGCCCGTCTCCTGACCGCGGTTATGGTCTTAACCTTTCCCGCATGCCGCGCCGTGGCGCAAGCCGCGGCGGCGGCGGCCCCGCAGCCCGCGTCCGCCGCCCAAGGCGCGCCGCCGGATCCGCAAACCACAGTGACGGTTGTCGCGGCCACGCCGGCCTATAGAGAGACCATCGACCGTCGCAGCTACAGCCTAGCCGACGACCTCCAGAAGGCGACGGGCTCCCTCTCCGACGTCCTGCGCAAGGTGCCCTCATTGCAGGTGGACCCCGACGGGAACGTGAGCCTCCGCGGCGATCCGGACGTGACTATTCTCGTGGACGGAAAGCCCTCGTCGCTGTTTTCAGGACCCGGGCGGACGCAAGCCCTGCAATCCATGTCTGCGGATCAGTTCGAGCGCGTGGAGGTGATGACCAATCCACCGGCGGGGGTGACGGCGGCGGGCAGCGGCGGCGTCATCAACCTGATCACCAAGAAGGGTCCCCAGCACGCCGCCGCCCCGACGGCCAGCGCGACCGTCAAAGCGAACGCAGGATCCAATGGTCGGTTCGACGTCGGCGCCAGCGGCGCATACAGCGCCCCCGGGCTCGCTCTCAACAGCGGCGGCGATTTCCGCCGCAGCGGATTTCTGCGGGAGATCGGCTCACAATTTGGGCTTCCTGGCGGGACCAGCGCTGCGCTCGTGCCCGCGACCGGCGTTCAGGACCAGAACGAACGGGACGACGAACTCACCGTCTACGCGAGCCTAGGCTACGACATCGACCCGAAGGATCACCTGGACGCCAACCTCAACCTTGTCTCCGGTCGCCTGGTCCGCACCCAGGAGAGCGTCTACGCGACCCGCTCCGACCTCGGACCAACGGCGCTCACCTACGACGCCCCAGGCTTCTTTCACGCCCACTACACCTCTAAATCCGAAGCGCTGGGTCTGACCCACAGCCTTCCCGGGGACGGGCAGAGCGTGTCCGTCAAAGTGGAGGTTAGCCAAAACAACGAGAGCTTCCAAAACCGAGCGACCTACGCCTACGCCGTGCCGGTTCAGCCCAGTCTTTATCAGGATCTCGGGCAAAACGCCGCGTTTCCCCAGGTCGACGTCAAGGTCGACTACAAGACCGCCCTCCCGAACAAGGCCAAGCTGACCCTCGGCTATGAGGGAACCTTCGACTGGCAGAACCTGGATGACCAAGGGGTGCAGGGTGTATCCGCCGCCCAGGCGCAAGCCGACGTGGGCTACGCCCAGACCTTCGAATTCAACCAGCAGATCAACGCCCTTTACGCCACCTACGAACAGACGTTCGGACGGTTGACCGTGCAGCCGGGTCTTAGGCTCGAAAGCACGTCCCTGACCACCGACCTCTCGTCAGGCCAGGAGACGGGGATGCAGCGCTACTTTGAAGCCTACCCCAGCCTGCACCTCGACTATGCCCTAGACGCCAACGCCGACCTTAAACTGAGCTACGGGCGAAGGACGCAGCGTCCGGACGAAACCCAACTCGACCCCTTCCGCACGGAGAGCAACGCCACCCTCTACACACAGGGCAATCCGGACCTGCATCCATCGTTCACCCAGTCCTATGAGTTCGGGTATGAATATCGCCGGACCTCCACCGATTTTCAGGCGACGCTGTTTTATCGGGACAAGACCGATGTCCTGACCACGGTCACGCAGGACATTGGCGACGACGTGCTTTTGTCGGTCTGGGAGAACCTCGGTTACGAGCATGACGAGGGTCTTGAACTTGTCGGGGCCTATGCGGTTTTCAAAGGTTTCAGCGTCAATGCGTCCACCGACCTCATGCAGGCCCAGGTCAGCGCCGCCAACCTCGGCATCTCGGGGGCACGATCGGCGTTCATCGCCTCGGGCAAGGCGACTTTGAATTGGCAGGTCACCGCGAAGGATGCTCTCCAGCTCGAAAGCGACGCCTCAGGTCGCCAACTTACAGCGCAGGGGTATCGAGGCGGCGCGATATTCTCAAGCCTGGGCTGGCGACACGCGTTCGATCAGCGTCTGGCGGCGGTCCTCACAGGTGAGAACCCCTTCGGCCTGGCGCGACGCACCATCGACATCGATACGCCGACGTTGGTGGAGGTGGATAAGCGCAAGTTTAACGATGTGACGGTGTTTTTGGGCTTAACCTACCTCTTCGGCGCCGCTCCTAAACACGCCGACGCCTTCAATTTCGGCTCCCACGGACCAGGCGGTTAGCCGCCCCTGTGGGCTTGTCGTGCCCGCTCCATCCCGCGCCCAGGACGGGGCCGACCCCATGTCCGGCCTAAGGCGTCGGGCCGGATGTGCTGGGCGCGAACGTCGCAGAAAGATCATAGAGGTCTCCGGGAAAGGTCAGCCGGACGAACGTGACCCAAACGCCGAGGCGGTAGGTGTTTCGCTCCACCCGCAAACACGCCTGGCCTTTGCGGATCTGCAGGCGACGGGCGTCCTCCAGATCCGCTCCGATGGCTGAAATCCGATGTCGCGCCTCGCTCCATGGGACATTCTGGAGAAGCCAGGACCCAGGCGCTTCGTCTTCGAACGATAGGCTCGCCGCTAGCGGGACGGCGTCCAGGTTTATGATACGGCGTTCCAGGGCGAAGGGCGCGCCGCCGGCGAAATGGACGCCGGCCACCTCCAGAACACGTCCAGGCGGAGGCAGGACGACCTCGTCCGGGTCGGAGCGATCAAGCCTGCGTTCGGTCCGTGTCAGCCGTTGAAAACCATAAGATTGCCCCCGCTGAAGAATAAGGGCCTGCATGTCCGGAATTTCCAGCACGGCGGTCTGCACATGCGGGCGGGCCACAAATGATCCGGCCCGTTTGCGCCGCTCCACGAGACCCGCCTCAACAAGGGCGCTGATGGCCTTGCTCACCGTCATGCGCGAACAGCCGTACTGCGCCGTGAGTTCCCGTTCGATGGGTATCCGTCGGCCAGGCGGCCACGCGCCGGATCGGATCTGGCGCTCCAGATCCCATCGGATCCGTCGCTCCAGACTCTGCGGCGCGGGTTTCAGCTGGTTCACGCGCTCAGCAGCTTATCCAAGGCGCGACGATAGCGCTGGGCGACAGCCTCGGCCCGGCGATGGCGCCCCTCGACCACCACCCGCTCGCCGCGCCGCCAGACGCTTTTCACGACGCCCCGAGTTCCCGAAAAAAGCCACCCATCCAAAAGGGCGTCGCCTTCACGTCCATAAAGCGCGACATGACCTAGGTCGAGGGCGACGATATCGGCGCAAGCGCCCAAGGCGAGACCCGCGCCCGCCTGGCCGAGGGCCTGACTTCCGCCAGCGAGCGCCGCCTTGTAGAGGCTTGCGCCGGTCGACGCTCCAGGGGAGCGGGCAAGGACGTTGCGGGCGCGGCGCGTCAGCCGCTGCGCATATTCAAGCGCGCGAAGCTCTTGGGCGGGGTCGATAAGGATGTTCGAATCCGATCCGACGCCAAACGCGCCCCCTAAGGCGAGGTAAGCGTCGGTTGGGAAAACACCATCGCCAAGATTGGCTTCGGTAATAGGGCATAGGCCGGCGACGGCCCCGCTCGCCGCAAGACCCGCCGTCTCCTCCTGCGTCAGATGGGTCGCATGAACGAGGCACCAGCGGGGATCGAGGTTCATGTGGCTCAAGAGCCAATCCACTGGGCGCTGGCCGGTGAAGGCGATGCAGTCCTCCACTTCACGGGTCTGTTCGGCCACATGAATGTGGATCGGGCCGTCCGCCGCCAGAGCGGCGACGCCAAGAAGCTCTTCCGCCGTCGCGGCGCGCAGACTATGGGGCGCGAGCCCCATATTGGCGTCGGGGAGCTCTGAGAGGGCGGTTCGGCTTTCGTCCACAAGGGCTGCGAAACCGTCGAGGGTGTTGAGAAACCGGCGTTGGCCATGGACTGGGGGCGCGCCGCCGAAGTTTGCGTGGGCGTAGAAGACCGGCAACAGGGTCAGACCAATCCCCGTCTGCCGCGCGGCGGAAATGACCGCCTTGGCCATTATGGCGCGATCGGCGTAGGGGGCGCCGTCTGGGTCGTGATGCAGGTAATGAAACTCGCCTACGCGGGTGAAGCCGCTTTCCAGCATCTCCACATAGGCCTGAGCGGCGATGGCCTCGGCGTCTTCAGGGTCGATGCGGTCAAGGAAGCGGTACATGAGCGCTCGCCAGGTCCAAAAGTCGTCATCCGTCGGACCGCTAAATTCCGTGAGGCCGGCCATGCCGCGTTGGAAGGCGTGGGAGTGGACGTCGCAGAGACCGGGGATAGCGGCGGCGCCGAGGGCGTCGCCTGGGGCGGGCGGCGCCGAGCGCTCAATCCCGGCGATGACCCCATCCTCGATGGTGAGCCTGACGCCCTTGGTCCATCCTTCCGACAAGAGGGCGGTCTCAAACCATAGGTCCGGCATGGGCGTCCTCCGCAAAACCTGATTTAATGTCTAGACATTATTGCAGCATTAGCCAAGTCTAGTGGCGCTGTAGGTTTTTGGAGATCGGCCGCGGACCATGACGGAGCGTTGCGATGCGATCTGGCGTGGAGCGCGGCTGGCGACCATGGCCGAGGGGCGCCCGGGCCTGGGCGTTGTCGAGGACGGCCTCATCGCCGCGCGCGGCGGCGTCATCCTCTACGCTGGGGCGGCGGCCGCTGCGCCGGGTTTCGACGCTGAAACCATCGTCGAGTGCGACGGGCGCTGGATCACGCCAGGCCTCATTGACGCGCATACCCATCTCATTTTTGGGGGCGACCGCGCGGCGGAGTTCGAGCTGAGGCTCGCCGGCGCCGCCTATGAGGAGATCGCGAGGGCCGGGGGGGGCATCGTCTCCACCATGAGGGCCACGCGCAGGGCCCCACAGGAGGCGTTGACGACGGCGGCCTTGCCGCGCCTCGACGCCCTCATCGCCGAGGGAGCGACCACAGTGGAGGTCAAATCCGGCTACGGCCTCCGCCTCGAAGATGAGCTTAAATCCCTCCGCGCTGCGAAAGCCCTGGCGCAGGAGCGCGACGTCACAATCCTCACCACCCTCCTCGCGGCCCACGCCGTTCCGCCCGAGTACGCCGGTGACGCGGAGGCTTATGTGGACCTCATTTGCGAGGAGATCATTCCTGCGGCCGCGGGCGAGCACCTCGCCGACGCGGTGGACGCCTTCTGCGAGACGATCGCGTTCTCCCGGGACCAGGTTCGCCGCGTCTTCGAAGCGGCAAGGCGCTGCGGCCTTCGGGTCAAACTGCACGCAGAACAGCTCTCCAACAGCGGCGGCGCGGCCCTAGCGGCCGAGTTTTCAGCCCTGTCGGCGGACCACCTCGAGCATTTGGACGCGGCGGGGGTCGCGGCCATGGCGAAGGCGGGAACGGTCGCCATGCTCCTTCCTGGCGCCTTCTACGCCACCCGCGAGACCCTCGCACCGCCCATCGCCGCCCTAAGGGCCCATGGCGTGCCCATGGCGCTCGCCACCGATTGCAATCCCGGCACCTCGCCCCTCACCTCCCTCCTCCTGACCATGAACATGGCGGCCACGCTTTTTCGCCTGACCATCGATGAATGCCTGGCGGGAACGACGCGGGAGGCGGCCCGGGCTCTCGGGCGCCTCGACCAGGTCGGAACGCTTGAGCCCGGCAAGCGCTGCGACCTGGCCGTCTGGAACGTTGAGCGGCCGGCCGAGCTTGTGTACCGCATGGGCTTCAACCCCCTCCACGCGCGCATCTGGAGCGGCCGATGAGCGCCCTCATCCTGACCCCAGGCGCAGTCTCCCTCGCCGACTGGCGGACAATCTTCTGGGGGGAGGCGGCTCGGCTTGATCCGTCCGCCGCGCCGGCGGTGAGCCGGAGCGCGACGGCGGTCGAGCGCATCCTCGCCCGGGGCGAGCCCGTTTACGGGGTAAATACCGGGTTTGGCCGCCTCGCGAGCGTCAGGATCGCCGCCGACGATCTAGGGGCCCTCCAGCGCAATCTCGTCCTCTCTCACGCCGCCGGCGTGGGAGACCCCGCCCCCGTTCCCGTCATCAGGCTCATGATGGCGTTGAAGCTTGCGAGCCTGGGTTGCGGCGCTTCAGGCGTGCGGCCAGCGACAGTGGCGCTGCTTGAAGCGATGCTGGCCAAAGACCTGACGCCCATCGTCCCCTGCCAGGGCTCCGTCGGCGCGTCAGGCGACCTTGCGCCCCTGGCCCATATGGCTGCGGCGATGATCGGGGTGGGAGACATGGTGGTTGGGGGCGTGCGCAAGGGCGCGGCGGAGGCGCTTTCGCAGGCTGGCCTCACGCCCCTCGTCCTCGGCCCCAAGGAGGGTTTGGCCCTCCTCAACGGCACGCAATTCTCCACAGCCAACGCCCTGGCGGGTCTTTTTCAGGCCGACCGACTATTTCAGTCCGCGCTCATCACCGGCGCCCTCGGCACGGAAGCGGCCAAGGGGTCGGACACCCCGTTCGATCCGCGCATTCATGCGCTTCGCCGCCATAAGGCTCAAATCGAGACCGCCGGGGCCCTGCGCGCCCTGATGGCGGGGTCGGCCATTCGGGCGTCTCATCTCAAAGATGACGAGCGCGTGCAGGATCCCTACTGCCTTCGGTGTCAACCTCAGGTTATGGGCGCCTGCCTCACTCTTCTTCGCCAGGCCGCGGCCACCTTGTCGGACGAGGCCAACGGCGTCTCCGACAATCCGTTGATCTTCCCCGAAACCGCAGAGGCGCTCTCGGGCGGCAACTTCCATGCCGAGCCGGTGGCTTTCGCCGCCGACATGATCGCGCTGGCGGTATGCGAGATCGGCTCACTGGCGGAACGCAGGATCGCTATGCTCGTGGATCCCGCCCTGTCGGGATTGCCGGCGTTCCTAACGCCCCAGCCGGGACTGAACTCGGGCTTCATGATCCCCCAGGTCACCGCCGCGGCCCTGGTCTCGGAGAATAAGCAGAACGCCTATCCGGCTAGCGTAGACTCCATCCCCACCTCGGCCAACCAGGAAGACCATGTGTCCATGGCCGCCCATGGGGCCCGGCGCTTGGCGCCCATGACCCGCAATCTTGCCGGGATCCTCGGAATTGAACTCCTCACCGCCGCCCAGGGCTGCGATTTCCACGCCCCCCTCGCCTCAAGCCGTCCCCTGGAGGCGGTCCGCGCGCTCCTGCGCGCGCGTACGCCCAAGCTTGAAGGCGATCGTCACCTTCATCCGGATATGGAGGCCGCCATCGACCTTGTCCGGTCCGGCGCGGTCATCCAGGCGGCCGACATGGCGCTGCCGGGAGCCCTCGCGTGAGCGCGGCGACGTGGCTTGAGGTTCACCAAGGAGACGCGCCCCTGGTGATCAGCTTTCCCCACACCGGTACGGATATTCCCAAGGCCCTCGAAGAGCGGCTGGTCTCGCCGTGGCTCGCGCGGAAGGACGCGGACTGGTGGGTCCATCATCTTTACGACTTCGCACGCGCCCTCGGCGCGACCACGGTGCGCACGCGGATTTCCCGAACGGTGATCGACGTCAATCGCGACCCCACCGGGGCGTCCCTTTACCCAGGCCTGGCCACCACGGGCCTCTGCCCCGCGACGACCTTTGACGGGGAAGGACTTTACCGTCCTGGAGGCGAGCCGGACGCGGCTGAGATCGCCCAGCGGCGCGCCGCGTTCTTCACCCCCTATCACGAGGCCCTGGAGGCCGAGCTTGCACGGCTGCAGGCGCGATGCGGGCGTGTCGTCCTCCTAGACGCCCACGCCATCCGCTCGCGCATTCCGCGCCTGTTTGACGGCGAACTGCCTCATTTCAACATCGGGACCAACAGCGGCGCCAGCTGTCATCCCGCCCTCGCCAGGGCCGTAGAAGCCGCCTGTGCGCACGCCGCCTTCAGTCAGGTGAGCGACGGCCGTTTCAAGGGCGGCTGGACCACGCGCCATTATGGTCGTCCGGACCGGGACATTCACGCCATCCAGATGGAGCTGGCCTGCCGCGGCTACATGGACGAGCCCGAGGCTGCGCCGACGCCCGAGACCTGGCCCTCGCCCTTCTCGCCCGCCAGAGCCGAGGCCCTGCGCACGGTCTTGGAGGTCGTCCTGACCGCGTGCCTCGCCTTCGCCCGCAACCCCGTCCTTACCCCCTCGCCATGAGCCCGCCATGACCCGTCTCGACCCCAAGCGCGTGATCCGCAGTCCCATCGGCCCTGAGCGCAGCGCCAAAAGCTGGCTGACGGAGGCCCCATTGCGGATGTTGATGAACAATCTCGACCCGGACGTGGCCGAGCGCCCGGAAGAGCTTGTGGTCTACGGCGGCATCGGGCGCGCCGCCCGCGACTGGGAGAGTTTTGACGCCATCGTCGAAACCCTTCGTCGGCTCGAGGACGATGAGACCCTCCTGATCCAGTCCGGAAAGCCTGTAGGGGTCTTTCGCACCCACATGGACGCGCCCCGGGTGCTGATCGCCAACTCCAATCTTGTCCCCAGATGGGCGACCTGGGACCATTTCAATGAGCTCGACCGCAAGGGCCTCGCCATGTACGGCCAAATGACCGCCGGGAGTTGGATTTATATCGGCGCCCAGGGCATCGTTCAGGGGACCTACGAGACGTTCGCGGAAATGGGTCGCCAGCATTACGGCGGCGATCTTTCTGGCCGCTGGCTCCTCACTGCCGGGCTTGGGGGTATGGGCGCAGCCCAACCATTGGCGGCGGTGATGGCCGGCGCCTCCTGCCTCGCCATCGAATGCCAAGCCTCGCGGATCGAGATGCGGTTGCGGACAGGCTATCTTGACCGGTCGACGGACAGTCTCGACGAGGCGCTGGGCCTGATCGCAAAGTCTTGTCGCGAGAAAGCCCCTATTTCGGTGGGGCTTTTGGGCAATGCGGCCGAACTCCTGCCCGAGCTCTTCAGGCGGGGCGTCAGGCCGGACCTGCTCACCGACCAGACGTCGGCCCACGACCCCGTCAACGGGTATCTGCCCGAGGGGTGGAGCCTCGAACGGTGGGTCGGCGCCCGCGCGCAGGACCCGGCGAGCGTCGAGGAGGCCGCCAAGGCCTCCATGGCCAAGCACGTCAAAGCCATGCTGGACTACCAAGCGGCGGGCGTGCCCACGGTGGACTACGGCAACAATATTCGTCAGATGGCGCACGAGGCCGGGCTTGCCGACGCGTTCAGCTTTCCTGGGTTCGTTCCCGCCTATATCCGCCCCCTATTCTGTCGCGGAATCGGGCCCTTTCGGTGGGTCGCCCTTTCAGGTGACCCCGAGGATATCGCCAGGACCGACGCCAAGGTCAAAGCGCTCATCCCCGACGACCCGCACCTGCATAACTGGCTCGACATGGCGGCCCAGAAGATCAAGTTCCAGGGCCTCCCGGCGCGCATCTGCTGGGTCGGCCTCGGCCAGCGGCATAGGCTCGGCCTCGCCTTCAACGCCATGGTGGCGTCGGGGGAGTTGAAGGCGCCCATTGTCATCGGGCGTGATCATCTCGACAGCGGCTCGGTCGCTTCCCCAAACCGGGAGACCGAAGCCATGCGCGACGGGTCCGATGCGGTGTCGGACTGGCCGCTCCTCAACGCCCTGCTCAACACGGCGTCCGGGGCCACGTGGGTCTCGCTGCATCACGGCGGCGGGGTCGGCATGGGCTTCTCCCAACACGCCGGCATGGTGATCGTGTGCGACGGCACTGAAGCCGCCGCCAGACGGATCGAGCGCGTCCTCTGGAACGATCCGGCGACGGGCGTCATGCGGCACGCGGACGCCGGCTACGAGATCGCGCTGGACGTTGCGCGGGAGAAGAAGCTCGATCTGCCCGGCATTCTCTAACGCCGACGGCGCCTTTGCACGGCGTGAGGCGCCTCAGATTGGGCTGAAGATGACGGGCGCGAGAATGACGACGCGCGCCCCACAAGGGTCGCTGAACCGCCCAAGACCGCTTGCGGTCAAGCTTTCTTCTTTGAGGAAGCGGGCGAGATGGAACCGCTAAGCCGGCGGCGTCGTTATGGCCGCCGTGGGAGACATGAATGGCACGCGCAACAACACTTATCATTTTCGCCGCCGCAGCGGCGTTGACGGCCACCACCATCGCCCTCGCCGAGCCGGACCGGAGCGGAGGCGGGCGCGCGCCCGCGCGGGGAGCGGAGCCCCATGCGGGCCCCTCAGGCTACCAGAGACCGACTGAGCCTGCGGGCTGGAACAACCGGCCCGCAAACGTGAACCGGCAGACCTATCAGCATAACTTTCAAGCTGCCCGCGCCTATCACATCGGGCCCTACCATGCGCCCGCAGGCTGGAGCGCCCGTCGGTGGGCCTACGGACAAATCCTGCCTCGGGCCTATTGGACGTCTGAGTACTTCCTGGCCGACTATTGGCTGTTCGGTCTTGAAATCCCGCCTGTCGGCTATGAATGGGTGCGCGACGGGTCCGACGCCATCCTCGTGAACACGACGACCGGGGAGATCCTGCAGGTCGAGTACGGGGTTTTCTCCTAGGCGCGCGAGGGCTGGCGGCGCAAAGGCCTGAGGCGGGTCCACCCGCGCCTCAGGCCTGCCGTCTAGGACTGCTTTTGCGTCTCTTGATCGCCTCGCAGCAGGTTCGCGAGGCGGGCGACGCGCTGCTGGGCGTCCATGTCCAGGGCGTTGGAAGCGCCCTTGGGGCGGGGGGAGATGCGCGCGTCCCTGAGGGTCAGCCGCTTGCGATTCTTAGCCGCAGCGCTCGTTTTCGGCGTTTCCGAGTAATCCATCGACCGACCCCAGGCTCTTTTTTTCGTTTTCGCCGCTCCGATAGGCGGGCGGCGTCGCGTCAACTCGTCGCAACGCGGCGGGGCGCCGCCGAAATCATCGAGCATGACCGATCGTAGTCCTGAAGACTTTTCCAGAGTCTAAACGGCAGCCGGAGCCTTCAGAAAGAATTTCCTTAACAAGAACTGGAATATTCAGATTTATTAATACTTAATGAAATAGCCCGCCGTTCGCGGCGCTATGCCTAGGGACAAGATTGAGGTTAAAGCCGCCTCGAAGCAGTCATTATCCTTAAGAAATACCTCTCGCCGTTGCCTAAGGGTGGCGACGCCGCAACACTGTGTCACAAATCGAGGACAAAGTGTTCGCCGAAAGGCCTCGCGCTTGACAGGCCGCGTGAATGCGCCCGAACCTGTAGCCAAGGCTCAGGCCGCCGCTACCTGAGCCACATTACAAAGCGGCGACAATCAAGGCGGGTGCTCGACCCATTAGAAGGTCGCACATCGCCCGGGAGGGAATGACGATGAGTGAAACTTCGCGGTTGCGGAGCAGACTTCTCTATGGCGTGGCGGCGGCGACAGTTGTCCTCATCGCGCCACTGGCCGCACAGGCCCAAACCACCACAAAAACAGACGGGACCACCGCACAGTCCGCCTCCGGCATCGCCGAGGTGGTCGTGACGGCGGAAAAGCGCTCCGTGAACCTTCAGAGCGTGCCTTTGGCCGTGACGGCGTTCACCTCGAAGGAACGCGCCCTGGAAGGCATCAACTCGGTTCAGGACCTGACCAACTTCACGCCGGGTCTGGTTTACTCAAGCCAGCTTGACCGCCCGGCTGTGCGTGGCCTTGCGCGCACCACCAACCAGTATTCCGCCGACTCTTCCATCGGCGTTTACGACAATGACCTCTTCACCAACTCGACCTTCCTCGTCGGCCGCGACGACATGATCGTCGACCAGGTGGAAGTCCTGCTTGGACCGCAGAACACCCTTTATGGACGCGGCGCCATCGGCGGCATCATCAACACCCAGTCCAAGCGGCCGTCGGACGTGTTTGGCGGCGAAATCCGCGACGACTTCGGCAACTACGGCTACAACAAGCCCGAAGCCACCATCACCGGTCCGGTGCCGTTCATCCCGCATCTGACGTTCCGGTTCAGCGGCTATTACGACTCTCAGGATCAGGGCTACTTCAAGAACCTGACGGGCAAAGATGTGGGCGGCGTCCACCACGATCCGTACGAAGAGCTGCAGCTCGAATACAAGACGGAGAAGGACGACATCTGGCTTGAGGCCTATAATCTCAACTTCTTCGGCGATCGCGGCGGACCCGGCGGCTCCATCGGCGCCCCGACGCTTGGGCCGTACGACACAGCGCTTTTCGACGTCGAACAGACCCTGACGCCCAACCCAAACGCCGCCTATGGGGCGAGCGCCATTCCTGGGACGGTGGTCTCAAAAGGTCCGACCAGCAATCCGTCGACCAAAACCAATCGGACCGTCGCCTCCTACGTCAATGAAGTGATCAATGTTGACGACGCCTACGACGTCAACTTCCACTGGACGCACCATTTTGACGGGTTCGACGTCAAATATGTGGGCGGCTATAGCCAGTATCACTACCAGCTCACTGGACCCAACGCGTTCAACGGCACGAACTCCAGCGTTCAGTCGTTCCAAACGCCGGTTGCGCCCCTCTCGGTGGTTCCGGCGGCGGCGGGCAACATCTGCGGCGCCATCAACGCCGAGGGCGGGACGTGCGCGCCGGCGACCATCGGCGGCGGCGATTACCTCTACTTCAATACCCATACGGACTGGACGAGCCACGAGGTCGACTTCACATCGACAACGCAAGGCAAGGTCTCTTGGATCGGCGGCTTGTATTTCTTCAGCGAGCGGGACAACAATCCCAACGGCTGGGGTGTGAACAACCAGCCGCAGCTCCTGAGCCAGACTTGGAACGTCATCCCGGTCAGTGGTGCGGCGGGATATATTCCGACCCTGGCTACGGGCGGCACTCCAGCCCTCGCGCCCATCGCCTCCTACAACGGGGCGCCCAACGGGTGCACCCTCTGTCTTGACTATCAGGACTTCATCGACACGGCGGCGGTCTTCGGCCAAGCTTCTTACAAGATAACGGAGACGCTGAAGTTTACCGCGGGCGTGCGCTACAGCGCCGATCACAAGGACGCCCAGGAAGAAGCGCGCTATATCGACTTCGACTCGGTGCTGCCGGCCTCGATCCTCGGCCAGTTCACGCCTGGGGTTGATCTCACCCCGCTTCTCGCGTCGCAAAGCCCTGGCATCGGCGTCGCCAGTCCGGTGACCTTCCCGCAAACCGGCAAGTACGCAGGCTACGCCGTGCGCAAACTCTCGCACGACACGAGCGCCTTTACGGGCACTGCGGCGCTTGAATGGACCCCAGACAAGGACACCCTCGCCTACGCGCGATACAACCGGGGTTACAAGCCGTTCGCCTTTAACGCCGGGTTTATCGATCCGGATCCAACGACGAAAAACGAGTATGTCAACGACTATGAATTAGGACTGAAGGAGTCGGTCGGACGCCATGTTCAGGTCAACATCGACGCCTTTTACTACGACTATTCCAACGATCAGGTTCCACTCACCATACCGTCAATCACAGGCGCTGGCGTTCTCAACCAGACGGTCATCATAAACATCCCGAAGGCGGTATCGGACGGCGTGGAAATAACGGGGGTCTGGGAGCCGGTGTCGCACCTCGTCCTCAGCCTCACTTACGGTCTCGACCACACTGAGGTCACGAGCGGGTGCGCGCCGTTCTCTACGCCTGTGCTGACGGCGCCGTCCGGTTGCTTCATCAACGCTCAGGATCCACTGGCCATCGGCCCTGGAGCCAAGCCAGCCGGTCCGTCAGTGAACGGCGATGAGTACCAGAGCATCAAGGGCGCGCCGCTCCTCCAGGCGCCGGAGAATAAGATTGCTTTGAACGCGAACTACACCCTGTTCTTTGATCCGGGCAATCTGACCCTCTCGGGGTCATACATCTGGCGTGACGACTCTTTCGCCACCCCGTTCCCGACGCGGACCTATGGCTACGCGCCGTCCTGGAGCCAGGTGGATTTACGAGCGACCTGGTCCGGCGATCACGATCGGTATGAAGTCGTGGCCTATGTGAAGAACCTCTTCAACACCATCGGGTACGACGCAGCCTATCCCGGCTATGGCAACGCCATGGAACAGGGCACTGGAGCCTACGGCTTCAACGAGATCCTAGACGAGACGCCCCCGCGTCTCTACGGAGCAGAAATCCACTACAAGTTCTAAAGAACCTCTGAGCGCTCAACCGGGTGCGTCGGCTTGGCCGGCGCACCCTTTTTTTATGCGGATTTCAGGACCTGCCGCCGCGACGCCTTACTTCAGGATCGCTTCGATTGAGAGCCTGACCAGGGCCGAAAGGGCCGAACGGTCGATGTCGGGATTGATGGTCGTCCGCAACGCAATCCCCTGAAAAATCAGCTGGAACATCTCAACCCGGGCGTCGAGATCGTCAGAATCGAGACCGTGGTGGACCGCCGCGCCGATAAGCTCGCGCAGCTGGCTTGAGATTTCCGCATCCGCTGAGCGCACCCATTCGCGAATGACAGGATTTCTCGCCGCCTCGGCCCTGATTTCAATCATCAGCGCGGCCTTATCGGGATCGGAGGCGGTCATGACCCCCTCCTGCGCTCGCTCGGTGAGGGCGCGGCGAAGGTCCGGATCGTCCAGGGGCAGGGCTGCGATTTTCGCCCGGACCTCCTCCACGTCCGCCTTCACGATGGCGGCGATGATGGCCTCCTTGCCGGTGAAGTAGCGGTAGATATGTCCGACGCTCATGCCGGCTTCGGCGGAGATCTGGACCATGCTTGTGGCGTGGAAACCGTGCCGTCGAAAGCACAGCGCCGCCGCCTCCAAGACCTGGCGTCGCCGCGCTTGCGCCCGCGGCGTGTCTCGCCCCTCCTCGCACACGAGCGGCGAGGCCTCTGCGCCCGCGGCGTCCTGGCAGACCCCGCCCCTTATCCTTTCATGGGCGCTCCCGTCATGTCTGAGACCATCGATATCCACAGCCAACTCCTGCAACATCCCTCGGACCCTGCCTTGACCATACCAGCCTAGGCGCCTATCTGCGAGGCCATAGACTGAACGTTCATTCTCTTTTTTCGTTCGTAGGCGGATCTATGATTTCTGACAGGCTTGGTGGCCGGGCGCTTTTCGCGCTTACCTGTGCGGCCGCCCTTACCGGGTGCGCACCAGGGGGGCCGCGGCGCCCGCCCATGGGCCCGCCTGAAGTGGGCGTCGTGGTCATAAAAACCCAGCCGGTGACCCTTTCCACCGTCCTTCCGGGGCGGACTGATCCGTACACCGTTTCCGATGTAAGGCCCCAGGTGAACGGCGTGATCCTCGCCCGCCTGTTCGTGGAAGGGGCGAATGTGCGTGCGGGCCAGCCCCTCTACCAGATCGACCCGGCGCCGTATCGCGCAAGCTACGAGCAGGCGGAGGCTCAGTTGGCGTCGGCCCAGGCGAGCCTCGCCACATCGAAGGTGAAGGCCGAGCGGTATAAGGACCTTGTGGCGGTGAACGGCGTCTCGCGTCAGGATTACGATGACGCCAACGCGAGCGGATTGCAGGCCGCCGCGAGCGTGGCGCAGGCCAAGGCTGCGCTCCTCGCCGCCAAGATCAATCTCGACTACACCCGGATCGTCGCGCCGATTTCTGGACGCATAGGGCGCTCTGTCTACACCAAGGGAGCCCTCGTCACGGCGGGCCAGACCGCTGCACTGACGACCATTCAGACCCTTGATCCCATTTATGTCGACATCAACCAGTCGGCGACGGAGCTTTTGCAGTTGAGGCGCAGATTAGCCGACGGAGGGATGACATCGGCCGGATCGGGGGCCGCCGAAGTCAGCCTCACCCTGGACGACGGAAGTTCCTACCCGCTGACAGGAAAGCTTGAGTTCACCGACGTCACCGTCGACCAGACGACCGGAGCCGTCACCCTTCGCGCCCTCTTCCCTAACCCCAAAGGGGTGCTGTTGCCGGGCATGTATGTGCGGGCGGCGGTGAAGCAAGGATCTTTGCCCGCCGCCATCCTCGCGCCGCAGCAAGGGGTGACGCGCGACCAAACGGGCGCGCCGATCGCGACGGTGGTCGATGAGAAAGGCCTCGCCCAAGTGCGGCGATTGAAGACCGTGGGAACCTACGGGGATCAGTGGATTATCGCCGACGGGCTTAAGCCGGGCGATCGGATGATTGTGGAGGGCCTGCAGAAGGTGAAACCCGGACAGCCGGTCCGCCCGACCCTGATCACCTTGTCCCATGTTCCCGCGACGGCGCCGTAACGTCCATGCTGTCCCGCTTTTTCATTGATCGGCCGATCTTCGCCTGGGTCGTGGCCATGGTGGTCATGCTCGCTGGCGTCATCGCGATCTTGACCCTGCCCATAGCGCAATATCCCTCCATCGCCCCGCCGGCGGTCTCGGTGACGGCCACCTATCCTGGAGCCGACGCCCAGACCCTTGAAAGCTCAGTGACCCGCGTGATCGAGCAGCAGCTCAAAGGGCTCGACAACCTTCTTTATTTCTCGTCGACCAGCCAATCCAATGGGCAAATGGTCATCACGGCGACCTTCCGTGCGGGCACCAATCCGGACATTGATCAGGTTCAGGTGCAGAACAAGGTGCAGCAGGCGACGCCGCTGCTCCCAACGGAGGTCCAGACCCAAGGCATCGTCGTCGCAAAGACCCAGCAGAGCTTCCTTCTGGTGATCGCGGTCTATGACGACACAGGTAAGAACAGTCTCATCGACATCGCCGATTTTGTGAACAGCAAACTCCAGGATCCCATCTCCCGCGTAAACGGGGTCGGCGACATCCAGGTGTTCGGCAGCCAGTACGCCATGCGAATTTGGCTCGATCCCTTCAAGCTCAACAAATACGCTCTGACCGTCGGCGACGTTCGCAACGCCGTGACGGCGCAGAACGTCCAGGTTTCCGCCGGCCAGATCGGCGCGAACCCCTCCGTGCCCGGTCAACAGCTCAACGCCACAGTGACGGTTCAGTCCCGCCTTCACACAGCTGAGGAGTTCCGCGACATCATCCTGCGCACCGCCCAGGACGGCGCCCTCGTGCGGCTGAGGGACGTGGCGCGGGTGGAGCTTGGCGCTGAATCCTACGACGTCGTCTCTCATTTCGACCGTCACCCCTCGGCGGGCATGGCCGTGAAGCTGGCGCCCGGCGCCAACGCCCTGAACACGGTGGCGGCGGTGAAGCAACGCATCGCAGAGCTCGAACCCAGCTTTCCCCAAGGCATGAAGGCTGCGTTCCCGGTGGATAACACCACCTTCGTCAAGCTCTCCATCCATGACGTGATCCAGACCCTTCTGGAGGCGATCCTCCTGGTGGTCGCGGTCATGTTCGTGTTCCTGCAGAGCTGGCGGGCCACCCTCATTCCCGCCATCGCCGTCCCCGTGGTGCTTTTGGGATCCTTCGGCGTCCTGGCCGTCGCCGGCTACTCCATCAACACCCTCACCCTCTTCGCCCTCGTCCTCGCCATCGGGCTTCTCGTGGACGACGCCATCGTGGTTGTGGAAAACGTGGAGCGCATCATGTCCGAGGAGGGATTGTCTCCCCGAGACGCCACCATCAAGTCCATGGAGGAGATCACCGGGGCCCTGGTCGGCATCGCCCTCGTTCTTTCGGCGGTCTTCCTGCCCATGGCCTTCTTCGGAGGCTCGACGGGGGTCATTTACCGCCAGTTCTCCATCACCATCGTCTCCGCCATGGTGCTGTCGGTGATCGTCGCCCTCGTCTTGACGCCGGCCCTCTGCGCGACCTTGCTAAAGCCGTCGGCGCAGCCCGCGGCCGTCCGCCATAGCGCCGCTACCCGGTTCTTCGTGGCCTTCAATCGTCGGTTTGACGCCCTGATCCACAGGTATTTGACGGCCCTGGGCGCCCTCATGAGCCGCATACCCGCAATGCTCCTGTTCTATGCGGGGCTGTGCGTGATCCTGGGCCTCCTCTTTATCCGCCTGCCAACGGGTTTTCTTCCGGACGAGGATCAAGGCTCCATGCTGATCCAGTTCTCCCTTCCGGCAGGGGCGGTTCAGTCGCGCACGGCCGAGGTGGTGAAGGCCATCGAGCATCACCTGTTCGACGACGAAAAGAAGAACGTCAAAGACGCTTTCGTCGTCTCAGGATTCAACTTCGGGGGGGCCGGTCAAAACCTCGGTTTGGCCTTCTCCGCCTTGCGAGACTGGAAGGACCGGAAGGGCGTGCAGAACCACGCGCCCGCCATCGCCCAGCGCGCCATGGCCGCCTTCTCGAAAATCCGCGACGCCCAGGTGTTCGCCTTCATCCCACCCGCGGTCCAGGAACTGGGGAACGCCAACGGTTTCGATTTCGAACTTGAGGACGTAGGCGGGGTCGGCCACACGGCTCTGATCAATGCGCGCAACCAGCTTTTGGGCATGGCCGCGCAGGATCCTAAGCTGTTCGGCGTTCGGCCAAACGGACAGGAGGATACGCCGCAACTCCATGTCGCGGTCGACCTCGCCCGGGCCGGAGCCCTCGGCCTCTCGGCGGACGACATCAATGACACCCTGTCGACGGCTTGGGGCAGCGCGTACATCAACCAGTTCGTGGACCGAGGACGGGTGAAACGCGTCTTCATGCAGGCCGACGCGCCATACAGAATGACGCCGGACGACCTCAACCGCTGGTACGTCCGCTCGGCGTCCGGCTCCATGACGCCGTTCTCCGCATTCGCCTCCACGTCCTGGACCTACGGTCCGAGCCGCCTCGAGAGCTTCAACGGAAACCCGTCCGTCGAGATCCAGGGGCAATCGGCGCCCGGATACAGCTCCGGCGCCGCCATGGAGGAGATGGAGACCCTCGCCGGGCGCCTCCCGCCTGGGATCGGTTATGAATGGACGGGTCTGTCCTACCAGGAACGCCTTTCGGGCGCGCAGGCGCCGACCCTTTACGCCCTGTCCCTTCTGGTCGTCTTCCTCTGCCTGGCCGCCCTCTACGAGAGCTGGACCATTCCGGTGTCGGTAATGCTGGTCATTCCCTTGGGCGTTGTCGGCGCCGTGATCGCCGCGACCCTTCGCGGCCTCTATAACGACATCTACTTCCAGGTCGGTCTTCTGACGACCATCGGGCTTTCGGCCAAAAACGCCATTCTCATCGTGGAGTTCGCCGTCGCCGCAGAAAAGAACGGGCTCTCTCCCGTCGACGCCGCCATGGCCGCCGCGCGTCTGCGTTTGAGGCCTATCCTGATGACGTCGCTCGCCTTTATCGCCGGGGTCTTTCCCTTGGCCATCGCCTCCGGCGCTGGAGCCGGCAGTCAGAACGATATCGGCACCGGCGTCATAGGCGGCATGCTGAC
>Ga0116231_10004297_pt1 | contig 28945 bp, 22 predicted proteins | sample S1TSphgellanicum_2_FD_89695 | JGI IMG/M metagenome (GOLD analysis project Ga0116231, IMG submission 89695) | Host-associated microbial communities from peat moss isolated from Minnesota, USA - S1T2_Fd - Sphagnum magellanicum MG | ecosystem: Host-associated > Plants > Peat moss > Unclassified...
ACATCCTATTAAAAAAAAAAAAAGATAAAAAAAAGAAGTAAGAAAAAAAAAAAAGGGGGAATGGATGGTTGGGTGGGGGGGGATAGGGGGGCAGTCCGGAAAATTTGGGCAGCCCGTAATATAATGTAAACTTGTCAAGTTTGCAATACAAATGTGGAGATGTGAAAATGGTGATTTGACAATGTGAAGTTGTAAATTTGGCGAGGTGCAATTGAGAATTTGACAATTTGTCAATGTTGAATTCGCCACCAAGCAAACTTACCATTATGAGGATGTTAACTTGGAAAACAGTAAATGGGAAGTTGACAAAAGAGTAAAGCGAGAGAGTACAAGCTGACAAAATAAACGAACCTTTGGTATTCCATAAGCACCATTATCTCCAAATCTTGAAGTCCTTTGTGTAATTTTCACATGTCCTCATTTGATAACCTAATATTAAAAAAATATAAACACATAAATGCGTAATCTTACTAAAATTCTAACTCTTTTTTCCAAATTAGGCAGTAAATTCGATAACTTCGTAGGCAGATACGATAAATCGGACCTTGTACTTGCTGGTCGTGTTGTCCAAAGTGACTAAGTTTTCTTGCTCCTCGTTGGTTAAGCTTTCAGAAATTGGTTTGTTCGTATCAATGCACATGAGCGGTAGGATATGCATTGTTCAGGAACAGGGACTGGTGAATAGATCTGAATCTCTCTGTAACAAGTTGCAAGAACAAAGCCTGGGGATTGTTGGCATGTGGACTTTAAAAATAATGCATCCTCCTCTGGCACGTCTTGCCTTCATGTCTTCAAGTACGGCAGAGGTCAGAGCTTAGGTTACTGCGGTACCCACCTCACCTTGTTACAACCTTCTTATTTGCTTAAGTTTTATCTACTTATTTATGTAGGCTACTTATTTATTCACCTATATACACTCGCATATTTACCTACCCACTTACTACGCACGTATCTACCTACCCAGCTACGTCAAAAGTGCATTAAAGACAGCATCGGTAGCAAGCTCCCTATGGAATGCAACTCGTTGTGCTAAGTACTAACCCATGTCCTTGAGAGGCTCACATGAAAATGTAACTTCTGAATACATCTTTTGAAGGCACATGTTGCTTTCTGGAGAAATATTCAGACCTTGAATTTATCAGCGCCTTGAGGGATTTGTGAAATCTTGTACCGTCAGGAAGTTACTGACGTTTCACTTATTCTCCTACCTTCCCTCAATGTGATTTATTTGCTGGACAAATTTCGCCATTTGAGAAAAGTGTTTTCTGAGCAGAACACTTCCTCACAAGTTCTATGATTTTAAAAAGAAAATCGCACAATTTGCCTGCAATGTGGGAGGATGATTAAGACGTGTTTCTGCTTTCATATCTTGAGTATAGCCAAATTGGACTAATATTCTTTATGGATGATCGCCAATTGAGAGACCTCACAAAATTGAGAAAAGGAAACCAATACGCTTGGCAACTTTGACATTAATTATATTCTTTTCAGGAAATAACAAAAAAAATTGAAGGAAAAGATTGGATTTTTAGATTATTTTATTTGGGGAAATGAAGAATTTCAGAATTAATTATTCGACACACATGTGATGTGTGTCCAATGTCCAGGCTGCCGAAGTACTACGTACTGTAGCCTATGTAGTTGTGAAATTGTTTGGTGTGTGGTACCAGGCGTCTGAGTCGTCAGGGATCGCTCTCTTGGGCAGATAACAAGCTCTTCGTTGTGTGCTGCAGTAAAACGATCAGTCACCAGGGTCCAACTGGAAATATTCAATTCCCGACTCTGAGGCCGATGTCTACTATCGTACTCCGAGATACCTCTGGTGGCAGGTCTCAATGTGTAGGTGAAGGTTTCTCAGTTAGGAACCTTCTCAGTTAGGCCCAGTACAAGCTATATTCAACATTTTGAAGTTACACTTGAATCCACATGGTCCAATTCGAGGTCAGGAGGCTCCTCAAAATACAGCAATTAAACTAAGCCGGTTCTATACAGCATCATTTTATGCATAATTTTAAAGTCACGAGCTTTTGGATGTGGGAAAATGTGTGTCCTTCTACTAGGGAGTCTACCATATTGATAGGATGGAGTCCACCTTGGAATGATTGACGTCAATAATACATAGGACCATTTCAAAGTTGTTGAAACTACCATGTTTCAAAATTCTTAGAAATTCCAAGGACCAAATTATTGAAAATGTAAAATATTTCAAGATTGCCTAATTTACTAGACACTACAAGTTGGCAAACATGAACTCTAAATAATTGGCTGGGTAATGATTAATTTTGTTTTTTCATTTGTATTTGGCATTAAACTTAATAAGTTTTTACAATCAGGCATTTTAGTTTATTAAAATTTCTTGTGTAATTAAATGTGCATGCCCATAAGGGTAGATTTTAGAGTCTAGTACAATTATAGTACAATTATCGTTTGTATCCTTTCTCTGGCACTTCTCATTGCCCTTTCCAAAGTTTAGGCTTAACAAATAACACATATTTTCTAAAGATTTAGACATTATAAAGATCAATTAACTATTGCCTAATCAGGCCTAATCAGGCTTAATCAGCCAGCATACTCCGGTATATAATATGAAATATCAAAAACACAATCTTGAAAGAACTGAGCTTCAAGCCACAACACATTTGACCATTAATCTTGTAATCTTCTCTCACTCATACTCATGACTCACATAGTTATCATCTTAAGCATGAATCTTCTTAGAAATTTAAAATCATGTAAGTAAGCACAACTTTTCTTGATATTAAAGAAAAGAAGCAAAGGATGTGTCAGAGAAAATGTAAAATATTTCAAGACAACCTTGCCTAATTTGCTAAACACTACAAATTGGATTACGTGAACTCAAACTAATTGTTATATAAATATGTCTTGAAATTGGAAACACAAAACTTGTAATCCCATGAAGTTTTAGACATTTATATATGAAAGTGGCTTGAGTACAAGAAATATTGTAACACCTTGGCTGGCTGGTTAATAATTAATTTTGTTTTGTCATTTGTATTTGACACTAAACTTAATGAATTTTTTGAATTAGGCATTTTAGTTTATTGAAATTTCTTGTGTAATTATGTGTGCACCCCCAGAAGGGTAGATCTTGTAGTCTAGTACAACTATTGTTCCTATCCTTTCTTTGTCACTTCTCATTGCCCTTTCCAAAGTTTAAGCTTAACAAATAACATATTTTCTAAAAAATTAGGCATTATAAAAATCAATTAGTTAATGCTGAATCAGTCAGCATACTATGGTATATAATATGAAATATCAAAAACACAATCTTGAAATAACACAGGTTCAAGCCGCAACCGATTTGTCCATTAATCCTGTAATCTTGTCATTGACATACTCATGCCTTACATAAATACCACCTTCAGCATAAATTTTCTTAACAATTTCAAATAATGTAAGTAAGCACGACTTTTCTTGAACTTAAACAAGAGAAAGGGAGGATGTGTCGAAGCCATACTTTCTAAGTTAGTGCTTGAAAGTTGCTTCTGAAGCCATGATTTCTAACAAGTTTAAAAGATACTGTATGTTCCCCCTTATCTCCAAATCGTGAAGTCCAGTGTGGAATTTTCACAAGTGCTCATTTGAGGACCCAATATTAAAATTATGTAAACACATAAACGCGTAATCTTACTAAGATTCTAATTCTTTTTTCCAAACTTAATCAATATTAGGCTGTAAATTGATAACTTAGTAGGCAGATACGATAGATCGAACCTTATATTTGCTGAGCAAGTTGTACAAAGTGTCCAAGTTTTCTTACTCCTCGTTGCTTAAGCTTTCAAAAATAGGTTTGTTCGTATTAATGCACATGAGCAGTAGCATGTGCATTCCTCAGGAGCAGGGACTGGTGAATGGATCTGAATCTCTCTGTAACAAGTTGCAAGAACAAAGCCTGGTGGCTGTCGGCATATTGACTAGAAAATAATGCATCTTCCTATGACACGTTTGGCCTTCATGATAGTCTATCTTCGAGTACGGCAGAGGTCAGAGCTTACGCTAGTGAGTGAGATATGACTTTGCGTTTGACTCAAATCAAGGGGCTTATTTATTTGTATGCTGACAGTGGCAAGTAGGTTACGCTTCGTAGTCGTTGCTGACAAAGTTTCAAGTTGGCAAACTTTTATTTCTCGAATATTTGTCCGTCCCTTTTAATGGGTTGTACAAATCTTTTTTTAAAATTGTTAAAGATGGATTCAGAAATATTTGCCTTTAAAATGATGGATGGAAATTAGAATCGATCAGCCATCTAGACAATATTAACACCTAGGATTTTCCCTTTTGTGATCAGTGTATTTTTCTCCCAGCTTTGGCAGGTGGCAAGAGTGAAGAAAATTGTCCATTTTTCACTGTATATAGTAAAAAAAGTGCACTGAATTTTCTAAAAACCTCCAACTTTTCACAATTTGGTGTGTCCCAAAGTGCCGAAAATTCGAAAATTAAGAAATAAGCAACAAAGAACCCTGGCCCCCCCCTTGTGGTATTATTTTCCGTGTGTAAAAGCAGCTCCTCCTTATCAGCAATAAAATTCAGGTTAATTCATGAAACTAAGGTTCAAATAGGACTATGGAAGATAACACAATGGGCAGTGTCACCATGAAAATAAATGAATTAGCCATTTGATTGAAACATCCACAATCCAAATTGGGCTATTAACCGACCAGGTATGACAGGGAATTTTTTCTAAGTGTACCCCTTTAGTCTTGCCCACCCACTGGGATCAGTACTTGTTTTTTCAAATTTGTGAAGTGGGTGGATTGGCGATCATGCACAAGAAGACTTGGCCCCAATAATTTGGCAAGAGGTCAAAGAGGGAGTTAGAAACACATGAGATTCCCCTCATAAAAGCGGCCACTTGTTGGAACTTAATGTTTAAATATGGCAGCTTCAGTTTTTTTCCCTGATGATATGGTGACTTGGGCCCATTTTTCCAAACAAAAACCCTTTGTACCTTTGGTGATCCCATATTATGCTTTTCTTTGTCAAGCAACTTTCATATAAAAATGTTTAAATTTTCATTTTATTACAAGTTTTATGTGTTAGGATGACTTCATGACATACAGATACACTGAATATTTGTTTTCATATCTGCCAATTGAAATTTTCAGCAAATTAGGCAATGTTGTCTTGAAATGTTTTACACTTTCAACAATTTTGTCCCTAGAATTTCTGAATTCTTTGAACATCCTAATTTGCAATTAATTTATGTTGAATCTAACTATAGTATACATTTTCACTGCTTGTACCGGTACACCAAATGATTCTATTGACAATGTCAATGGGGTACTCTTTAATTAAACTGCTACTTGCTAATTTCAATGACAACATCTGAGGCTGCAATTTTTTTCTTGCCTACTTCTAGTAACCTATGAATGGAGCAGAGATTGAAGTTGAAGCTTTTTTGCTAAGACACAAAAACCCAAACAACTGTATGTAGCTCAAGAATCAAGTGGTGTAGTCAGACAAGACAAGAACAGAGAAGAGAAGAAAAAAATTATTGGGATCACAGACTTGCCACAGAAATGTCAAAAAGAGATGGTGCAAGAGTCAAGGGGATGATGATGAGGGTGGGGACACAGAGGACAGCAAAGTCTAAGTATGGGTGTGGGAGAACAACCCAGTTCAACCCAGTTGACTGGTTTTCTAGATAAAAGAGTCTACAAGAACTGTTAGGTAATCATGAGCACTTTGGAGCAACTAAAAAATCACAAGCAATGGCATAAGTGTTGTTTTTTTTTTCCTGTTGGTACGTCATTATTCTTCAGCTGTGAATCTTCAAGTGTTAGTTAAAATGCATGTGTCTAGAATGCATTCTTCTAGCTCAAGCGGCAGCAACAGAGGCAGAAATTTTTCTCATCAGGTTTTAGTTGAAGATTTGATCTCTTTGTCATGCAAACAGCAGAGTTGGAACATCACGGTCAGACTTATTGACATGCATGAGAATTGAGGAGCTTCATAGTCACAGTTTGTATTTGAGCATAAAAATTGCAGACAGGATTTGACTCTCTGATCATCACCTCTTCAATTTGAGCTTTACATTCATTTTTGTTGAGAATGTACATATGAGTGAGCAGTGGTTGCAGAGATTGGAGTTGAAGGGAGGGAGAAGATTCAAGTCCAAATCATGGGCTATTCAGTTTTGGAAACTAATAGACTCACAAATTGGTGTGGACTACTAGAAATGGCAATTTTGCTTATATGCACCATAGACTTATTGCAATGTGCAACAACAGCTGCAGCAAGAAGAGCTGCTGCACAGGTAATGACAAGCCAACAACATAATAATACTAGTATAGCGGGACTAGGTTCAGAGTGGCATGTGACAAAACCAGGGCAAAACCTTACCATCCTTCAGTCGCCAAATGCAACATTTGTGTTGGAGCTAAGCTTGGTGAACGACAGCAACAATACAGTATCATGCTTGGCATCAATTCAGCATGTGGCATCAGGACTCCAAGTGTGGGTTGCCAATTTCTACAACACCACAAACTCCACTTACTCATATTCTGCTGCAAACTTGGTAAGTCTTCAGTTCTCACCAAAAGCACCAAACATCAATAATCATTTTATCCTGGTAGACATTATTATTCATCACCATTCGCAAACTGGTCCAGTTCAGATCAAACCCATGTAGAAGCAATGTCCAATACTTGAAAACCTCACAGTCGGTGCTCTTCACAAAGGAAGAAGTTTCTTTTTTACATTCAATGGTCAAACTGTTCAAGCAATTTTTTTTTCTTGTCACCTTTTGCTCAAAACCCAACATTCAATTTCTTGCCACCTTTCTTTTGCTTTACACACAAAACCCAATTTCTTTCCACCTTTCCTTTGCTTGAAACCTGACGTCCAATTTCTTGAGAGACCTTTTGCTTCAAATCCAACATCCAAGATCTTGTTGCCTTTTGCTGGAAACCCAACATCCAAATTTCATGCCACCTTTCTTTTGGTTCAAACACAAAATCCAATTTCTTTCCAGCTTTCTTTTGCTTGAAACCCAGTATCCAATTTTTTTCTGCCTTTCTTTTCCTTGAAACCCAACATCCAAGTTCTTGCCAGCTTTCTTCTACTTGAAACGTGGCATCTGATTTTCTTCATAGTCTAAAACCTTCCCTTGTCAGATAATTTTTCCTTGGAGAGGGAGGTGCAAGCAGAATTGCAGCAAATTTCTCTCTCTACACCCAGCAATGTAGTTTCTTTGCAGTCTCAAAACTCCCCCCAAATGGGTGTTATGATGTGAGTTTATCATGTTGTAAATTTTGCTGCAATTCTTTGTGCAACTGCAAACAGAATTGTAGTCTGGTGCTTGGAGGAAATGGCAATCTGATCATGATGATGATGGAGAACAACAACACAATGACAGCAACAACTTGGAGCAGCAATACAGGAAGTGAAGGCGTGACAGCAATGCAGCTACTGGAGAATGGAAACTTAGTGCTTAGTGCAACAACAACAAAATCCAATGTGGAAAAAAACAATTCAGGGGCGGTGGTATGGCAGAGCTTTGATTACCCAACAGACACCATCATAACAGGCCAGCAGCTGAAGAATACGAGCTACATGTATGCAGCAATGAGCACTCGGGCTCATTTGTCAGGAGAAATGTACTCTCTGAGAGTGCAAACCTACACAAATGATTTATCATTGTTCGTAGATTTCAATCCTCCATCTGATTATCTACTTCTTCCAATCCCTGCAGCAAATGAATCCTTTGGTGCCAACCGATACTGGACAGCAAACACTGAGTCTTATATGCCAACAAACGCTTGGGTTTGTTGTCTTGGAAGCTACGCAGAACTGAACGATGGATTGACTGTCTATGACTCACAAGGCGACAGCATCATCTCAACTTCCAGCAACAATCTCAATCCGAATCTCACCTTCCTTGAATATGCCAGAGTTTTGCCTGATGGAAACCTGCAGAGCTTTGTTTTCAGAGATGGGCAATGGAAGCTCAATTTTGAAGCACTTACAAATCTTTGTCGCTTACCCAACGCTTGTGGAAGCTATGGCATTTGTGATGAAGAAGAAGCTGCTGCTGTTGTTGCAGGAGTTTCAAGCTCTAGCAGCAAAACTTTTTGTCATGGATGTCCTCCAGGGTTTCGTGCCATAAACCAGACAGATCTGAGCATGGGTTGTGAAGCTTTGGAGGTTTTGGTGGAGAGCTGCACTACTGCAGCTGCTCCAGCCGGAGGAAGAGGAAGAGCTTCATCGCCAGCCATTGAGCTTGTGAACCTCACAGGAGTTTCCAACTCTGCATTGCTCGACTACTACTTTGGTGGTGGTCTAACTCCTGTGTATCCTTACCTGCAAGTAGACCTGGATCATGGTGCAGAAGCTTGTGAGTCTCTTTGTGAAAGCAATTGCTCCTGTTCTGCTGCTCTTTACAATCCTGATCCCTTTGGTGCTCTTTACAATCCTGATTCCTCAGCTTGCTTCCTCTTGCCTTCTGCTCTTGGAACCTTGATGCAATCTCCCTCTTACGCCAACCAAACCCTCTTCATCAAAATCCCTAAAGGATCCCCATTGTCTGAACCTCCATCTCCATCTCCGTCTCCGTCTCCTTCAGAATTCCATTCCAAATCCCCAGAAGCTGCTCCAAGTCCAAGCTCTGAATCTTCTTCTTCCCCATCCACAACAGATGGCAACAACAGTAGCAGCAGAAACCCTAGCAGCAGAGATTCTTCTTCCTTGTCGACACAGAAGAAGGCAGCAATCGGTGTTGCAGTGGGTGTGATGGCAGTGCTCCTGGTTCTTCTATCTGCGATTTTCTTGCACAGAAGAAGAATGCAGCAAGCACAACAAGAGATGGCAGAAGACGAGTCCTTCCTGGAAACCCTTCCGGGACTGCCGCCGCGGTTTTCCTACAAGGAGCTGATGATCGCCACGAGCAACTTCAGCAAGAAACTGGGCAAAGGAGGATTCGGATCCGTCTACGAAGGAGTTCTTGATGGATCCGGAGGAGGAGGAGGAGGAGGAGGAGATCTCACTTCTGTCTCCGCGGCGGCGGCGGCGGCTGCTTCGGAAGAGGATCAACAACAACAACAGAAGAAGATCACCACCAACACCAGAAGAGTTGCAGTGAAGCAGCTGGAAGACATTGGGCAAGGAACGAAAGAATTCCGTGCAGAAGTCGCCACCATCGGCAACATCTCGCATGTGAATCTCGTCCCTTTGCGCGGGTTCTGCATGGAAGGAACTCGCCATCGCCTTCTGGTTTACGAGTTCATGCCCAATGGCTCTCTGGACAAGAGATGCTTCCGGAAACAGAAGAACAAGACGGAAGCGGCGAGCACCTCTGCTGCTAGGGTTTCTGAGGAGGCGGAGGAGGAGATCCTTCTTCTTGAGGATCCTTCTTCTTCTTCTTCCTTTCCGGTGCTGGACTGGGAGACGCGGCGGGAGATTGCAGTGGGGACGGCGAGAGGATTGGCGTACTTGCACGAGGGTTGTAGCTCTCGCATCATTCACTGTGACGTGAAGCCGGAGAACATTCTTCTGGACGAGGAGATGCGGCCGAGAGTGGCGGATTTCGGTCTGGCGAAGCTGATGCGCAGAGATCAGAGCTACAGAGTGACAACCATGCGAGGTACTAGAGGATACATGGCTCCTGAATGGCTCAAAGACGTGCCCATCACCGAGAAGAGCGATGTGTTCAGCTTTGGTATCGTGCTCTTGGAGCTCGTCAGCGGGAGACGCAACTTCGATCTTAGCTTGGGTGAACGAGAGAAGTGTTTTCTTCCCGCTTGGGCTTTCTCTTTGCTTGAGAAAAATGGACGAAACACGCTGCTGGAGATTGTCGACAAATCTCTGCAACTCTCACAAACATCCAAGAGCATGCATGAGGAGCAAGAGGAGGAAGAGCTTCAGCTTCAGCAGCAAGCTTGTCTCAACATGATTCTGGTTGCCCTTTGGTGCATCCAAGAGGAGATTTCTTTGAGACCCACGATGAGTACAGTATTGAAGATGCTGGAAGGTGATGCGGATATTGTGGATCCTCCTGTTTGTTCCTATTTCTTCATCGATTCCTGGCTCGGATCACCCTCTGCTGCTTCTTCTTCTGCTGGTGCTGGTGGTGCTACTTCTTCTTCTATTGCAGATGAGGTGCAGATGGCATTCACATCAACACAAGAATCGCAAATCACGGAAGTCGTTCCTAGATGACAAGAGAGTTGCCAGTGTCAGTACCAGCTTCCTTCAAAGATGGTATGTAAGAGAGGACTCAGTGTCAGTACGAGCTTCCTTCAAAGGCGGGTGGATGTAAGAGAAGATTCAGGAGTCAGAAGAAGTCACGTAGCAACAAAACCCAATTCCACACACAGCAACAACAGCAACCAGAGCAGCTTAAAGAAAAGATGACGGCAGCAACAAGTGCAGCTTCACCAAAGGACAGCAGCAGCAACAAGAGCAGCTTATCAAAGGACATTCATTGCAGCAAGAGATTCAGGACTCAGAAATTGCACACAACAAAATCCTCAATCCAGACACATTAGCAGCCGCACCTTCTTCAAAGGGCATTGTAGGAGGAGATTGAGGGCTCAGAGAAATCAGAAAACAAAACTGGAATTCTCACAACAACAACAACAACAACAACAACAACAACAGCAAGCAACAAGTAGCAGCTTCATCTGCAAACCATGGATGGGTAGGAGATTTCATGGCTCAGAAAAATCGTGCAACAAAAGCCTAAATCCACACAACAACAGCAGCAACCACGACAACAACATAAGACTCATCAAAGGACATTATATGAGGAGGATTCAGAGCTTGGAAAAATCACCCAACAAAACCGAATTTCCACACAACATTCAACACCTTGGGTGCAGAGAAATCCACACAAACAACATCAAAATCCACAAACCCAATAGGTATACAGAAACCTGTCACCCAATTCATGATCTTTTGAGTTTTTGGAGCTACATTCATACTCTCAATTTTCAAAAATGTCCAGAAACCCATCACCAAATCATGATCTTTTGTTCATAGCTCAAAATTCATACCCAATTATCAGAAATGTAGAGAAACCCATCACCAAATCATGATCTTTTCTATTTTTGTAGTTAAATTCATACCCAATTTTCAAAATGCAATGAAGATTTGAAAGAAGTAAATATCATGGCCAATCATTCTTCTTGTAGATTTCTACATCATATTTCTATGGATCTTCTTTCTTTCATTATAGGAAGACTCTGTTCTTTAGCTCCAATATTGTATACCCAACAAAAATGAGAATTTTGCTGGGTTCGAAGTTAGAACACACCCACACACACTCTCTCGATGTAGGTTTTTATTTCTTTTTTTGGTATGGATGCAAGTGTATCTTTCACTCAATAGAGATTAGAGATTCTCAAAGATTGGAGTTCTTTTGCAACTATGTTTTAATCTAAGCACATTCTAACTTGAAAACTTGGAGTCACTATTGTCATGCGACATGAAAAGTCATGACCATGGGATGCATTACAAATGGTACAATCCACCATTGAGCTCAATTTTGAGAGCCAAAAATGTTGTGATGATGGGTTTAGGTGCAATATCTTTAATGTGTTGATCAAGGATATCACGAGAGTCACTTCGAATGGTATGTGGATCTTATCATAATCTATTGCATGAAATTACATGAAGTAGTTGGGGTCCATATTGCAAGGTTTGTTATGATCGATTGGCTCCTTGTATATGAATCATCATTTTGGTTTTAGATCTTGCTTTTGGACAATCATGCAACTATTATGTGGTCTCATATCATTTGGTCCAAAAGCAATAAATCCATGTACAAATGTGGAGTTCACAACCAAGTATAAAGCAATCATAGAAATTTATGAATTTATTTTGCGGGCACTTTAAATTCATGAATATCCCCCCTAAAAAAGTGAAGCAATCTTACAACTACTCCTTAAAAGTGTAAGGGAAATTATGCATAGTCATAGGTGTAAGATTTGTCTTCCTCCTTAAGCATGTGTAAAATCCCTCTCAATCTCAAGGAGTAGGTGTAAGGACTGTTCTCCTATGCCTCAAGATGTACATATGTTTAAGTACATGATTCACGTGCTTTAATGTTTGTTAAAGAGAGGAAGATTGCTTTGGTGAGAGATGCTTGTTTTAGACCTCCTATCATTATTAGATCTCACAATTTGCATGTAGGTGACATTAGAGGGGTTGAAGGTGAAATAACTTCCTACCACAAGAGGGATTAGCTTTTTCCCTTCTTTGGTTCTTACATGTTGCACGTCTTTTGACCTTTCTTTCACCTTCCCTTTTGTCTTTCGTGTGATAGTTCTAGCCATCGATTTTTTTATTTAAATTTTTTTTTAATAGTACATGATATAATTTGCTTTGTGTTTCATGAGGATGAAGTCCATATGTGAAAAACATTCCCAAAGTGTGAAGATAGACTTGGCTATTAAATTCTCCTAAGCCCTTTATATAAGGAATGCCCAAGATTTATTGTACATAGAAAGATTGAAAAGGTTCAAATGAACAACTTTTTCATGTTTTTTCATAACAAGGTGATAATTGACGATTACACAATTAGTATTGCATTATGAAAAATTAATGTTATACTTTTTCTTTAATATGATTGTAGTTTTCACAATCTCATTATTTGTGATATAACAACAATATAATATCTTAGTGTGATTTTGCCGTGTTCTTGAATCATTGCATGTTTATGAATCATGACATTTTATAACGTTGGGTTTGGAGATGAAGGAAGTTGACATATTTATGCATGTTTTTTTTTTTTTCTCAAGGTGATTATGCATAAAAAATGATTATAATTATGTTGAAGACAAGTTGCACATGAAGAGCAAGGTGTCCATTGTTTTAGATGAACTAACGATCATTTATGCACATTTGTTGTTTTTGCAAATGTGATGTGCTATTGTTTTGTATTGTTTGATATTAATATTCAATTTGGTGGTGATGAATTTAACATCACATGGATTCTTTCAAAAGGGGTTTACTTTTCAAAAAACTAAACATTTTGTTGTGTCTTACTTTAATTTCTATCATCACATATGGTTCTTATTACATAATTTCCTTGCAACATGATGAAAAGATTGTTAAAGATCACATGTGCAAAGAAGAAGGGAGGTAATGTGTTCATTTAGATGTGGGAGTACAAATTGAAATCAAAGAAGTGAATGTGGAAAAGAATTGTGTACCTCCAAATAGAAATTATTATTTTGGAGTTCTATAAGATTATTTTTGCATATGTCTACAAAAGGAAGAAGGGAGAGATGGGATATGCAATTGCATTGAAAGTGTAAGTGTGAAGTGCCTTTGCACTTAGAGAGGGGTGATCACCTTGTCATCTATGCATCCATCGTCACATTATAATATATGAATTATTGATTCTCAATTTGCCTCATGCTTTACATTATGCAAACACCCATGTACAAGTAAAAACATGCACAAAATGTGAGCCTATGCTTAATTAAGTATTTTCTTGGGACCTTTTATTTTGAAAATGCTCTAATCACAAACTTAACATGTTATGATTTAATAATGAAAATAATGTAAACTTCATTCATTCATAATTTGTACATTTCACACATTAATATTGTGCATTAAAAACATATTTGACACACATATTTAATAAAAAAAAAATTTATATAACATTCATTCATAAATTTATATTCCATCTATCAACACATTTACATTATGTATTTACATTCAATACATTATTAATGTAAATAATAATACATTCCTGGATACAAAAATGGATTTGTGGAATTTTACAAAAATAAAATAAAAGAATGAAATAAAGGGTGGGCAGTGAATCATTCATTGGGCAAGGGTTGGTAGGGACCACAGATCTTAGAACGCGTTCTCAATAAGATAGCCCCAATGAGATCATGAGAACGAAAATGGGAACGAGGGAACATCATCTCCCTCCTCCAGTTGTTCGCGAGGAAGAAAGCTCTCACGTCATCGCGAGACAGACCTTCGCGGCGAGCAGGTAAGCCGTCGTTGCAGTTTTTTTCTCGCACGGTTTCTTCGTATTCGGATTGTGATTTGTTTTGCATGCTTCTTTCCTTTGATGGATATATTTCTTGTTTTTTTATTAAAAAAATTGATGAGTGGTGTTCGCGATCCTTAGTCGTTTGTCTTCTTTCTCTAGGTCAGGGAAATATGAGATGCATTCTTCTCCCCTCTCTCCTCCTCGTCTTCCTGTTGCGACTGATGTCTGTAGTGTGATTTTTTTCTGGTTTTTTACGATTTTCCGATGCTCTTTTGTATCCAGGAATCCAGCGTCGTCGTCGCCGGGATAATATCGCATATAATAATAGCGCAAGGAGGTGTCTGCTGGAGGACGACGTCTTGTGTTGCTTCTTCTTTTTCCTTTTGGTTGGAGAGTTTGTTTCTATTTGTAGCTGCTGATAAAACCATCCGTTTCTATGTTCCTCTAGGACGACCGCTGCTGAGACTTTTTTGGCTGTTGGAAGAGGCGACAGGGGAAGATCTGGAGTTTTGCAAGTCTCTAGGTTTTTGGATCTGATAGAAGAGGCGGGGGGAATCTGAATCACCGGCGGCAAGCATGGCGCACGATGCATATTCCGGCGGAGGTGAGGAGGATTTAGGCGATCATGGCTCTCTACGGCCTTTTGGTTACGAGTTCAACAGCTTCGATCCACGTCTGGAGTCTGCGCGCTTTGATAGTTCGCGCATGGAGTCTTCCCGATTTGATAGCTCCTTCCGTGCATCGGAGGACTTCAATGCAGACCATTTCCATGACGACGAAGGGAGCAAGGACGCCTTTGATGATTTCAAGGGAGCCTCTAACAATGGCTTTGAACATCATCCACCACCAATCTATGAGGACTCTTATGATGATGAACAGGCGACTGGAAACCCTGCCATGTACTCTCAGTCCCTTGGCTCCGAGTCTCCCTCTGATTTTGCACAGAGATCAGAGTATTCGGTTCCAGACTACTCGCCACCAGTCCATCTGAACGGAGGAGCCACCTTCAACACAAAGGAGCTGGATGAGGATTTCTTTGCACAGGGGAGTCCTATTGATGATGCCAATGGAGCTGTATTACCTCCACCTGAAGAGATGGAACCAGAGGAAGGTCACATTCTGCGGGAATGGAAGCGGTAATGGATTTGATTAACCCAGCCAGACCATAATGTGTACCCTGCATTCATGTAACCTATTCTAGTTCCTGCTAGAATAATTGCAAACTAACCTGCTGCATTTTTTTCCCCTGTTTTTGTGGCATTCCAGGCAGAATGCTTTACATCTTGAAGAGAAGGAGCGAATTGAAAGGGAGAGGCTTCAGCAGATTATTGATGATGCAGATGACTACAAGGATGAGCTCATTGCGAAGCGAAAAATGAATAGGGAAGCCAATATCAAGAAGAATCGTGACCAAGAAAAGGTAATTGGATTCTCATTGCACTGCTTCTCTCTGACAATTTGCTTGAGACTCTCTATTATCAACAAATGCTGCTACTCACACTAGTTGGTGAAACCTTTGGGGGTGCATGGTACAGCCAGTGCTAAACTTGCATTGCTAGACCTAAAGAGATGAACTCAGAAGGTTCAGTCAGGCAATGTTCTGGGCAACAGGGCATGAGGATAGCAGTGTTTGAGCTTTCAATTTGAGCAAGGTGTTTGTATAATTGTTCACCCTAAGTTTTGAGCAGATGATTATATGCTTATGTCCATCCTCTGTTTGGGAGCTGGTGAAGTCAGTGGGGGGTAATGGCAGCTAGATACTTCTGCCATTCATGATGTAAGTGATGGTCTGATACTTTGTGAGCAGCACTCCCAAGGTTATGACTGTACTTATTGTTTTTGTGTTTCTTTGGTTTTGGCTGGAACGGACACAATAGTTACCCTCAATATGTTATTGTGGAGTATGCTCTGTGATCTCATGGGTATATTTCAATCTGAGCAAGGTGACCTCTCACAACCTGTGCCATATGTGATTGCCATGTGTGTAGGACTGCACAGATATGTATGTGTGCAATTGCTACTGAAACAGCTGTACCTTTGGATGGGTGCAGGTTTATCTTGCAAATCAAGAGAATTTCCACAAAAATGCAGACAAGGCCTACTGGAAAGCGGTGGCTGAACTGCTCCCCAAAGAGTTGCCACCATCTCTAGAACCTAAAGGTCGTAAGGACAAAAAGGAGAAGAAATCCACTTTTGTAGCAAACAAGGGACCAAAGCCTGGAAAGCCGACTGATCTGGGTCGCATGAGGCAGGTTCTTCTGAAACTCAAGCATAACCCTCCTGCCCACATGATTCCACCCCCCTCTCCACCACCAAAGCCAGCAGCTGAAGCTACCAAGGAAGCAGCTAAGGGTGAAAACCCAGCTGCTGAAGCTGCAGGGGTCCCCCCAATAGCCAATGAGCCTGCAGCTGCACCAGAGGCCACCCCACAATCAACCCCAGTAACAGCTTGAATGAGGTATGCTGATTGTGCTAGTTGCAATATCACATCTATGGTTAAGACACTAAGGTACTGAAGTACATTGCATTGTGCATTTGAGGGCGTCCAGAAGTCTCAGCATGATGAACAGTTCCGATTGTGTATGCCTTTCTTTGCCTATGACTATTGAGATTAAACTAGAGCCTTTGTAATGCTCACTGTATCTCAGTTTGTCTACTCATTCCGGATAATGGTAACCATAGGAACCGATTGTTCCAAACATTGGGGTTTGAATGCTCACCTCTACGTGCCCATCTAGAAGACTGCAAATTGTGAATATGTTCCAATGCTAATGATTCTTCCACAGATGTGATTTCTGTTTAGGATGATTGGTTTCATTGCTTGGGATTCTTCCACAGGTGTGATTTCCTTTTTTGTTTGTTAAGTGTAATTGCTCAGGATTTCTCCATAGATGTGATTTCTTCACAGTTTGTTAAGTTTCATTACTTGGGATCTGGAAGCCATCTAAGCTAAAAACAATTATTTTTGAAAATTGAATTAAAGTCCATATTGTGCTAATCATCTCCATGGTTTTGTTTTTCAATTTTGTGATATAGCCCCAATGGCGATCATCCACAAGAGGAATTAGCCAAATTCTGCTACAGGTCAGAGAGGAAAGTAGGTTTTGAGAAAAAAATCCTGCCATATTTTGGCAAATCTGCTGGAACACATTGTCTAGATGTGGCAACTCCAGGACAATAGAGATGTCCACAAAGTCAGGAAAAGACAGTACCAGTACCATGAGTTTGGTCATACACAGGGTGAGATTAAAAAAGAGCCTGCAAAAAAATACATTAGCATTCAAGGGGGGGGTGAAACTCAAGAAACCATTTGATGGTTTCCTCAGTTTCACCCCTTCTTTCTTTTTTCCTGAGCGCCTCCACCACTGCTGCTAAATAGATTTTCACTGCTCCTACCTATACAGCTACTATAATTCCTCTCGAACCTTGTGCATTAAACGCTGAATCAATGCTGAGATTCAGCATTTCGTACTGAGTTTCAGAATTTTATACTGAGATTTAATAAAATTTCATTCCTTTACGTATACCTCTAAAAGAGGAGTTAGGGGTTGAGAGGAGGGTCAAAGACAAGGTGAAGACTAAAAGAGGAGTTAGGGGTTGAAAGGAGGGTCAAAGACAAGGTGAAGACTAAAAGAGGAGTTAGGGGTTGAAAGGAGGCTCAAAGACAAGGTGAAGACAGGGTGACAATGCGGATTTCTTTGATACTCAAAATCTGATAACTTTGCTAAATGGTCAGAGTGGAAATGGATGAGATGGACTTTGATGGATGAAAGTAGCTAGCTCTATATCAAATGAAATGAATTTGGATGCATTAATATAACCCCATTGAATAAATAGTCATCATTGAAATGAAGTTTGATGGATGGAATGTGATCCCTCTAGAATGAAATGAGAACAAGTGATTACAATCTGCAAATGGGTTGGTTCATCCACTAAATCAATCATCATTCAACCATATAGGATTTTAAAATAATTACCATCTTCAGACAGTTCATTTCCTCAAATGAATGATCATCCAACCATAATAATGAATTTAAAAATAAGTACTAGCTTCAGTTGGTTCCATTCATCAAAGTGAATAATCATCCAACCATAAAGTATTTTAGAATAATTATTCCAGCTTCAAATGGTGCATTATCAACTGATCAATAAATTGCCATCTTTCAACTCATCCATTATTCAAATGAATTGTCATCCAACCATTATGGATGTAAAACTAATTTACCATCTTCAAATTGTCCATGATGATGATGATGAATCCCAGCCTTTTTTTTTGGATGTGAAAATTTGGACATTTTTGGTCGCAATTTCATTGATTAAAAAATAAAAATCACCTAAATTTGAAACAAAATTCTATAAAAAAAGCCAAGAAATTATTTTTTAATTAAAAAAATCAGAAAAAATCGCCACAATTGCCTACAATAATATTAAAGAGTGGTTAAGATTTTCGTTTTTTTCGAATATCGCCAAAATTGGCTAAATATACTTACCAGTTGAGCAACATCACAAAATTGAGTTACTGAAATTTCAATGGTGCTATGGCGTAGAATGGCGTATGCTGGCGTGGAGTAGCATATGCTACTGGCGTATACTATTGGCGCAGTATGGTGTGCGGTGGCGTAGAGTAGCGTACGCAGGCGTAGGTTGCCGTAGGATTTCGCTAGCTCACCGGGAGCAAGGGTGCCGCTCAGGTGGCGCGGCGCGTGGTTGCGGAGACGACGAGAGCCCTCGACACTAGTGCGGGGCGCCCATTTTGCCTTTGATCCCTTCAAGGATTTGGAAGGGTTTGTGGGTCTTGGGCGAGTTTGCATCTTGTAGCCCAGGACTTTTGTCGACTACTTCCCTTGTTGCTTTTGAAGAGCTCCAACAGCGTGCAGGGGAGGAGGAGGAGAAGGAGGAAAAGCACAAGGGAGTAGTGTTTTGGGGTTACCAGAGGAAAGAAGAAGAAGAAGAAGAAGAAGAAGAAGAAGGGGGTGGTGGTGACGATGGCATCCTCCAAATCCATGGATCTGTTTCGGTCGGAGGAGATGATGCTGGTACAGTTGATCATACCAGCGGAGTCTGCACACGACACAGTTACATATGTGGGGGAGCTGGGCCTGATCCAATTCAAAGACGTGAGTGAGCTCCCCGTTCTCCCCATCCCATCCATCATTATCATCTCAAATCCCCTTTTTTTTCCCAATCTTTGCCCACGCTCTCTTCTTCTTCTTCTTCATCTGAAACAACACGCATGTTGTTGAGAGCTTGATGATGATGATGTGATGATGATGCTGTTGTTGGGAAGAAAATAGTGTCTTTTTTGGTTTTTCCCAGTTTCCAAAATAGGGGAACAACAGGTTTGGGAATCTGTTGTAAAACCCTAGAAAATTCGGAGACTAGTGAAAACAGCATTATCCAGCAGGAATCCAGGACCATGTCCATGAGCTCTCAAACCTAATTTCTTTTGGAAATTAGATTGGAAAGCTGTGCATAATAAGAAAAAAAGGCCTTGAATTTGGGGGTTGTAGAAGGAAGATGTGGGTAGAGAGCTTAAGGATTTTCTTTTTAAGTGTTTGGGTATTTAACTCCTGAAACTAGATTGTTGGATTTTCTTTGCTTGCAGTTGAATCCAGATAAGAGTCCCTTCCAGCGCACGTATGCAAATCAGGCATGTATTTTTTTACTTTGTGAATCCTGCTTTTACTGTTTTCCTGGCACACCCATTTGTGTGATGTTGTCTACGAAGCACAGATTTGATCATTATGGTTTGTAGAATTGTAGGATTCTTATCAAGCATTTTCTCTCACTCTTGTCATTGGCTAACTGAGCTAGTGTGCACTTTGTATACTCACTTGTATTTTCGATTGCCGAATATACTAGACTGAGCTGTGGAGCTTCAGATGGTCGAGGCCATAGAAGCTTTTGCCAAAGTTGAAGCTTTTTGTGAACTTGGTGGCTTTTTGTGAAGTTGAGAATTGAGTATGGTTTGTGCAGATGAAGCGGATAGGAGAGATGGTGAGGAAGTTGCGCTATTTCCATGACCAGATGGTGAAAGCTGGACAGATGCCGGTGAAGAGGGCAGTTGTTGAAGGGGAGGAAGTCACCCTTGATGGGCTTGAGGTCAAATTGCCAGACCTTGAAGCAGAGCTCCTGCAAATCAATGCCAATACTGATAAATTGCAGCGCAAGTACAGTGAGCTTATCGAGCTCCATTTGGTGCTGGAAAAGGTAAAGTTTATTTCCTGCCAACTGTTCCAAGGAATTTGCACCATATCTGCTGCTATGAGCTGAGACAGAATTGCAATTCATTTGGGATCTTGTTTTGTAATGCAACGGAATCCAGATGAAGTAAACAATTCACAGTAGTACTATATGAATGTTTGTTGAGTCTTTTCTTGTCTTGATTTTGAGCATCAAGCTTCGATCATGAGATTTGCAGATGCTTGTGTTTTGCAACTTCTGTGGTGATCTTGTCATATGCTCTTTCAAACGCTAGTATGTGTCATCACTGTTTTCACTGAGGAGAGAGAGACATTGGTCATCAATACCAACCCTGAGATACTTATGGAAACAATCAGTGCTGTTCCGTACCTTTGAAAAATTCAGTCAACACAATGTGAAAGAATATGTGTCCCCACCCCTGCATTTTGCGCCCTTGTTGGGTGGGTGGATTCCCAGAGTTCCATCTAGAGACAAGCAGGTGACAGTCACTGTCAGTATCTGTTTCATTTCGCCCATCCTGTACACAGTGTATATGTGTGGAAGGAATGTTTGGAGAAAATACTCATGTGGAAGATTGATCCCCAGAGTTTTGTTGAAGCATGGTTTGCTACAAAGGCTAAATGCGCAATTGGGATGATGTGTGTTCAGGGAGCTCAGTTTTTCAGTTCAGCAAGGAATGGGGCAGCTGTCCAGCAACGGAGGCCTGCTTCAGATGGATTATTGTCCACTGAAGAGGGCATTGATCGCCCCCTTCTTTCTGAGCAGGTGTAGTAGTGTGCTTTTTTTTTTGCTTTCCCATTTTCGTAGAAATTGTTTGTTTTCAGCTTCAGACAACTGATTCTGTGTGAAGAGAGAAAAGTTCTTTACAAGAGTTTGAAGCACTTTCAATAGTCAACAGCATCTAAGGTGGGGTGGTGGATTTGGCACAGGAGATGCAGACTGAGCCATCCAAGACAGCAAGGCTTGGGTTTATTACAGGTCTGGTACCAAAATTGAAAGTCACTTCTTTTGAGCGTATTCTCTTTCGTGCCACACGTGGTAACATGTTCCTCAAACAGGCACCCATTGAACAACCTGTTGATGACCCTGCAACTGGCGAGAAGGTCCTCTATTTCGCCCTCTCAGTATATGAAGAAATGGAAATACTATGAAATATTATACTACTTCGTATAGGAGGAGTGTTTACCCTTTTTTCTTGGGTTGGTAGTTTTGTCTGAATCCTTCCTATACTCTGTTATGTGTTTGGGTTTTCATCTGGTTTGGTCTTTTTGTTCCAGTATTTGTCTTTTTGGTGAATGAAGTGGGCATTTCTCTGCAGGTTGAGAAGACATTCTTCATTTTATTGTTTGCTGGAGACAGAGCACGCACAAAGATCATGAAGATTTGTGAAGCTTTTGGTGCTAATCTCTATCCATTTCCTGAGGAACCAAACAAACAGCGGCAGACGAAGGTGGAAGTATGTAAATTTTTTTTCTTCTTCTTCTCTGCTAGTTTCATGACCATAATTGTTATTTTGTTGACATGCTAATCCTTTGTGACCAAGGATCCATGTACATCTTCTGTTTTCCTCAGACAAATTATTTTGAACTGTGTCAATTTGGTTGACACTGTTGGGTCATTGAGTGTTGTTGGTCATGAAAAAAGGCATTACTATGTCCTGTAATTTAGAGCATTGGTGAGAATATATAGGTGGAGGCACGATTGGCCGAGCTTCGAACTACACTAGATGCGGGCATCCATCACCGTGACACTGTTCTCAACTCCATTGGTTACAATCTGGAGAAATGGACTGACAAGGTACAAGGCTCAAGAATCCCATGGTGTTTTTTGAAGGAGAAGTCACTACCAAGCAGAGTCAGACATCGGTGGTAACTTTTTCTGAATGGGGTGTGTCTTTTGGGGGCCTCTGGAAAAAGCCTTGAGTTTTTGCTTTTTGTTCACTGCTGCAGGTTAGGAGAGAGAAGGCTGTGTATCACACATTGAACATGTTGAGTATAGATGTGACACGGAAATGCTTTGTGGGTGAAGGATGGTGCCCTGTTGCCTCCAAACCCAAGGTGCCATTTTTATTACCGAAGTGACTACTGATTTCAATGACCACATTCCAGGGATGATGGGGGGAAGCATCGGGTGAGATAGATTTTGTGGCCAAAGGATTGTCAATTGATTTAAAGGCTTATCTTTTGAAATTGGAGTTCATGGGTGATGTGAGCAGATACAGGATGCATTGCAGCGAGCAGCAAATGATAGCAATTCACAAGTGAACACAATTTTCCAAGTGCTGCACACAAAAGAGTCACCTCCAACATATCATATTACCAACAAGTTTACCAGTGCATTTCAAGAAATTGTTGATGCCTATGGGTATGTCTATCATGCTTCTATGGTTGCAGTTTCTATCTTTTTCTCTCCCTAGATTTCTGTGTGGGCAATTCATTTCAGATGGGACTTGGGTGGTTTCTGAATAAGAGATACCCATTTTTTTTCTGCCCAATAATAAGAATTTCTCAACACTCATATTTTTTGATTTGGCAGTTTTTGTTTTGGATCAAATGCTTGATTGGCATCTCCTCCTCTTTGGCATTTCCTCCTTTATTTGCAGTAAGAGTTTCAAAGATATACTCAACAAAATGTTACAATTTCATTTCAACTCTGACTGTTCTTGGATTGTGCATGTCCAGGGTTGCCCGCTACCAGGAGGTCAATCCAGCATTATTCACTATCGTTACATTCCCATTTCTCTTTGCGGTCATGTTTGGGGACTGGGGCCATGGGATTGCACTGCTTCTTGGGGCTTTGTATCTTATCATCAATGAGGAGAAGTTTAAGAGTCAGGTTTGTGCTTTTTACTCGGTTAACATTTTTGCAAGATTTTTCTATTAGAAAAGAAAATGTTAGAATAGTACTGTATTTGTATTTTGGACTAATGCAATAGTTAGGAAAGTGATTTCATAATGTTAAATCTTCTATCATTGGTAGCTCACAATTGGGAAGTCATAGCCCTATTCTAACTGTGCCACCTGGTGACATAGTCAGGTCTTAGGAATGCTGCAATGGGTAGTTCTTTTTAGGCTTTAGGGTTCTTTTTTGTATTGATTTGTGATGGTCTCTTAATCACAGAAATTGGGTGACATCATGGACATGGCATTTGGAGGCAGATATGTCATTCTGTTGATGGCCCTCTTCTCAATATATACGGGTTTTGTCTACAATGAGTTCTTCTCAGTACCCTTGCCCCTATTTGGGGAGTCTTCTTACAGGTGCCCTGACCCACAGTATGGCATTGCAAACTGCCCGTAAGTGACATGTCTCTCTGCGTGTTCATCCCATCCATTCACTTTTATGTTTTGATCATGGATATGGAGGTCTAGATTTTACTAATAGATATGTGCTTGTTTTTGAAAATATACTGAATAGTAACAGAATTTTTCAAGATGCGCTTTTCTTTTCAGCGTCAGAATTGACACTGAATAGAACTCCAGTTGTTTTTACATAATAAATTAGGAGGGGGGAGTGGGTGATTGTTACAGAATGGCATCAACTTCAGGGCTGATGAAATGGAGAGACACACCATATCCATTTGGGGTGGACCCAATATGGCATGGGTCACGCTCGGAATTGCCGTTCCTGAACTCTATGAAGATGAAGATGTCCATTTTGCTGGGAATTGCCCAAATGAATTTGGGTATTGTACTGAGCTATTTCAATGCCCAATTCTTTCGTAGCAGCCTTGATATTTGGTGCGCCCATTTTCATCCCTATTGCCCCTGTGTTCAAAGCATGATCCACAGTTGTTCTTGAGTGAGGTTCCAGAATGTTGAGTGTCAAAGTTCATGCTTGTACATGCTTGTACATGTTCAGAAAAATGGAACTGTAATTAAAGGACTGGAAGGTCTTGAGATGAGCTTTTGTGTTTTCTTGAACTGTGGGCCCCTCAGGATTGATGTTTATGTCAAAAGTCCTCAATTGGGCTGGAAGAGTTCTTGGTTACTTAGTCTGGTACTTAGTTGTGGTCTTTGTCAAACATGTGTGTATCAGGTATCAGTTTGTTCCACAGCTGCTGTTCTTGAACTGCTTATTTGGCTACCTCTCATTCCTCATTGTGCTGAAATGGTGCCAAGGGAGCAAGCCAGACCTTTACCACATTATGATTTACATGTTTTTGAGTCCCACGGAGGATCTTGGGGAAAATAAACTCTTTGAGGGCCAAACTTATGTTCAGGTGTGGCACCATCCACCAGTCTTTGATAAAATTGCTTTCTTGTTTCATTCAATGCCAGCTTCTAACCATACTTGTGAATTGGCAATGGAGTTTCTGAATGCTAAGTCTCTAGCTTAAACCTGCATGCAGAGTTCTATATATGCTTGCTACTTATTTAAGAGAAGTTAATGGCTATGGGAACCTTTTGGGGTGTTTTTGGCAGATTGTGCTCTTAATAACATCATTGATTGCAGTCCCCTGGATGCTTCTTCCAAAGCCATTGGCATTGCGAAGTCAATACCTCCAGGTGAAATCACATCCCATTTGTTTTCAAGCTTTATCTTTTGTCAATACATGTGTCTGAAGCGTAATGCACAGTTCTGATGTTTCAGGATTCACTTTCATGATGTAAACTAAATGCCAAGCTGATATGTGTCTTGTTCAAGTCAGGTCCAGGTTAGTTGTGAAGCTCTCTTACAGCTTGTGTATTTGTTTTTGAGGAATTGTAGAAACTGCAAGGACGGACATACGGAATATTGAGTGGTGTAGACAACAATGATGTGGAGGATGATGGGGACCAGCATGAGGAAGAAGAGTTTGAGTTCAGTGAAGTTCTAGTGCACCAAATGATCCACACCATTGAGTTTGTGTTGGGTGCTGTCTCTAACACTGCCTCTTATTTGCGCTTGTGGGCTCTCAGGTAAAAAGCTTCTCCTTTTACCTTTTAGCACCCCACCATGGATCATGCTTCCAACCACATGTGTGATTGTTGAATTTATTTTTTGCTCAATCTGAGTCTAGTTCTTGTTCTCAGTGGCATTGGTCATTTTGCTTGGTGTAATGGTTTGTGTGCATGGACAGTCATCTTCTATCATGTATAATGGTTGATGCTATTTTTTGTTTCCAATATTCCAAGGCTTTTAAGTTGCAAATGAAGAGGCTATTTTTTCTAACTTGGATAATACTTGTTGTCTGACTTCAGTTTGGCGCATGCACAACTGTCAGCTGTATTTTATGACAGAGTCCTTTTATTTGCATGGGAGTAAGTATTCTGACCCTTTGCTGAATCACTGCAAGTTTTATATTTTTTTTTCCTTATATTATATTGTTGTATGTGTTATATTGTATTATTTCCTTTTATTGGTTTAGTGATAGTGAAGATGTGAGCAGGTCTAAAAAACCTGAGAAATTAGATAATGATTTTTTTATCAGGCTCCAGACCAGTGTTGGGGTGGGTATTAGAAATTGCACCAAACCCATGCTGGTTATCAGGGTGGTTCTCAGGGCTCATAACCATAGTTCTCACAACAATCAAAGAAATGGTTCTGATATGTAACCACAGTTAAAAAAATTAGGGAATCAATTTTTCACCTACAAAACTGCCAGTTGTTTCTTGAAAGCTGTCAGTTTTTACCAGTTTTTTCATGAAAACCATCAGTTTTTTGAGGGTTTTGAAATTCTGAAAACTGGCAGTTCTGATTTTCTCTTTCCAAGAAACTGGAACTGATGGTTATCAACAAAATCAAATAGCCACCCAATACTGTTCCAGAGATCTCATAATATCTTGATTTTTTGAGCTCTAGTAAGAGCGGAGGTAGATGTGGAGCTCTAGTAAACCTCATCTACTTTGTATAAATGTGTTTTGAAAATGGGTTTTGTTGACTGGTTTTTTGTCATTGATATTTCTGTTGTTGCTTTTCTTTTCACAGGTATTCAAATCCGATAATCAAGCTTATTGGGTTTGTGGTCTTCACATTTGTGACAATCGGAGTGCTTTTAATCATGGAGACACTCAGTGCATTTTTGCATGCATTACGTCTTCATTGGGTTGAGTTTCAGAATAAGTTCTACCATGGAGATGGGTATAAGTTCCATCCATTTTCATTTGAGACACTTGCTGAGGAAGATGACATCTAGATACCACCCATTTTGCATTGTGTGCTAACTCTTTATATTGCAATGGAAAAAAAAAAACACCTTGTAACTAGCAATTGTTTTTTCCACACACTTAGGTATATGCTCTCTGGAATGTCCAACAGGGGACAGACATTTCCCAATTAGGTTAGCTTTGTGCTGTTTTTTTTTTGTCCTTTTTCTTTTGGGGAAGGTAGTTTGGTGTGAATAAAAATATTGGTTGGCCAAAATTTTGGCTATGCTTATTCTGCCCATTACAACTTGAGTGTGGTATGTTATGACCTAATCTCTTGGAGGGTATTTGTAAGGAATAGTGTTCATAATTGTTCAGTACCCCAAAGTACCCCATTAACGACAAAATTGACAAAAAAAGCGGTTGATCTGCACCTGCCAATGCTTGAGGTTTCATTAGCCTTCTTGTCGGAGGAGGTGAAGATTTCTGTGTTGAGCTTTGCTACCTGGCTTAATTATCCAGGTCTCAATCTCCCCAATCCCTCTATCTTTTGACTTTGAGATGTTACTCTCCATCTTCATGCATCAAATTTAAATCTGTTTTACAAGCTTTATTTTGACTGTCTTTTTCTTCTCAAAACCAGTGAATATCATACCAGAGGCTTGATTCTACTGCAGCTGATTTTAAGGTTCATCTCAACTTCTGCTTCCACACAATAGTTGCCTGATGTTGGTTGACAGTCATGTGATGATGTGTTAGGCATTATAATTTCTTCATAAGCACATTCTTGCAGATTATAGAGCTGAAAAGTACGGAAAAGCATTCTTGTGCTTGAAGGAATCACACATAAAATTGACCACAGTCATGTAATGATGCGATAGGCATTAGAATTTCTTCATAAACACAATTTTTGGCTTTTGGGATTTAAGCTCCTCTGCAGCTGCCAGTATCATTGAAGCCCACTAGTGATTGAAGGTCTTTGCCTTCCAGGAGGTGAGTGAGAAGTACCTATTGCCAATCATGCTAAACAAAGAACTTGGTGGATATAATGCACTCACTTTCGTGCACATCATGTTTTACCAGAATACTGCAATGAGCCGATATGGCAGGGATGGGTTCCAGTTAAAACAATTACTAGGTTGTGATTCTTTGAGGCAAAGTGCAAACTCATTGAATTACTTTCAGTTAACCAAGGGATCCTTATTTTCTTGGTGTCTTCTATACAAGATCTTGTCTACTGGTCTCCTCAATGTCTAAAGATAAAGTTACAGTTTTGAACCCAGCTCCTCAATCAAGCTGGCTTCACTGAAGGTTTATTCTGTTTTTACTACTACTCCTTGTATCATGATTGCACCCTAAAACAAGAACAACCTATCACATTATTGTGTGATAATCAGAGTAGTATAAAACTAGGGAATAATCCAGTCTTTCATTCAAAGTCCAAGCACATAGAAATTTAGCACCACTTTATTAGAGAAAAATAGAAGATGGATCCATCAATGCTGAATACCTTCCTACATCTCCACAAGTAGCTGACATATTCATTAAACCTCTAGGTAGAACAAGATTTGAAACTCTTAGATCAGCTATTGGTGTAATATGAATAGATGACCTATCTAGGGAATAGGAGATATTCTCTGTCACAAAACATCACAGGCTAAAGCCCTGGAGTATGTTAGGAGTGAGAGAGGGTGTTGACATAAAACACTCCTAACATTAGATATTAAATTAAGTGTTACATAGGAATTGTTAGACTTATCAGTGCTATCTAGCACTTTCAGGTAGTTCACTCCTATGTTATCCTGAATCAGGATCATGGTGTGGCATGTGTTTCACCATATATGTACATCAAGAATAGATTAGGTGTAGATTAGATATAGACTAGCTAGATTATTCTTCTATATATATAGGTTTTCTTTCCGATGTATGTATCTTTTATTTCTATGAATCCAACACATTGCATGTAGCAGATGTGTGTTAGAAATAGTGAGATGTGAAACACGTGTGTGATGGGACAATACACATGTGTTGTGGTCATGTGACATGGACCATATTATTATCTTCATTAGAATGACAATTTAATGAAATTGCATCAGGGAATGCACCCATGTTTTGTTGTACTTTAATTTTAGCCCATCATCGAACATTAGCCAATCATCCAACATTTTGGCAAATCTTTTTCAATTCTTTTTTCCATTTTGAGTGATTTAAAATGTTATAACAGCGCCTTCTCAAGCTTTACAAATCATCTTATAACTTTACGAGAAACAGAATAATATTTAAGGATCTTTCAAAAGGTTCGACAATAAGCTACGTGAACTGTTCTATTGAGAATAAATTTTTGTAGAAACAATTGAAATGATCTTTTTTTTAAAAACATGTGATTATCTGATCTTGCAGACATATATCTACATAGTTTTATCCTTCTTGTCCTTGTTTCTGGAAATGTCTACGCCTCTCACATCGTGGAGACATTGAGACAGTAGACTTCAAAATACAAGAAAGCTTTTTGAGGAAGGTTGGTACAAGCCATTTGTGTACCTTTTGATTTCTGAAAGGACAGAAAATGTGCATTTCAAGTCATGGCTGTCAGTGAACATGTTCCAGTCAAGTTTGAAGGCAGACAATCCGATCAGGCCAAGAATGGAGTCTTTTTAAGGACTTGATTAAGGGTTGTACTACACATGTTGATTATGGGTCC
>Ga0116231_10004298_pt1 | contig 28942 bp, 25 predicted proteins | sample S1TSphgellanicum_2_FD_89695 | JGI IMG/M metagenome (GOLD analysis project Ga0116231, IMG submission 89695) | Host-associated microbial communities from peat moss isolated from Minnesota, USA - S1T2_Fd - Sphagnum magellanicum MG | ecosystem: Host-associated > Plants > Peat moss > Unclassified...
CATCATCAGTTTGAGCCATCTGCCAGAAAGCATACTTGCTTGAATGTTCTGCCAGAAGTTTCATTTTGCAATTCTCTTGACAATCACATAACTACAGCATCATCAATTTGAGAAATCTGCCAGAAAGCATGCTTGCTTGAACGTTCTGCCAGAGGTTTCATTTTGCAATTCTCTTGACAATCACAGAACTACAGCATCATCAATTTGAGCCATCTGCCAGAAAGCATACTTGCTTATATGTTCTGCCGGAAGTTCCTTTTGCACTTCTCTCAAAGATCACAAAACTGAAGCAACAATTTGAGAAGCATCTCACAAAAAGCATTACTGCGACAACAACAACCACAACCAGACTTATGCATAGATATAGTAGGCGTACATCTTAGTCTGAAGCTTGAGGTCTCGTCTCCCAAACATTTTCTACTATTTTGGATGTGGGAGATCTAGTAACTGCCTTGTATTGCATACATGAATGATTGAGGCACACATTCGGAGCTGAAGAAAAAGAAACGTTTGTTGATGCGCTTTGTGGAAGAAGATCCACAAGAGATTTTCTACGTGTGTGTACAAACATAAATCTCTCAAGGGGTTGTTACCAAGCAACAGACCTAACTGTCTGGGTCAGCATTAGGTACTGTTCTCTCACGTCGACTCTTGAGTCCGACTCACCAGCTATCCACATTGTCCTTTCCTTTGGCGCGTAGTGACGGATTTGCTATTCCCCAATCTTAGAATCTGTGATGAAGAAGAAGAAGAAAAAGAAGAAGGCGTGGTTACTCTTTCCCGGATGAGAGAGAAAGAAAGAGAAAGGTAGATTGTCGCGCAAGCCACTCAAAGCCAGGAGGTGGTTGCTGGTGTTCCAGAAGTTTCCAATCATCCATGGTTGTCGAAACTGGAAACCACGAACGATGAATAGATACCGCTAGATTTGAACGAACGACGCGCGAGATACATACAGCAGCTCGTGTAGTGTATTTTTTTCGGCTTGCCAGGGGCCTTAACAACATCAAACCCTCATGCATGCACATGCGCACAGGTAGATTGTAGGATGTGTTGCGGTGGGTGTGATCAGCAGCAGCCATCGTTCTTTGATGATGCCGCCGACTTTGTAGTTTGTATAAATTTTTTTGTCTGCGTAGTAGTAGCAGCGCATCTTTCTCTTGTTTTTGTCTAAATCTTTTTTGTAGTCTCTTGCTGCATCTTCGTGCTGCTGTGACATGACTGACTTTGTGCTCGCTGCAGCAGCGTTGTCTGATTTCGTTCCTGGCTTTCCCTCTGTTCTTCTGAACGTACACACCAACGGAAGCTCTTTGATTCTTCGGGATTTAGGTTCGGGGCGTTGGTTGTTGATGCGGATTTTTGGGCTGGATATAGAAAGCTTGAACATCTGCAAAATTGGTGTTTGTGTTCGGGGTGGGATTTCGTTGTTGTCGTGAAATATTTCTCTTCTGCTGCAATCTTGGACGAGTAGGCAATGAGAGAAGAAAGGGCAGGAGCGGAGTGGGCAACACCCGCACAGCCGCCCCTCCTTCACAACCTATACAACGGACTTGGAGCGGGGGCATTGTCGTTCACAGCATTGAATACACATCATGTTGGGGGGCAGCAAGAGAGATTGACATCAGTGGAGAGATTGAGACGCTTCTTGGGTTCAAGCAGAGAAGATTCAGGCAGTATGGAAATGAAAGAAGTTCCATCAAAATCTATTGATATGAAGGAGAGGGCTGTCTCTGCCGCTGGAGCTGCTTTCATTTCAGCTGTGATTGTCAATCCTTTGGATGTTGCAAAGGTATCTCTACACCAAAACACCTAGCTAGAAGTTACTTCACAGCAAATGTACTGTATTCCATGTGCAATTGGAATTTGTTGAACCTCCTGAAATGGATCAGAGATAGAATCATGAAGGTGCTACTGTGAATTGTGTGGCTCAAAAGCTCAATTGATGCATTTCTGGTTGTGGGAGGAGGAAAGAGTTGATCAGCAATGATGTGTGAGCATGGTGTTAATAAGAGTATTGATTTGAGTATCCTGCAGACTAGGCTGCAAGCTCAAGCAGCAGGGGTGAACTACCAACAGCAAGTGGCATGCCTAATGGAACTTCCAACCTCTAGCAAGGTAATGATTGAATTAGCTGAGAAATAGCTTGCTCCCAAATGTTCATTACAGTATGATACTGAAAGGCAAACCTGCAGTTGTTGCATTGTTTGCTTGAAGGAGATAGTTGAAGTATCTGTAGCATATTTCTTCAGCTGGGAATCCAACCTGAGTTGTCACTTGATCCAGAGGGAAGAGGTTTTTGTGGTTGCTCTATGCATCAACTGCTACAGGAAGGTTAAGCTCTCAAGTTCTTGAAGATGCCATCAGTCCTGGCGACTTGCAGAAAATGGTGTTATGGCAATGACTTCTATCTTTCACTGTTTGACCAGGTAGCAGTGGATGGAAGGTGTCCACCTGCATGTCCACGAAATAGTAATGTTGGTGTGGCACCAGCATGTCCACCCCTTGGAGCCTCACAGTACAAGGGCACCTGGGATGTGGTTTATAAAATTGCAAGGCAGGTTTGTGAGCTTCAATATTCTGACCTTTACCTGTGGCTACATGAACTTTGCACAGTCCAGAAGAAAACAGCTTCTCCAGACACTTGCAGCTTTTAATGGGAAAAGTATTTCTACTACATCTGCCCTAAGGTTGTTCAGTGTTCACAGGAGGGCCTTTTCCGGCTGTGGACAGGCCTCAATCCTGCCCTTGCAATTGCAATACCAACTGTAAGAAATTTGAATCCTGGAGATCCATATGTTGCATCAATATGTTCCTAGTCACTCATGATTATATCTTTTTAAGGAAGAATGATGTGTGCCAACACAATTCCTAGTTACATCAGAGAATAATGGTTTTGAAAATTGCATGTTATGTTGCTGTCAGAGAGCATTGTTATCGCAGTATCAGTTTTGATACACAAAGTAGTCATAATTCATGCTCATGACAGGTGGGGATCTATTTGCCATGTTATGACTTCCTTCTGGAATCCATAGGGGCATATTCTGACAACCACATGTTGAATCTGAGGCCATATGCCCCCTTAGCAGCGGGTTCCATAGCACGATCACTTGCATGCATCATATGCTCTCCGGTTGAGCTTGCAAGGACTCGGATGCAGGTACTTTTTGTTCTTTGCTTTGCTGATATTTTGTAAGATCTGAAATTAGTGTAACCTTATTTTCACATCATCTGTCAATTATGATAAAGTGACTCTGATTCTAGGTATGGAGAAGTTCTCAGTACTTATGGAGGTGTTTTTTCTTCCTCATTTCCCCCTCCATCTGGTACTTGAACTGAAATATCTCACACATCATTGCTTAACACAAACTGATCTTTGGTTGGCTGCAATTTTGCAGGCACAGAAGGAGGTCAGGGGTGGAACACCACCAGGAATAATGTCTGTTCTACACAATGCCTTTTCAACTACTGAAGGGTTACAGGGTGGTTCCTGTAAGTTTCTTATTTGCACTTTGAAGACCCAGTTCTGGTGGTCCAGACACTTGTGCAGTGATGGAGTAATATTGACAGTGGCCACATCACAAGTCTTTTGGTTTCAGGCACCAAGGTTATGGTTGTATCCCTGATGAAAAAGATTTTGTTGGGCATAAGAGCCTGACTACTTGTAGGTTATGTTGAATATGCTAGTGGTTTGTGTATGGAAGTGAATACAAAGTGGATTTGAAAGGAGAACTGGGGCATTGTGGTGGACAGTGCAGAGAGTAAGAATGCTATGGGCAGGAGTGGGAGCACAATTAGCTAGAGATGTTCCATTTTCTGCCATTTGCTGGACTACTTTAGAACCAGTAAGCTCATCATCTCCATGCTTTATTGAACAAAGTTTAGTTGCATAGAAAAGTTTATGCCTTTTGATGTGGAGTGGCATTTGGTTATTGTGCGATTTCTGACCAAGTTTCTTTGTGGTGCAGGTGCGGCATCACTTGCTAGAAGTAGCAGGACCAGAGCCAAATGTTTGCAGTGTACTGGGAGCCAATTTTGCAGCAGGAGTGTTGGCAGGTGGCCTTGCTGCAGCTGCCACCTGTCCCCTTGATGTAGCTAAGACACGTCGTCAGATAGAGGTCTGTGTCTCTTCCCATTCATAAATCAGGAGTCATAAAATCTGAGCATAAATGCTGCTGCACAAGATGTTGAAGACTGTAAGCTTAAGGTTGATGGCAATGGCAATGGCAGGCCCTGAATTGAATTTTGTTCATAAGGTTTGTAAGGTTGTCATTCAATCATTTGTTTGGGGTTGGATTGTGAACTTTGATTTGCATTATTGGTTATTTTCTACTTTCACTTTTGCTTTGTCCTTGCTGCTGTGTTACCTTGTCCCTTCTGAATGTCTATGGTTTCTCCTTTGTTGGCTCCTCTCATCACTATGGTTGTGGCTTGCTCTTGGCATAAGGTTATACTTGGTTACATCAAGATGTATATACTACAAAGTATTTACCATGCACTGAAATGTGTTGATTTATTGTTTTCTTGCCATTCTGCAGAAGGATCCAGTAAAGGCCATGCGGATGACCACCTATCAAACTTTACTTGACGTCTGGAGGTAAGTTAAGATTCTGGGGGAGAGTTGTAAAGCTCTATTTTGTGCATTGACTCAGAATGCTTTGACTCAGAACCCTTTTCTATTGACTGAATTTTGTATCAAATATGAAACCCATGTTATTGCCAGTAGGCTTTGAGTGGAAACTTGTGGATTCCCTGTTTTAAGCATCTAAAGATGCCTGAGTGGGTTGCAGAAAACAAGGAGTGAGGGGACTATTCATGGGAGTAGGGCCCAGAGTAGGACGAGCTGGACCTTCTACTGCCATTGTCGTGTCCTTCTATGAGGTGGTCAAATATGTACTCCACAAGACCTGACCATTATCAAGTAACTCATAATTCTCACAGAGACAAAATGTGAAGAGCCTCTGAAATTGTGGACTACAACTTGAGCAGCACATTGTTGCCATCTGAGCTATGTTTCAGGGTTTTCGTTATAGTCCCCTGCTCGATTAGTTTGATGGATGATGCCAGTGCTGTTGAGAGGATGGTCAACAAGGGCTTCCATCAACTGAAACAGTTCAGGTAGGGCTTATAGTTTTTGATCTATCACCACTGTTAGGAAGCATCGGTCTCCATCTCTCTCTCACACACACTGAGCAAGTGAGATGCACATTGCATCTTGACTTCTTGTCACTGCATGAAGAATCATCACAGAGATTGCCATTGGTAGGTATACACAGGGAGCTTCAAAGTCTGGAATGTTTGCCACATGCATGATTTGAAGTATTCCTATTGTGTCATTGACTTTTTTTGGGCTCTGATGGGAGAAACAAGAAATTTGGCTGTGGAAAAGTCTCTCTATTGTACATTCCTTTGTTATCTGAGGAGTTTTTCAGGGCTTAAAGATGCGCACTCAAAAATGGAGCTTCAATTGACAAGAAGAAAGAAAATGCATGTTTAGTATCCCTTGTCCTCTCCTCACAACTGGTTCACAAAAAGCTGCTTGATTCTTGCAAAAAGAAGCATGGAGATAAATGTCTACTGCTCTTACTGTACTGCAGAAGGGTTAACACTGACTTGAATTCTTTGGTCCTCAGCATGTTTTCTTCACCTTGATGAAGTTCACAAATCTAGTCACTGCACGTGGCATCATACAAGGTCAGTCGGTACCGCAGAAGATGGCAGAAGAAGACAAGAGAAAACGGCAGGATCTAAAGAAAAACCCTCCTTCGTCAGTGAAGAACTACTCTTCGTTGATCGCGTTCAGTTTCTTCTTCCGTTTGTTGTCGCTTGTTCTTCACCAACGACCTGCTGTTGTTGTTGATCGCTCTTTTCCGCTTTCTTCTTCGTTTCTCAAAAATCTGTGATCCACAATGCGGGGTGTTGTAATCCTTTTGAATATTTTACTTTGCGATTTGCATGGGCGTTTTCTCCAGCCGCAAACAAACATGTTGCGTCGTCTTTTAGGTTTTGTGGCTTACTCGCGTCGTCGCTAAACCCTAAGCCCTAAAGTCTAAAATGCAAGACGTATAAGAAAATCTCGTGCGAAAGCGGAAAGCAGATTTTAGAAAGCACAGCAGACGCCATGAAAATTTCTAACGGAAGCAGATGCAGAAAAAGCGAAGAAGAAGAAGAAGAGGGGCGTGAGAGCCGCAGCGGCGGCGGCGGGGCCATGGAGGCTGTTCGCAGCTCCTGTCTGTGGGTAGCATCCAACGCATCTCACGTCGCGATAAACCCCGCCGGTTTGTATAATAACTCTTTCTCTTCTTCTCCACCCCCATGACTGTTCCTACAATCCTGCTTTCTTCGTAACATGCATGCAAATTTCTTCTTCTTCACATCACGAAAATCCATACGTCGGTACTTGTGGGATTTTCTTCAAGATTTTTTGCATGCAGTCGACAGGGGAGTGTTTTGTTGAGGAGTGAGTTCGTTCTTCTGACGTCAAAATTCTTCTGAGAATATCCTGGAATATTTCTGGATGCGCAGGAATTGAGAAACTGGTGGAGCGTCTTGACGGCAGATTGCCGACTGTGAAATGGGATTTCGAGGGTATACACTACTTTGACAATGGACCTCTTACGGCACAGTATCTCTTGGTGCTAGACACTCTGAATTTTTGCTTCTGGCCTGGTTTGTACTCTCTCTCTCGTTCCATCTCTTTGTTTTGTTAATGGAAAGAAAGCATCGTCTCTTCTTGAGCAGCATCTCGTTATTGTCTTCTTCTTTTGTGTAGTTTTGGTTTTGCAACACAGCGAGCATTGAAGTAGTATGAAATGGTTAGCAGCAGAGTATCCATCTGCATGCAGCTAGAAGAATATTTATTGCATGTAGTTCACGTGATTCTCTGGTCCAAAACCAAGTACAAGATGGTACTCGGACTTGTGATTGTGCTCTTCATGCGGCTTCATTTTCCTGGACTGGAGCATCTTCAAAAAGGATTTATTAACAAACATTTGAGTTCCTTGCAGATGAGGAGTTGCAATATGATCACTTGGCAGCTGGTCTTGCACAAGCTCTCAAGGCTGACCACACTGTATTTGATGCCCAACGATTGAAGAACTGTACAGGTACGATTGTCTCTCTATCTCTCTCTGCTTGTCAGCTGTGCTTTGTCTTTTCTGCACTATTGCAATCTTTGTGATGGAAAACTATTGCCAATTGAAGGTTTGATGCTGTTTGAGCATGAGCTGTTGATTCTAGCTTCTGTTTTAGCAGGAAGGGTGGATAGAGAGACTGGTTGTTCAGAGTTTAGGGTTTATCTACTCTGGTTTTTTTAAATTTCTTGGTTACCTATGCATTGATTTCATGCCTTTTGTAGCTGCTTTCAGGTTTGTTTGTACTGTTCTAAGGTTGAAGTTCTTTCCTGCATAGCACATAGGGATGATGCTGCGAGAGATGCTTCAATGGCCACGACCACTTCCTTTGGAGGATGAACGAGCTCGGCTGCTTCGTGAGGTACACAAAACAGTCCTTGGTCCTACCACACAAGAAAAACCCAGGAAGTTTGGAAGTACAAGCAGTATGCCCAACTGCATTGTGGATGATTTTAATATGATTTAGCCAAGTCTCAACTAAGCAAATCAATGAAATGCTTGAGGGATTTGAAGCCTTCTGGAAGATGAGTTCAGCCAAGATGTTGAGAAAAATCATTGGTTAGTCTCTGGGACTCACTCAAGAACTTCACTTGCTGAATTTCTTTAGGTTCTGGCTGGAGTGCAAAGAGGCTTCTTTAACCTTCACACTTCTGGGCCTTGTCCATAAAAAATCCAGAGGCTGCTCATCGGCCGACCAATGTCTGCGTCAGATTGTTGACATGCTTAGAAAGCTGCATGCAGTGCATCTCTATATAGGCTCATTTTCATTTCCAAAGCATGTTGCCAACAGAGGTCATCTCAGGGGTTTTATTTGAACTGTGAGAACATAGGTTGTTGATTTAAGCCAGCCAGGGTTGTAAGGGTTAAAGGGGTGGTTTGCTAGGTGGGCACAGGATTGGAGCAGTGGTTCAATGGGCAAGCTGTCAATCTCATAGCTGCTGCTAAGGGGTCAGCTGTTACACTTGTGGAGCTTCTTACTCAACATTTTCCGGGTACAGAAGCATATGCTCCTACCAGTTCCCCCCCTTGTCTGTTGTTGCTGCTTCCAGCGGGAACTATACAAAGTGTTCAATCTTTTGCTGTCTAGGTCAAGTATAACATCGATTTGTAGCCCTCTTCTGCCCACTCTTTGCTGTAAACTTTATGCAGGAATTTATGTAGTATATATTGATCGGTTTCGTGATTTCTTTTTGACTTACCAACCAGAATGTGTATATTCACTGCTGACTTATTCATCTTGATACATTACAGGTTTTCGAGATCATTGTGTATACAAAGGCCATCAGGTTTTTCTTTATAAAAGGGCCCAAATCTTTGTGGCAGATATATGGGGTGCTTTCAAGGGGCTGGATCTTGGGGAGTTCAAGGACATAGCATCCATCACTATGTTTGCAGATTATGTTGTTCCTGCAGTACTGCGGCACTGGGGAATTCTTACATGTAGTCCAACACTGGCTACAGTATTGGATACTTCACAGGAATTAACTCCTGGTTCTGAAGAGGAGGTGGAGATTCGGGCATGCAGCATTACTGCAGTGGAGTGGTTGCGGGAGTACCTGACTGCTCGATCTGGGAAGCAGGTAAAGTATTCTCTGCTAAATTCACCTTTTGTTGTTATGGAAATCCAAGTATACTTTGTATAAGACTGGCTTTCTTTAATTTTTCAGAGGGCAAGCAACACAAAGAGAACACTGTAGAAAATCACAGATTTCCCTGGAGCTTACTGATATTGTCTATGAGCTCCGTACAACTAGTAAATTGCAGAGATTTGCTGTTGAAGAGTTCCCAGCTCATGAACTCAGCCTCAAAAGTCTCATGAAAATGGGTGACAAAAGATTTTCTTGTCCAAAGCTTGTTATGTGGGAAATGGCTGTGAGAGTTTTAAGCCCACCCTTTTGATCTTATCATGGGAGTGCTTATAATGGAGCTTAATGCAATTGCTTTCTCCTCTCCCTCTGTGTTCTCTCTCTCTGCATATCACATTATGGACAATCTGCAATTTGCAGGTGCTGAGTGTGCACGTGGATTGGTGGCTTTGGTCATCAGGATTGCCAAATGCAGCAGAGAAGGTTCCACCATACCACCGTACTCAGACCATCTATTACTGAATGCGCAGCATACATACTCATTTGGAACATGTTCAGCTAAAGGATATCTCACATTGAGATGTGCTGGGAAGGATGAGTGATGGGGCTTATTATATTGTGTGCTAGAAGATATCTCACATTGAGATGTGCTGGGAAAGATGATGAGTAAGGAGCTTTTAGCAGATCATGATGCCAACACCTTGATCCTTGTCTCTTGTGGCTACATTTTCCAGATGAGCAAAATTCAAGGACTGTTGCAAGTGCCATCCAAACAATTTTGATACTGTCATGGGTATGCAGTAGAAATCATTTAGTGGGGTTATCCTAAGTCTTTGGCCTCTTGTCTATTTGTTTTTCACCTCATTTGACAACAAATCTGTGCTCATTCAGTACCCATGAAATGTGCATTTTGTGACTGATTTGTGAGCATCCTGTTGGAAACATCATTTAATCTAATTGAAGGGACCAAGTGGTCTAAGCCATTGAGCAAATGAGGGGCAAAAACAGACATTCAAATCTCTCTTGACATTTGACATTTAGGGTTTCACAACTCCCTGTGCGAGTTCAATTTGCTCACAGGAAAAGAATGTTCAATGAAATTTTCAAATATCTTTTGTTCTTCTATGTATTGTAAGATGCAGCAGAAAATTTGTTTTCAAATTTAGAAGAAAATTCGTGGTAGTAACTTATTATCTAAGAATTGTGTTTCAGAAGTATGATGGTGTTCAGTGTCCAAATGTGGACATGTTTGGAAGTAGAACAACACGATTAAGAAAGTTTTCAGTAGTATTTGGACATTCTTGGAAAACTGAATATTGAAGAATTGGTGCAATCTAATAACTTGCAAGCAAAATATCATCCTGAATATTACCTATGTTATTGTTGATGTATTTCCTATGGCAACCTGACGAGCACCCCCAACAGAAATTTCGAAGGGTGGGTGACAGCCTGGTGGGTACTTTACTAAGTCTGTAAGGTACTATGACTCACCTAATGGGTACCTTAAAAAAATATGTAAGGTCCTATGGACTAGCCTAGTGGGTAACATTGCAAAAGATGTAAAGGTCCTGTGACTATTGGTCATAACCTGTTGGGTACCTTACTAAATATATAAAGGTCCTATACCTCGTCTGGGGGGCATGTCACAAAATGTGTAAGGTCCTATGACTATCCTGATGGGTACATTACAAATTTTGTAAAATGTCCAAAGACTAGCCTGGTGGGTACGTTGCAAAATCTGTAAGGTCCCATGACTAGCGTGATGGTTCATTACGAAACCTGTTAGGTCCTATGCGTAGGCTGATAAGTACCTTACGAATTCTGTAAGGTACTGTGCCTGGCCTGACGAGTACCTTACGAAATCTGTTAAGGCTCTCGAAATGCAGATTGTTTAGGTCAGTTATTTTGAATTCACGTTTTGTTCCTCTTCTCGACGGTCGGCGTTTGTTGCGAAAAACATGCGAGCATTTTGCATGGCAAACAACGCACTACAACGCGATGCTGTTACGCAATTAAGTACGTAAGGAAGTAAGGAAGTACCTAGTGGAGATTGTTCCAGCGATGTTTGTCGAGGAGCTTCCGATGACACGCCAAACTTACGTGACTTTACGGAGTTATTTATGAGCGATTAGCGCCGCAGAGAGGAAGGGGGAGGGACGGAGAGGGGGGAAGGAACAGGGGACCGGAGGGACGGACGGTGGAAGCGACGACGGATAAAGCGCAATATGGCTTTCCATATGGCGTGCCCTATTACCTGGTTAATTTTCTTGCTTTACAAACTGTTGGCAATTGCGGGATTGTATGAGATTGGCGCACATGAAACTTCCCTTTAGAATTAGGTTTTTGCATCCCTCTTTTCTTGGCGTTCTACTTCGATCGATCCATCGATCGATCAATCGCATGTTTCTCTGTTTTGCAAATGTTTCTGTCCACTCATGCTCTTTTGATTTGTATATCGAATTTCGTGGGGTTTTTGGAAATTAGGGTTTCGGTGATTGCAAGGCTTGGTAAGTGGGTGAAAACAGAGCAGTTTTGGAGGAGGTGCTGATAATCTGGTTTTCTTTTGGGGATTGCAGCCTCAAGATTTGTTACTGCACTCTAGGAACACGGGTCCCACTGCAAACACAGCAGGGTAGAGTGAGGTTTCTCCAAAATGCTGTCATGTTGGAACATCTGCTCTCAAACCCCCACCTCATGCTCGCCAGCGGCACGGGAATGGTTGACATCTTGGTTCCCCGGTTGCCCAGGGAGGAACCCAATAAAGCACAAGAGCATCATCCTGCTGGTGTTAATGGGGTTGGGAATGGTTGGGAAGATGTGGGACCAAAAAGAATGGGGAGGAGGCCTATAATACCAGATCTTTCTGTGGCAAATGGTGGAAGGAATGCAGGGCAAGTTAAGAATGCTGCTTCCATACAACAGGTAAATTGACTCTACCCAGCTTCTTCTGTTCACATATATTGCAGCAGTAAACTTTTAAGTCACACTAGGTGCAACAGCACACTGTGGCTCCACTGAAGCTGACGCTGTGCTCAACCTAAAGCATTGATTTTTTAAGACTACAGAGATATGGACAGAGGTGCAGACTGGAAGTAGAAGCTGACAACACTACTAACCTCCCATGATAGAAGAAGTGGGGAACCAGGATTCATTCATTGCTGTAGATCCAAGAACTACAATTAGGTGGTTCAAGTTTGGTGTCCACATGTGGTTCTCAAGTCCAACATTTCAGAGAAGCACTTGTTTTGGAGATTGAGAATTGCTCACATGTGTACTAGCTTGAAGGCAGGATCCACTTGATTGTACCTGAATATGCAGTCACAACTCTATTGACCCTCAAAATGCCCTATCATTATCCTTGGACCTTCCAACAAGCATGTGGATTTAGATACCATTGGAGATATGCTTGAGATGCAGAGAAACTCATGCTAAAACTGGCACACGTTACAGGATGCAGAGTCTGACATGCTGACAACTGAGTTAGCGGCATGGGATGGAGTTGGAATGGTGTCAAGAAATGGCTCTGGTGAGCCACTAGGTGCAGATGAGTTGACCGAGGGGCTCATGCCCCAAGTGACATGTGGTCTCTGTGGCATCAGAGAAACAATAGGCAGTGCCAAGGCAGGTCGAATGCTATCTTGTCAGGCCTGCAAGAAGCAATATCACCGCAAGTGTGTTAAGCAGTGGGCTGACTATCGGGGTAAGAAAAAAAATCTCAACATGTCTGCTTTTACATCAACTATATGTACAGACGTTGGAAGATGGCACTGGTTAACCCAATCAGGGTTTTGGTTTGGCATAATTGCATGTTTATGACTGCACTTGATTTTGTGGATGTAATTGTGTGGTGGAATGATCTTCTCTAGTCACAGAGATATCTATGCTTTTGTGTGAATAATGAGTTTGTTTCTTCTTTTGGTCTCTGTTTGAGAGATGTGTTAAACTTCCTTTAGTCTGTGTCTCCTGCATAGTGCCAATTTATTAACAGAAAAGTCAGTATGCTGTACCTATTGTTTGGGACTGATGGAATCAGTGGGGGAGTTTCAGCTTAGTGCAAAAATCACGTTATCTTTGTTGGGGCTTATGTCTGGCTTGCTTTTGGTCTCTTCCCGTTTTGCAAGGTAGAGTGGGTCTTTGGTTCTCTTGAATTTGCTTCATGCTTTTTCATGATTGTACTTTTCACTGGGCACATTTATCTTGGTTGCCATTTGATGCATACGATGAGTATATCTTGAGCATGATGCAATTTCTCCATTTGCAGTCACTACATAATGAGGTTATTCTGTAGTCAGATTTTTCTTTTGGACTTGCACATGGTGATGGATGATGTGATATATATGTATGTATTGGCTGGCAGATCTTTTCAACTGGGCTTCGTGGGTTTGTGGTTCCTGTCGCAGATGTGAGGTAAAGCACCATGATTGTCATCATTGATTCAATGCTTCTAGCCTTAGTAGGTTAGATGAATTTTGTAACAACTAGGTGTCTCTGAACTTCAACTGATTCTATGTCCAGGTCTGGTCCCAGAATTTTCTTTAGAACAACCACCTGCCACTCCTCTTACACCAAAAACAACGAAAATCTGTGGCAACCATTAGCAGGTGTTGAGAATTGGTTAACCTGGTTGGCTTTATTAAACTTCTCGTGGGTTGGTTTTTGCACTACTGTGTAAGCTTGTTCAGAAATTTGTACTGACATACCTGAGATGAAATGTAGGGTAATGTGTGTCTTTTCTTCTTCTGTTTTGTGACTTAGACCTGAGCATTACATGTTCCTTTCTTTCAATAGGTGTGCAAGCGGACAGCAGAGCCAAACAAACTTATGTTTTGCAAGAGATGTGACGAAGCATATCATGTTTACTGCCAGCAGCCTCCACTTAAGGTAAACTAGGGAGTATACAGATTGTGATCATTGTGCACACTGGGAAGATCTTTGGGCCTGACCAAGTTTTGCACTATGTGAAAGGTTGTTATCCTGGACAAGAAGGTGCTTGTGTTCATGTTTTGGGTCCTGGCTCTGAACATTTAGACTAGTATCTTCTCAGTGAGATAGTTAGACAAGGTCTTGAGACAAGAGGGTTCTGGCAAAATCAGGATTGGTTCTTTTCTTGCTTCAGGCTTGATGTCTTAGAGCACTCTGAACAAGAAAGTTAAGTGGAAGAAATTGTGGAGAAAGGATAGCTAAGACCACTAATCATGCAAGGTAGCTTTCAGTGGGGCTCTCAGCATGTTTTCTGGGCTAATATAGATCTGCTGTGGTTCTTTGCAGCATGTGCCAAAGGGTCCTTTTATGTGTCCAAAACATGCCTGCTGTCATAGCTGTGGAACCCATGTTCCTGGAGGTGGTGTTAGTTCTAGGTATGGACAACTTACGAATTTCTCCTGAGTGCCCTGGACCAAGATGTCCAGGTTGGTGTAGCATGCAAAGTTTTAGCTGGCATGCAAAGTAAGGGGCATGTCCAATGTCAGATCTTATTCTTTTTTTGTCTTATCTCAGTTTCTTCATTCTTTTTGACTTCAAACTGCTTACAGAAGGTATGTGTGTGGAACATAGGTGCAGACAGCTTGTAGACAGATCTAATTCTTCTTCCTGCACAATGCTAGTACATATGTCTACCTCCATCCTTCTGCACTACAGCAATACAATGTGTGGATGAGTGCTGTGCAGGTGGTTTTTGTCCTATACAATGTGTGATGCATGTGGAAGGCTATTTGTAAAGGGAAAATACTGTCCAATCTGCTTGAAGGCAAGCTTGCATTCCCAAGATTATGTCAGAACTGTGCTTATTGAGTTTTAATTACCTTCCACAGGTTATGTTTGGTTTGCTTGTGATAGGGTGATCCTTGTGATAGCAGTACGTACTGCTTCAATGGAGCTTGGTCAACTCCTTAGAATTAAGCAGTCAGTGTAAGATTTAGAGGGCCAACCTGGTCAAGTCTGCATAGATTTGGTTTTTAGACTAGTGAAATGTCTCAGATTCATGCTTGATACTACTACATTTTGCAGTTTTTGACCTCTGTGTTTGTGTTGATTAAGGACCAGACAGTCACTAGCTTTAGCTTCAATAAAAAAAGTTCTAGCCACAAAAGTTGAAAATGGAACTTTAGAGACACCTGTCTTTCGAAATGTACAAGTAGTTCCTTATCCTGCTGCTTAGCTATCTTATCACCATGTGGTTTTTGTTGGACAGGTGTATCGGGATTCAGAACCTTCACCAATGGTGTGTTGTGATTTGTGTGAGCATTGGGTTCATTGTGGCTGTGATAGCATCAGGTCTGTCATTTCCCCATCTTGAGCCTAAACCCTCCTTTCTCACAGATGTCATGCTTTCTCCCATTTCCCACATTGCACTATGTGAAAATTTATGTAAATTTCTCTTTATATGGCTGTAATTAGCTTGGAATTAGTCCTTCTGGTTTGTAGGTCTGTAAAGTCTTGTAAGTGGGTTTTTCTGTTTTTTGTTATCTCCTTGTGTTGTTGTTTGTTGTTAGCCAGTAGCATGGCTGAGTCTTCCCATTCCTTCCAGAATTGCAGCAGAAACTTGGTATGCTGGTATATGTTTTCAATCGCCTTTACCCACTGTAGGGAGCTGATGAAATCAGTGGGAAAGTTGTGATAGAGAAGTCACTACTATACATGCTTCTGGTCCCTGAACAGGTGTGAAACTGGCACTGTTGTTCTTACTGCTTTGGTGTTTTTTTTTTTTTTTTTTTTTGTTTTTTTTTTTTTTTTTTTTTCGGTTTCTTGGTCCTCTGTTCTCTGTTTTATCTTTCCTTCTTTGGAATCCTCTGTGGCTGGTTGAAGAAGTGTTAACCTCTCTTTTCTTTTCCTTAATCATAAGAATGGAGATTTCTCAATTCTTATGAGAGATATACTCCTGTGTAAATCCCTGGGAGCAGGGCTGTGCAGAAATGCAGGACCCTGCTTGGCTCCTGCATTGCATGGTTCCCTTATTTCTGCACAGCCCTGCTCCTCAGCTTTACCCTACACATTAATCTATAGTTCTGTCACCCTATCTGCTGCATAACCGAATATCATGAAACTCGTAGGAGATTTCCTTCAAAGGATATTCTCAGGGTCCAGGAGGCTTAAACAACTATCCCAACCACTCTCTATGCCTTAGATGCTTCCTTAGAAACTAAAATGAAATGAAGCTTACCCTCACACTGAGTTGCAGCTTGGATGAGAATATTATTGACTCTGCTGATTAGCTATGTCTCTTGAGTGTTAGCCAACATTATGATTGAGTCTTCCCATTTATTCCAGAAATGAAACAGAAGCTCAGGATGCAGATTTTTGTATAGCTGTTTGCTTGAAGTTTGCAGCTAATGATATATACTTATTTTCAGCCTCCATCCAGAGCTGATAGAAGTCAGTGATGAGAATCACAGCTAGTCACTGCTTTCATGATGAAGGTGATGCTCTGATACTTTTTTAGTGACTCATCAGGTTATGAGTTATTGACCACATTCCTTGTTGTGTTAGTTTGGTGTTTCTGGAACTGACACAACAGTTGCCTTTGAAGTTTTATTGTGGAGTTTTTCTGTGCAATCTTATAGATATGAATTTGCTATTAGATTATTCACAAAACGTTCTGAATGTTTTTGAAAGTTCTCTGCAATCCTGGCCTTCCTCTGGATTTGACACAGCTATCCACTGGGTCATTATCCTTCTTAATGCCAGCTCTCCAGTCTACATAAGTGTGGAATTTCCAAAGTTTTGGCAGATAGATGTATTGAAGTTCTGAAACTTTGATGCCGAGCTGTGTTAATCCCCAATATTTACAGTTTAAAAGATTGTAGTGGAACCTCATTGGTGCTAAAGATTACCTGATGCTACACGCAGCCACGAACAGAAGCACAGTAGGAAAGTTGAGTGAGCTAAGATTGTGAGCAACAATGCTGAAAGTAAATTTTTTAGATGGCCACATTCCTTACAAAAGATATTTCAGTACTGGGCTGAAGAGAACTTAATGATTTGATGGTGGCACCTAAATCTCACATCTTTTGTCATCTTTTTGATCTCAAAGTTCATTGTTGCTGGAGTTTCAATACGATTGTGGAATATTCTTTAGCTGACTCCTGCAGGGATCTGCCAAGTCCTTATAGATACTGAATGATATGCCTTACAGAATTTCAGGCCGTCAGTATCTTTTAATGTCTATGTCACTTCAGTCTTTTGATTTCTCAGCATGTTAGGCAAAGGTCAACCTTGTTAGAATGAAGGTCTTTCAGATGGTCAGTCTTATTGTCTTTCTGAAGGAAAAAGGCTACCCTTTAAAAATTCTTCCAAAGAGAACTAGAGGGTTGCTTATTAAAGAAAAATTCCTTTTTGGAATTTCTGCTTTTGGTGTTTTCAAAATGAATTTGCTTCAGGTCTTGTAAGTGGGGAGCTTCTTGCAAGCCCACTTGTTCATAGTCTTTCCCTGTTGTCCTTTCCTTCAGTTTTTCTTTTCATTTTCTGTCAGTCTGCTTTTTGTCTTGTCCTTGATGTTGTGGTTTGTTGCTAGCCAGTAGTGTGGTTGAGTCTTCCCGTTGGTTCCAGAATTGCAGCAGAGACTCAGTTCACAGGTTGGTGCTTGTCACCAACCTTTACCCATTGTTGGGAGCTGATGAAGTCAGTGGGGAAGTTGTGGTAGTTAAGTCTCTATCATACATACTACTGTTGATGGTCCCTGAACAGGTGTGAGACAGGCACTTTTGTTCATACTGGTGCATGTTTTTTGTTTTTTGTTTGTTCTGTCTTTCCTTGTTTGGTTCTTTCTATGACTTTCTTGGGGAAGTGTTAACTTTGCTGTTTTTTCTTCATCATGAGAATGGAGATTTCTCTATTCTTATGAAAGATATTGTTCGAACAAAGGTTCTAATGAATGATGTTTTGGGTAGGACATTTTAAGTCTCATTTTTTCAAAACATTTGCATCTTCAAAACACATCCTTTAACTTAGCATCATGGCTTAGTCTTCCCATCACTTCTGAACTTGTAACAGAAACTGGGTGTGTTGGTTAATGTCTGCCATTGACCTTCAAGCAGTGCTGGAAGCTGATAATGTTTGTGGGAATACCCAGTAACTATTCACTACAATGTGTTGCTGTTGATGGTCACTGAATTTTCCAAGGGACTGTTTTTATGATTCATGTTACTTTATGTTTAGTTTTTATTTTTTAACATTTCTGGTTTTTAGTTTGGGATGGGCTTCTTTTGGGTCTTTTCTTGCTTGCCACAGATTGCTGGGATGGTCTCAGAACATTTGATTATAATTTTCCCATCCTTGTCCTCTGAAAATTTCTATTCCTGGGTGAACTTCAATTGTAAGTATTGGGAAGAACTCAATTCTTATGCAGATATATCTTTGACTGGAACCATCTTGCAGTGATGAAAAATATCAGCAGTATCAAGTGGATGACAACCTGCACTATACCTGTGCTGCTTGTCGCGGCGAGTGTCACAAGGTCCTTTCTCTTTACCTGGGTCTCACCAATCTGTTCTGCCAAATACTATGCTTCTTTCTTGACAATATGAAGAAATTTGAGAAGGGTTGGCTGGTTGCTATTCAGTTTTTCTTGAATGTCTTGCCCAACACCTAAAATCATTTCCAACTAAACCAATGAGCAAGCTGTGAGTGCAAAATGGTTTTGTACAATTCTACTACGTGTTTGGTTTGACAAAGACAGCGCCATAAACTCCAGCTGCTGAATTATTGATGCAATGACTCAATGATGGAGGAAGAAATTATGGATTGAATGGAAGGGTCAGTGAAGAGTTGGTTTATGAATAGACATTGGAGTATTCCGATTGTTCTATTGTATGTCATACAAGTGATGAGCAATAGAGTATATGGCATTCCAGAGGAGTGATCATGGGCTTTCAGGCTGAAATCATGTGTTCTGTGATGCAATATACAGGTCACTGATCTAGACAATGGAGTGGAAGAGATGTGGAGAAGAAGAGATTCAGCTGATGCTGAGCAAAAAGCAGAGTTGAGAACTGCAGCAGGGCTTCCTTCAGAGGATGAAATGAAAATGCTTTATCCATCTTCAGATGATGAAATACAAGTTCGTGAGGTGATCAATCACATGAAAGGAAGCTCCAAACAAGTGATGAAAAAAACGAAGAAGTTAAGTACTGGTGGGATTGAGCATGATGGTGGACTCAAGAATACCAAGGCGTTGAAGAAGCTGGTGATACACAAAGATAGCATAAGGAAAAAGAAAATTTATGGGAAGGTGTCAGACAGGACATCTAGCAAGCTGCATTCACAAAAGAGCAAGGGATCTTTAATGAAGAAGTCAACAGAGGAGAATGTTGTTGGCAACGATGGGTCACATATGAAAACTATCATCTTAGATACAGAGGAAACAAAGACTGACAGTCAGAAGGCAACAAAGCAATTGAGAAGTAAGTCTGATCCAGAGGTGCCCAGAAAGACAATGAAGAAGAAGAAGGAAAATAGAGCTTTGAAAACCAAAGGAGCTTTGGGGAAACTGAAGCACAAAGATACAGCAGCTGGTGACCTTGTCGGTGCTCAAGATCCAGTTACAACTGAGCTCATGCAAAAGACTAAGAGGTTAAAATTTGCTAGTAGTGAAGAGATTAGTGTTCATGTTCAAAGTGAAACTCCAACTAACAGTGCAGGAAAGGAGAAAAAGCAGAGAGAATTTGCAAAGAGGGCTGGCACAAACCAAAGTTTGAAGGATGGTGTTGTGGCAGAGACAGCAAAGAAGGAGACATTAGTGGAGCTGTCAGCATCAAACAGAGTGGGGATGATCTCTGAAGGTGTGATTCTTAGAAGTCAGCTTGAGATTGATTGGCATGTTAATTTCAGTTGCATCTTGGTTAGTAGGGTTTGAAAGTGAACTCTGTGACCCAAGGCAAGAAAATGGGTTTAAAACATGAAATGGGAACTGGATGCTGTAATTCAGGTTCAGAAGAGACCACCAAGAATACTCGGCACCAGGAATCAGACAGTGCAGGAGAACATCATAGCACTTTGCAGAATGCACCCACCAGAGGTACTAAGAAAATTTTCCCTGACATTCCTGGCATTCACACATGCAATTATCTTCTCTTTGGGGGTTTTGGGCTATTTGTTTCTGGCCTTGCTTGGTTCTGATGCCACTGAAGGTGTATTCTGCTGCTGAACAATATTAGCTTGTGTCCAAATGAAATCTCACTGGTTGCCTCCCTGCTTCAGCCTGCAATCCACAAAAACTTTCCCTGCTTTTTACACATGATTCAGTTGGCTGATGAATGGTCACTTGCATGGTATTTGACCCAGGCACATCCCCTCTGCATTGGACAGGACACTCCGAAAGTGTAAGAAGGCGACGAGTTCCAAGTTCAAAGTATCGTGATATGGAGACTACTCCATGGCACAATTCGCGAAACTCCAGAGAGGTGCAATCAACAGGGATAGAGGAACCAGGAACCCAGACAATTAAGCCAAACACAGCACAGGCACCACAGGGTGAAAAAGAGCAGAGTATTGCTTCTTTACAAGTATCCACAGAGGTTCGAAAGGACCGGCAAAGAAAGGCAAAGGAGATTGTAGATGATATGGATATTGATGATACTTTAGATGCACCAAGAAAACGACTCAAAGTTGCTGATCTTGGGGACAAGCAAGGTGAAGGTGGACGGCCCATGTGCAGTGCAACAACTGGTAGCAGTTTGAAAGGTCCTCTACATTTCAAAATCAAAAGACAATCCATCCAAGACACACTACTGCCCAAATCTGGCTTGGACAGCAAGAAAATTCATAATCATGATGATTTCCCAATATCTGTGAGGGGGCAGCGCATGAAGAGGAAAAGATCTCTTGTAGCACCAAAGGGAGGTGATGAAAAGTTTACAGGTCGGACAATAACAAGAGACTCTTCTGCAGATGATAGCTGGATACTTCAGAGGCTTGGTACAGATGCTATTACCAAGCGTGTTGAAGTGTTTTGGCCCATTGACAATATCTGGTAGTCCTTGTCTTCCTGTCACATCTCTGACCCACAAGCTTGTTGACTTAGGAGATTTGAGAGATCATCTTCATGCAACAACTCGATGTCAGGACTTTTCCTGTCTTCTCAGCAATTACTGCATGTATAGGTTTGTAGTTACTTGGTGGAAACACCAAAAGTCAACCATTTGAAACAAACTGAGTCCAGGGTTTTGGTCTGAACCGGGTTTAGGGTCTTGGGTTTGAGGTTCTGGTGGTTTCATTGTGGTCTGAACCTGACAATATCATTTGAAGCTGTATAGATCCTATCATGTTGGAAATTGTAGGTTCCTGGAATGATGACTGTGCTGCTCAGTGGTATAGGACTTTGTGTCCACATCTGCAAGATTGTGAAAGAGAATCATTAATTCTGGAAGACATATATTTTCCTATCTTCAGCAGATCGATGTACCAGCAGGATATTAGGCACTGCCATCATCTCTTCAGCTATTTGACAATGGACTTTCCTGATGGCAGGTACCAGGGTACTGTGGTGGATGTCTTCCCCCAGAAGTTGCAGTTTGCAGTACATTATGATGATGGTGAGGAGGAAACACTGGAGTTTGGTAAGGAGCTTGTTCGCTTGCTCTCAAGTTCGAAGAAAGGTTAATTGACACAGGTACAATTGCCTCAATTACCCCTATCAGCAGTGTACAAGTAGTTTAGGGGGTATTGTAAACTAGCAGATAGAAAAGCTTTCATCTGGATCACAAAATTCTGGCCATCTTAGGATTCATTCCAGCCATGACAATGCTGGAATTTTGATAGCTGGATACAGGATTTGTCCTCCTTGATATTCTTTTACACAAGACTCTGCCTCTCGGAATTATTGTTCCATCTTCATGCATGTTGAGCTGCTGATTGTCATTCTTGACAATACCTGAAGTAATCATTAGTAAGACAAACTGGTACCCATCTAAGCACTTTGCCGTGCATGGTTTCAGGGTGCTCCCCTTATGAGTGGCCTGGATTTGAAAAAGCAGTTTATCTAGCTCTACTCATTATCGAGTTGTATATTTTTCAGCATCCATGAAGGTTCTTGCTCTTAGTGATAACAAGCTCTGATCCAAAGATGCACATGTTGGTCACCAATGTAAGGATAATTATATGAGGTTCATTGAGAAAGTCCTTAGCAATCATTCAGTATATAGGAAGTAGTGTTGAAGATTGTGGAGGATCATAGAAGGATTGAAAAGCTGAGAGAGTCCTTTTTTATAAATCATTCAGTATATCAGATGAGAATGGTGTTCAAGACTTTGTTGTGGATCCTGGAAGAATTTGAAGAGGATTTGTTAACACAAACAACTCATAGTGAAAACTTCAAACCTCAAGTCCTGTGTAATGATCCTAGAAAAGCAAAACATTGTGACTCATTTCTTATCAGTGACATGCAACATTGTTAACTATTATTCATTTTGTGAACAAGCCTTCCTATGGTACATCATGACTACCTAGTCCTGCACTATGCCTTCAGCCAGGAAAAATGAGGCTACAGTTGATTGGCTGAGGGTGCAGAATGTAACCATTTGGCAAAGGAACTTGAGACTGAAACAATTCAAGTTTATTTTCCTGTGTGACCAAGATATAGTTTGGGTTTTGCAAGATGGGAAAGATATAAATTTATAAGCAACCTTAAAGCATCTCAGCATGGGTTATAACAGTTGCATTAAGATTTGCAAAGTGTGTCATATGGTGATTTGGGGTTGAAGTATTATAGGGATTTACAACCAAAACTCCAGGGAGCCTCCATGGCCAGCTTGTCAGTGCGCTACCACATCTGATAGTGCTGTTCAACTTTGACTGTGTTCCAATACCATTAGACATGCTGAAAAAAAATGAACTTGGTATAGTGATTGACAAGACAAGACTACTGGGATCACCAATAGTCCATGCAAGAACAAATGCCATCCTCAATGTAATGAAAGCAATTTGTATCCCTTACAATGATTGCTGTTCCAACTATTTTTCAAATGAACTTTGTGAAAGTGTGGCAATCTTCAAAAAAACCTGCAGATTTTTTTTTATTTGGAGAGGAGTACAAGGAGCTGTCTTGATGAGCCCCAATCCAATAGCCAATTTCTCACTCTGGTGACCCAAATGAAACACCATTTCTTCTTCTTCCAGATCATGCAGAATAAATTCTGTATGAGGCACATACCCTGCATCACACATGACCACTGACAATCTCTGCAGTTTTGCACAGATTTCAATCATCTGTAGGTGGTCCTGATTGTCTACTACAAACATATGCACCTCATTATTCACTTCAATCCAGGTGTGACCTGGCTGTTTCCTCACACCTCTTGCCTTCCACTGCTGTTCAACATTTGTGCGGAGATGGCCATTGCCAGCAGCAGCATAGATGTTTGTTAGCAGCACATAGCAAGCAGCATTTTCAGAGTCCAATTCAAGAATTCATTTAGCAACATGTGCTCCCATCTCCACATTACCATGAATTCTGCAAGTGCCAAGCAAAGTCATTCATGAAGCCACATGTGGTTTCCAGGGCATTGCCCTGATCATATTCTCGGTCTCTTGTAGACAGCCAGCACAGCCAAGGTTGACCATGCAGGTGAACTGTTCCAATTTTGCAGAAACCATATAGTCTGTGATCATTGAAGCATAACAGTGCATGCCTTCATCCACCACAACTGCATGGCTACAAGCTGATAGAAGGCAAACAAAAGAGATATAATTTGGCTGTACACCTTCAACATTCAAAATTTTTAAGAGCTTCCTTACCATACCCATACATGGCACATCCTCCAAGTTGCTGAATATTCTGTGGTTGTGATTGAAGAGGGCAGGTGTGTTCATCAGCAAATCATTCAATGCAGTTTGGAGTCTGATGTCTTTGTGGGGTGTAGCTTGGTTGACATTTATGCAAAGTGTGGAAGCATAGAGGATGCTTGGAGAGTGTTCAACAAGATGCCATCTCAAGATATCTCAAGATGTGGTTGCTTGGAATGCCATACTTGGAGGACATGCCATGCATGGACATGGTAAGAAAGCTCTTAAAACATTTTGAGCAGATGTGTGAAGAAGGTGTAAAGTCAGATGACATCACTCTTGTTTGCCTTCTGTCAGCTTGTAGCTATGCAGGTTAGGTGGATGAAGGCATGCACTGTTTTGCTTTAATGAGCAGTCTATAAGATTTCTACAAAAATTGGAACATTACACCTGTATTTTTGACCTTCTTGGCCAAGCTGGCCATCTACAGGAGGCAAAGAATATGATCATGGCAATGCACTGTAAACCACATGTGGCTGCATGGATGGCGTTGCTCAGTGCTTGCAGAATTCATGGTAATGTAGAGATGGCAGAAGGAGTAACAACATGAATTCTTGAAATAGAACCTGAAAATGCTGCTAGTTATGTGCTGATGTCAACATCTGTGCTGCTGTGGGCAGCAGGCGTGTGTGTGAGAATGTTGAACAGCAGAGAGTGGAAAAAGGTGTAAAGAAACAGCTGGGTCACACCTGGATTGAAGTGAATAATGAGGTGCATATGTTTGTAGTAGAGGATCAAGAGGACCCCCAGATGATGGAAATTCATCCAGAACTGCAGAGATTGTCAGGGCTCATGCATGATTACATGCTTTGTATAAAGTTTGTTCTGCATGATGTGGAAGTAGAAGAAAAGGTGTTTCATTTGTGTCAACATAGTGAGAAACTGGCTATTGCATTTGGGCTCATCAACACAGCTCCTGGTACTCCTCTCCAAATAAGAAAAAATCTGTGGGTTTGTGAAGATTGCCACACTTCCATGAAGTTCATCTAAAAAATAGTTGGGAGAGCAATCATGGTGATGGCTTTCATCATTTTGAAGATGGTGTTTGTTCTTGCATGGACTACTGGTGATGCCAGTAATCTGTCTTGTCAATCACGATATCATGTTGCTTTTGTTTACAGTAGCATGTCTAGTAGTATTGTAAGAGCATCTCCACCGGTGCTCAGTATGTCACTCTGGATAATAATATTAAATGTCTAAGTTATCTGTTTATTTTTTGGCAACCCCACCAATAAAACTGTAACTGGTACTGCATACATGTGGGGACTACTAATAGCAAACCACCTGGACCAATCATTATGATCGACCATTATGGATCAAAATACTGAGCTGCAGTCAGGTCCAATTTATTACACTCTTTTTTTGAGGTGCACAACTGTGTTGTGCCTTTTATCAGCCACAGTAAGCTGCACAATCTGGTGCACAAAAAACCAATTTCCTGAGCTAAACCAGCACATTTCGACTTTTTCGCAATAAATTTTACTGTCAGGAGTCACATACTGAGCACCAGTGGAGATGCTCTAACACAATCAAAGTTGAACAGCACCTGTCTTTAGAGCTCAGGTAGCCTTTTCTTTCTCAAGTCCCTTACAGCTCCCAGTAATGAAGTTAAATAATTGAAGGTGGAAGAGATAGAACTTGCACTTTTGCACCATAGCTGCTTTCTCTGACTCCTTACAATAACTTGTTCATTGAGGTGTCAATGGATGCATGATTCTGACACCTGCATTGTCATGGATGATTTGACCAGGCAAGAGTGTGATTACTTATAGTTGCCTGAATTCAGGGTGAGTGACACTGCAGGTACAAGGAGTAGGTATACTTCTCAATTTTGTTCAGTGACATCAAGACTACTCTTCATCATATGATTCATGTGTCAATGGTCAGTATTCTGCTTTTGAAAGGTAGTAAGTTATGACATAGATCTGGTGTCATGCACCAACTATGTCTCATTTCTACTTTGTGCTTATCTTTGCCATCACTGATAATTTTTCAATATTAACCCCAGACTGATGCTCATGTGATTGATAACTTTAAAAGTGACTTATCTTCATTGATTTTCTGATGGATGGTATGTTTTCAAGCATACCATCAATATCTTTTCATGTGTGCATGCTGTTTGGCAACAGTGAGGTCTTATTAGTATCTATGTTTGGTGAGACAAGGGAGATTGACCAGGAGCTTGCTGCCAAGAGTCTATGTGAAACTGCAATTGCACTATATGCATCAATGACTTTTGCAGTACACTGAAATTCTTCCCAGTGCACTGGATATAAACACAGGTAGCACTCAGAGATGAATACAACTGTGGGCATTCTTGTGTTGTTCCTCTCTCTAACTGACTTTGTCTCACCCTAGCTGTGTTTTTTTGCTGAAAAATCTTGACCTGATTATGGCAATATCTTTGAAAGCAACTTAAAAGATTGGATGCAATCTATGCAAGATGCAATACCTCATTGCAGCTTCAATGTGATCGAAGAGAGAAACTGTGATGGGAGTTTTTTGTGGATTCTTTGCAATGCTGGGATTATAGATTGGAACTGAACAAAAATCCTGTTGGAGCTCACATGTCAATTGAGCCATATGAGGTCTTGCTTGTGTCAATCTTGTTGTTCTTTCTTGATTGTTATCCTGCCATGGTCTAATGGCAGAATTCTTTTCAAATCTTTTGCATTTGCAGGATAGTAGTAGTAGGCTGGAAAAAGTAACTAAATGAAGTATGTTTGTCAATTCTCTCACTGACTGAGAGTGTGAATCATGCAATACTAAACTAAAACCCCTAAACCTGTAGCATCTGTTCCTGTGACAGCAATTATGCCTGGATGTGGAAATTGCATGGCTAACTAGCTCAATCAAGATTTTTGGTTGTAGGAAAATGAAGGGCACTTGGATTTCAAACATAAGAACCAGAAGCAATCTAGCTTGGGGGGCAACAAAATCCACCATGGGTGGCAGCAGAGCACCTCCAACTATTTGCTCACCTTCCAAGTTTTATAACACAATTGTAGACGATTTTAAAGAAAGGCAATTCTTGACGATCATGGGGAGGCTTCATTTACCACACGACCATGGCATTGGAACATCTTACCTGTTTCCGCTTGAAATGATGCGGTGCCACTTCTTGAGGTCAATAGAACATGTCTAAGTCTCCTTTTTCACTGAAATCAAAAAAGGTAAGGAACATGAAAGGGTAGACTAAGTCGTTGGCAATGCACTGGTAGATAACAGAAAACGTAAAGCTGGACTTCAAGGTCCAATGTGCTTACTAGCCTCTTGGGTGGGGCTGTACAAATTTTCATTCGGTTTCCGATTGTTCTTTAATTGACCTTTTGTAGGGAGGAATTGAAGTCCTGTGTTTCCGATGAGCTAAGCATCAAATTCCTGGCTGGATATTCGAGATATCACAGAGAAAAACCCAGGAGCAGAACCATGGGTTTCACTGAAACTGAGGACGACAGTCAAAATGCAGGATAGCACTGCGTCAAAGGAGGAAATCAAGACGAAGAAGAAGAATGGAGGAAACTCAAATTGAACATAGAATGTAGGGGGCTACATATAGGGAGGCACATAAGGGCTTATTTAGGTTATGGGATACCTTAAGGGTTAGCTAGGGAATTACATAGAACTTACCTAGGGGGCTAATTAGGATTTTTTTGGTTTAGGAGATACCTAGAAATTCTTTAGGGGACTATTGAAGGTGACTTGTAATGCAATAAGGGAGTACGTAGGCCTTACACAGTGGACCATCTAGGGGCTACGTAACAGACTATTTAGGAGCTACCTGAAGGTTACCTAGAGGTTTATCTAAGAGGCTACCTAGGATTGACTCATAGCTCCCTATGTGGATCCTATGTAATCCTTTAAGGAAACTTTAGATATCCCCTAACATAGGTAGATTCTTAAATAGCCCTTCTGTAGCACCTTAAGTAGTCCCTATGCAACTCTCTATGTAGACTTTTGATTACTCCTATCTTAGATAGGAACAAGATTTAAAATTTCTAGGCTATCTAAGCCAAAGACTCTTTAATTTGCTAAACCAAGAAAATTGGGTCGACCCCCACTTTCAATTTCTTTCCATGGTTGCCTAGGTGCCCACTACTACCTTTTTTGTAAATGTATTAATTCTTCCTAGCTTCTATTCATCTTGTAGGCGTGATATAGATAAGTTAGGGTTAGGTCATTCTAGGTGGTAGCCACCTTCATTCTATTAGGGTTAAGGTTTAAGGAGAGGCACCTTCATCTCTTTAGGATTCTAAAAACTTTTCTCACAAAAAACCTTTGGCAATTTCTATATCTCTTCTTGCAATCCAACAACATCCCAAGTAGACCCAAATGTAATTCCCTTTCAAATGTCAAACCTAAATTATTGCAATCTTTCTCCCACTAGCACTTACAGATTTCAATGAAATTGAAGATGACATTGAATGCAAGATGGGATTATGCCAAAGGAAAATAATAGATGAAACTCAAGTTTCTTTTTCAAACTCAAGATGATTTGGGTTTCCTCTTATTTTTTATGTATTGTTTGTGTCTACTAGCGAGGACCTGACCTAGGTTATAGGACACTTAAGGGGGATATAAGGGGATTACACAAAGCCTACCTTAAGGGTTAGCTAGGGATTTCTTTAAAAGGTTACTTAGCCTAGAGATTATTTAAAGGGCTACTTAAGACTATCATATTTTGAAATTCCTCATTTTGATGGTGATCTATTTTTCACTTTTTATTTTAAAAATGTTATCACGTACCTTTTAAATTCATAGATTTCATTTTATTTGCATCATAAATTTAATATTATCATTTAAGAAGTTCATTATGAGTTTAATCTTTTCTTAAAATTCATCCATATTTTTTAATATGATTCACACTAAAATCTATTGCAACATGGATAATTTAAATTTTGATAATATTAATATTGAATATGACTTTACATTTTAAGTTCAAAAAATTTCCATCATGACAATCTAAATTTAATCTTTTAACTGTGTTTTCACCTTCTAGAGACTATCTAGGGAAACACATATTAGGTTGCAGGATACCTAAAGGTCTATCAACTAAAATAAGGGTTGTCAAAAGTTGTACATAAAAATTTACTTAAGGCCTACCTAGAAGGCTAGTACCTAAGGCGATACCGAGGTCTGTACTTAGGGTATGGGTCACTTAAAGGCCTACCTTATCTTCCAATAAAGTTATCTATAATTAAGTTACCATAGGTAGGTATGGTTTAAATGACCCATAACCTAAGTACAGCCCTAGGTACTTATCTTAAACCTTAGCTAACTCCATAGGTAGGTTTTATCTTTATTATAGATAACTTTTTATAGATAACTTTATTGGAAGAATAGGTCTTCCACATAATTATGTAAGTTCCACTGCAGGGATTTAAAAATGAACTTTCGTTACTTTGTGAAAAATATTTTGAAAAAATATTCTGTCATAAGTTTTCTGTTTCTTTA
>Ga0116231_10004299_pt1 | contig 28941 bp, 21 predicted proteins | sample S1TSphgellanicum_2_FD_89695 | JGI IMG/M metagenome (GOLD analysis project Ga0116231, IMG submission 89695) | Host-associated microbial communities from peat moss isolated from Minnesota, USA - S1T2_Fd - Sphagnum magellanicum MG | ecosystem: Host-associated > Plants > Peat moss > Unclassified...
AACTTCTACAGGACGCAGCAGAATTTCTTCTTCTTGACCTGCTCCAGCATCCTCATCATGAATCAACTGCACATCGTGTTGCTGAGTTTGCAGCTCCTGTCTAGCAACTTGTGCAGTCTCCTCTGGCTGATTGGCTACCTTGACTAACTCATCTCCATCTGAATCTTCCTCTTCTATGTTATCTACTAGGTAATTCTTTTTTTCTAACTCCACCCATAAAACTGAAACTGGGACTGCATGGATGCTGGTGGGAGACTACTAATAGCAAACCACTTGGACCAATCAAACTATGTACCCAATCAGAAACAGGGAGCAGTCAATAAATACGACTTGACTGTGTTTATTAGACCGTGTTTATCAGGGCTCCTCCAGGGCTGTAGTAGTTTTGTTCAGGATCCCCAGCATCCTTCCACTGAATTCACTAATGAACCTCATCCAAGATTCCTTTAGAAGTAGGTCAAGGGAGGCTTAGATGCTTTCAAAAAGGTCTATCCTAATTAATATTTCATCCTTGCAAGGTATTTCATCCTTGTGGTAGATGTATGCATGTGATTTGTTCACATACACGCATAATACATACTTACTTAAAGTACATACATACATGTATTTGTCTTGCACTCTGTATTTGCTTCCTTCCTCGTGCTCACTTTCGTTGCCTCAGTCTTCCGCGACTGCGTTGCTTCGTGTTGCGTTAGACAGACCGGAGCGATGGCAGAGTCGAGATGGAGAGCGAGCTTGCTACTGTTTCTCTTGGCTTCCATTCTACTGCTGCAGTTTCTCACTGTTGTCACAGGTGTTGTTCATTTCTCTCTTCCCCTCTTTCTTGTCTGTTTTGTGCACCTATTGAAACATTCTTTGCGGGGTTTTTAGAGTGAGGCCGCCACAGCCCCCGCCTCCCTCCCCCTATCTGCGTCTTCTAGCGTGTCTTTGATTGTGTGTGGCTTTGAGGGAGGGAGGGAGGGAGGAGGGAGGGAGGCGTAATACTACCTTTCGTTTTGCCGTTAGGTCATGTTGAGTTTTAGACCGTCTTAAAGACTCCAAGCATGGTTCGGCAAGTTTTTCAGAACCCTAATCGCTTTGGTCGCCACATGGTCTTGTTGTTTTGTTCGTCTGTTTAGGTTTTCTTACAGGTGCAGGATTTTTCTGCAACGATTTTGGGGTTCATCTAAATATAGAAGTTGATCGTATGAGCAAGGAAATTTCTTTATCTGCTGCTTCTGCTTCCGTGCTCCTTGACCGTCAGGAAATGCCACCTGCAAAAAACGATTTGACCTTATTGTTCCTCTTCAAGGTGGATTTCTTGTCACTCATTTTGGTTTTGTAGATGTGAGGAAGTAAGCATTTTGGAAACTGGATTGGGGTGCACCACAGTGGGGGCTGGTGCAACTGAATATGAAGAAGTGGTGGCTGGAGCGGGAGGAGATGGTGGCCAAGTAGGGGTTGTTGACGAGCAGATATCTGATGTCCCAGCTGATGATCTTCTGGGACCTGCTTCTGAGGTGGATACAGTCTTCTACTTTCCACAGAATCCCACAAAGTGTAAGTGACATCTACATTTGATGTGTCAGTGCCCTTGTACAGACTGCTTTCCCTGTGTGGATTCCATATTGTCCAATTGTGTTTTGCCTTTACTAACTGAGGTTTGAACAATGTGAACCAAGTGCCTAAGTTAGTGGAGCACAAAAATGTATTCATAGCTGCATCACATGGAAGGAGTTGGTTGTGCAATAAACTGTGGATTTTGGATCTTGCAGCGGTGGGAGCAGGAGAACCAGCTGAGATAATACTTGGAATTAGTAACAATGGTAATCTCACTATTTCTGGTGCTCTTCAACTCCTGTGTCACGTAGCAGCTTGTGGCCTCCTTTCATCAAGACACTATGTGATATAGTATTTTCTTCCTGTCAGAGTACTAGATGTGTGGCTTTCATTGCCATTGACAACAGTAGACAAGTGGGTGGGGGGAACTTTTCTGTTGGAGCTCTTGGTAATGACATGCTTCTCTTATATTGACATATGTGTGCCTAAGTTTATTGATTACAGATGCACAAATCTTGTCACTAATATTTGTTGTGGAAAGCTCAAGATGGTTTCATACATCATACTGTGGTGCTAGGGAAATGGTATAAGGTCCTGGGCTGCAATGTGGTTGCAGGAGATGAAGCACTGAAGGTGGTTTTCATCCAGGCCAGCCTAAACTTACCGTATGATCATCGTATCCATGTCCAAAACTTCACTGTGCAGGTTAGTCTCACACAAGTTGCCCAACTTCTATTTGCAAGGCTAGGGTTCTAATCTTTCTGATTGCACTTTCTATTTTATGTCTTGTATGAATAGGATGCCCAGGATGTCAGTGTTGCTTACTAATGAACAAAGGGAGGAAGGTGGCCTCTATTTGTAGAACTTAAAGTTTCCTGGATGTGGACAGTTCAAGATTCCTCCATGCAGTTTAAGAGAGTGGTGAGTGAAAATTTGCACTGATTAGTAATAGTGGATTGGCTTACAGGAATTTGGGAATACTATTGTCCCCACAGGAATTCAGGCATCCTTTCCTTACACTTTCATGGTCAACAAGTATCTTCAGGTAAGGTTGTATGTACTACTTGTGGGGATAAAGGCTTATGCTTCAGGTTTGTTTGGAGCTCAATTTGTCACCACTCATCTCCAACATGCTGGTCAATAGGAAGTGAACAGATAATTTGTTTTATTGGATAGTGTTCCCTTCCTTGGCATTTTCCCAGTCTCTGATTGTATATCTGAACATTTGAAGTGACTGATGCCATGATTGCAGCCAGGAAGCTTTGATCTGGTTGCGAGTGTGGTGTATGAGTTGGGTGAGCAGCTCCACAAGAGTGTCTTCTATAATGGCACAGTGGAAGTAGTGGAAGCCAGTGGATTTGTGAGTGGGGAAACAGTGTTCCTTATCACTCTTGGCTTGGGTCTGTTGGGGCTTCTTGGCATGTGGGTGTACTCTCAAGTCCAACGTATCTCCAAGGTATGTATGGCAATTCCTGAGTAGGAATGGGAGTGGGTCATGATGTTGGGCTATGTCCAATTCTACATTCTCCTGTGAAGTAGAATTGGCTTTGCATATCTACAAGAACAGATCCAAATTGCCAAATATTTAGTGTTCTTTTGCTGGATACATCTTTCTTTCTTTTGATTGTGCAACTGTGGTATAGCTTGCTATTTATCAGGGCAGTAAAAACTTCCAAGATAAATGAATGAATTAGTGCCATGTTTTCATTGTATTGAGTTCTTGCTTGTATACAGAAATCAAGACGGACAAAGAAAGTGGAGACAGGCACACGAAACAGTGTAGATGCTGCCAATGATGAATGGCTGCAGGTATTTTGCTGATTCCTCTTCCAGAGTTTTCTTCTGAATATAGTCCTCAGGTTTCTGAACAATTCCTGATTATGGGAATCTGCTGTTTTCTGTGCAGGGAACTTCATTCACACAGAAGGTAACAAGAAGTATTTCACAGCAGAGCAAGTCCAGGAAGAAAAAGTAGTGTCCATTGTGTTGAATGAGCTTGTGCCAGAGGTGACACAGTTTTGCTGGAATAGGGGTACTACTTGGATCATGGTCTGGAGCCTTGAGAAGGCAATTAAAAGTCTGCTGCCCCATGCAGTAAGTTTGCCTTTTTTTCCCTGTGTTATCTTTCTGCAGGAGGTGCATTGTCCTTTCTGATGTACTTAATAAATGTGGTGGAAGCAGTTGTTGACTGCTATGTGCTTGGTAGTTTTGCTATTATTATTGCTAGATCCAAGGAGCAGTTAAGTTCCTGGTTACATTCCAGATTATTTCTTCATGTAATTTTGTGAGGCAGTCCATGGGTCTCTGCTGTATGTTCACTGTGGTCACAAAGACCAGATAAGAATGTGAACAAGTGGCTCATCTGTGACGGAAGTGTGATGCCTAGTAGTTTGTTATGATATGTGAAACTGACATGCTCTCAGATTCAAATGTTAAGTGTTTCAACACCTTGAAGCTACACAGTTCTGAGGGTTAAAGCCTATATGGAGCATATTTTATGGGTACATTTGATGTATAAGAATGATTGGCATTTCACAGGTGTTTCAAAAGTCATTGAGCATGTTTGTTTTTGGCTTAGTGGTTGAAAATGTGGTACTGTTAGCTGATCTAATATTTGATGTGGAACAACTGTCATGTGGAAAGTGGCTAGTTGTGTCACAGATTACAAGCACTGAAGTGTAAATTTGAAGTAAAGATTTGAGTCTAAATAGTGGCCCTTACATCTTAACATGCCTGGATGGATCTGCTGTCAAAGTCCTGAAGTGAAGTTGCTTTCTTTGATTCTAATGTCTTTAGGGTTGGTGTTTTGTGTAGTGTTTGCTTTTCTGGTTTACATGGCAGCAGAATTCACTCAAATTTTATTGGGTTCAGGTATGTCTCTTGAGTGCAAGTCCTCTTCATGACCAAGTCTTCCCTTTCCTTTTGGAAATGCCACTGAAACTCAGGACACATGTTTGTTGAATAGTTTGCCCAAAATTTTGGCCTGATGATTACATACTTGTGTATACCTACTGCCAGGGTCAGGCTCTTTTTGATGAAGGTGATGGACTGACTGTTTGTGACTCACTCTCATGAGGTTATGAGTGCACTTGTTACCTTCAAAGTTGTCAAGATTTCTCTGTAATCTCATAGATATGATCGACTGGGTTGGCTCGAGTATGTGTTATAGAGGGGCATTTCTTGCATTTTCCCTGTATCAAATGTGAACAAAGGATTCTGCCATGTGTTACGAATTTTGTAGACTCTTTCACAACCCCTTATAGTCTATGTGCCTTTAACATGCATTTAGAGGAGTAGTTGACCCTAGGAAGCTCATGTTGAATGGTGTGAAGGGCAGAATCTTTCTTGCATGACAATTGTTTATTTCATGCTATTAGTTATAGAGGTGACTCCGGATCTTCCAGAACCTTAAACATATCCTGATCTGAGGCAGTAAGAACAAGATGCAGCTCGCCCCCATAAAAGTCTCTCACCCTAATTACTTAGAAGTGGCCTCTTGTAGGTGTTTATGTATGTGTAAAAGGTAGCATTCAAGGACAAGGGCGTTACTAGAATAAGGGTTTGTGTGAGGTGATAGTTGAGCAGGAACCAATTTTGGTGTATTGCCCTTATGCAAGGGCATTTCCCAACAGAAAGACTGTGAAGTAAGTCTTTGAAATGAAAACATGTGAGAAGAAGGGAACGTCACAAAAAATAGAAAAACATAAGAACCGACTTCAAAACATAAGATGCCACCTTGAAGCAAGAACAATGCCCTCCTCTTTCACAGGGAAAATTAAGTTATATGAAGTTGCCTCTGCTAACACTAAAATGCTTCTTTTTCATCTTAATGCTTATAAGGTAACCTTGAAATATACTTAAGAAATTTCTCCAAGTACACACTTGGAAAATTCTTGGAGTGCTTTTGTAAGTGACTGCTTTTAAAAAGGGCATAGAGACGATTCCACAATCTTTGACTTTCCACAAACCCTAAACCCTAGTTCATTCAATTAATATTCTCACGTATCTTATTAAAATGTCAAAGTCATTAAGGTTCATAGTATATTCTGATGATTCCCAGGTTTGACCCAATATAATGGGATTCAACGCCCAGTCATGATTCTGGCCTGGGCCAGCTTTGACTCAACGATGTCACGTTCCAGCGACCAGGTGCGACAAATGTTCGTGGTGTGTACTTCCTGGGGTCCCGGGAGTACGTAGCAGCGAAGGTGTGAAGGTGACAACAACACCCCCCACTTTGGCGATCTCACAAGAAGATCCCTTGGACATGAGAAAAAGCTGAGATTGACTTAGTGCAAATCTGGTCAAACATAAGAATATATTCAATCATGATTAAGTAGTTGATGCAAAAATTTTGAAACAAAAAATCTTCAAAGTGTAGCAGGTTACAATAAGTATAATTAGATCAGATGGATGGAATCATCAATTACTCCAGTGGACTAATTTGCATTCAGTGAGCTAGATAGATTCTAGTGTCCAGCAGCAGTAGTAGCAGCTGCTGGTGGTCATGTTACCGCTAGCTACTGGCAGATAGCTTGTCATGATGTCATGGCCTTCTGCAGTATCAGCTTTGATCCAGATGGAAAAGCTGCAGCATAGGTTCTCGTGATACATGGCTGCCTATTTGACAATAATATTCAGAGGTGATATGATCAGATTTGATACCCAAAGATTTGCAATAAAATGATGATGATCCATGAATCCCTGGGCTATGATCCTGATGAGATCTGATGTTGTAGTGTGGATCATACTTTCATGAGAATGTAATATTGGATCTTCCGGTTACAACAGAACAACTTTTTAGTTCTTCCTGACGTTGCTGCATGATTTCCCCAAATTTTTCAATCATGGAGTCCTTATCAATCACTTACTTGGAATTTTCTACTGGGTTTGATGTTACTGCACATGAGCTAGCATGTAGCAGCAGCAGCTGGTTCCACCTATGAGCTTATGAACCGGCAGCTCTTTCAAGGATCAGCTGCCTCCTGCTGCAAGGATAAAGAATGGGTTTTATATCTCTCTCATAATGTCTCTACTTTGAGTCTTTGTAGGTTCCCCAGATCCTTTCTCGGAAGGAAAGCAATCTCATGAAATCACAGTGCTGCATTTGTTACTAGCTGTCTTCAAGTGATGTGCTAAAAATTAGTAGCTAGCGAGTCCAGCTGCTGCTACGGGTCTAGCCGAGTACACACCATGGGAAGGGCGCCATGTTGCGAGAAGGATAACGTGAAAAGGGGTCCGTGGACTCCAGAGGAGGACGCCAAATTGCTGGCGTGCATTGCACAACACGGCACCGGAAGCTGGAGAACCCTACCCAAAAAGGCTGGTACGTAAGTATTGATCTCGTATATAACATCTCTCTCCACACAAGGGACAAGTTAAGAACCGCTGGCATTGAAGCTGATGTTGCAGTGCATCAGGATCGTGATCTTGCAGCGACCCCATTGTGGATCCATTTCATTGATCAGAGATGGACTTGCATCTAGCTTGAAATTCCTCTACAAATCTCTAGAGATCAGAGAGCTGCTGACCTGCATGAGCTGCTCCTATATAAAATTCCTGAAACCACTATGTTTACTAATGGAGCATTTTCTAGATCTGGAGCTTGATTGATTGATGGATTGATGGATGGATAGATGGATTGATGGATTGATTGATTCTTCCCAGCTTTTTGGTTCCAGAAACTACAGTACAGCACGGTAGTTGGCTATATTCATGAACTGCACAAGTGCATGAAGCTGGGGTCCTTGTGTCCTTCCTCAAGTACTCAAACATGTTAGGTACTCACCTGCCTCACTTCATCAATTGTACTCCATCAGCTGCCCATGATGGGGTACAACTGGGTGGGAGGTTGGAGTTAGCTAGCTAGCTAGCTAGCCCCATGGTCCTTACAGTACTTCCTCAATGGTTGCAGCTTCTTTTATTTATTTAATTGTAGGCTAAAGCCCCAGGGGGGGAGCATTTGGCCCCAAGTAAGGGGCCCTAGACAAGGGGTCCTAGACAGGGGGCCCTAGACAAGGTGTAAAAGGATCACAAATTGTCTACTTTATCTTGCTCGAAGTTTGAACCCTGTCATCTCAATATGACTTTGGGTTTACCTAATTTGACTCCATACCCCAGTGACTGACATGGGCTGACATGTTGATTGGACCATTGTTGAATCTAACAACAGATCATGGTCTCTTGTGAACATACCAACCAGTGATTTTTTATTTTTATTTTCTTTTTTTTTGTGGCTAATTTTCACCATTTTGCTAAAAATATTCTCAAAAAAAGAATATTCTGCTGCAAATTTCCCTGTTTTTAGAAAACGTTAGCCAAAAAATGGAAAAAAAGAAACTCAAAATATTCACCACAATTGCCTACAATAATATGAAAGGATACTTAAGATTTTATACTTTCCTATTGAATATCACCAAATTTGGCTAAGTATATACTTATGGACTATCACCACTTTGAGCAACATCACAAAAATTGAGGGGAAAAAAAAAAAACACTAATTCCAACCATGGTCTAGATAATAAAAAAAGACTTGAGGCATGTAAACATATCAAATTCTAAAATTATGAAACATGTATTATTAAGTTTTAACCTCGAATCATTAAAAAAGGCATTTAACGATATAGTTAAATTTTTTTTCCCATTTATAGGTAAGTCTTTATATTTAGTAATTGTAAAAAGAATAAATCATATTTATCAATAAATGAGTGTAATAGATATTGATTGACATTTGTCTTCTTTATAATTTTATATAGCAAAATAATACCTGCCAAATACACAGAAACACAAGTCATGACAAGACTGGGGGATACTGAATATATACAAAGAAGAGTGACCTAATTAAGACTTAAATATATATGTAGTTGAGAAGTAGATCTAATCTATTTATTAACCTTGCCTACCAAGGCAAGGATATTGTGTTTAGATCCATTATAGAGTATAGTAGCTTAAGGGATTTTGGCTCCTAGGTAATAATAATAATATGTCTATTTTTATATGAGGATTTTTGAGAGATGATATGATTTTGGCTTGTGTTGAAACTTGAGATTATTAGTTATAGAGTTATAATAATATCTTGAAGGATTTTGGTTTCTTTTAGAGGATTTTGTTTTTGAAGATTATATTTTTGCATGTGGTGAAATATTTGGGGTTTCCATAATTTTCTTCTTTTTGCCTTAAGATACTTTTTAATGTAGATGGCAAGGCCATAGTGTGTGTGTGACAACACCCCTTGTTCAGAAAGTCTTGTTTGGGGGTTTTAAGTTTAATGAGATCTTAGAGTTGAAGCCACTTGAGATGAGATGATTTAAAAAGCTGGATGGAAGATGCCATGAAAACATAATGTTAGAAAGTGGGTTGTTTTTGGGGGTGTGGGGGTTGAAACTTGAAACAGGATTGCAAAGGTGTGGCAAAAGCTGTAGATTGCGGTGGACCAACTACTTACGACCTGATCTGAAGCATGGTCGCTTCACAGATCATGAAGAAAACTTGATCGTCAACCTTCATGCAGCTCTGGGGAGCCGGTAATTATAATTATAATTAGTACTCACAATCCCAAACTTGCAAATTGTAGGAACACCCATACACAATAATAATAATTATGTACTTAAAAGAATTGACAGTGCATAAGGTAAAGCCCCAGGCCTAAGATGCAGAGCCTTGTTCTCATGGCTGCTCCTTAAGAGTCTGGAGTGAGAGAGATCTTACATGTATAAGTAGGCATAACTATGCCTCTTCTCTCTTTTCTAGGAGGAAATTTCTCTGAGTGCTTTTATGAATTTTGTTAATACCTTAATTTTTGCATGTTTCCAGCTCTTGATTGATCATCTGCTAGTTGCAGGTCCAGATTTATCAGCTTGCAACATATCAGGACTTGTGGAGAGATTAATTGAAATGAATTGTTGATCAATTTAATCTGTCACTAGGTCTGTCTTATATAGATTGCAGCAGGAGAAAATTTGACCTGAATTTTTTTTTTGTGTGGATTCATTCGGAGCCAGTTATCAAAACATTTGTGTTATTCAATTTTAGACATTTATAAAAGTGTTACAAGCATTCGTCAACACAAGAAGAAAATATTTGAGCTGATCTTGAGTCTTGAAACAAAATTCACTCTGGAATGGTCAAATAGCTTTGAAATACAAAAAACAAATTTGAAAAGTTCATTAGTAAAGTATGCTGGTATCATGGCAATTGCTGCAGGTGGTCGCTTATAGCAGCTCAGTTGCCAGGACGTACAGACAACGACGTGAAGAATTATTGGAACACTCGGTTGAAGAAGAAGCTGTGCGAAATGGGCATCGATCCGATCACACACAAGCCCATCTCACAACTGTTGGCAGATTTGGCCGGTAGTATAGCACTACCCAAAGGAGGAGAGATTGCGGAAGCAGCACTGGGTTGTTTTAAAGATGATATGTTGAATGTTTTGATGAGAAAACGACCTGATTGGCAACAGCAGCTGCCGCTGCAAGATCAGCTGCAGGCCGGCTCAAGCTGCATACCTATGCATCAGATCAGTACCCCAGCAGCAACTGCCCATCATATTGTAGGTGGGAATCCTCATCATCAAGCTGCAGCAGCAGCGGCTGCGGCTCGTGCTGCATCTCTGACATCGACTCCCAAGAACTCAATCCTTGCAGGAAGGCCATCGGCTAATTCTTCATGTGACATGAGAACAGCAATAGTAAGCAATCATGATCAATGTCATGATCAGACCTTGAAGTCAAACGATCATCTGCAGCTGAAGGTGAGTCATGCATGCAGCTGACAAGAATATTTTTGTGGATCTTAGGTTGGTCTAAAGGATGGTCAACAAACGATGGAGGAAGCAGCACTAGCTGCAGGGTCCCAAAACCAGCAGCTGGAACTCATGCAGCAGCAGCAGCGCAGTCGATTTTGCAGTCATTCAGGACTCGTCGATCAGGGCTCAGTTTCCTGCACAGCTAGTGGTAGCTACCAGCTCCTGCAGGCTCCTCAGCTTCTGTCGAATCATCAAGCTGTGACACAGGAAAACCAAGTCCTGCAAATGCCCAAGTCCGGATTAGGAGTTGTGATTCTGCAGGATCAGTCGAAGAACAAGGACGTCGTAGGCGGCGGGAATAATATAAGCATGTCATGTGATGGAATCCAGCTTAATCGGAGCCTCAATACGTACATTGGGAAGAAGGTTGCTGCAGGATCGATTCCATGGTCTCATGCTGCAGCAGGTTTTGTGCAATATATCGTATACTTTCTTCTCAAAGTTCTAGATTCATCAGATGCACAAGCTTATACTTTCCACAAATCTTCTTCTATTGCAGGCAGCTAGATATACTACTATATCTCGACCTAATTACAACTGCCTGCAGGATGCTGCACCAGACCTTGACACTTCACCATCTGATTCTGCATAATTCTGTGAATTTTTTCCAACTCGAGATCCGATCCATTGGCAGGTACAAATATTGCAATTCGATTAGGACAAAACAATTGCTCCAAATTCACAGTTCCTGCATGCAGCAGTGATGAGCAGTTACCAATTCTGCCGCCTGATCAGGCTGCATCTCTATTATCCGGCACACCTGCACATGAGATTCAGTTCGCTGCAAGAACAACAACCGGCCAGCAAGTCTTTCACAACAACCCACACAAGGAATATAATAATTCTACTTCCACAAGCAGTCAACAACAAGAGCAGCAGCAAATTATGAAGTCTTGCTCAACAAGTCACAACAACAACAACAACAACAACCAAACCCATGATCATGTCCTTACCAACTATGAAATGGAGCCGTGGAGCCCAAGTATGGCAAGTGGAAGTAGCTGCAGTAGCACCAGTTTGATGGCGGCTGGTGGTGCTGGTGGTGCTGGTGATTCCACAGGCCTTCAGAAAGTCCTCAACTCTGATGTTTTCCTTTGGGATTTTTCTGAGCTTAGCTCTATCATGAACTGATCAACCAAGCAGCTTCTGCCCAAGATGGTGCAATATGGATTGAGCTCATATGGATTCAAGTTCCAGAAGCAGGATTCTTAACCTTTGGTGATCTGGTTGGATTCCAATTTTGCATTGGGTTTAGGGTTTAGGGTTTGGGGGTTTTTTTTTTTTTTTTTTGGGTCAATTTTCTAGTTTAGTCAATGGCCAGAATTTCAAGCGATAGACCATTAAATGGCAACATGTCTATGAATAGTGTCCACCTTTTCAGGCTGAACCTGTTCTTTCTTGACAACTAACTTGGAACTTAGGTCTAAAACTAATGATAAAATTTAATTTTCTGACTAATCATTGAATTTGTGACAAATGTTTTTCCAAAACTTCTCAATAGGCTTGTGTGAAATTTCACAACCCAAAAAAATAAAATGCTGGTGAGACTCTGAAATCACTGTCTTAGAAACACAATTTGTTGCCTGAGGGGATTCTGTGACCCAGTGCCCATAAGTACACAAAATGCATGGGAGCCTGTGTCATATACTATGGAATGGGCCCGCGTAGGGCTAGTTCCACAAAGGAATGCATGGGGAATACCAATTTATGCTCTGGAACAGGCCTTAGTAGAACACTCTTGTTACCATCCACAGTTGATTCACATCACAAGAGTGTTCCAGACTGTTGATTTACACCTTAGGTGGAATTGGCAGTGTGCCCACAAAACAAAGTCCTCGCTAACCGACAATTTAGGTTAAGCTTTCTGTTCTCTGTGATGTTTACTGTCTGAAATTTTTGGCTCTTGCATGTGAAGAATTGTGGCATAAAGAGCCCAATAGAATCGCAGTGGTGTGCTGTTGTTGTGTTTGTTTATCCTTTTTTCGCAGATGGTGATGTGACTTGGTGTTGTTTATGGGGGAAGAGCTTGATTAATGCGGAATCACTATGAAATGGAGTTGATGGAATTTGTGGAGTGTGTTCTACCTGATTGGACTAGAGAACATTGTGAAAATTATCTGGCTTTGATGAAGATTGATGTATGCATGGAGCTGCTGGCATTGCACAAAGATATATATTGGAGGAATATGGTTGGAAATGGACATGTTTTTCTTCTCTTGTTTTCAGATCAGAATCAGAAAGCTAAGTGATTTCTTTTCTCTTTTTTTGTTGATTATGGGTGTGCAGTGTGCAAGTTTGTGAATAAGATGAATGTTCATTAACATAGTCTATCGCTGTGTTCGATCTCTCCTATGATTCCCACTGCATGCACATGGCGGAGTAATGCAAAGTGCACAAGTAGGTTGATCGAATACAAAGAATTAAAGGTTCAGTTGCAGTTGATGAGGATCATCAACAAGGGGGGTTTGTAAGAGTTGGTTTGTAATAGGCATTCTCCTTTTCAAGTTCAATATACATAAGAAATTCAATGATCGAATGGGTTGCAAAGAGATCATGGTTGTTGAAGGAAGTGAGTACCTATTCATATAGGCGCTTTGAGTGGGATTATGTTTTCTTGTGGACCTCAAGGATGGGCTCTTGGGGTAAATCTTGCAAAATCATGGAGAAGAAGTTTATTGTGATCTTTTTAGAAGGGGACTTGTTTTTCACTTGTCAAATTTTCAAGGATATGAGAATTAGAAGGGACATATTGTGAGATGTGCGATATTCATTGGGTGCTAGGGGTGGCAAATGTGATTAGAGAGCTTGGGTTGTAAAATGCTGGTTGAAGATGCCATGAAGAAATCCAAGATATCTCTAGGGACTACTAAATCCGGAATGATATGATCCAAGCATGAACATCAATAATTGGCTGGTAGGTTATCAATATATGGGTTAAAATTCAAGCGTTTTCACAATAACCAGCCAACACTGGTAAGAATTGTCAGTTCCAGTTCAGGTTAGTAAGAACCAAATCTGAACTAGGTCCGATTTTCATAACCAAAACCTGATTTGATTGTCTTAAAGAACCAGACTTGAAACCAGGTTCCTGGATCTGTTGAGACTGTGTGGAATTGGAACCAGAACCAAAATGAGAATTCTGGGAGAAAAAAAAGGAAAATAAAAAACAAGACTAGAACTAGGGTTTATTAGTAGCTAATTGCAGGTTTCAATCTGTGTTAATAAGAACCAAACCAGAACCAGGGTTGATTGGTAGTTAATTGCGGGTTTCAATCTGTGTTAATAAGAACCAAACCAGAACCAGGGTTGATTGGTAGTCAATTGCGGGTTTCAATCTGTGTTAATAAGAACCAAACCAGAACCAGGTTTGATTTTCAGAATCAGAACCCGAATTGGAACTAAATTTTTATTTATTTATTTATTTATTTATATTTTTTTTATTGGGGTGAAGAACCAGACCCAGAACCAGATTCTCAATTCCACTCATGTGTGGAAACCAGAACTGGGATAGCTCTAATGTATTTATTAATTAGAATGGGAACCTGGTGAGGTTTTTCATAAAAATTAAAAAAAACTGGCCAATGCTGAAAAAAACCTAAGGTGCTCTAACGCAGATAAGCAAAAGACATGCAAACTTGCTGAGAAAACAGCAAATTTTGATTAACAAAATCTAATTGACAAGATACACAAGCTAATAATAGTTAAGGAACTCAAACTCAATGTAAATCATCACATCAAAAAAGACAAAAATCACAACCTACTTCAAGTCTAATAATGCATAGTAAAACTTAGAATAATCCATATAAAAATTTTAATCAATTGGCACCTTTATTTTAGCATAAAAAGGTTGTAATTTTGTAAATTTTGAAAACCTAGGATCACAATTTAGTAAGGTTTTATATGGAATGCGATTATACACATTTAAATCACAATTCATTCATTAATGTCACACAAAAAAAAGTGGTCACCAAAGGTGTGATTATAAAGGGGGTTTACTGTAACAGCAACCCACAACCCATTAACTTGCAATCAAAGTGTATGCTTCAGCTGGAACAAAACCTGTATTAATGCCTTAAACCCTAAACCCTTAAACCACTTTCAAGGAGAGATGAAACCCATTTTTTAATAGTTGATTCAATACCCACAAAATGTGGAGGTCATTTGTGGATCTTATATAACCAGTGTTGTGTGGGTATATCTTTTACCCATATATACTTGCCGGGTAGTAGGGGGTAAGGTATATCGGTTATCATAACATACCCTTAAAACTAGTATACCCTAATGAAGGAAGGGCATACCCAGAATATTTACATCTGAAAAATAAATTAAAAAATCCTATTGATTTCATTGGGTATATATATATCTAAATCTGGGATTAAAAACTTGAAAACCGCTTATAATTAGGATTTTCTGTTTAGATTATCAATCAGGCCTAGGTTATATAACCAGGTTATTACAATTCAGTTGTGCTTTAACCATAATGGTTCCACCTTGGTAACCTATACAGTAAACCCTCCTACTTCCCCCATCACACTACCTAGGTAACTAACTATGGAAGTGGGTAAGTATCATAGGCAAGGAGGTAGGACATGTAAGTGCTCACTATGTAGGTAGGTAAATAGGTAATGCCCTCGGAGTTACTAGGGTAGGTAGATAGATGCACATGGATGGTTAGTAGTTAGCTAACCACCGTAGGTTAACTAACTATGGGACAAGGATACAATGAGAAAGAAAATGCTTTCTGTCCACGCACCATCCATCCATCCATCCATCCATCCATCCTGCATGGTGAGCTGGTAGGTGTTGCTTCACTCGACCCACATGAGAAGCAGCAATGCAAACTTGAAACAACCACTTGGGATTATTTTAGGGTTTAAGGTTTAGGGTTTAGACAATTTTGGGTGACATATAATTCTGTTACACTCCAACTGTATGATGACACCAATCATGAAGAACCTCAAGCTCCTTACAAAGTACTTCTGCAACTTCCCTACAAAGTAAGTACAACACTCCTATTACCATGAGGAAAGTAGCATTTGAAATCATACCTTGAATGTGTAGAGAGTACCACTACTAGGGTAGTGGTACACCCTAAACCCTAAATGTGTGCAGAAGCAAAGCACAGTACAAAAAAAAAAACTCCATCTCTTCATGATTCATCCATTCCTCCTCCTCCTCACAGGCAGCTCCAATACTTTACACAACCCACAAACCCAATCTCTTCATGATTCATCCATTCTTCCTCCTCACAGGCAGCTCCAATACTTCACACAACCCACAAACCCTATTTCATGCCAACTAAAATGTCTGATACAACTCAGAAACAGGAGGGGTTTTTCTTTTCAAATTTTGTGAAATTATCAAAAATTTGGTGAATGTTTCCAAAAACTTAGCCAAAAAATTAATCAATTTTACTACACAATGGGGAAAAAAAAATCCAAAAATCCAATAATTTCCCAATTTTTGGGGTTTTAAGAAAAAAACAGAACAAAATTTGTCCTGGGAAAATATTGTAAAAAAAAAACACACTGCAAGTCAGAAACTCTAATCTGACATGTGTAGGCTACTGGAATACTTTTGTTCTCTGAAATGGATTTCATTCTTGGAACACAGAATTGGGGAAGAACAGAACTTCTGTACTTCCTACAGCAAACCAGAGAATTGTGGAGATTGCACTGGTTGCAGGCTTTTAGTTGTTTGTATAGAAATCAATTGGATTTCAGACTTGATAAAATCCTGTTTGCAAAAGTTCTTCACAAATCCATCCATTGCAATGTGTAGCATCTAGATATTGGCCTAGTAGATGAAGAAGGCATGCAATACTTACTATGATCTAGGTGTTTAGTTCTCTCTCACTTTGGGTATATCTTTTGCATATTTTATGTCCTTTTGTTTTTGTGTGAAAATGGAACTTTAATTACAAACCCAAGTTCTCACTCAAAATTGAATCATTGAAATGCAACATTTGGCATATAGAATTGCAAATGTGCACCATGCACACATAATTTGAATGGGTAGTTCTTACTCACCTTTGACATGACAAGGAAGATGAAGAAGGTTCAAAACATTTCTTAGCTTTCACATGATCATTGATTTTTTCATTGAAATAGATGCCATTAAGTTGCACTCACAATCTTCAACACAAAAGTTAACATCACTAGGTCCCAAAACAAATTAATTGGTGGGAGTTTTGTACTTTATAGATTATCCATTTTATAACATTAAACACAAGAATCCCAACATGTGGTTGATTTGGAATTATCAAGCTATTATGTGTAGTACTATTCTAATTGCTTGCAACATCAATGATGTTCAAAGTTCATCTTGACTAGTGGTGGTCACCTTTTTGCATCAATGAATATTTTTTTCCTTATGTCAAAAGCACATGCCCAATAATTGAGAGATCCTTAATCCTTACCATAAAATTCATTGGGCACCATGGGTGGAAGCATCTTTAATGTAGTGAACTTGAGTTCATGATTAACTAGAAAGAGGTGGTGAAGAATATTTTTTTCAATACTTGAGTTGCATGCACATGAACGTATTGTATCCTATTTTCTTTCTTTAATTTTCAAATTTTATTTATAATGGATTTTGGTCCATGATCGAATTTGTAAATTTGGTGCTAATAGGTAGTAAAAAATATAAATGGACATTTAACTTTCTTTACTTTCATATTTTGCTTATAGCCAAATTTGACTAAATCTTCCATTGGATGATCACCACATCACAAAATTAATAAAACATTTTTTGATAAATGATTGCAAGGTCAAGGATATGAATATGTAACCTCAAGGATATAGTCATGAGCTGCCACCCATAGCAAGTTGTAGTTGAAATACAAAATAACTTCTAATGAAAGGTTTAAAATGTGGGAAAAGATCCAAAGAAACAAGCTTCCCCCCATTTCCCAAAACACATAGATAATAGGAATGAACTAAAGATTGTGTTAGATTGTGTGCTCCTTCCTTGTGGCCTCTATCACACTTTTCAAAGGAGCATTTTTTGGGGTGTCATTTGGTTGTTCATTCGTGATTTGAGAATGACTCAAGTTATGTGGTTTCATCACAAAGTAAAAACTATTGTGAGAATGTTGTAAAGAATGTTCAAAAGCAAATGAGGTGACATGATCTCACCACAAGGGCATATTTTTTGACAATAATCAAGGCCTCTCATCAACCAACACCTAAAGTAGCATCATAGTCAAAACTAGTGTTGGCCAATTCTTCCTTTTCAAAAGAAACTTCAATCTTGGTTTTGACATTTCAAAAAAATTGGTAGATTTTCTAGGTGTGAATTTGAGCCTAATTTTTAAAAAATTTCAACCTTGCAATTTTAATTTGAACACATTTTTTTCAAATCCAAAAAAGTGAAGCATGTTTAAAAGTTACTTGCTAATTAATTTAATCTTAGTTGAATAAACACATGACTAAAAGTCACATCTCTTTTTGAAGAGTGTTTTTCTATTATATCATTGTACATATGTGAGTTGTCTATCATTACATAATTTTTAGCTATTTAATTATATAATTTTTGTCACTAAACACATGGTTCAAAAGTTTTAATACATGGTACATCAAAGCTTAAAAAGAAAAACTCTATCAATGAAATTTAGGTTGAAAGAAAAGCTTAATAATGGTTTAATATAGGTAAAATCACATCTTACTATCATAACTAATGTTTGATCTCACAGTCATAACATTGTATAACATTAATTAGTACAATTCCTACATATAGCATCATTTCAATTAAGAAACATAATGGTACAAAGAGTGTAAGCAATCTTGAATGTCTCAAATTTGGTTAAGTATTTGGGGCTTCAAATGGTACTTTTCGATATTTCATGATTAGGTGCAATGCCTTTGTCATGTGATTTTGAATTGAAGCTACTAGGGAATTTCCAAATGAAAAGTATTTAATTCAATTTTACACATAATGTCAATAATAATGAGAGGTGAAACCTTTCCATTCACAAAAAAAAGGTATTTTGTGAGATGGACAAAAATGCAACTATTATTTGTATTTATCACAAAATGAGCACTCACCATTAGATATAAATCAAGCAATAAGACATCTTGAAGATGCATCTTGCTATCATTTATCAATTTCAACAATTCTTTTTTATATTTCCATAAACCATTTCAACAATCCCACTTTAAAAACACAAATGTTCAACATTTGCAGAAATATTTTTTCATTATGGAATACCACCAAAATATCATTAAATTTTAATTCCATGAAAATATATTCACATGGTTTTGTTGTGCCTACATTGGAGTACAAGATTTCCATATTTATTTTGAATTTATTTCTTGTTCCAGATCTTCAACAAACATTTCACAATCCAAAGAACAAATGGAACACTATTTGAACAACATTTTTGGGCCATTCAAGTTTGCTAACTCTTGAAATTACCTTCTTTGGAAAATGAAAGTTCAAGTATTATTTTTCTAAAGGTTCCCAATTTTTTTAAAGGTGTACAACCCAAGATCAAATAAAAATAAGCTTGAATGCAATCTTAATTCTATTTTATATTTTGATTTGTTTACACATTAATGAATAAATAATATCATACTTTGAAATATGAAACCTTAAACACCATATATATGAAATTAACATCAATGTCATGATCCATTTTGCATTTATGTTGATGGTGAAACATGATTAGTAAAGGATGGTATGACAATATTTTTGGTACACCTTACAAAATTTGAACCCCAAAATGATTTGGTTAACATAATTTATGGATAATAAACCTTGAAAACTTCAAGAAGGTAAACATATGCAATTCAAAGAAGTCATTCTTCATATATTTATTGGAACAATGAGATAAAAAGACTTTTTGGTATGATATAAAGTAATAAATTTATAAGAATAGTCTATTAGATTTTAGAATAAAACTTTAAATATATTTTAGATATATTTTCATAATCCATTTATAAACACCTTTTTTTTTTTTGCACATCATTTGAAAAAAATGCAATTGATTTCCCTTGGACTTGTAAATGTGTTGCTAAATTGTTGTGACAATCAATTAACAATGGTCCAACATTTAACAAGAGTAAAAGGAACATGGATTTCTTTCAAGCAATGTATGAGCATGTAGATAAATCACAAGACTAACTTGTGGTCAAAAAGAAATTTAGAGCATTAGTTATTCAAGAAGGAGAATCTACTATTTCTTTTTGGAAAAAGTCTCGAAACTTGTTAAATCAAATGGCATGTGTTGGGTTGGGGATGACCAAGAGAAGATGATGCACCTCTTTGGAGCATTACTTAGAAATCATACAAAGCATTTTATTGTTGGTAATATCCCAACACTTAAAAGTTGCAAGAAGAAGAAATCAAGAACATAAACAAACAAGGACCTTTAATTCAATCCATGTACGTAAAATATTAGAAGAAAGCTAAACTCTAAAAATCAAAAGTGCATTTTATGTTCATGTAGTTTAAATGTTAATTTTCAAAGAATGTGTCCTACTTTTTAAACTCCAAAGTTGACAATTATGTGTTTTTGGATTATCAAGGTTCTTTTGGGCATACTTTGGCATGCTTGTGCCTTGCAATGAATGCATCTTCAACAAATCAAAAACTTAAGGTGAAATTGTTTTTTTACCACCACCAACCCCTTGTTTTAGGACAATGTACCTTTTTTCCTTTTTTTCACATTTCATCTTTAGTTTTAATCACATTGGGCATTTTGGTCCTTGATTTGGTTAACTTTGTGGATAATTTTATTACATTGAAAAACCTTTTTTTCTCACCTTATTACTATTTAATTTTAATACTCGAAGTTGCAAAGAATGATGAGGATGCAATTAAACCCTAATGGAAGATATTACCATTTTTTTCCAAATGAATTGTAAAAAAATATGATGTGCAACTTAATGAATTTTTTAAAATATTTCATTTGATGTAAATATGGTGCCAATAATTGGATTACAAATGTATATAAAAAATATAGATAAAATATTCCCAATTTTCATAAAATAATAATTTAATATGTTATTATATTCCATGACATTAAAAAAAGCCCTTTACCTCACTTTTTAAAAAAATATACAAATAGTAACTTCTTTAAAAACCAAACATGGTAAGATTGTGTGATTATTTTATTTTATTTTGACATATCACATGTATTTTAACATATTTTTCAATTAAGTAATTGGGAGATGACAAAACAAAATGTACCCACCTATTTGTTTAGTTTTTTTCAATTGTTAGTGGTGTGGAAAGATTTTTCATTTTTCATTCCTTCACATTTGATCATTAATTCATTTAGTAATACTAGTTCACTCATGAACCTATTAATTAAACCTACTTATAACAATTGATACTTAAAATATTAAATGCATATTTTATGTTATATATATATAGCACATATCTTATATGAATTATATGTTGATTTTCAAAACAAAGAAAATCATATTATTGAATTGATTAAATTATAATTTTTACCCAACAACCAATATATGGGATAAACTATTTCTTACTTACATATTCAGTAAATACAAAGAAGTGTTTCCTTGTCAGGTTGATCACCAACAAAATGAAATGATAAAAAATAACACTATAAATTCCAAATGAATTTTTTAAAAATGTATGTACAATGCATCTCTAAAGAAATTGAAAAAATAAGAAATGATGGTGAAAGGTGTTTTGAAATAAAAAATTTAGATTACCATGAGACCTTTTCACATGTCATCAAAATGAATGTTTTTATGAATCATGTTTGCATTGGCAATGGGTTGTTTGATTTTGAAATTCAGATCAAATTCCAATGATGATTATAATGGAGGTTGGTAAAAATGAAACATCTATAAGGTCCAATAATATGGTTGTCAACTTGATGATTATGAAAACATTTCTTTATGAAATCCCAAACTTAATTTCCTTAGTCCTTTCACCAACCCACCTATATGGGTATTAAAAGACAAATTAACATGTGCATTTTCATAATTGATTTTTCATAGATTTTCAACCAAATTATGAAAAGAATTCAATTCAATCTAACCAAATTAAGTTCATTGAAATTTCAATGAAAACATTAACAAATGAAAATGTGGTAAAGTAAACCAAATGTGTAGTGCACCCAAAATCTAATTTTTTTTAATGTAATAAAAGTACATAACAAATACATTTGAATTAAACTATTTGGTCAATACAATGCTCGAAACTACTTTTACATTGGAAATAATATGTTTAATATAATATGCAAAGTTTGAGAGAATTTTGTTTTTTAGGCTTCATTAATTTGAAAATAGGAAAAACTAAATATTTAATCTACTAGCAACCCATTTTCTCAGACCATATATTTCGTGCAAGTAGATGTATTTACAAAAATTCACTTACATGCATATTAAAGATGTGGTTTTTCAATATTATTAAAATAAAATTTTAAAGAGTATCTTCATATTAATCATTGAATGAAAGATTAATTCTATTTTCAATACATTAAAGCTTGTTTATGGTTACTTTTCATTTTTTTGACAAGAAGTAAAAATTGTTTATTTTATCATGTTTTCACCCTAACCATTTTAAATCCAAAAAAAAGGAATATTTTGTTTAATTCAATTCAATTAAATTTATGAATTTGAAGTCAATTCAATTGAATCTAAACTCAATTGAATTGAATTTAAGAGTTCAAATTCAATTCAATTCAAGCTACATGTAATGTCATTCAATATTTTTCATTCAAAAGGAACTTAATTTGCACAAAATCAATTCATTTTTTTTATCATTTCATTGTCATTAGTAGTGTGGAGCAACATAAAACCCAATTGGATATTAATACATTCTTTTAAATGGGTTTGTAAAGGAAGAAATTTACATGGATTAGCCCAAGGGTTATTATTCATCTTAGAAAAGAAAGAAAATTGCATAGTTTTGAAAGATTCTCCATGGACTTATATAATCAAGTCAAGAACATGGTTTCAGATAATCAACTTTTACTTAATTGATTTAAAGCTTGAAAATGCTAATGCCAATCTAAATTTAAACAACAACCTACATTTAAACTTTTATCAAGCAATAAAACCAAACACATGGCTACAATACACGTCACTAAAAAATCAATTAGATATGAGTGGTAGTGAACAACTTAGGTCTAAAAACACACATTTTTATTACAAAACTTTCAAATAGTCAAAATACTTTTGCACTCACAAGGAATCTTAAATTTCATATAAAAACAAAACACATTGAATTACAACACTATTTTGTTTGAGAAAAATTAAAAGATGGGCACATTTCACACTTGTCAAGAGTGTTAGTTTAATCACTTAATTAAATCATAATTAGTTTAGTGTTAAGTTGAATTAACATATTTAATTGTGTATTAGCTCAGAGATGGTTCCAATGTGAACATAATTTGGGTTATTTGGTATTTCGGAAATAATCCCAAAATGAGAGTTTTTAAATCACTTTTGGTGATTTTAAATTCTAAAACATAGTGTGTTTTGTTTTACAAGTTGTCATGCGTTTTTATGCAAGTTTTTTTGGCACATAATTTGTGTGTTATGTTTTCATTTTATATTTTGGGTTTCAATTCTTGCTTGTTGCAAGTGAATCTTATTTTGGTTTAGGTATGATGTGTTAGTTAGGGTGTTGTTATGTTATTTTGTGTGGTGTGTGGATAGCAATAGGAATAGGTGTAGGTGTTGATATGTAGCATAGGACAAATTTTGTAGCACCGAAAGGATATCTATTCATATTTAAATTTAAATTTTTTTAAAAATAAAACAATCTAAGTATTGAAATGCAATTAGTGTGTTTTCTTTGGTGGAAAGAGATGGAGTCTATGTTGAAAATTTTCATGGAAATGAAACAAGTACAACTAAGGGTTAATGGTTGAAAACCTAGGATATGATGAAGGTGCATTTGCTTTTTATTCATGGTTTCTGAATTATGATGAGTGTAGGGTTTAAGAATTTTATTCAAAATTTACTTGTTAATTTAATTTTAATCAAACAATTACATGACTAAAAGTCACATATCTTTTTTTAAGATTGAATTTTTTACTTGTCTTTCTTAAATACCCATTTGTGAGTTGTCTTTCATAACACAATTTTCAAACAACCTTATTTGTCTCTCTCTTGTGATTTAGTGTATGATTCATAAAGTACATTACAGGCCCAATTTGAAAATCGAACATAGTGTCATGTGTATATTACACATTCCCCAAGACAAAAGATGGTATAAATACATAATTTATAGTAATAAAAAATTGAGGATGATATAAGTACAAAGTTCTACAACTAATATAAACCAATCAACTCTTATAAAATCCAACATTTGCTACCCAACTCTTTAACTTGAACCTATGTTCAAAGTTGTTTTTCACGATTTTGATTTTGGTTCTAGCAAAACGCTAGTTGCATGGTCCAATTCTTGTTCTAGTTTTATCAAAAGGATGTAGGTTTGGGTTCAAATCATAAAAACTTGAATATGAACCTTTAGATTTAACACTACAAACCCAAAAAACATTGATAAAAACCCCAAATTTAAAATAATTGCCTTTAGAAATAAGAAATATCCCATGCTAAGACAAATTAGAGTTTAACAATCCAAATTTATAATTTCTTGGGTTTAATATGTGCACTTGAAGGTTTCACTTAAAAAGGTGAAGATACTAATATAGGCCCAACCCTTCTTCCCCACCCCCCAACATAAATACAAATTTCAAGTATCACAAAAATCACACTACATATAGATAATTTTATGTCTCACCCCATATTTTCTTCTCTTGCACTCGTTAGTCAACTTCTCACTATGGAGAATTTTATGTCTAACTCCGTATTTTCTTCTCTTGCACTCATTAGTCAACTTGGTGACATCATATAACATGTTTTAAAAACTTTTTGAAATTTTGATGGGTGGCTTTTTGATTGGAAAATTGAAAGCAATTTTGACAAACTTGATTTCTTTTCACACATGAATGGTGAAAGTAGAAAACTTTAGATCATTTTGGCTATAGTGATTTGGTTATTTTCAAGTGCATGTGGCAAAGGTTTTTGCATCAAAATAACAAATAGTGGCTACAAGAAAACAAATGAAATATAAATGTATAGCAAGAGTCATAGCAAGTTTCATTGCAAAACATTATATAAATTGAGTTAATGTTGCAGCTTACAATACATAGAATCATATTGTCCACCCAATTCGAGCTATTTTGAATGTTCACATTCTTGTTAAAACTTTAAATGTTCACACATCTACATCATTTTAAGGATTTAAAATTAAAAAGCCTTAGGCACCAAGGCTTGACATATGATGTGCCATTTTATTCCTCAATAATGAGAGAATGAACTCTATGTACGGGCATTGTGCTCCTTTTTCTCCACCTTGTGCCACCATATCAATCAAGATTACCTAATAATCTCTTGATTGGCATTTGAAAAAAAGAAAAAGACCACAAACTTAGAAATCTTCAAATAAACAACTAACATTTAGATGACAACATTAGAAAAGTGTGCAAGCACAAAGTTCAAACAACTCAAAGGCAAAATGTTAAATGTTTTGAGGGTTAGTGGTTATGCGCACATGTTAGCTATGGAGTGGCTAATAAACCCCAACCATGCCATGAAATATTTGCAAAGTGGTGAATGTATTTGCATGACATGAGTTTTCATGTGGCAATCCAACCTCGTAGTATTATCATATAGTGGCTACCATTGCATGAAATTCAATGGAATCTTGGCTATATTTCTCTTTTTTGACCATAGCATTTTGGCTATTTTTAGTCACCAAGAGAAACTCTACATCACATAGGGAATTTCACTATAGACTCAATCCGATTTTCTTACACTTTCCTAGCATTGTGGTCTTGGTTGCGGTCTTTGTTGTCCAACCTCTAGCCCTTTTTGTCAATATGGTTGGTGTTTGTAGTGCCGTAGTCTAACCTTTGGTGTCCTCTTGTTTGCACTTTTGTCAACATATTCTAGTGAGGTTTTGTATGACCATATTGTGGGGGCAAGGACTAAGAGCATCTCCATTGGTGATGCTGCACAGTAAAATTGGATGAAAAAAATCCAACTTATGCCGGTTTGGCTCAGGAAAATCGTTTTGGCGTCACATAATTGTGCACGTTGCCGTGGCTGGTAAAAGGCTGTGCACCTGCAGAAAAGAGTGTGATAAATATGATCTAATTGCTGCTGTTGAGTGTTTCTGATTGGCCCATCATAATGATTCGTCGAGGTGGTTTGCTATTACTAGTTCCCTGCCTATTTGCTGTCCCAGTTTCAGTTTTATGGGTGGGGTTGCAAAAGAGTACATAACTAAACTTGGATGTGGAAAACATTTTCGCAGGATCAGATACTGAGCACTACTGGAGATGCTTTTAGGACATAAGGACTACAAGCACGGTAAATTAATTGAGGCCTCATTGCTCATACCCTTCTTCTTTAGGTCTACCTTGTGCACAAGGAAAGGTCGGGTTCCACTAGTTTGAGACCTGGGACTGTCCCTAATGAATGAAAACAAACAAACTTGTTGTTCAGCCTACATCCCCAGAAATCTGCACAGCATGGACTTGTGAGCAGGAGTGAATTGGCACCCACAAATGCACACCATACAGGATGGATGGATGGTGTGGCAACCGGAAACACTTTTTGGTTGTGTTCCTGTCCTTTATTTAACCATGGTGGTTAGTTAAATACCAAAACAATCCACATGCATCATCTACTCACCTAGTAGCCACCAAGTGCATTACCCCTAGGTACCTACCATTCATTTTCACCCACTTACCTAGGTAGGGGATGGGGGAAGTAGGAGGGTTAAAGGATTGGTTTACCAAGCTTCCATTTTCATTACAAGGTAATAGCTAATAGCATTTCCATTACATGTATTGATATGTTGGATGTTTGGGACCTGGGTGGTGGTGATGGTGGTGGTGGGGCATTGTAGCAACCACTTGCTTCTGACCTACCATACCATTCATTAGGCTGGTCTGTCTGTTGTATGTCAGTCTGTTGCTAGTTGTTGTTATTATTAGAGCTCTCTTTTTGTTAGTATATATACTAGGATGCAGGGCTCACATATTTCCACTCATGGCTCTCAAGGGACGGAGGGGGGAGGGCTTCAGCCAATCACGAATTACCGAATCAAGCATGTGCGAACACCAATTATTTTATATAAGTAGATATAAGGCTACTCAAGTCAGCTTTCATTCATGTGGGGCTTTTTCCCTTATTTGATTCCTGAACAAAGTTCCCCCATTTCATTGCTCTCAAAACCAGTCCTGACAAAACCCCCCTCTCACCCTCTCCCACAATCCAAGTATGAATGACTGGGCACATCCCAAAGGCAGCCTTTTGCCAGTGAAATGAATGATATGAAATGGAGTGTCATGTGCATTTCTGGCCCACCCCCAAACACATCAAAACCCCATTTCCAATGCCCAATTGTGGTTTCAACAAGCACTTGGAGGAACCAGCCAACACTCTGGATTGAACAGGACCTAGGACCACCCAACACACTAACTTTGTCCATCAATTTATTGTGGCATAGTTGACAAGTTCCACACTAGGACCAACCCGGCCTTTTGGGTGACACTAAATATTCGCTAGTTAGTGATTGAGTGAGTGAGTGAGTGAGTGAGTTCTGGCTCGACCTATTTATTTAAGGAGCTCTATGCAATCTTACGTATTGCACAGTTTCGTGTTCTTCACACTTAACATTTGTTCTGCTTAACAATTTTTTAAGAAAATTTTGTTGTTCCTTGTAAGGTTTGAACTTTGAACTCGTGATTTTTGAAGCAAGGTAGTAGTAGTATAGGTAAGTACCCACCACTAGCTTACTTCCTGGCATTCATTCAGGATTGCAATTTATTATTATTAATATATATTTCTTATTTCTTATGTCAAACCCTATGCAAAAAGCTTGCAAGGCAATACAAGGATGCCTGGAACATGCTTGCATGAGAAGTGCCATTTAGTTGTTTTCTTGGTTATTCTACTACCTTGACAAATTTGGCTTTGCAGTTCGTACAAGAATTCTTTCACAACAATTATAAATCATTGGGTAGTCTTTTTAGTTGCAATGGGGGGTAAAGTCATCAAGAGATATTTAGGTTACCCATGAAAGTCTTTGGGCCCCCCCTACCTCCCCCAAACCCAACCCAACCCAACCCAAAAAGAATATCATCAACCTAGGTTGAAAATGGTCTTGAGGTGATCACTCTCCCCAAGGTCGCCAAAATCACAACCAACTTCAACATAGCCAACAAGGTCATAAATCAATTCCAAAATTTCGGCTCCAACTAGCATCAAAAGCTAATTTCTTCTTAACCCACTAAAAGAACCCAATAAGGAGGGTGACTCAAGGAGAACAAGTAACTAACTCATCGTATAATGGCTCTATTCTTCATGTCAGGTTGAACTTGAAAACAAAAACCATGAGGAATGATGAAAGCATAAAACCATGTACATAATTCACAAATAACCCTAAACACTAAACCCTAAATAATTCAAAATTTAATGTAATGCAAAATAATCCAAAATCATGCATTAAAATATGTTGAATTAACCCTAATCCCAATATAAAAAAAACACACAAGGTAACCTAGAGAGAGTGCAGATAAGTCAGTAGACAAGTGTCACCCACAAATTGGTTCCTAGTGCAAAACAAAACCAAAATTCCCAACAATCCTACACGTATGCAAAAGTCTCTTCCCTTGGGGATAGAGCCCACCAACAAAGGACAATGGGTTGTTTGTTCATTCACTGATTGCTTTGCCATGAAGAGAGTGGGTAAAAGCAAAGCTTAAATGAGTGAAGTGATCCTTCTTAATGTTTGTTGTAGCTTCATATCCAAGTAAAGTGAAGCACATGACTCATAATCAATGGCTCCTCCATGGTGGTCAGCTTTTTTTTAAAAAAAATAATTTTAATAAATTTTAATTTTTTAATAAAAATATTTCTGGCAAAATTTCCATCAAAAAGTGAAATTAAAAATGAAAATAAAATAACTAATTATATGATTCTTTTTTTTTTTGGAGGGGTTTCAATAATTGGCCATAAGTTTTAAAATTTAATAATGAAAAATTTCCAAATTTCTATATTTTGACTCTAGTAAGTGAGTAGCCACAACTATATAAAAGAATGATTAACAAAATTTGTACTTTTGTAATCTGGTTTATAGCCAGATTTGGCTAAATCTTCTTATGGATGATTGTCACTCTGGCTTCATCCCAAAAAAATTCATAACAAAAGACTGTTAAAGAGTAATTTGGATGAAGTTTTGAGAGAGGTTCACCACAACCAAGGCTGCCATATATACATGCACGAGAGTCTGGCAAAGCCTCTTTCTTGCATTTCACTCACAACTTTGTTCACCTGGCTTTCAATGGTTTGCTTCCACCAGGCTTTCAAAGGTTGCTGCACCCAAGTGTTCATTTTCTCAAGTTTTTTTTTGACTTTGCAATGGTTGTGAATTTTTTCTGGAAAAAAAAAAAAAAATTTCACTGAAAAAGAAAAATTAAAACTTTTTTTTTTTTTTTTAAAAATAAAAAAACAAAAAAAAAAAAAAAAAAAAAAAAAAAAAAAAAAAAAAAAAAAAAAAAAAAAAAAAAAAAAAAAAAAAAAAAAAAAAAAGAAAAAAAA
>Ga0116231_10004300_pt1 | contig 28937 bp, 28 predicted proteins | sample S1TSphgellanicum_2_FD_89695 | JGI IMG/M metagenome (GOLD analysis project Ga0116231, IMG submission 89695) | Host-associated microbial communities from peat moss isolated from Minnesota, USA - S1T2_Fd - Sphagnum magellanicum MG | ecosystem: Host-associated > Plants > Peat moss > Unclassified...
GTAGCACGCGCGCGCGGGCGCCGCCGGAAGGGATGTTCCTTGTGCGGATGGTGGTTGCCCGGGGGGGGGGGAGGGAGGGGGTTTTTTTTAAAAAAAAACCCCCAAAAAAATTTTTTGGAGGCCGGGGGGGGGGGGGGGGGGGCGCGATCGCGGCTTAATGACGGAAAAGATGGATGGCTTCGCTGCGCTCGCCATGACGGGGAGGTGGAGCGCCGATGGCCCAGACTCGACAAAAGTTTTTTGCTTCTTTTTTTCAAAAAAGAAGGTCTTGCTTAGCTTCATGCCGCCCCCAGCCGTTGGCCGGCGTATTTTTGGTTTTGGATGGTTTGCCACCAGCTTTGGTTGGCGAGGTACCAGGCGATGGTGGCGCGCAGGCCGGTGGTGAAGTCGTGGTTGGCTTGCCAGTTGAGGGCGGATTCGGCTTCGCCGGGGTCGATTTCGTAGCGGTGGTCGTGGCCGGGGCGGTCGCGGACGAAGGTGATGAGGCGGGCGCGGGGGCCGTTGGGGCTGGGGCGGAGCTCGTCCAGTATGGCGCAGATGGCTTGCACGACCTCGAGATTGCGGCGGGGCTGGCGGGCGCCGATGCAGTAGGTGGCGCCGGGCGAGCCGGACTCAACGATTTTGAGCAGGGCTTCGGCGTGGTCGTCCACGTACAGCCAGTCGCGGGTGTTTTTGCCGTCGCCGTAGACGGGCAGGGGTTTCTCGGCGAGCGCGTTGATGATGGTGAGCGGGATGAGTTTTTCCGGGAACTGCCAGGGGCCGTAATTATTCGTGGTGTTGGAGACGATGGTGGGCAGGGCGTAGGTGTGGGCCCAGGCGCGGACCAGATGGTCCGAGGCGGCTTTGCTGGCGGAGTAGGGGCTGCGCGGGTCGTAGGGGGTGTTGGCGTTGAAGGGCGGGTCTTCATCGGCGAGCGCGCCGAAGACTTCGTCGGTCGAGATATGGTGGAAGCGGAAGGCGGCGCGGCGCTCTGGCGTGAGGGTGGCGTAATAGGCGCGGGTGGCTTCCAGCAAAATGAAGGTGCCGGTGATGTTGGTGTGGATGAAGTCGGCCGGGCCGTCGATCGAGCGGTCGACATGGCTTTCGGCGGCGAGGTGCATCACCGCGTCCGGCTGGTGGGTGGTGAAGGCGGCGCGCATCGCGGCAGCGTCGGTGATGTCGGCTTGGATGAGTTTATGGGCGGGGTGGTGGAGGGCGGCTTCGAGTGCTTCGCGCGAGGCGGCGTAGGTTAGTTTGTCGATATTGATGATGTGATGGCCGGCGGCGATGGCGCGGCGGATGACCGCAGAGCCGATGAAGCCACAACCACCAGTTAAGAGAATCTTCATGCAAAGTCCTGAAGTGAGGCGAGATAAAATGCTCGGACGTGGTTCAAACAGACCTGGAACGGGAACGCAAGGAAAACGGGGGATGTTTTATGGCGGAGGCGATACCGGCGGCGCGCCCATGGCCGGGAGTCATGAAAGTTTTTTTGCTGCTTTTTTTACAAAAAAAGCAGATTCTTTCTGCGTCTTTGCCTTTGCTCTTGGTTTTGTACCGAGCTGGGTGGCGATTCGTGCCGCGTATTCGGCCTGGGCGGCGCGCGCGGGTTCGTCCAGGTTCATGAGGGTGGCGGCGATTTCGTGCAGGCGGGTGATTTCGGCGAGGTGGGCGGCGGGTTTGAGTTTTTGGGTGATGCCCGCGCTGTGGCGGCGGTGGGTGTTCAAGGGTTCGGCGATGTAGATCACGTCCCCGGGTTCGGAGAGCAGGAGGGTTAGGTAGAGCCGCCAGTCGCCGGCCAGGCGGAAGGTTGTGAGGTCCGGGATAGCGTCCAGCGCGCGGAGCAGGGCGGTGCGGCGGAACAGCACGGCGCTGATATTGGGGATGAGGTTGCGGGTGGGCAGTGTGGCGCGGGCGAAGGCGGCGGCGCCGGCGATGAGTGAGGAAGTGAGGTGTTTGGCGCCGGAATCGAAATAATAGGATTGGTAGCTCGGCATGGTCTGGCGGCCGGTTTCGTCGATGGCGCGGCTATCGGTGAAGGCGAGGATGGGGTTTTGCGCGCGGGCCATGGCTTCGACCAGGCGGCTGAGGAAGTCCGGCGCGCATTCATCATCGGCCTCGCAGAGCCAGAGATACTCGCCGGTGGCGGCCTCGGCGGCGCGGCGCCATTGCGCGAAGGGGGAGCCGGAATTTGTGTCCGAGGTTAGGACCGTGAGCTCGCGCTTGGCGGCGGCGGCGTTGGCTTCCGCGATGTTGAGGGAATCGTCGGTGGAGGCGTCGTCCAGCAGCAGGATTTCCTTGATCGGGTAGGTTTGGCCGAAAATGCTGGCGAGGCGGCCGGGCAGATAGGCGGCGTAGTTGTAGTTGATGATGGCGGCCGAGATTGTTTGCAGGGCCGGCTGGGCGTGGCGGAGCAGTGCCTCGGTATAGCGGGAAAAATCGAATTTTTCGGCGGCCATGGCGGCCAGACGCGGGCGCATGGCGTAGAGTTTTTCATGGTCCAGCAAAGCGGTGAGCTGGATCAGGAAATCCTCGGTATCGGCGAGTTTGGCGACGCGGCCGGCGCGCTCGCGCCGCAACAGCTCGGGGATGCCGCCGGCACCGTCGAACGCGACGCAGGGCACGCCGCAGGCGAGTGCCTCCATCACCACGGTGGGGTAGGGGTCTTCCCGCGAGGTGAGGGCGAAGATGTCGGCGGCGGCGAAATAATCGCCGACGCGTTCGGTAAAGGGGATCAAATGGAAGCGCCCGGTGGCGGCGGCCGCGGCGATTTCCGGCCCGAGATAGGTTTTCAGCATGAATTCGATGTCCCCCGCCCAGAGGAAATGCACATCCGCGCGCAGGCCGATGAATTTGCGGGCGAGCTGGAGGAAGAGATCGAAGCCCTTGCGCAGATGCGCGAAGCCGGCGCCGAGGATGAGGAAATCCTCATCCTCGAGCCCCAGCTCACGGCGGATGCGGGCGCGGGCGGGAGCGTTATAGCGGATGTTCTGGTAGTTGCCCTGCGGCAGCACCACCGGGTTGGCGGTGGTGAGGTTGACCGCGGCTGAGAATTTATCGGCCAGGAATTGCGAGGAGAAGACGATGACGCTGGCGGCGTTGCCGCCGAGCCGGGCCTGCACTTCGAGGTTATATTCCTTCAGCAATTGCGGCATTTCGTGCACCAGCAAAGTGGCGCGGATGCCGCGCTGCTCGCACCATGGGACCACGCGGGCGGCGGCGGCGGAGTTGATGATGGCGGCGCGGATGCCGGATTCGCGGTATTTATCCAGCAAATCGCCGATGATCGTGGTGTCGTAGGCGACGCTGACCTCGGCGGTTTCGTAATACTGGCCGAGCAGCGGGCCGACGCCCAGCAGCAGCAGATGCACTTTGATGCCCCATTGGCGTTTGAGCTTGCGGGCCAAATGGAGCAGCAAAAGCTGGGCGCCATGGGGCTGCGCGTCGTGCCCGACCAGCAGGATGCCGGCGGTGAAATCGGCCATGTCGCGCGCGACCAGGGCGCGCGCGGTGGCGTTGAGATAGGCGGCGCCGAAATGGATGTCGGGCTCCAGGAAGGCGCCCTCGGCCCATTCGTTCCAGGCGTTCACACAGAGCAGCTTCTCGCCGAAGAATGTGTGTTTTTGGGCGTGGGCGACCAGGTTTTCCAGCCAGGTTTGGTATTTGGCGGGGGTGCTGTTGTGCAGAACCAGGCCCTTGCCCTCGCGGCGCGGGTCGTTGTCCCAGCCCGGGGCGATGGTTTTGATCAGCGGATAGGGCGGCTGTTCGAGGGCGAGCGAGGTGGCTGCCAGGTCCTCGTAGTCATGCACGGTGGCTGAGAAATCCGGGTCGAGCAGGTCCAGGCCCTCATTGATGCGGGGGGTTTGCTGGCTGAGCTTGTGGGGCGGGAATTCGACCGCGCCGTCCAGCCCGTAGGGCTCCGGGTCATAATCGCCGAGGCTTTGCGCCATGATGATCACCGGGTCCTCGCCATGCAGCTCGCGGAACAGCTGGCGCCAGCGGGCGATGCGGGCGGTGGCCTCCGGGATCACGGTGACGCGGTAGATCATCAGCAGCGGGCGGTTCTGCACGCGGATATAGCGCGGATCGGCGAACAGGCGCGCGAAATTGGCGATCAGCGCCGCGTCGTCGGACTCGCGGTATTCCTGGGCGATCAGGATTTCGCGCTCCAGCCCGTCCCATCTGCGGGTCCAGTTCTCGTTCGCCCACATCACGCAGAAGGGGAAATCGAGCGCCGGGTCGGCGAGCAGTTGTTCCAGCGGTTTGTCCAGCAGCCTGTGGCGGTTGAACCAGTAATAATAGAACACGAAGCCGGAGAGGCCGGCACCTTTGGCCATTTCGATCTGGCGGGGCAGGGTGGCCGGGTCGTCCAGCGAATAATAGCCGAGGTCGCGCGGGATGCGGGGTTGCAGATGGCCGACGAAGCGGGGCTGGGCGCGGCCGAGATTGGTCCAGTCGGTAAAGCCCTTGCCCCACCAGGAATCATTCTCAGCCACGTGGTGGAATTGCGGGAGGTAATAGGCAAGCAGCCTCGCCTTGCGGTGGGCATGCGGCGGGACCGGGCGGAATTCCTCAAAATGCGGGGAAGGGCGCGTCGCGCGTTTGACCGCGCCGGGGGCCTGGCCCTCATGCTCCGGGCGTTTGGTGAAGAACATGCCGCTCTCACGGTTGGTGAGGTAGTGCAGCAAAGGGTTCTGGTTGCCGAGGAAGCTCGCGTAGCGGTTGAGGTAGAATTTGATGTCGAAATCAGGCGCGGGATCGCGCGCCTCGGCCACGCCGAAGATCAGGAAATGCTCGAACGGGTCGGCACCGCCTTCGGCAACGTCCTTGTTGTTTTCCAGGTAAAACGCGGCGTCGAACACCGGAACGGGGTTGACCTGGCCGGTTAGCCGCCGCTCCAGAAAGTGTTTGAGGCAGAGCTCTTTGGGGCCGAGATTATAGGTGGCGCGGTACCAGGCGGTGGCGAAATAGGCGCAAGGGTCGCGGCCTTCAAAATCGCCGAAGGCGAGGTAGTGCAGCAAAGGATTGACGCCGGCGGCGGCGATCTCGGGGTAGCGGGCAAGGTACCAGGCAGGGTCGAAATACGGGTTGGGCATGGCGCCCTGGCGCCAGCCGGCCTGGCAGAAATGCGACACGCCGTCCTCGCCACGGGCGGCAACCTCGCGGTGCTGGGAGAGATACCAATCGAATAAGAACAAACCGCTTTGGCGGATGATCTGGATCTCGGCTTGGAGGGTGTCGGCCAAATTTTGGTTCCGCTGCGGGGGGTGGGGGCCCGGCTGGAGCCATTGTCGCGCGCTGGCCGGGCGCGTCAAGGCAACCCGCTGCGCGGGCGCGCGTGCCGCGCGGCCTTGACCCGCCCGGCCAGCGCGCGCGGTCGAAGGTGGCCGGGACGGGGAAACGGCCCCTTTGGCCGAACCGGGAAACGTTGGAGGGGCAAGGGGGTGCGGCGGTGCGGTCCCCGGAGCTCTGAGAGGGGGCGCTCACTGTGCGGTGCTGAGTGCGGCGAGTTCTGCGCCGCCTCTCAGAGCTCCGGGATTGGGGTCTGGGGCCTCTCGGCCCCAGCGGGGTCCAGGGCAGAGCCCTGGCCTTGCCTTGCCTTGCTTGGGCCTAGTCCAGCGCCGCGTGGGCTGCCGGGGCGGGGCCGGGGGTGGCGGATTTGGGGGCGCGGCGCATCAGCAGGAGGCAGGCGGCGGCGGGGATGATGGTGTAGAGCAGGAAGTTATAGTCATCGATATAGGCGATGACTTGGGCCTGGGTGCCGATGATGCTGTCGAGCAGTGAGGCGCCGGCCGGGGTGTTGGGGTTGAGGAAGTGGGAGGCTTGGCTGCCGGATTGCAGGGTGCGGGTGAAGGGGGTGATGAACTGGGTGAGGTCGGCGTGCTCGTACTGGGTTTGGTGCGAGAGGATGGCGGAGGTGATGGAGATCCCGATGGCGCTGCCGACATTGCGGACCAGGCTGAGCAGAGAGGTGCCCTGGGTGCGCAGCTCGCCCGGCATGGTGTAGAAGGCGACGACCTGGAGCGGGATGAAGACGAAGCCGAGGCCGGCCCCCTGGATGATGATGGTGAGCATCATGTAGCCCTCGGACTCATCGGGGGTCCAATGCTCCTGCATGAATAGCGAGACGGCGAGCAAGGCGTAGCCGAGCAGCATGAGGCCGCGCGGGTCCACCTTGTTTGTGAGGCGGCCGGCGATGAGCATGGCGGCCATGGTGCCGGCGCCGCGCGGGGCCATCACCAGGCCGGCCGAGGCGACCGGGTAGTTGCCGAGATTTTCCAGGAAGGGTGAGAGCAGGGCCGAGGAGGCGAGCAGCACCATGCCGACCGAGAACATGGTGATGAGGCCGGCGACGAAATTACGATCCTTGAAGATGGCGCGCGGGATGAATGTGTTGCGCGCGGTGAGCATATGGACGGTGAAGAGATAGAAGCCGAGGCCGGCCAGGATGAAGCAAATGATGATGCTGTTGGAGGACAGCCAGTCCAGCTCCTCGCCACGGTCGAGCGCGATTTGCAGGCCGCCGAGGCCAAGCGAGAGCACGGCGAAGCCGGTCCAGTCGAACAAAGTCCGGGGGGCTGGTTTGACCTTCGGCATGAGGAATAGCAGGCCGAGCACGGCGGCGATGCCGAACGGCAGGTTGACGAAGAACACGTAGCGCCAGTTGAAGTCTTCCGTGAGGTAGCCGCCGAGCGTGGGGCCGAGGATGGGGCCGAGCATGACGCCCATGCCCCAGATAGACATCGCCTGGCCGCGCTGCGAGGCTGGGTAGATGTCCAGCATGGTGGATTGGCTGAGCGGCACCAGAGCGGCGCCGAACGCGCCTTGCAAAAGGCGGTACAGTACCATTTCCGGCAGGGTACCGGCGATGCCGCAGAGCATCGAGGTGAGGGTGAAGCCGACCAGGCAGGTGATGAAGAGGTTTTTGCGGCCGAAGCGGGCGGCGAGCCAGCCGACCGGGGCGGTCATGATCGCGGCCATCACCACGTAGGAGGTGAGGACCCAGGTGATCTCGTCATAAGAGGCGGAGAGGCTGCCCTGCATATAGGGCAAAGCCACGTTGGCGATGGTGGAATCCAGCGCCTGCATGAGGGTTGCGACCATCAGGCAGATGGTGATGAGGGCGCGGTTGGCGACGGCTGGTTCGGCTGACTCAGACATTGGCGCCTAGGATGGATGGCGTCGCCGCGCGCACCATGACGGGAAGTTGGCGCGCCCGCGGCCCGAAGGATTCAAAAGTTTTTTGCTTCTTTTTTTCAAAAAAGAAGCGCTTTTTTACCTGAACGAAGCGCTTTTTTGCCTGCATGTTTAGAACAGGTCCGAGAGATGCCGGCGGTGGTGGGTGTCGATCGAGATTTCCGCACTCATGCCGTCGCGCAGTTGGAGGTTTTGCGGGCCGGAGGTGATCTCGACGCGGACCGGGATGCGCTGGACGACTTTGACCCAGTTGCCCGACGAGTTTTGCGCGGGGAGGATGGAGAATTCCGAGCCGCTGGCGGGGCTTAGGCTTTGCACGACGCCTTGCCAGGTTTGGCCGGCGTAGGTGTCCACCGTGACGGTGACGGCCTGGCCGGGGCGGACCCAGGTGAGGTCGCTCTCTTTGGGTTGGGCGGTGATGAAGACGTCGGTATCGGAGACCAGGCCGAAGGCGGCGGTGCCGGCGGGCAGGTACATGCCGGGCTGCAGCTGCTCGACGCCGGTGACGTAGCCGGAGAACGGGGCGCGGACCACGCTGTCCTTCACGTCGCGGAGCGCGTTATTGAGGCTGGCGAGGGCGGATTGGTATTCCGGGGTTTGCTCGGCCGGGATGTCCGCGTTGCCGGCGAGTTTGGCGAGCTGCAGCCCAGCCTCGTCCTGGAATTCGCCGAGCTTGGCTTGGTCCGATTGCAGGGCGAATTGCGCGTCGTCATAGGTTGCGCGGGTGACGCCGCCATTGCCGACGACCGCGGCGTAGCGGGCGAGGTCGGCCTTGTCCTTGGCGATCTGCACGTTTTGGGCGGCAATATCGGCCTGGGCCTGGGCGTAGCCGCGCTTGGCGGCGTTGATGTCCAGCACCGCTTGGGCGAGTTGGGCGCGGGCCGCGTCCACCGCGATGTTGAAGGAGGCCTGGTTGAGGCTGAACAGCGGCTCGCCGGCGGTGACGTGCTGGTTGTCGCGCACATAGACATCCGCGACGGTGCCGGACACGTCGGTCGAGAGCGAGACTTTGGCGGCGTCCACGTAGCAATCGTCCGAGCTGACATAGCGGCCGCCCATCAGCCAGAACACCAGGCAGGCGATGGCGAGCAGGAGGGTGCCGCCGATCATCAAGACGGGGCGCAGGATGCGGCTGCGGTTGGCGCGGCGGATGGCGGCGGCACCCGGGCGGGGCATGGCGGCCTGGTCCCGCGCTGCGATATTGGCCTGAGACATTACGCGCTCTCCCTGAGATTTTGTTCGCCTGGTGCCGGTAAATGGTGGTCAGCCTGGAGCTGCAAGAGATTGGTTTTCATTTGCCGGAGCCCTTGCACCATGATTTCGTGTATATGGGATGACAGGCCGTTGCTGACGGAGCTTGCGAGAGTTTCACGCTCGCGATTGATTTCGGTAAGCTGGGCGATGGCGGCGGGCAGCAGATGCAGGCGCCAGATGCGGCGGTCCTGCTCGTCGGCGCGGCGCTCGATCAGCCCGGCGGCTTCCATGCGGTCCACCAGCCGGGCGACGGAGATCGGCTCGACCTCCAGCAGATCGGCGATTTCCTTCTGGCTCATGCCGGGGTTGCGGGCGAGCCGCAGCAGCAGGGCCCATTGCGCGCGGGTCATGCCCTGGCGGCGGGCGCGCTTATCGGCCTCGACACGGCTGAGACGCGCGACATCGTGCAGCAGGAAGAAGAGATCATGTTCGAAATCCTGGCCCATGGGCAGGTAGATAATAAGCTGGCTTATGAAGTCAAAGCGCGCTTGGCGCTTAGCTGGCCAGCGCTGCGTGCAATACGGGGATGATGCCGGAGAGGGCGATTTGCACGCCGATGCCGAGCAGCAGGAAGGCGGCGATGCGCGAGACGACCTGGCGGCCGGCGGTGCCCAAAGCGGCCGCCATATGGTCCGCCGTGGTGTAGGAGACCCAGATGAGGACGGCCATGGCGATAATGGCGAGCGAGGCGCCGGCGTAGAAGGTGAGCATGGGGGTGAGTGCGTCCGGCCGCTCGGTCCCCAGTGAGACGGCGACCGCGATGGTGCCGGGGCCGGTGGTGAAGGGCAGCGTGAGGGGGAAGAAGGCGTAGCCGGCGAGGTTGGCGGTATCCGCGTCGGTCACCGGTTTGGCTTGTTCCTGTTTGCGGTCCGACTGGGATTCGGGGGCTGAGAGCATTTCATAGGCGCGGACGGCGACGACGATGCCGCCTGCGATGCGCAGGGCATCGAGCGAGATGCCGAAGAAGCTGAGGATGTAGCTGCCGGCCCAGAGGGCGATGAGCATGACGAAGGTGGAGTAGATGGCGACGCGGCGCGCCAGGGCGACGCGGCCGGCATGGGTTTGCTGGGCGGTGATCTCGTTAAAGATGATGGCGCCGCCGAGCGGGTTGACGATGGAGAAGAGCGCGGGGAAGGCCAGGAGGAAGGCGGCCAGGGCGGCGGAGAGGAGCATGGCTGGAGGATCTGCTTTTTTTGGGAAAAAGGAACCAAAAAAATTCTATGACTTTGGGCCGTGGTGGTTCCACGCGCGGCGCACCTGTTTCAAAAAATTTTTTGCGGAGCTTTTTTTAAAAAGCGACCGCTTGCTTACCCCAAAACGCGTCCGGCGATGGTGGTGAGTTTGGCGACCAGCGCGGGGTCGCGGGCTTCGGGGGCGGTGATGAGGGCGTATTCCAAAGCGCGGTCGCAGCCGGCGGGGCAGAGGCCGCGGGGGGTGCCGATCTTGGGAATCACGGATTTGACCAGGTTGCGGGCTTTGTCGGCGTTGCCGAGCAGGACTTTCACCACCGCGTCCACGGTCACGGCGTCGTGGTCTTCGTGCCAGCAGTCAAAATCAGTGACCATGGCGACGGTGGCGTAGCAGATTTCGGCTTCGCGGGCGAGTTTGGCTTCCGGCATGTTGGTCATGCCGATGACCGCGCAGCCCCAGGAGCGGTAGAGGTTGCTCTCGGCCAGGGTGGAGAATTGCGGGCCTTCCATGGTGATATAGGTGCCGCCGCGGGTGACGGGCAGGCCGAGCGCGCGGGCGGAGGCTTCCAGCGCGTCGCCGAGGCGCGGGCAGACCGGGTGGGCCATCGAGACATGGGCGACGCAGCCTTGGCCGAAGAAGGATTTTACCCGGGCGAAGGAACGGTCGATAAACTGATCGACGATGACGAAATGTCCGGGGGGGAGTTCCTCTTTCAAGGAGCCGACGGCGGAGAGGGAGAGGATGTCCGTCACCCCCAATGATTTCAGGGCGGCGATGTTGGCGCGGTAGTTGAGGTCCGACGGCGCGAATTTGTGGCCGCGGCCGTGGCGGGGGAGGAACACGGTTTGCACGCCGTGCAGGGTGCCGGTGAGCAGCTCGTCCGACGGGGTCCCCCAGGGGGTTTCGACCTTCACCCATTTGGTGTTGGTCAGGCCCTCGATATTATACAGGCCGGAGCCGCCGATGATGCCGATGACGGGGGTGATTTGCTCTGACATGCGGGGCTCCGGGCGTGTTGGGTTGCGGCGGGGTTTACGGGGTTTTTGGGGTGTTTGCTATGGGTGGCGGCCCCATGGGTTCGCCCGGCTGTTGGATGGTCGCGCCGTGCTCGTGCGGGTCAAGGCAACAGGCTGACGCAGGTGCACTTCGTGCGGCCTTGCCCCAGTTTGCGCGCGGCGCTGATCGGCGGGTGGCCGGGGCGGAGCCCCTTGAATCCGGGCGTTATACCGTCTCGCGCCAGGTTTTGCGTTTGTTGGCGATGGCGATGATGCTGAGGAATACCAGGAACATGACGGCGCGGATGCCGATTTCGCGGCGGGCGTCCAGGTTCGGATCGGCGGTCCAGGCGAGGAAGGCGGTCACGTCCTGCGCCTCTTGCGGCAGGGTCGCGGCGGTGCCGTCGGCGTAGGTGACGTCGTTGCCTTTGAGGGGGGCGGGCATCGCGGTTTGGTTGCCGGGAAAGGCGAGGTTGTAATTGCGGCCGGGCAGCAGGGTGACGCCGTCCGGCGCGGGGACGTAGCCGGTCAGGTAGTTGTAGATATACTCGAGCCCGCCCGGGCGGGCGTTGACGATGTTGGAGAGGTCCGGCGGCTCGGCACCGCCAAAGGTGGTGGCCTTGGCGTGCGGGTCCTTGAAGCGGCTGTCCAGAGTGGCGGGGCTGCCATCGGCCAGCTTCACGCTGGCGGCGATGCCGGCGACCTCGTCCGGTGTCAGGCCCAGGCCCTCCAAATCCCGGTAATGCAGGGCGTTGAGGGCGTGGCAGGCGGCGCAATTGGTCTCGTACACCAGGAAGCCGCGCTGCAGGGCGGCTTTGTCGTAGGAGCCAAACACGCCTTGGGATTGGAAGTGCAACGGCGAGAGCGTGTCGTCGGCCTGGGCGGCGCCGGCGGTTGCGAAGCCGAGTGCCAGGGCGGCGGCGAAAAGACGGCGCATTATTCGGCCTCCAGCGCTGTGACCAGCGGGGTGAGCACCAGGAAGTGCAGAAAATACCAGAAGGTGAAGAGGATGGTGAGGATGGCGGTGATCAGCGAGGGGCCGGCGGCGCCGGCAAGGCTGAGGCCGAGTATGTCCAGTGCCAGGAGGACGGCGAAGAAGCGGTACCAGCCGCCGTGGCGGGTTCGCGGGCCGGAGCGGTCCAGCCAGGGCAGCGCGAACAAAACCGCCAGGGCGGCGACGACGACCCAGATGGCGCCGGCGGGGCTTGTGAACAGGCCGGACATGGCGGCAAGCGGGACGAGGTACCAGGGCGGGGTGATGGTGGTGGGGACCACGAGGTCTGACCCGGCGACGAGGTCCAGCGGGTTTTCACCAAAATGCGGGGCAAAGAACAGGAAGACCGAGAAGATAAGCGCCAGAATGGCGAAGGCGGCGAAATATTGCGCGATGTAATAGGGGAAGAAGGCGACCGGCTTGGCGCCGGTGGCGATGGGGGCAGCAGGCTTGGCGGCGGCGCGGTAGAGCCAGAGCAGCGCGAAGGCGAGCAGCGCGAGCGCGATGTGGAAGACCACCAGCCGGGCGAGCGTGCCATGGCCCGCCGGCCCGCCGAAGAACCAGGTGGCGACAGCACCCGGGGCGCCGCCGAGCAGGCCGGCGGCTTGCGCGGCGTTTTTCAGGCTCCAATAGGCCGCACCGCCGCCGGTGAGGGTTTGCCCCAGCCAGGCGGTGAGCAGCAGCAGCGCGTAGAGCGCCACGGTTGCGAACCAGGCGAGCTCGCCCGGGGCTTTATAGGCGCGGGTGGCGATGCCGCGGAACAGGAAGAGATAGATGGTGCCGAATAAAATGGTGGTGCCGGTGGCGTGGAAGCCGCGCACCAGCCAGCCATTGGCGACGTTCCAGGCGATGAATTGCAGCGAGGCAAAGGGGTGGGAGGGGTTGTAATAGACCGCGAGCACCAGGCCGGAGAGGGTGAGCAGGATCAGCAGGCCGGTGATGAGGGCGGGCAGAGCGGCGAGGTACGGGCCGTCTGGCGCGTAAGTTGGGGCTTTGCTGCGGGCCCACCATTGGCTGAAGGCCGGCAGGCGGGTGGCGGACCAGGATTGTTTCACATTCTCGCTCATCTGATGGGGCCTTAACCGAACTGGATCTGGGCGGCGTTAAGGAAGGTAAAGCGCGGGATGGCGAGGTTGCGGGGCGCGGGGCCGCCGCGCACGCGGCCGAGCGGGTCGTACACCGAGCCGTCGCAGGGGCAGAGCCAGCCATCGAACGGGCCGCGCGGGTCGGACGGGGCGTTGCCCTCCAGCTCGCAGGGCGTGCCAGTGTTGAGGCCGACGACGACGACGTAGCTCTCATAGCCGGGTTTGACGCGGCTGGTGTAATCCGCCGGGTCCGGCAGGGCGCTTGGCACCACGAATTGGTTGTCAGCCATCTGCTGCTTGGTGAGCTTGCGGATATAGACCGGCAGGCCCTGCCAGACCACGCGGATTGCGCTGTTCTCGGGGATGCCGGCGACATCGACGATCATCTGGCCGGCGGCGGCGGAGTCAGCGTCCGGCCCCAGAGCGGAGACGAGCGGCCAGGCGAGCGCGCCGAGGCCGACCAGGCCGGACATGGCGGTGAGGATTTTGAGGAAGTCCCGCTTGGTCTCGGAAATCAGCTCCTCGGCAATCTGCTCGGCATGTTCCAACATCTCGGCCATATCGTCTCCTGCCATACTCGCTATGCGCGGACACGCATGGCGGCAACGCCAAAAAAATTCAAGAGCGGGTGACGTGTCCGTAAGGCGGTAGTAGCATGCCGCCCATGAATGATATGTTGAGCCCCCTCGCGCATGAAGAACTGAAGCCCGCGGCCGCCGCCTGGTTTGCACAATTGCGCGACCGTATTTGCGCGGCGTTTGAAGCGATTGAGGATGACAGCGGCGGAAACCCTGGGCGTTTTGTGCGCACCGCCTGGGACCGGCCGGAAGGCGGCGGCGGCGAGATGAGCGTGATGCGTGGCCAGGTGTTCGAGAAGGTGGGGGTGAATATCTCGGTGGTGGACGGGCAGTTCTCGCCGGATTTCGCCAAGCAGATGCGCGGCGCCGGGGAGGATGGGCGGTTCTGGGCAGCGGGGATTTCGCTGGTTTCGCATCCGCGCTCCCCCAAAGTGCCGGCGGTGCATATGAACACCCGGATGATCGTGACGCAAAAAGGCTGGTTCGGCGGCGGCGGGGATTTGACGCCGCTGCAGCCCGGCACGGCCGAGGCGGAGGAGGACGCGGCGTTTTTCCACGCCGCCTATAAGGCGGCCTGCGATAAGCACGACCCGGAATATTATCCGAAATACAAGAAATGGTGCGACGAGTATTTCTTCCTGCCGCACCGCGGCGAGCCGCGCGGGGCGGGCGGGATTTTTTATGACTACCTCGACACCGGGGACGCGCAGGCGGATTTCGCGTTCACCCGCGACGTGGGCGAGGCGTTCCTGGCGGCCTACCCGGCCGTGGTGCGCCGGCGCAAGGATGCGCCCTTCACGCCCGAAGAGCGCGAGGCGCAGCTCGTGCGGCGGGGGCGCTATGTGGAGTTCAACCTGCTCTACGACCGGGGCACGACATTCGGGCTGAAAACCGGCGGGAATACGGAGGCGATTTTGATGTCCATGCCGCCGGAGGTGAAGTGGGTTTAGGGAGTAAGCGGTCGCTTTGTCTCGAAGAAAAGCTCCGCAAAAGACTTTTATGACGCTGGGGCGGTGCCGGTGGGACCGCGATAGCGCAGACGAATCAAAAGTTTTTTGCGGAGCTTTTTTTTCAAAAAAGCGACTGCTTGCCTTGTCTTAAGGCACGATTCCGACGCCGCCGGGGACGATGATCACGGCTGGTGGGCCGTAATAGACCGGTGGCGGCGGGGGGTAATAATAGGCCGGGGGCGGGTAGTAATAGCCGTAGCCGTAGCCGTAGCCTGGGCCGTAGCCGGGCCCGGGGCCGCGCCAGTCGTGGTCTTGGCCGTGCCAGCCACCCTGGTCTTGCCCATGCCAGCCGCCACCGCCGTCGCCGCCGTGGTCGTGGGCGAAGGCGGGTGCGGCGGCCAGGGTGATGCTGGCCAGGATGGCGGCGGTGATGGTGAGAGATTTAAGGTTCATGGAACCCTCCTTTTCGTGGGGCTTATATGGGTGCGGATAATGGCGGCGGCGTGTTGCCGGGGTGGCAAAGGGAGGGCGCTGCCAAAATAAAAAAATTATAATATCATAGAGATATAAGAGAAATCTCTTGCGAAACGCCGGCGCGCCGGGCAAGACTCGGATGAGTCATTTTTGGATCTTCCGGTCAAGGAATTATTTTGCTGCGCAGGATAAAAAATCGGCTTCGGGCGATGGTGCCGCCGGCGGTGTTTCTCGCCATTACCGGGTATTTTGCCTGGAACGCGGTGCATGGCCGCAGCGGGCTGGAGGCGCAGCGCGCGCAATTGGCGGCGCTGCAGGCGGCCCAGCAGAATTTTGCCCAGGTGGACCAGCAACGTGCGGCGTGGGAGACGCGGATTGCGGATTTGTCGTCGCAGTCGATCGCACCTGATATGCTGGATGCGCAGGCCAGGCGGGTGTTGAACCTGGCTGATCCCAATGATTTGGTGGTTGATCTGCCGGCCCAGACGCAGCGCTGAGCGGGGCGGTCAGCCAAGCAAGCGCTGTTTTTTTTAAAGAAAAAGCACCAAAAAGACTTTTATCGCTTTGGGGCAGCGCCGGTTTCACGAGCACCGCCCCAGGTGATAAAAAAGTTTTTTGGTTACTTTTTTTCAAAAAAGTAACCGCTTACGTCACCCTGCATTATTCGGTCGTATTTTGACTGTGTGGCGACGCAATCACTGCAAAAATTGATATTTTTAGTAATTTTATTTCGCGGTGGATTGTACATTTGAATGCGCAGGATCAAATTAACCAAAAATTGGTTAATTTTGATTGTTGTTGATATGATAAGGGTTTTCCTAAACGTCAGCCTTGTATCGCGGGTTTGCTGGGGCTAGGTGCGGGGGAAACGGAAACCAAGCGACGGAGCCGGAACATGGCCGCGACGGAAGCGAAATCAAAAAAGGGTAAGAAGCCGGAGGCTTCGATGGGGCGCGACGAGCTGCTGGCGGCCTATGGCAAGATGCTGCTGATCCGGCGGTTTGAGGAGAAGGCCGGGCAGCTTTACGGCATGGGGCTGATTGCCGGGTTCTGCCATCTCTATATCGGGCAGGAGGCGGTGGTGGTGGGCATGCAGCATTGCCTGAAGCCGGGCGATGAGGTGATCACCAGCTATCGCGACCATGGGCATATGCTGGCCTGCGAGATGGACCCGAAGGGCGTGATGGCGGAGCTGACCGGGCGCGCGGGGGGGTATTCGCGCGGCAAGGGCGGCTCGATGCATATGTTCAGCAAGGAAAAGGGGTTTTTCGGCGGGCACGGGATTGTGGGGGCGCAGGTGAGCCTAGGCACCGGGCTGGCGTTTTCCAACTGGTATCGAGGCAACGACCATGTTTCGCTGACCTATTTCGGCGAGGGGGCGAGCAACCAGGGGCAGGTTTATGAGAGTTTCAACCTGGCCAATCTGATGAAGCTGCCGGTCGTATTTATCATTGAGAATAACCGGTACTCGATGGGGACCAGCATTGAGCGGTCCTCGGCGTCGCGGGATTTGTCGCTGAATGGCGTGCCCTGGGGGATGCCGAGCATGAGCGTGGATGGCATGGATGTGCTGGCGGTGAAGGCGGCCGGCGAGATTGCGGTGGCGCATTGCCGGGCCGGCAAGGGGCCGTATTTGCTGGAGATGAAGACCTACCGGTATCGCGGGCATTCGATGTCCGACCCGGCGAAGTACCGGACGCGCGAAGAGGTGCAGCGGATGCGTGCCGAGCATGATTGCCTGGACCAGGCGAAGAAGGTGCTGGAGGGGCTGGGCGTGAGCGAGGCCGAGCTTAAAAAACTGGATGACGAGGTGAAGGCGCGGGTGGCGGCGGCGGCGGAATTTGCACAGGACTCGCCAGAGCCGGATGAGGCGGAGATTTGGACTGACGTGCTGGTGGAGGCGTAAGACATGGCCGTGGATATTTTGATGCCGGCACTCTCCCCCACCATGACGGAGGGCAAGCTGGCGCGCTGGCTAAAACAGCCGGGCGACCAGGTGAAATCCGGCGATGTGATCGCCGAGATTGAGACCGACAAGGCGACCATGGAGGTCGAGGCGGTGGATGAGGGCGTGCTCTCGAAGATTTTGGTGCCTGAGGGGACCGAGGGTGTGGCGGTGAATGCGGTGATCGGCGTGATGAACGCGGATGACGCGGCACTCGCGCCTGCGCCCAAAGCAGCACCGGCGGCGGCAAAGGCGGCGCCCGCGCCAGTTGCGGCGCATCATGCGCCGGCGACGGTGGCGGAGCTGGCCGAGCCGGATTGGGGCGAGACCAAGCCGATGACGGTGCGCGAGGCGTTGCGCGAGGCCATGACGCTCGAGATGCGGGCCGATGAGAACGTGTTTCTGATGGGCGAGGAGGTCGCGCAGTATCAGGGTGCGTACAAGATCAGCCAGGGGATGCTGGACGAGTTCGGGCCGCGCCGGGTGATCGACACGCCGATTACCGAGCACGGGTTCACCGGCATGGCGGTGGGGGCGGCGATGAACGGGTTGAAGCCGATCGTCGAGTTCATGACGTTTAATTTTGCCATGCAGGCGATCGACCAGATCATCAATTCGGCGGCGAAGACGTTGTATATGTCCGGCGGGCAGATGGGCTGCCCGATTGTGTTCCGTGGGCCGAACGGGGCGGCGGCGCGGGTGGGGGCGCAGCATAGCCAGTGCTATGCCTCCTGGTACGCGCATTGCCCGGGGTTGAAGGTGGTCGCACCCTGGAGTGCCGCGGACGCCAAGGGGCTGATGCGGGCGGCTATCCGTGACCCGAACCCGGTGATTTTTCTGGAAAACGAGATCCTGTACGGGCACACATTCGATTGCCCGGTGTCGGAGGATTTCGTGTTGCCGATCGGCAAGGCGAAAATCGAGCGGGCGGGGGCGGATGTCACGATCATCGCATTCTCGATCATGGTTGATGTCGCGATGAAGGCGGCCGAGGCGCTGGAGGCGCAGGGGATTTCGGCCGAGGTGATCAATCTGCGGACGATCCGGCCGCTGGATATCGAGACCATCGTGCAGAGCGTGAAGAAGACCAGCCGGGTGGTGAGCGTGGAGGAGGGCTGGCCGTTTGCCGGCATCGGCGCCGAGATTGCGATGACGGTGGTGGAGCATTGCTTCGACTGGCTGGACGCGCCGCCGGCGCGGGTGGCGGGGCTGGATGTGCCGATGCCCTATGCCGCGAATTTGGAAAAACTCGCTTTGCCGCAGCCCGATTGGGTGGTGGCGGCGGTGAAAAAACTCTTTTGATCCGGGGGGCGGACCATGGCGATTGATATTTTGATGCCGGCGCTCTCGCCGACGATGACGGAGGGTAAGCTCGCGCGCTGGCTGAAAAAGACGGGCGACGAGATCAAATCCGGCGACGTGCTGTGCGAGATCGAGACCGATAAGGCGACGATGGAGGTTGAAGCGGTCGAGGAAGGGTTTTTGGCGAAAATCCTTGTCCCGGACGGCACTGAGGGGGTGGCGGTGAATGCCGTTATCGGGGTGCTGACGGCGGAGAAGGGCGGGGCGGTGGACGCGCCGCAGGACAAGGCGGCGGCACCGGCCAAGGCGGCAGCGCCCGCGCCCGCGCCCGCGCCCGTGGCGGCCGCGGCGCCGGTTGCGGCGCATCAGGCGGCGGGGGAGCGGATTTTCGTCTCGCCGCTGGCCAAGCGCATGGCGAGCCAGGCGGGGATTGATCTTTCCACCATCAAGGGCTCGGGCCCGAATGGGCGGATTGTGAAGGCGGATTTGGATAAGGCCCCTGCGCCTGAAGCGGCTCCCGCGGCGGTACAGGCTGCGGCTGCGGCACCGGCGGCACCCAAGGCGGCGCCGGCACCCGCGGCGGTAATTACGGCGCCGCATACGAAAGTGCCGAATTCCTCGATGCGCAAGGTGATTGCGCGGCGGCTGGCGGACTCCAAGCAGAGTGTGCCGCATTTTTATCTGACCACGCATATTGAGCTGGACGCGTTGATGAAGCTGCGGGCGGAGCTGAACGCGAAATCACCCAAGGAGGGGGCCGGGGCGTTCAAGCTCTCGGTGAATGATTTTGTGATCAAGGCCTGCGCGCTCGCGCTGCGGCGGCACCCGCAGGTGAATGCGAGCTGGACCGATGAGGCGATCATTCAATATTCGGACGTCGATATCTCCGTTGCGGTGGCGATACCGGACGGGTTGATCACGCCGATCATCCGCCAGGCGGATGCGAAGGGTCTGGCGGCGATTTCCGGCGCGATGAAGGACCTTGGCGCGCGGGCGAAGGCCGGCAAGTTGAAGCCAGAGGAGTTCCAGGGCGGCGGGTTCTCGATTTCCAATTTGGGGATGTTCGGGATTGCCGAGTTCTCCGCGATCATCAACCCGCCGCAGGCCGCGATTTTGGCGGTGGGGGCCGGGGAGAAGCGCGCGGTGGTGAAGAATGACCAGCTCGCGATTGCGACGATGATGACGGTGACATTGTCTTGCGATCACCGGGTGGTGGATGGCGCGCTGGGGGCGGAGTTTTTGGCCAGCCTAAAGGCGATCATCGAAGAGCCGCTGAGTTTGATGCTGTGAAGCTGCGGGCGGCCGTGCCCGCGGATGTGCCGGTTATTTTGGGGTTCATCCGGGAGCTGGCGGCGTATGAGCGCGAGCCGGATGCGGTGAAGATGACCGAGGCGCAACTGCATGAGGCGCTGTTCGGGGCGGAGGCGCTGGCGGAGGCTTTGCTGGTGGAGTTCGACGGGGTGGCGCAGGGCATGGCGACATGGGGCCGGGCGTTCAACACCTGGACCGGGCGGCCGGCGCTGGCGCTGGAGGATGTTTTTGTGCGCGAGGCGTATCGCGGGTGCGGGGCCGGGCGGGCGGTGTTTCAGTATCTGGCGCGGTTGGCGAAGGCGCGCGGCTATTTCCGGGTGGAGTGGCAGGTGCTGGATTGGAACGATCCCGCGATACGGTTTTACGACGGGTTGGGGGCGACGCCGCAGAAAGCGTGGCTGAAATACCGGCTGAGCGGCGCGGCGCTGGAGGCGCTGGCGGGGTGATGGTGCCCCGGTTTTGCCAGAGTCGCGCTGGCGGCTGGCGCCGTCAAGGCAACCCGCTACGCGGGCGATGCTACGCATCGGCCTTGACCGCGCCAGCCGCCAGCGCGGTTCTGAGGGTGGCCGGGACGGGGAAACGGCCTGTTTTTGCCGAACTGGGAAACAGGGCTTTGGGCTTGGGATTTCGCGGTACTCGCGATGACGGATTTCCTGGGGCTTTGCGCAAAAGTCCAGGGGTCTGGGGCCTCCCGGCCCCAGCGGGTTTCCAAAGGGCGGCGCCCTTTGGTGGGGTCTAAGGGGCGAAGCCCCTTGTCTTTTAGGAGTTAAACATGGCGGATGATTTTGATCTGATCGTGCTGGGTGGCGGGCCGGGCGGGTATGTCGCCGCGATCCGCGCCGCGCAGTTGAAACTGAAGGTGGCGCTGGTGGAGGGCAAGCATCTGGGCGGCATTTGCCTCAACTGGGGCTGCATTCCGACCAAGGCGCTGCTGCGCTCCTCCGAGATCAACCATTTGCTGCACCATATGGGCGAATACGGGTTCGCGGCGGATAATATCAGGTTCGATCTGGAGGCGATCGTGAAGCGCTCGCGCGGGGTGGCCGGGCAGCTTACCGCCGGGATCGGGCATTTGATGAAGAAGAACAAGATCACGGTGTATAACGGCTATGGCAAGCTGGCCGGGGCAGGCAAGCTCACCGTGAGCGCCGAGGGCAAGCCGGATGTGGCGCTGAGCGCCAGGCACATCATCCTCGCGACCGGGGCGCGGCCGCGGCAGATCCCGGGGATCGAGGTGGATGGCAGGCTGGTCTGGTCGTATTTCGAGGCGATGGTGCCCAAAGTGATGCCGAAATCACTGCTGGTGATCGGCTCCGGGGCGATTGGGATCGAGTTTGCGAGCTTTTACCGGAACATGGGCGCCGAGGTGACGGTGGTGGAGATGCTGGACCGCGTGCTGCCGGTAGAGGATGCGGAAATCTCCGGCCTGGCGCGCAAGGCGTTCGAGAAGCAGGGGATGAAGATCATCACCTCCGCGACCGTGAAGGGCATGAAAAAAGCCGCCGACAGCGTGACCGTGACGGTGGAGGCCGGCGGTAAGGCGCAGGATATTACGGTGGATCGGGTGATCTCGGCGGTCGGGATCGTCGGCAATGTCGAAAATCTGGGGCTTGAGGGCACCAAGGTGAAAATCGAGCGCACGCATATCGTGGTGGACGGGTACGGGCAGACCGCGGAGCCCGGGGTGTACGCGATCGGCGACGTGGCGGGGCCGCCATGGCTCGCGCATAAAGCGAGCCATGAGGGTGTGGTGTGCGTGGAGCAGATCGCGGGCTTAAAACCCCACCCGTTCGAGACCGGGAATATCCCCGGCTGTACCTATTGCCGGCCACAGGTGGCGAGCGTGGGGCTGACCGAGGCGAAGGCCAAAGAGGCCGGGCACGAGGTGAGGGTCGGCCGGTTCCCGTTCATCGGCAATGGCAAGGCGATCGCGCTGGGCGAGCCGGAGGGGCTGATCAAAACCATTTTTGACGCCAAGACCGGCGAGCTGCTGGGGGCGCATATGATCGGCGCCGAGGTGACCGAGATGATCCAGGGCTATGTGATCGCCCGGCAGTTGGAAACCACCGAGGCGGAGCTGATGGAAACGGTGTTCCCGCACCCCACGGTCTCGGAAGCCATGCATGAATCGGTGCTTGACGCTTATGGGAAGGTTATACATTTCTAAAAGGCAAGCGCTTCTTTTGACGCAAGGAAGTGGTTCTTTTTTGAAAAAAAGAACCAAAAAACTTTTGAGTCCTCTGGGGCAACGCATGTGACACTGGCACCGCCCCAGATTAGTAAAAGTTTTTTTGCTTCTTTTTTTTCAAAAAAAGAAGCGCTTACTTTACGGCCGCAAAGCGGTAGAAGGCGGATGATGACCGGGACGCGCATTGAGATTGACCACCGGGTGAGGCATCCGGAGAAGGCGGCGCGGGCGGATCATCCGGTGGCGCGCAAGCCGGCCTGGATCCGTGTGAAGGCGCCGAACCATCCGGTTTACCATGAGACCCGCGCGTTGATGCGCGAGAAGAAACTGGTGACGGTGTGCGAGGAGGCGGCCTGCCCGAATATCGGCGAGTGCTGGAGCCAGCGGCACGCGACGATGATGATTATGGGCGAGATTTGCACCCGCGCCTGCGCGTTTTGCAATGTGAGCACCGGGGTGCCGGGGGCGCTGGATGCGGGCGAGCCCGGGCGGGTGGCGGATGCGGTGGCGGCTTTGGGGCTGCGGCACGTGGTAATCACCTCGGTGGACCGGGATGATCTGGCCGATGGCGGGGCGGCGCATTTTGCGGCGGTGATAAGCGCGATCCGCGCGGCCGCGCCAGGTGCGACGATTGAGATTTTGACGCCGGATTTTCTGCGCAAAGCCGGGGCGCTGGAGGTTGTGGTGGAGGCCAAGCCGGACGTGTTCAACCATAATCTGGAGACGGTGCCGCGGCTCTACCCCAGCATCCGGCCGGGGGCGCGGTATTACCAGAGCCTGCGGCTGCTGGACCGGGTGAAGGCGCTGGACCCGGAGATTTTCACCAAATCCGGGCTGATGGTGGGTTTGGGCGAGGCGCGGGCGGAGATTGGCCAGGTTATGGATGATCTGCGCGTGGCGGAGGTGGATTTTTTAACCTTGGGGCAGTATTTGCAGCCGACGGTGAAGCATGCGGCGGTGGAACGGTTCGTGCCGCCCGAGGAGTTTGAGGATTATGCCGTGATGGCGCGGGGCAAGGGGTTTTTGCAGGTTTCGAGCACGCCGCTGACGCGCAGCTCCTACCATGCGGATGCGGATTTTGCGGCGCTGCGGGCGGCGCGGCTGCGGCAGCTTGGCGCGTGACCACCTACGCGGAGAAGAAAATCGTGCCTTATGCGCCGGCGCAGTTGTTTGCGCTGGTGGCGGATGTGGCGAAGTATCCGAGCTTTTTGCCCTGGTGCGTGGGGGCGCGGATCCGCAGCCATGAGGGCAATGAGGTGGTGGCGGATCTGACCATCGGGTTTGGGCCGTTCCGCGAGAGTTTTACCTCGCGCGTGACCTTGGAGCCGCCGGATGCGACGGGGGGCTGCGCGATCCGCGTGAAGTACGAGAACGGGCCGTTTAAATATTTGAATAACCGCTGGAATTTTGCGCCGCACGCGCAAGGCTGTTTGGTGGATTTTTACGTGGATTTCGAGTTTCGCAACATCGTGCTGCAGAAGGCGATCGGCGCGGTGTTCGGCGAGGCGGTGCGGCTGATGGTGGCGGCGTTTTTGCGCCGGGCGCGGGTGGTATACGGGCCGCCTGTGGTGGGGGCAAAGGCGGTGGCGGGCGAGCGCGAGGCCGGGGCTTGAGCGGCTTTCTGACAGGGCGTTAGAAGGCAAGCGAAGCGGCGCTTTTTTGAAAAAAAGCGCGCAAAAAACTTTTGGTTATTTGGGTTGTGCTGGTGGAAGCTGTGATGCCTCGGTAGCGGCTTGTACGAATGTTTCGTCCAGCGGCCCGGTGATATTTTTGAGCCAAGACCAGTCGGGCGCGATGGGTTCCAGGATGACGGCGTCACCGTGGCGGCGGATGCGCACTTGATCGCCTTCAAACCGGAATTCTTTCGGTAGGCGCACGGCCTGGGAGCGGCCGGACCAGAAAAGTTTGGCTGTTTTCATGGGCGGGACCTTGGTGTTTGAATAGGTATGGATTGCCGCGGCCGCTTCGCGGCCTCGTAATGACGGCGGTTGGTGCGGGGCACCGAAAAAGTCCCGGGGTCTGGGGCCTGTCGCGCCGGAGGCGCGCCATCAAATATGAGGCGGCCCATAGGGCCGCCGCCCCAGCTTGTGCCGGGCAGAGCCCTGCGGCTTGCTTTAAAGCTACTCGCCGTGGCGGTGGATGTCGTGGGTGTGGATGCCGCCGCCGGTGCCTTTCATTTCCAGCCAGTTTTGGTGGGCCAGGGTGTTGCGGGTGTCGTAATAGCCCGAGCGCCAATGGTCGCGCATTGAGAGGCGGCTGAACTCGTAGTCCTTGGCGTCCCCCTCATAGGCTTTTTGCTGGTAGATCAACTGCATGATGTTGATTTCCGGCAGCCGGGCGAGCGAGGTTTTGAGCTCGCGCTGGGTATCGCTCAACTGATCATCCGGGATCAAGGAGAGCGCGTCATAGAGCTGTTGTTTGAGCCGGTGGGTCTCCAGAAAATGGTCGGTGGTGGTGCGGGTGCGCGAGGAATATTGGATGTCCTTCTGGCGGGACAGCACTTCGGGCATGTCGCGCGGAATGTCCCCGCGGGCGGAGAACAAATCCACCTGGAACACCAGCATGTTCATGTTGCCGCAATGGTCGAGCAGATGTTGCAGCGGGGTGTTGGAGACCAGCCCGCCATCCCAGTAGTAATGTTTGCCGATGCGCACCATGGGCAGAGCCGGCGGCAGGGCGCCGCTGGCCATGATGTGCTCGGGCGCGATTTCGGTCTCGCGATTGTCGAAATAGGCGAAATTGGCGGTGGCGACGTTGACGGCGCCGACCGCGAAGCGGGTTGGGCCGTCATTGATCAGGTCGAAATCGACCAGGTTTTCCAGCGTTTTGTGCAAGGGTGAGGTGTCATACAAAGCGGTGGCGGCGCGTGAGCCGCGCTGCGCGAGCCAAGCGTTCACGGCGGCGGGTTTGAAGAAGCCGGGCTGGCCGAACAGCATGCCGTTCATCGCCGAGATGGCGTTGCGCAGCTTGCGGGGGGCGTCGCCCTCCGGCCATTCGGTGAGAGGGTCGCGGGCGGTGATGTCCATCCAGAATTTTTCGAGCTTTTCCAGCCGATTCTCGGGGAGGTTGCCGGCGATGATGGCGGAGTTGATGGCGCCGATGGAGACGCCGACCACCCAGTCCGGCTCCAGCCCGGCCTCGTGCAGCGCCTGGTACACCCCGGCCTGGTAGGCGCCGAGCGCGCCACCGCCTTGCAGCACCAGGCCGACACCGTCGCAGCCACGCGGGCGGGCGATGGTCTCGATCGGGGAGATCGGCTTGCGCAGCGGGGTGCGCGGGTCTGTCAGCATATCCATGGCGAAGCTCCTTGTCTCAGGCTGCGGGCTCAATATCAGCATATGCGTATGGTGCTAAGGGTTTGGCACGGGTAACATCGTGACATAAACGTCACATGAATTCATTGTCTAGGCATCTTAAGTAAGCGCCGCATATAGGAGTGAATGCATGACCCGTGATGAAATCCTTGCCGCGTCCTCGATGCCGCTTGCGTCACCGAGCTATCCGAAGGGGCCCTACCGGTTTTTCCACCGTGAATATCTGTTGATCCATTACGAGACCGACCCGGATGCGCTGCGGGCGTTTTTGCCGGAGCCGCTGATGCCCGATGGCAACCGGGTGTTCTTCGAGTGGATGAAAATGCCGGATTCCACCGGGTTTGGCGATTACCAGGAGAGCGGCTGCGGGATTGCGGCAACCTATAATGGAGAGCCCTGCAATTATAGCTGCATGATGTATCTGGACGATGAATCGCCCACCACGGGCGGGCGCGAGATTTGGGGGTTCCCAAAAAAATACGGCGTGCCGCAGCTCCGCACCATCCATGAGACGCTGACCGGAACGTTGCATTATGACGAAGAGCGCGTCGCACTCGGCACCATGGTGTATAAGCAGCACCCGCTGGACCTGGCGAAAACCGCTGCCGGCATGGGCAAGCTGAACGTGAACCTGAAGCTGATCCCCGACGTGGATGGCAGCCCGAAAATCGCGCAGTTGGTGGGCTATCATCTGGAGGATATCGAGCTCAAATTCGCCTATAGCGGCGATGCGCGGCTGCATCTGGTCCCGCATGTGAATTGCCGGCTGGCGGATTTGCCGGTGCGCAAGATTTTGTACGGGCAGCATCTGCGCGCGAATTTGACGCTGCCTTATGGCCGCGTGCTGCACGACTACCTGGCCTGAAACCATAAGAGGAGAACGAAGACATGGCTTTGAAAGATAAAGTGGCGCTGGTGACGGGTTCAACCAGCGGGATCGGGCTCGGGATCGCGCGCGCGCTGGCGGCCGAGGGCGCGCATATCATGCTGAACGGCTTTGGCGATGCCGGTGAGATTGAAAAACTGCGCGCCGGGCTGGCGGAAGAATTTTCTATCAAGGTGCTGTATGACGGCGCGGATTTGAGCAAGCCGGAGCAGGTGGCCGAGCTGATCAAGCGCACCCATGCCGAGCTCGGCAGCCTGGACGTGCTGGTGAACAATGCCGGCATCCAGTTCGTCGCACCGGTCGAGGATTTTCCGGAGGCGAAATGGGACGCGATCATCGCGATCAATCTCTCGGCGGTGTTCTACGGCATGAAATACGCCATTCCCGGCATGAAGGCGAAGAAATGGGGGCGGATCATCAACATCGCCTCCGCGCACGGGCTGGTGGCGAGCCCGCAAAAGGTCGCCTATGTGGCCGCCAAGCACGGCGTGGTGGGGGCGACGAAAGTTGCGGCCATCGAGGTCGCGAATGACGGGATCACGGTGAACGCGATCTGCCCGGGCTGGGTGCTGACCCCGCTGGTGGAACACCAGTTGGAAGACCGCGCCAAGGCGGCCGGAACCGACGTGGCGACCGAAGAGAAGAAAATGCTGGAAGAAACCCAGCCGATGCTGAAATTCTCGACGCCTGAGGAAATCGGCGCGCTGGCGGTGTTTTTGTGCTCGGACGGGGCGCAGACAATCACTGGCGTGCCGCTGTCGATCGATGGTGGTTGGGTGGCACATTAGGGGAAGGAAGCGGTTCTTTTTTTGAAAAAAAAGAACCAAAAAAACTTTTGATTCCTCTGGGGCATGGGCGGTTTCAACCGCACCGCCCCAGTTTCAAAATTTTTTGCGGAGCTTTTTTTTAAAAAAGCGACCGCTTGCTTTTTCGCACCCCGCTTTACGTGTAAGCCAAGCATGTATCGCGTCGCGGGAGGATTCCATACTGAACCATGAGACCGAGGCGGCGCGGTTTGCCGCCATGTTGGAGCGTGCGGCGGCGTTGAAGCTGGAGCTGGCGCGCGACCCGGGGCCGGTGCTGGCGATTGTGGGGGCGTGCGAGCGGGCGATCCGTGCCGGCAACAAGCTGATATTTTGCGGCAATGGCGGTTCGGCCGCGGATGCGCAGCACTTGGCGACCGAGCTGGTGATTAGGCTGCGCGGCGCGGTGCCGCGCCATAGCTGGCCGGCGATTACGCTGGCGTTGGACACTTCGGCGGTGACGGCGGCGGTGAATGATTTTGGGGTGGAGGAGATGTTTGCCCGCCCGCTGCGGGGCTTGGGCCGGGCGGGGGATGTGCTGTTTGGCATCACCACCTCCGGGCGTTCGGCCAATGTGCTGGGGGCGCTGAAGGCGGCGCGGGAGATGGGGATCACCACGGTCGGGTTTTTGGGCGGGGATGGCGGGCCGGCGCGGCCGCTATGTGATTTTGCGGTGGTGGTGCCGGATACCGAGACCGCGCGCGTGCAGGAATGCCATATCGCGCTGGGGCATGCGGTGCTGACGCTGATGGAAGACAGGCTGGTGACCTGATGCGGGTTTTGGTGACCGGGGCGGCGGGGTTTATCGGCTACCATATATGTGAGGCGCTGCTGGCCCGGGGCATCGAGGTGGTGGGGGTGGATGACCTCAACCCCTATTACGATGTGCGGCTGAAGCAGGCGCGGCTGGCCAGGCTGGGGCGGGGCTTTGTGTTCCACAGGCTGGATATTGCCGAGCATGCGGCGCTTATGCGCCTGGGCGACGGGGTGGAGGTGGTGGTGCATGTGGCGGCGCAGGCCGGGGTGCGCTACTCGCTCGAGCAGCCTTTTGCCTATGCGGCCTCCAACCTCACCGGGCATTTATCGGTGCTGGAGCTGGTAAGGAATAGCCGGAGCGTGAAGCATTTGATTTATGCCAGCTCATCCTCGGTATACGGCACCGGCTCGGCGCTGCCTTACGCGGAGGACGCGCGGGCGGACCAGCCGTCTTCGCTCTACGCCGCGACCAAGCGGGCGGATGAGCTGATGAGCAAGTCCTACACACATCTGTTCGGGATTAAGCAGACCGGGTTGCGGTTTTTTACCGTGTACGGCCCGTGGGGCCGGCCGGATATGGCGTATTTCGGGTTCGCCGAGGCGATTTGCGCGGGCCGGCCGGTGACCTTGTACGAGGCCGGGCGGCTGAAGCGGGATTTTACCTATATCGACGACATCGTGGCGGGGATTATGGGGGTGTTCGACCACCCGCCCGGCGATGATGACCGGCACCGGCTGTTCAATATCGGCAATAACCGCTCGGAATACGTGACCGATCTGGTGCGGCTGCTGGAGGAGGGGCTCGGCCGGAAGGCGGAGACGGTGAACCTGCCGAAGCCGGAGGCGGACCCGGTGGAGACCTGGGCGGATGTCTCGGCACTCGGGGCGCTGTGCGGCTACGCGCCGAAAACGCGGCTGGATGAGGGGATACCGCGATTTGTGGAGTGGTATCTGGGCTGGCGGCGGGGGCGGGAAGGGTAAGAAAGCGGTCGCTTTGTCTTAAAGAAAAGCTCCGCAAAAGACTTTTGATTCCACTGGGGCTGTGCGTGTGACGCGGCTATAGCCCGAAGGAATCAAAAGTTTTTTGGTTCTTTTTTTCAAAAAAGAACCGCTTTCTGACCTCGCCCAAAGCGATTCGCGGCCCGTGCGGCGGGAACTGGCGGGCCGCCCGTGGCGTGGCTGGCGGCCTGGTTTCGGCGAGTCCGGCCGGGGCTGCAGGCCATGCGGGGTGGCGCAGCGGGTGGTCTTCAATTATTTTCCGTAATAAAATCAATGGATAACGAAAATTATTAACCGTTTTGTTGAAAACGCAATACCCCCTGGGTTGACGGGTTTGAGTGGCTGGAATAGATGCTCGCTCCACCGAGTGCCGGTGATGATCTTGAGTTTGATCCGGTGGTTGGCTAATCTGCTACGCTTCGCGACGGGGACTTTTGCCCGTCGTTTTGTTCTTTGGGTGCTGTTCTTTGACAATTTTATAGGCTGGGAAGGGATACGTTGGTGGCGTTTCTGTGTCTTGCTCTTTTGGGTGAGGTGCGGGTTTGCTTTTGGGTTTAGGCCTGGGGGTAGATTTGGTTGTTGGTTATTGGGTTTGTTGGCTGGGGTTTTGCCTTGGTTTGCATATCTGATTGTGATGATCGGGAGCGTGTCTGATGATATCTCTTTTGATGCAAAAGATACGCTTCGAGTTGGCGTGTTTGACCTGGCTTTTGGGCTGGGTTTGATGCGTTTTCTA
>Ga0116231_10004301_pt1 | contig 28933 bp, 21 predicted proteins | sample S1TSphgellanicum_2_FD_89695 | JGI IMG/M metagenome (GOLD analysis project Ga0116231, IMG submission 89695) | Host-associated microbial communities from peat moss isolated from Minnesota, USA - S1T2_Fd - Sphagnum magellanicum MG | ecosystem: Host-associated > Plants > Peat moss > Unclassified...
GCGGCCTCGGCGATGAAGCGCGTCGCGTGATAAGGCGCTGCGCTCAAGACCGCGAACTGACCCGTGAGCAGGCCCCGCAGTTTCACGGCATCGGTGATGTCGGCGACGACCTTCTTGATGGGTTGAGCGGTTTCAAGGCGGCCGAGCTGTTCGGTGGAGCGATCGATGACCGTGACCGCGTAATCGCCGCTGCCGGCGAGCAACTCCGCAATCATCGAGCCAATCTTGCCCGCACCCACGATGAGGATGTTTTTCATGCCGCCATTGTTCGCGAAGGGACCGGCGAATGGTATGGTCAATAGGTGCGTTATTACGCTAAAATGCCGTCAAATTGACGCATGAATTAGGCGAAATGACGGATTCCATCGATAAGCTCTTGCTCGAGCGCCTGCGCGAGGATGGCCGTGCCTCGACGGCTCAACTCGCGCGACTCGTGGGCCGCTCACGTAGCAGTGTCCAAAGTCGCATCGAACGGCTGGAACGCGATGGCGTCATTGCGGGTTACACGGTTCGGCTGGGTCCGGCCGCCGCGTCGAACGCGGTGCGCGCCCACGTGACGATCAAAGTCGGACCCAAGGAGGCGCGCGCGGTGACCGCGGCGCTCGCCGCGATCGCTCAAGTGCGGGTGTTGCACTCGGTCAGCGGCGACGTGGACTTGATTGCGATCGCGGCCACGGCGACCGTCGATGAAATGGATCAAGTCATCGATCGCATCGGCGGGCTCGCGGGCGTCGAGCGGACGACCTCGTCGATCATTTTATCGACGAAGTTCGAACGCTAGCGGGCCAAGCTTCAGGTGGGGGATAAAATACGGCGTGGACCCCAAGGGATCCACGCCGTTGGATCATCGTGCCGACGGGGGAGTTGGCTGGTTGCCGACACGAATTACTCCTAAACCGGTGAGGTCGCGATGCATCTCACTTCAACGACCTCGAAACGATAGTGCCAAATAAGACTGGGCGCGGGGAAGACACTTTCTCACGGTGAATGTAATTATTTTCAACTAAGAAAAGAACGCGCGATTATGGATCACGCGGGGATCACGTGTGCGCCGAAATGGCGCGCGCGCCGCGCCGCCAGCGCACGATCCCGTAGGCGAGAATCGTGACGGCGACGGTCACGCAACTCGCCTTGAAGTCCGGCTGCATGCTCGGCGTGACTGCCATCGCGAGCAGCACGCTTGCCATTCCGACGAGCCCGAAGATGCTGAGCGCCGGGAAAAACCACACTTGCACGGGCGCGGGCGGCTCGCCGGCCGCGACGCGGCGCCGGCGCAGTACGATCTGCGCGAGGATCGTGACCATGTAAACGATGACCCCGAGAGTTCCCGAGGAACTTACGAGAAAGTCGAAGACGCGCTGCGAGCCTTGCGTCGCCGCGATGATGCCGAGAAATCCCGCGGCCGAGCCGATCAGCACGGAGACCACGGGCACGCGGCGCTTGTTCAGACGCACGATGCCCTGCGGCGCGTCGCCCTGGTCGGCCATGACGAACAACACGCGCGAGCACACGTAGAAAGCCGAGCTCAGGCACGACAACACGGCCGTCAAAATGATCGCGCTCATGATCGTACCGGCCGCGGGCACATGCATCGTATTGAGCGCGAGCGTGAACGGCGATTCCCCGGAACGCACGAGGTTCCAGGGCACGACGCATAGGATGAAAAACACCGACCCGACGTAGAACGTCAGAATCCGGCCGATCACCGCGGAGCCCATGCGCGCGACCGCGCGACCCGGTTGCGCCGACTCGGCCGCGGCGATCATCGTGACTTCGGCTCCGGTCATCGCGAAAAAGACCACGGGCACGGTCGCGACGACCGCCAGCCAGCCGTTCGGCGCGAACCCGCCCGCGGCGGTCAAATTATGGAAGCTTGGCCCGTCCGGCGACGTCCAACCGAACGCGTACGAGGCGGCGATCACGATGAACACGAGTATCGCGGCCACCTTGATCGAGGCGAACCAAAACTCGAACTCCGCGTAGGAGCGCGCCGAGAGTAAATTGACGATCGTCATGACCGTCATCAGACCGAGTCCGATTTGCAGCTGCGACAGCATCGGTATCCAGTTGTGGATGATCTTGGCGCCGGCGATGGCTTCGACCGGCACCACGAGCACCCAGAAGTACCAGTACAACCAACCGACGATGAATCCGGCGCCGGCACCGAGACCGGCGCGCGAGAACTCCGTGAAGGTGCGTACCTGGGGGAGTGCGGTGGCCATTTCCGCGAGCGCCCGCATCACGATCAGGATCAGTACGCCCGCGATCGCGTAGCTCAAGAACGCCGCCGGCCCCGAGGCTTTGATCGCCGTGCTGCTGCCGACGAACAGACCCGCGCCGATGATCCCGCCGATCGAGATCATCGTGAGGTGCCGCCGCTGCAGCGATCGGCTGAGTTCGTTGCGGGGCGCTTCGGCAGCCGGAATACCGGCCACGACGTCGAGGGATGTATCCGGTGAATTCATGCGTTGGCCTCGACTTGAAGAGTACGGATTTTCGGAGGGTTCGCGCCCGATTATACTCAAGCGGGGCGCGGTGGCACCTCGTTGTCAGCCCTACCCGCGGGCCAGGTCCGTCATGTCCTCCAGCACCACGCCCTTGGTCTCGCGGACAAACAGATAGACCGTGAGCAGCGAGGCCAAGGATGCGAGCGCATAGACACCGAACATGCCGCCCAGGCCGACCGCGGCCAGCAGCCCCGGAAAGCTCGTCGTGACGAGAAAGGCGGTCACCCACTGGACACCGGCGCTTACGGCGAGCGCGGACGCACGAATTCGATTCGGAAACATTTCGCCGAGCAGGACCCAGACGACCGGCCCCCAGGTCATGCCGAACGCAAAAATGAACACGTGTTCGGCAAGCAGCGTGGTTTGCGCTTCGACCGGCGTCATGACGAGGACACCGGCGGCGTCGCGTGCGCTGAACTCGAAGACCGCGGCGAGAACGCCGAGCATGAGGCTCATGACCGCGGAGCCGCCGAGCAGCAACGGGCGCCGACCCACGCGGTCGACGAGCGTCAAGGAGACGAGCGTCGACACGATGAGCACGGCGCCCAAGGTGACGTTGATCAGCAGTCCGTGTTCCTCGCTGAAGCCAGCCGCCGCCCACAAGTATTCGCCGAAATACATGACGGCGTTGATGCCCGATGCCTGTTGGAAGAACGCCAATGCGATGCCGAGCCAGACGATCGGCAGCAGCAGCCCGGCGCCGGAACTGCGAATGCTCGCTGAGAGCGGCCGGCTCTGCGTGCTCACGGTGGCGCGGATCTCGGCGACGAGCCGGTCCCAGTGCTGCGATTCACCCCAGAGCCGCCGCATCAGCGTGATCGCTTCCGCTTCACGGGCGCGCGCAATCAAGTAGCGCGGTGACTCGGGCAGAGCGAGACTGCTGAAGAGATAGACGAGACTCGGCACGAGCTGGACCCAGATCATCCAGCGCCACGCGTGGACGCCGAACAACCACGGAGCGCCGGCGCTGCCTGCGGCGCGGGCGATGAGGAAATTGCTCAAGAAGGCACATTGCAGTCCGACGACGATCGCGAGTTGCTGCAGCGTCGTGAGCCGACCGCGCAGGTGCGCCGGCGAGATCTCGGCGATATAGGCCGGAGCGATGACCGAGGCGGCACCCACGCCGAAGCCCCCGATCAGGCGAAACACGAAGAAGACGGAGGCGGATCCGGCTGCTCCGGCCCCGGCCGCGCCGAGCGTGAACAGGCAGGCCGTGATGAGCATGACCGGCTTGCGTCCGAAGCGATCGGCATATTTCCCGGCGAGCAACGCGCCGAGTGCCGAGCCGATGAGGACCGACGACACCGAGAGTCCGGTGCCGACCGTGGAGGAGCCGAATTCCCGGCTCAAGGCGCCGACCGTCCCGTTGATGACCGACGCATCGAAGCCGAACAGGAACCCGGCCAGGGTTGCAATGGAACAGATGAGCAGCAGATAAGGGCGCAGCCCCTGCGGTGGCGTCACTGGCGACATCGCTTCCCCGCGGGTCCCTAAGCGCGTCGCACGAGGGTCGCCCCGCCATCGATGAGCAGCGTGGTGCCCGTCATGTAAGCGGCATCCTCGCTTGCGAGGAACAAAAAACTACCGGCGACCTCGTCGGCCGAACACAAGCGCTGCATCGGTACCGTCGCGTCGACGAGTCGCGCGAACTTGCGTTGCCGGTCATAAATGCGTTTGGTCAGCCCGGCGTAAACGATCCCGGGAGCCACGAGGCACACGTTGATGCCCTTCGGCGCGAGCTCCTGCGCCATGACCTTGGCGAGCATTTGCTGTCCGCCTTTGCTCGCACAGTAACTGGCGCCCTGCGGCCAGGGCATGTCCTGAACCCAAGATCCGGTCAATAGAATCGTGCCGCGACGGCCGGCGCGGCGCCGGTTCTTGCAGAGCCGCCGCGCGCCGCGTTGTGCGGTCAGGAAACTGCCCGTCAGGTTGCCGGCCAAGGTTTCGGACCAGGACGCCTCGCTGGCCTCGAGAAACGGTGCGTTGTGCACGGTCCCGGCGTTGCAAATGACCGTGTCGATTCGGCCGAGAAATTCGAGCGCGGTGTCGAGCGCCACCTCGACGTCGGCCGCGCGTGTCACGTCGCAAGTGACGTAGCGGGCCGCCGTGGCCGGCCATCGCTCTTTGACGATGCGCGCACCGCGGCGCGGCGGCAAGCGGTCGGCGAGAACGACTCGCGCACCGGCGGCCACGAAGCGCGATGCCACGGCCAAGCCAATGTCGCCGCAGCCGCCCGTGATGAATACTCCCGTGTTCTCGATGCCGCGCATTACTGGCCAACTCCCCGCCGTGTACGCCCTGGCGAGCGTCGGCTTGTGCCCGCGATGATAACGTTATCAATTGGCCGTCTCAAGCCAAGCCGGGATCCCGGGTCAGAATCTTCTCGAATGCGACTCCAAGCGTTCGATGAGTTCGCGTTCGAGGCCTGCCAACCGATCGCTTTCCTCGATCGCCGGCGTGACCTGCGGCGTATGGCCGTCCTGCGGCGAGTAGCCGAGCACCGCGCGAGTCTCGTCCAGGTCCCAGCGCATGCCCACATTATCGGACATCAGATTGAGGATCGCGAACGGCAGGTCGCGCACGGCGACGGCGCGCTCGAATCCCTGGCAAAGATCTCGGTCGCTGAGCCACATCTGCTGGCCCCAGAGACCGTGTTCGATCTGCGGGCCGGGGATGTTTGCCACGTGCTGACAGCAGCCGATGCGTAGCGCGATGAACGAAATCGCCCCTTGAAGCGCGAGCTGTCGTCCGGCCCGCTCGCAAAACAGCTTGCCACAGCCGTAAGGATTGATCGGTCGAGGTGCGAGCGCGCTCGTGAGCCGTTCCGTACCGAATCGGTAGCCTGCCATGATCCAGTTGGAACTCGCGAATACGAGCTTGCGAGCACGGTACTCGGTCGCGGCCCGGTAGACGTTCAGCGTGAGATCGATGTTCGAATGCTGAACCTGCGACCACGAGGCTGTTGCATAGGGATCGCCGGCCAGGTGGATCACCGCATCGACTCCCTCGAACCGGCGCGCCCAGAGTTCGTCGTAATTGCCGAGATCGGTGGTCATGACCGCCGGATCCCGACGCGGATTCAAGCAGAGCAACGTGAGTTCGTCGCCGGCCGCCTCGAAATGGCGCCGCAATTTTCCGCCGATGCTGCCGGTCGCGCCGGTGATGAGGATTTTTCGTCGGATCGCGAGACTCCCACTGGTCGAGCGTCGTATGATAACGGTATCATAACCCGGTGGCATCGACCGCCGGAGCCTTGCCGGCAACGGCCAATGGGGGAATTCGTCGCGATGGCTAAAGACGAGCGAGCAGCGCCTGCGGCAGGCTTCACGCGCCGAGAATTGTTAGGTGTAGGCGTCGCGACGCTCGCGTTGAGCGCCTGTGAGCCGGCGGTTCTCAAGCCTCCGGTTCGCGCCGCGAGCTCGCGCCCCACGCTGCAGTTGTCGAACGGCGGTACCGTGCTGGAGTTCGCGGCGGGCCCTGACGCAGCGATGCGCCTGGCTTCGTTGCGCAACGCGAGGACCGGGTTCGAGTGGGCGTCGCCGGGGCAAGCGTTCGCGCCGATGCTGGCATCGGCGGAGCAACCGGCGCCAGTATGGCAGCCGGCGCGCCTGCGCTCGAGTTCGGCCGAGGACCTTTCGCTGAGCGCGCGGGCCGGTGAACTGGAGGCGCAACTCGAGGTCCGCGCCTTTGCCGACACCGCCGCGTTTGGCTGGCGCCAGACCTATCGAAATACCGGGGCTGAGCCCGCAGCGAGTGTCACCGGGCTCGCCGCGCTGGATTTGGAACTCAACGTTGCTCTCGAGCGACTCCTCGTACATGCCGTGCGCCGTAGCGGTGATTACACGCGCGAGGCCTTGCCGCTCCGTGACCGCGTGCGTGTCGCGGGCGGCCAGTGGAACGCGCCGGACTACGCCGGCTTGCTGATCATCGAGGCAGTGGGTCGCTCGGAATATCTCGTGCTCGGCGTGCAGCAGGAGCGCGGCTGGGAGTTTACGCTCGAGCGCACGGACGGACGCGTGCGCCTGCGCGTGACCGAGGGAGCGATGGAACGAAGTCTGTCGGCCGGCGTATCTTTGAGCGCCTGCCCGCTCTTCGTCGCGACGAGTCAAGGAACGCTCGACGACGCGATCAACGTGGCCTTGCGCCACCTGGCGACGCGCCTGATGCCCGCGCCGCTGGCGCGCGCACCCTGGGTCAGTTACAACATCTGGTCGACCGATGGTCGTGACGTCGAGAAGAACATCCTCGACGAAATCCCGTTTGCCGCGCAACTCGGCGTCGATCTGTTCTACCTCGACGCTTCCTGGTACCGAGGCTCCTCGAGACGCGGCACGGGGGACTGGGGCAAGGGGCTCGGATCGTATCGGGAGGACCTCGGTAAATTTCCGCATGGGCTGCGTCACTTGTCCGATCGAGTGCACGCGGCGGGAATGAAGTTCGGCCTCTGGGTCGGACCCAACATCGTGGACGCGGCGCTCGTTCCGGGCGAGATTCCCGTCGAGTGGCTGGCGATGGTCGACGGCAAGCCCGCGGAACTGACGATTCCCACCTGGCAGGATAAGTGTCTGCAGGTCTGTCTGGGCTCGCAAGGGTACGCCGCGCAGCTGCAGGAGAACCTGGCGAGGATCGTCGAGGAGTTCGCGCTCGACTGGCTCAAGTGGGACAACTCCGGAATTCCGGCGCTTCCGGCGCGCTGTAACCGCGGCGATCACGGGCATCTGCCGAATGACGGGAGCGCCGCCGCGCTCGCCAACGAGTACGCGATCTTCGCGCATCTGCGCGCCAAGTTTCCGCAGTTGGCGCTCGAGCAGTGCGGCTACGGCAGCCGCTTGGACTATGGGCTCGCGACGGATATCCGCGCCAACTGGTGTAGTGATACCTGCTATCCGGCCGCGAAATTACGCTCCAATTCGCTCGTGTGCGCGACCGTTTACCCCTCGGCCTGCAACGCGGCGTGGATCGTGCGCGAGGATACGGAATTGTTCGAGGCGACGACGACCGCCGTGCGCGACGCCGGTATTCGCAGCCGCATGATCGGTCTGTTCGGAGTCGGTACGCTCAACGGCCAGATGTCGCAGCGAGCCTCTTTGTATCCGCCGGCGCTCATTGAGCGACTCGCCGAGAACATCCGGCTGTACAAGCGGTTTCGCCACCTGCTCTACGAACAGGTCAGCTTCCCCTATGCCCCCTATGGCACCGATCCGCACGGCTGGCAGGCCGTGCAGTTCACGGACGCCACGGCCACCGAGGCGGTCGTATTGTGCTTCCGCGGCTCGAGCACCCAGACAGTGACGACTCTCGTGTTGAGCCGCTTGGACCCCGCGCGCGCGTACAGCGTGGCGCTCGTCGACGCAGGCACGACGAGCATCGTCGGCGGGCAGGACCTCATGGATGTCGGGATTTATCTCGAGTTGCCCGAGGCCGGGGCCAGCGAGATCATCGTGTTGAGCGCCGCGCCGCGCTCGACCTGATCAGCCGAACAAGGGCTCCGGCTGGCCGCGCACGCCGAGCCGCACGCGGAACAAGTCGCCGGCCAGCGGCTGCGCGGCGAGTTCTGCGGGCGTGAGGGCGAGGCGCGCGCTGGTCACGTACAACTCGTCGAGGTCTCTGCCGCCGAACGTACACGCCGTCGGATTGGCGATCGGAAAGCGGATCGTGCGCTCGAGCCTCCCGTCCGGGTCATAGCGGTGAATCTTCCAGCCGCCCCAGAACGCCACATAGACGTGGCCTTGAGAATCCACGGTGAGTCCATCGGGCAGACCATCATCGGCGGTGGTTTCGACGAATACGCGGCGGTTCTTGATCGTACCTTCGCCCAAGGAAAAATCGTACGCGTACACGGCGCGACGGAACGTATCGACGAAGTAGAACGTGCGATGGTCGGGTGACCAGCCGAGGCCGTTCGATACCGTGAAGCCGCTGTCCATGACTCGGTGGCTGCCATCGGCATCGACACGGTACAGGGATCCCAGCGGTTGCTCGGGCGTCCGCGAGTTCATGCTGCCGACCCAGAAGCGCCCCGCCGCATCCACCGCGCCGTCGTTGAACCGCATCGATTCGCCGGCTTCGAGCGTGACGCCCGCATCGAGCGACAGAGTCGCGGGATCGAAGCTGCCCACACTCCCGCCGGTCGCAATGATGAGCCGGCCCGCGCGCCGAAATCCGAGCGCGGTCACGGGCACGCCGGTTGGATAGGTCTGCAATTGCCCGGTCTGCGGATGCCAGCTGTGGATGTTCTGGTTCTCGATGAAGTCGACCCAGTACAGCTTTTGCTCGGCCGCGTTCCAGCGCGGTCCCTCGCCGATCACGTTGACGGCTTTGACGACCTGTTCGATTTCCATCGGCTGCTATCCCCTTTTGTCGGTGCGGCGGATCGTGGTCGATCCGCTGTGCAGAATTTCTTGGCGCAGAGAGGTCCCGAGTCCGGGTCCGCGCGGGATTCTGGCGCGGCCATCGGCAATGTCGACGTTGTTCGTGTAGACGTCGGCATACCAGCCGCCGCGGTAGAACCCGCGGACGGTTTCCAAGATCATCGCATTCATGCTGGCCGCGCAAAGATGCAGGTTGGCGAACAAGGTCACGAGCCCGGTGCAGTCGTGAGGCGCGATCGATAGGTGGTAGGTGTCGGCCAGGATCGCAATTTTCTTGCCCTCGGTCAGACCCCCGGTCCAGATCAGATCCGGCATGACGACGTGGGCCGCGCCCGCCTCGAGTACATCGCGAAAGGCATAGCGAGTGATCAGGCGCTCGCTGATGCTGTGCGGCACGCGGGATTCACGCGACAGCCGCAGCAGGTCGCCGGCGCTGTCGGGTTTGATCATGTCCTCCATCCAGAGGATGTCGTACGGCTCGAGCGCCCGCGCGATCCGGATCGCGTTGTTGAGATCCCAGCGACAATGCCCCTCGATCATGATGCCGATGCCGTCACCGACCGCATCGCGAATCCGCTTGACGCAGCTAAGTCCCGCCTCGAGGTCGCGGTTCGACAAATACGCGCCGGAATGACCGGTCGCGAGCCAGCCGGCCGGTCCCGTCTGCGAGCCGCCGAGGAATTTCGGCGCGAATTGGTCCCAGGGCCAGATCTTGAGCGCCGTGATCCCTTCGTCTAGCAGGCTGCGGGCCAAGGTTTCGGGCTCGCTCATGAACGCGCTCTGGTCCCGGTACAGGCCGCTGTCGACGCAGGTGTTGTAGACCGGAATGTCGGCGCGACATTCGCCGCCGAGCAGATTGTAGATCGGCTGGCCGGCGATCTGGCCTTTCAAGTCCCACAGGGCGATGTCGAGTGCCGACAAGGCGCGCATCTCCGCGCCGGCATACCCATAAAAATTCGCCCAGCTGAATATCGTGTCCCAGAGCCTTTCGGTATTGAAGACGGGTTGGCCGAGCGCAAAGTCCGCAAGCATCGCGTGGATGACGCTCTCGACGGCGCCGGGCAGGTAATAGGTTTCGCCGAGCCCGACGAGCCCGTTGTCGGCATGAACTCGGACCCAGAGGATATTGGGCTGCGGGGAATAGCGGACGGTCTCGATCGCTGATATCGTAATCATCGGTCTTTACCCCGGCGTTTCATGGGTGCATTCTCGAGTGGGCGCGCTGCGATCTAAACTGCATGGAGACGCGAGTTAAGAAGACACGCCGACGCGCGGCCGACGCTCCCCACAATGTGCGCACGATCGCGCGCGTCGCGGGCTTGTCGCCAATCACGGTCTCGCGCGCATTCCGCAATCCCGACAAGCTGGCGCCGGCGACCCTCGCGCGCATTCTCGCGGTCGCTGAAAGCGTCGGCTTCGTGCCCGACCAGATCGCCTCCTCGATGCGCAGCAGCAGCTCGCTGGTCGGCACGATCGTGCCGCCTTTGATCAACTCCGGCATTGCGGAGCAAGTCCAAGGCATGTCCGATGCCTGTCAAGAGCGTAACCTGCAGCTCCTGCTCGTCCAAGGTGACTTCACGATCGAGTCGGAGGAACGAGCGATCCGGACCTTGCTCGGCTGGCGTCCGGCGGGGCTCGTGCTGCAGGCGTTCGTTCAGAGTCCGCGCGCCGTGACTCTGCTGCGGTCGAATCGTTTGCCGGTCATCGAGATCAGCGAAATCGCGGGCCGTGAACCGATCGACATCGCCGTCGGTGTGTCGAACTTCGACACGGCTTTTGCGATGACGACGCGTCTCGTGGAAATCGGCTATCGCCGCATCGCGTTCGTATCGACGCCCATTCACGGCAACGACCGCCTGCAGCAGCGGCGCATCGGCTACCGCAAAGCGCTCGAGCAGCGGAACATGCCGACCAGCGACCGCCTCGAGATCGAGATGCCGATCACGTCGGCCGGCGGTTCCGAAGCCTTGACGATCCTGAAGAACCGCGATCCCTCGATCGACGCCGTGTTCTTCTCGAGCGATGTGCTCGCGATCGGCGGCGTCCAGGAGTGTCATCGTCGCGGTTGGAAGATCCCGCAGGACATCGCGATTGCCGGATACGGGGACACCGAGCTCGCCGCGCAGCTGTTCCCGCGCCTGACCACGGTGCGCGTGCCACGCTATCAGATGGGCAGGAAATCGATCGAGGTTCTCTCGCGCCAGATCGCCGGAGAAGCGGGATTGCCCAAGATCGTGCCGATTCCGTTCGTGATCGTCGAGCGGGAGACCACCTGAGTTCATTGGCTCCGGTCCCGCGGGTGCAAGGTGAATCGTTGCTCCTGTATCCCGAGCCCGTCGACACCCAAGCGAACGACGTCACCGGCCTTTAGATAGATCTCCGGCTTGCGGCCGAGACCGACTCCCTTCGGTGTGCCTGTCGTGATGACGTCCCCGGCACGCAGCAGCATGAATTGCGAGACGTAAGCGATGATCTCGCTGACCGTGAAGATCATTTGCGCGGTCGTGCCGTCTTGCATGACCTGACCCTGCACCTCGAGCCAGAGTCGCGAGTTCGCGATCTGCGGAACCTCGGACGGTGTCACGAGCCAGGGTCCGAGCGGTCCGAAGCCCGGAAAACTCTTGCCCTTGACCCATTGGCCGCCGCGCTCGATTTGACTGTGCCGTTCCGAGACATCGTGGCAGATGCAGTATCCGGCGACGAACTCGAGCGCGCGCTCGACCGACACTTCGCTGCAGTCCTGATTGATGACCACGCCCAGTTCGACCTCCCAGTCCGTCGTGCGCGACCCGGCCGGGATCACGATGTCGTCGTAGGGACCCACGATGCAGGACGGGGCTTTGTTGAAAATGATGGGCTCGGGCGGGGGCACGGCGCCGACCTCGCGGGCATGGTCGAAATAGTTGAGACCGATCGCGAGAAAATTCGAGGTCCCCGCGACGCAGGGGCCGACGCGAAAGGAAGGATCCAGGACCGGTAACTGCAACGGATCGAGTGCGTCGAGCGAGGCGAGACTCGCGGGCGCGAGATACTCGCCCGCGAGGTCCGGAATGAACCGCGACAGATCGCGATGGCTGCCGTCGGGAGCGACGATCGCCGGAATCTCCGTGCCTCTGGCACCCGCTCGGAGGAATTTTGCCATGCTGACCGCCCCTTGCTTCAGGTTCCGGTCTGCTCGACATAGAGCAGATCGCTCGTGAATCTCGCCGGCAAGCGAACTTCGATGCCCTCATCCATGAGCGCCTGTCCGGAGTAGGTACCCGCGCGAACCGAGTTGTCTTCGCCGCGGATCTGATAAACCTTGCCCGGTTCCAAGCCCGCGAGCACGACGGTCTGATGTGCGCGTTCGCTGTTCGGCCGGAACACGTAGACCGTGCCTTTGCGCAAATGCGCATTCCAATAAAACAGGCCGTCCCAGTGAAGGCCGTCGGGACGCGGCAGGATCCGCAGCACATGCGCATCCTGCAAGACCGGACGGATCCAGCTCTTGTAAATCTCCGTGGCGCGCCGAATCCCCTGTTTTTGCGTCGCCGTGAGTGTCGCACTGTCGGTCAGCGCCAGGTCCCAGGCGCCCATCATGCCCGAACGCCAAAGATACGGTTCGGGTGCGTCGGCAACGTCCGAGTAAATGCGGTCATACGTATACAGCAGGATCGCGGACGGGGGAAACATCACGGTTGAGTCATAAATCGACTGTCGGTCGGCCATCGCCGACAGCGTGTCGGTGCCTACGATGTAATGCACGTGCGCGGCGTTGCCGTGATCCTTGATCGTGCCCCCACCAGAGCAGCCCTCCAAGGTCAGATTGGGAAAGGCTTCGAGCAGTCGATCTTGAATCGCATAGTAGCCGAGTGTCGACCAATAGCTCACGGCGGTCGGATGATCGCCGTGCGATTGCTGCGCGCGCGAGGTGATCGCGATTGGACTGAAGTCGGTCTTCAAATAGTCGATGTGCGTCGCTTGCACCACGCGCCGCGTGGCCGCCTCGACCCAGTCGCGAGCGGCGTCGTTGCCGACGTCGATCTGGGCGTTCCAGTTGATCCCTTGATCGGGAGCGAAGAGGGGAGGCCGCGTGAACCAATCCGGATGGTTCGCGTAATTCAAGGCGCCCGGGGCCGAGGACTTGGAAGCGAGCGTCCATGCCATCCACAGCGCAAATTGCATGCCGTTCGCATGCAAATAATCCGCTAGCGGCTGCGAGCCGTTTGGAAAGCGGCGCGGGTCCCAGCGCCAATCGCCGGTCTCGGGGAACCACATCGCGTCGGCAAGGAAGGTTTCGAACCCCAGTTCATGCGCAAGGCGGGCGCTCGCGAGCACGTCGGCCTCCGTCTGGGTACCGGGCACATCGCCGTCGAAATAGTATCCATAGACCAACGCAGGATAGGGTTGGGCCGCGGGGCGCCGTGGCAGTACGGAATCCTGCACGTAACGATACACGGAATACGAACCCTCGGATTGGTCGCCCGTGTAGGTGCCGATGAAAGCCGGCGGCACCAGGAATCGCTCGCCGGGCAGAAGGTCGGTCGCAAAATCCGCCGCGAGGCCGAGCGACAGCGCGATCGTCGCTCCGTCCGACGAGCCCACGATGCCCCCGACGGCCGAAAACTTCCAGCCGACATACATCCCGTGGGCGTTGTCCACCTGGAAATTCAGGAACGGCACCTGCGAACCGATGCTCGCGGCGCGCGAGTCCCCGCCACCGCCGTCGGACGGGCGGCTGTCGAGATTGGCGTTCCAATATTGGCCCACCGGACGACTCAGGAGGCCGCCGGATTCCTGGACGTTCGAGCCGCCGCGCCGGACCTGTGTCGACTCCGTATAGTGACCTCGCGGCAACGCGAGTGCCGGCACTGCGAGACTCGCCGGCGCGAGCAGCGTCAAGCGCTCGCCAGACTGGTTCGTGATCACGATCGAGTGCTCGATCGGACCACGCCCGGCCGCCGCAGCCCAGGACGAGGCGAGCTCGAGTGCCGGGGATTCATTGTGGAAATGCAGTGTGACGCGGCGCTCTTGCGGGTCACGCTCTGAGCGCGTGAAGTTCCAATGCAGCGTGACCGCCTGACCGGCGCGCAGAATGCTCGTGGGAAGCGCCACGTGATTCGGCGCTTGCACCCACTCCCAGGGAATGCCCGGCGCATGCAAGGCGAGCAGGGCCGGCGAACCGTCCCGAATCCCGATCGTGACTTGCGTGTCCTGTGTCGACAATGACCAGTCCGCATCGGCCGTGTGCGCTTGCTGCGCGAGCGGCGCACACAGCAAGGTTAGGCTCAAGAATCGAGCGTGCGAGCGCAAGCCGAGGCGATTGTTCACGAAGACCTCAGGAAATGAGTCCCTGAGCCACTTCGATGATGCGATCGGTCGTGAGTCCATAACGGTGCTGGAGCACGGGCACGGAACCGCATTCGATGTAGCGATCCGGTAGCCCGATGCGCGTGAGGCGTTTCACGTTGCCCGCGTCTTGCAGCACTTCGGCGACCTGACTGGCGAGGCCGCCGGAAGACACGTGATTTTCGGCGACGAGCACCTGAGTTGCCGCCGCCGCGAACTTCGCGATCGCTTCATGATCGAGCGGCTTCAAGGTAGGGACGTGCAGTACGCCCGCGCGTATGCCGTGCTCGGCGAGCGTCGCGGCCGCGTCGAGCACGCGTTCGGTCATGAAGCCGGTCGCGATGAAGCCTAAGTCGGTGCCCTCGCGAAGAACCGTGGCCTTGCCGATCGCGAACCGATATTGCTCGGGATTCAAGACCGTGGGCACGCTGGCGCGCAACAGGCGCACGTAAACGGGGCCCTCATGCGCCGCCACGGCGGCGACCACTTGCGTGATCTCGGTGGCGTCGCAGGGATCGATGACGACGAGGTCGGGAATGAGGCGCGCGAGACCGACGTCCTCGGTCGCCTGATGGGTGCCGCCATAACCCGTCGTGAGACCCGGCAAGCCGGCGAAGATCTTGACGTTGAGGTGTGAATGCGCGCACCCAATCGCCATGAAATCGAAGGCGCGTCGAGTCGCGAATACGCCATAAGTCGTGCAATAAGGCAGAAGACCGGTCCGCGCCATGCCGGCGGCCATGCCGATCAGGTTCTGTTCGGCCATTCCGACGTTGAAGAAGCGTTGCGGAAAAGCGGTGTTGAACGGAATTAGGTCGGTGTACTTCGACAAGTCCGCCGACAGCGCCACGACCTCCGGTCTTTGCTTGCCCAGGGCGACCAGCGCATGACCGAACGGCGCATCCGCCATGGCGCGCTGTCCGATTGGAAAGGTTTTCGTGTTCATGTGAGTCCTCGGCGCCGCTGTTATTGATCCGCGAGTCGCGCTTCGAGTTCGCGCTCCAAGTCGCTCCACTCGCCAGCGTCGATGCGCACGAAATGCGACTTCTCGCGCCGCTCGAGGCTCGGAATACCCTTGCCGGGCGTCGTGCGCAGCACGATGACATGCGGGATCCCGTTTGCCGCTCGCGCCCAGTGCAGGGCATCGACGACGGCCGCCAGGTCATTGCCGTCGATGTCCTTTGCTTCCCAGCCGAAGGCACGCCATTTCTCGGCTATCGGCTCCATGCGCAACACGATCGGACCGTCGGCCTGAATGCCGTTGCAGTCCACGAGCGCGACGAGATTGTCGAGCCGGAAATGCGGAATGGCCATCGCCGCCTCCCAGGTCGAACCCTCCTGCAGTTCGCCGTCCGAGAGTTCGACGAACACACGTGAGCTGGAGCCCTGATGCTTGAGCGCGAGGGCGATGCCCGCGCCCTGACCGAGACCGTGGCCGAGCGAACCACCGATGACCTCGACGCCCGGCGTCGTATCGAGCGTGCTCATCTCGAATCGGCTGTCGTCCGCTCCGTAAGTCGAGAGCTCTTCGCGCGGCAGCGTGCCCGCTTCGACGAGCGCGGCCCACAGCGCGATGGAGTAGTGTCCGGTGGACATCACGAACCGGTCGCGCGTCGGGTCGCGCGGGTTCAGCGGATCGTATTTCATTTCGTGGAAATAGAGCGCCGCGAGCAGCTCGGCAACGCCGAGTCCCTGGCCCAGATAGCCCTGGCCGCGGCCGCTCGCCATCTTGAGCATGTGGCGGCGCAAATTGCTCGTCCGCCGCCGCAGTTCGATGAGCACGGGGTCGGAGGTCGAAGGGCTTGCCGAGGTGTCTTGCATGGTGTCGTTTCCCGCTCAGTCTTTATCGAGGCCGCCGCTCACGTTGAAGCGCGAGCAGGTCACGTAATCCGGCGCATCGAGCGCCAGCCAGAGGATGCTTTCGACGATCTCCGAGATCTCGGCGCGGCGGCCGAGCGGCACGCGCTTGGTGCGCTCCTCGAGAAACGCCTCGACATCGGCTCGTCCTTCGACGCGCGCCATCTCCGCTTCGACGGTGCGCTGCATGGCCGTGTCCATCATGCCCGGCGCGACGCTGTTCACGGTGATGCCGTTCTTGGCGAGCGCGACCGAGGCGGTGCGCGTGAAGGAATCGACCGCAGCCTTGCTGGCGGCATAGGCCGCATAATTCGGCAGTGCCATTCGGGAAGCCGGCGACGTGATGTTGATGACGCGGCCGGTGCTCTTGCGCGCGATCATCGCGTTCGTCACGGCGATCGTCAGCGTCACCATCGCCGTGACGTTGACCGCGAACGTCGCCGTCCAAAGGGACTGTGTCATGCCGGCAAAGGCCTCCGCCTTGCCGAGTGCGGCGCAGTTGATCAGCACGTCGAAGCGCCCGAACCGCGCCGCGACGGCATCGACGATGCGCGCGGCGCTGGCCGGTGCGGTGAGGTCCGCCGTGATCGCAAGTGCCGGCGGCGAGCCGGATCCACAGGCGGCGCGAGTGAGCTCGAGGCCGGGCCCGTCGATGTCGACGAGCGCGAGCCCGAGTCCGCGCGCCGCCAAGGCGAGCGCGAGCTCACGGCCGAGACCGGCCGCGGCACCTGTGACGATCACACACTTAGGCTCGGTCACTACTTGCTGCCCCCGAACCGCCCTTCGAGCGCGAACACACCCGTGCGCGGTGCGCCGGCCGTGATCGTGCTGTAGTACGGCGACCAGTATCGTTCGTTGAAAACATTCTGAACGATGACATGGAAGCTCATATCCACGTTACCCAGACTGAACTTGTAGAACCCGCCCAAGTCCGTGAGCGTGTACCCGTGCAGATCGTAGCCACCTTGCGGCAACAACGGGGATGAGCTGTTGTAACGGACCTTGCCGGTCAGCGTGAGATCCTGCAGCTGCGGCAGTTTGTATTCCGCATACAAGGACACACTCTCACGCGGCACCCCCGGTACGTATTGGTTGTCGTACTCCGCGGTGCCGGTGTCCACCTGAAGGGGCTTCAACCACGTCAGGCCTGCGTCGAGCGTGAGGCCGAACGGAAACTTGCTGACCGAGTTGATCTCGACCCCCGTGAAACGGTCCAGACCCTTCTCCGTGTATTCATAGAGGTTCGGCGCGAGTGTCTGCGTAAAGGCCAGGGCCTGTTGCGAGTCGAACAGACTGACGTTCAACTGAGTGATGTCGGCGATCTGCCACTTCGCGCCGGCCTCATACGACCGCAAGCGTATCGGACCGAACGCCTCGCCCGAATTGACGTACTGCGGGCTGATGGGCGCGGTGCCACCCGGAGCGATCGCGTCCGCATAAGTGAAGTAGAACCGCAGAGTTTCCTGCGGCGCGTACGACAGGGACGCGCTCGGAGACACACCGCTCGCATGCGCCTTGGCGAGAATCGCCGAAGAGTCCGATAGCGTGACCTTGTTGTCGCCCTCATTCGCGCCCAACCACAGATCCCAGTGCTCGCCGAACTTGATGCGGTCCTGGAAGTACTCCTGCGTCCACCACTGCCATTCCTGATACTGGCTGAACGCACTGACCGAAGAGGGCACGGTCGGGTTCGGCAGGTAGACCGGGTTGTACAGGTTGTTCGCGTTGTAAGGAGGGTTGTCGTAGGCGTTGAACGCATTCGGCAACAACAGGTGTTGGCGGAGCTGCGACGCACCGACGGTGACGTCGTTCTCGATACCGAATACGCTGAACGTGCCCAGCACGTCGAGGCGCCAGGTGCGATTCGCGTAGGTCTGGAATCCGAACGTCGAACAGCCATAGGCACCGGCACCCGTGGTCGCGTCCGGATCGGTCAGCGTGCAGGTCTTGTCGAGCACCGTTTGCGACTCGTTCGAGATATCGGCGACCGCGTGCCAGGTGCCGGCGATTTCGCGCGAGAATTTGCCGGCTTCGTGCGAGCCGTCGCGCTCGATATGTTCCCACGGCTGCAGCGTGGAATTCGCGGGATCGATGTCCGCGAGACGCGCCGTCGGATTAGTCGAGAACGAGATCGTGGGTGGCAGCGGCGCATCGCGGCGCGTGATCTCCGCGTCGAGTTCCGACTTGATTCCGAGGATGTCGCTGTACGTCAGCATCGCTCCCGCGCTGTTGCGTTCGCCGTGGTAACTGTTGTTTTCGTAGCTCGCGATCGACTCGTGTACGCCGATCGCGCGCAGTCCGTCACCGACCGTCCCGTCAGCGAAGGGCTGGTTCGCGTCGAAGACGTACTTGTTGTCACCGAAGCTGTTCGCCTGGGCCAGTACGTCGAGATAGGCGTCCGGTTGCGGCCGCTTCAGCAGGTAATTGATGGCTCCGCCGCCCTGGACCAAGAACCCATACTGGACCGAGTTCGGGCCCGTCATGATTTCACCGGCACCGATGAACTCCGCCGAATCCCAGATGACGCCGCCCGAGTACGATCCCTCGAGGAACTGATACGCCTCGAGGCCGCGAACCCGTGGGTGCTCGGCGCCGGGCGACTGACTGCCGCGCTCGACGCCGGCCCAGTTGCTGAGGATGTCGAGCGTGCTGCCGACCAGCTGGTCGTTCAGGGTTTGCTCCGTGATCACCTCCATGTTGCGCGGGATGTCCTGAATCGGCGCATCGACGAGGGAGCCGACGGAACCGCGAGTGATCTTGTAGGCGACCACAACGATTTCTTTGAGGTCGTCATCAGAGGAGGCCGATCCTGGCTTCTGGTTTGATTGGGTTTGATCGTCGGCGGCGTGCACCGGTGCGATGAAGCCCGGCAGCAGCAGCAAGCCGGACATGAGGCTGCACAGCGTGCCGCGATGAATGCGCCACGCAATCCTATCGAGAATGACCATGTTGTTGCTCCCCAGCAATTTCTTAGTTGTTGAGACGGTTACGACGACGCCTCGAACCGAGCAGTGACGGAACGCGGCCGAAATGCCGTTGCCCCGCAAGACTCGCATCGAACCGCCTCCGATGACACCGTTATCATTCTAACCATGACTTTTTGCGGCTGTAAAGCCGGCCAAGAGAAAATGTGCTGCACTGGCGAGGAGGCGATAACCGCCGAGCGTCATCGCGTCATCGACGAGGTTCCGGATCGAGCGCGCCTGACCGATATAGTTATATGATATGCAAGGAGTTTTTTCGGTGCCGCCGGTATCTCGGTAAACACCTCGACGCCGCGGTGGCGTGCCGCCCGCCCGGCTCGCCCGGGGGTGCCTGGGCAGTTGCGGCCCGCGGCCTAAGATGGCATCGGTATCATTCCGAGCTGTCGAAAACCTCGGTTTGCGAGCGCGCGACGTGCCGCGGCAGGGACAAATTGCACACCCAGAAGTGTGCCCCGGCCCAGAGGCCCACCGCAGCGAGCGGCAACAGAGCAAAACGTAGCGAATGCGCACCGAAACGCGGTGCAAGCACGTCGCTCAAGACGCCGACGAGCTGCGGTGCGATCACGAGATTGCCGAGCGTGGTCATCAGCAAAAATACACCGACGATCTTGGCGCGCATGTGGGACGGCACCAAATTTTGGACGAGCGCGAAGCAGGGACCGATCGGCGCGTAGGACAGTGGCACGAACACCCAAAGCATCGCGAGGCTCTCATTGGTGCCGTCGAAGAGCAAACTCAGCAAAGCCGGCGCTGAGCCGACGACACAACAGGCGCACAAAAACCTCGGCACGACACGGGCATCACTCTTGACGAGCCGCGACATCAACACGCTCGTGCCGATGAGTACCAGCGTACCGCCGGCCCCATGCATGAGCGATACCCAACCGCCGGCGGCGCCCAAGCTCAGGTGATGCGAGCGTACGAGGAAAGAAGGGATCCACCACAAGAAGCCGAATGCCCACGTCGAATAAAGAGCGCCGCCTATCAGTGCATGGCGCAGAGCCGCGTGCTCGCGCACGAACCGCCACAGGTCCCGAAGGCCGGGGTTGACCGCGGGTGGCGAACCCCCATCGAGGCGCCCACGCTGCTGTTCGCTGACCGTGGCGCGTACGATACCGGCCAGCACGATGCCCGGAAAACCCAGCACGAAGAACGCGGCTCGCCAGCCCCAATGGTCGCTGAAGAAGCCGGCCGTCGAGCCCAGCATGGAGCCCAAGGAGGCGCCGAGCGCGTAGATGGATAACGCGAATGGCCGGTTCTGCCGCGGAAAATAATCCGACAACAGCGATTGCGACGGCGGCGTTCCGCCGGCTTCGCCGACGCCGACCAGAAGCCGCGCGCAGACCAGTTGCGCAAAGGTTTTTGCAAGCCCGCAGAGCATGGTCATGCCCGACCAAGCCGCGAGCGCCAGTGCAATCAGATTACGGCGGTTCATGCGATCCGCGAGCACGGATAGCGGAATGCCGGCGGCCACATAAAAAATCGCGAGGGAAACACCGGTCAGAAAACCGACGGCGGTATCGGAAAGCTGCAGTTCCGCCTTGATAGGTTCGATCAGGGTCGAGATCACGAAGCGATCGGCGATGTTCAATCCGTACACCGCGGTCAGCAGCACCAGTACGTAGTAGGACCCGGACCCCGACTCGGCTCCTGCCGGTTCTCGTCCGGCTGCGCTGCTACCGATTTCGATGACGCTCTCTCCGACCTCGCGCGTTCTTAACGATTACGGCCCAGCAAATGCGCATCGCCGGCTGGCGCGTTACCGCGCGCATACGGCCTCGCGACGATCATATAGATCCCGCCGAGCGCGATCACGCCGATGGTGACCACGAGCATACCCCAGTCGGTATACCAGGGGTCGATCGCCGCGCCGCGCGGCCAGAGAATATTGACGATCGCGCTGAGCCCGTAGGCGAGGGCGAGCAGGTTCACGAGGTAGCCCCAGCCGCCCAGCGTGAACGGCCCCGTCGGACGCCAGCCCTTGTTGCGTGCCACGAGGGCCGCGAGCACGATCATCTGAAACGAAATATAGATGCCGACGGCGGCGAAACTGATGATCGTTGCAATCGCGTCCGTGAGCCAGAGCGCCGATAGGGCGATGACCGCCGGAATCGCGCCCATCACGACGAGCGCGTTCGCGGGTACGTGATGGCCCGGGGACATGCGGCTCAGGAACCGGCTGCCGAAGATCATTTGGTCGCGCGCATAGGCATAAATGAGACGGCTCGCGGCCGCCTGCAGGCTCAACAAACAGGAGACGAAAGAGACCAGCACGACCGCGATCACGGCGCGGAACCCCGCTTCGCCCATCGCGGCTCTCAGCAGCGTGACGATCGGATCCTTGTCGGCACCCGACATCACGGCGCCCATGTCCTTGATCGACAGTACGAACGCGAGGCAGACCCAGGTCGCCGCCGCGCCGCCGATGTAGATCGTCATGCGCATCGCCTTCGGAATCATGCGGCTCGCGTCGGGTGTCTCTTCGGCGACGTCACCGCAGGCTTCGAACCCGTAGTAGCAGAACATCGCGGCGAGCGCCGAGGCCAGGAACGCGGGCGCGTAATTGCCATTGGGCGCCGCGATCGTCGTGTCGACGAGCACTTTGAGCGGCTGGTGCCTCGCGAACAACAGCAGATAGCCGCCAACGACGATCGCGCCGACGAGTTCACAGAGGAAACCGAACATCGCGACGCGCGCGAGCAAACGCGTGCCGCTCAGGTTCAACGCGGTCGACACCAAGATCAGCACGAGAGCAATCGCGGTCGTTACGAGCGGCGTGCCTTCGCTGCCGAACAACTGCGCGAGAAACGGCGCCGCGCCGGTCGCGACGCCCGCCATCGTGCAGCACAGCGCCCAGGCGTAGACCCAGCCGGCCATCCAGGCCCAGCGTTTGCCCATGAGACGCCTGGCCCAGGGGTACAGACCGCCCGAAATCGGGAATTGCGAGACGATCTCGCCGAACACGAGACAGACGAACAGCTGTCCGAGACCCACGAGCAAGTAGGTCCACCACATCGGCGGCCCGCCCGCCACGAATGACGTGGCGAAGACCGTGTAAACGCCGACGACCGGAGACAGGTAGGTGAAGCCCAGGGAGAAGTTCTCCCACTTCGACATCGTGCGGTCGAAATTGGATTCGTAGCCGAGCGCGCGCAGCGTCTCGGCATCCTGATCGATCCCGTGGTCTGGGGGTTCTTGCGCCAAACTCAAGGTGCTCCTGCCGTCGGTCGGGGGGCAAGCTACCCCCCGACGGGTTTACTGCAATCGCCGCTGCAAGTCTAGAACTTCGTTTGCAGCTGGATGCCGATCGTGCGCGGCTGGTTCGTCGAAACCCGAGTGATCGTCGGCTGCTGCCACGCGAACACGGTGTTGTCGATCGTCAAGCTGGCGTGCTTGTTGTTGAGGTTGTTGCCGTAGAAGAACGCCGACCAGGCATTCTTGGCCACGCCCGCACGTGCGTCCAGCAGCATGTAGCCACCCAGCGTCTCGTGGAAATAGGCCGTGTCGTCCGATGCGCCGACGTACGAATCGTTGATCCGGCCGACCAGCTTGAAGTCGCCGGGCAGAGCCGTCTCATAGTTGAATGCGACGTCGGCCGTGTAGCGCGGAATATTGTTGATGCGCGTGCCGGCGGATAGCGGCAACCCGGCCCGACTGATCGGATCGCTGATGTAGGCCTGCGTATAGGCGCCCGTCACATCGACGCTCAAACCGTCGATGATCTTCGCGGTCAATTCCAGTTCCGGTCCATAGGACTTGGCATTACCCACATTCGTGTTGTACGGGTATCCGCAGGTCAGCACGACGAGCTGCTGAATGTCGGTCCACTTCACGTAGTAGACGTCCGCGTTGACGGTGAATCGCCGGTCCGCGAGGCGTGCCTTTTCACCGACCTCGAAGCTCCAGATGTTGTCCGGTCCGTAGTAATAAGGCTGGTAGGAGAGGTAGCTCGCGCCGCTGCCCTGACCGCAGTAATAGGCCGCACCCGCGGTGATCGGAATCGGCAGGTTGACGCCGCCCGGTCTCGAACCCTTCGCGACAGTCGTGTACAGGGTCAGATCGGGGTCCGGCTCGTAGGATAGATTGACCTTCGGCAGCACGCCGCTGCCGCTGCCCTGCGCGGTCGGATAGATGCATGGTGAGCCATTGCCGCCGGCGGCCGGAGGCCCCGTGCCGTTCACGCAGGCCGGGTACTGATTGCCGGTCGCTGTGCCGAGACCGGTCTGATACGACGAGTTCTTGACGTCGAATTTGAAGACGCGCAAGCCGGTCGTGAGTTTCAGGGCGTCGGTGAACTTGTAGGTCGTCTCGCCGAAGATGGCCTGTTGCTTCAGGACATTCGGGTTGTTGTCGTTGAAGATGATCCCGTTCGGATTGTCGGGCGAGGTACTGCCGGGTGCCCCGTAGCCCGTCACCGCGTTGTAGTTGGGGTTGTAGCCGTTACATGCCGGATTGTTGGCGCCGACCGATCCCGAGGCCGGCACGGTGCAAGATACCGCCGAGGCGATCGCGACGTTCTGATTCGTCGTGACATAGCCCGAATGCAGATCGGTGATGAAGATGCCGCCCACCCACTGGAACGGTCCGTCGCCCTTCGAGGCGACGCGCAGCTCCTCGCTGAGCTGGGTGGTCGTATCATCTTCCTGGTATAGGTTCGGGATGAACTCGGTCAGATTGAAGATGTTTTGGATCGCCTCGGTCGAGTCCGTGGTCTGAGTCACTTCGCGCTTGAAGTAAGACGTGGACGAGGTGATATCGGCAAAGTCGGTGTTGAGTACGGCCTTGAGGCTCACGAGATTGAACGTGTCTTTATAGGGTTCCTGGATGTCGTAGGGCTGGTAGATAGCCTGCTGCGCGGGCGGATCCTGGAAGTTGTTGTAACCGTCGGCGTTGATGCGCTGGTACATGATCGAGCCGGTGATCGACAAATACTCGGTCGGCTGCAGTAACAGCGCCGCGCGCGAGGCGACGAAGCGCTCCAAATTGCTGCCCGTGATGTTCTTGGCGACGGGCGCGTTCGCGACGTCGCCGCGCGTGCAGAAGTAATACGCCGAATCGCAGCTGCCGCCGTAGTTGGTCGGGAACGGGAATTCACCGGGCGCGATCACTTTGCGGTCGATCCAGCCGCTGATGTACTTGCCCGTGGATACGACGCGCAGCGCGGCGATGTCGCCGAGCGGGAAGTTCAACATCAAGTTGGCGGCGCCGTTGCCCGAGCCGCCGGTCGTGTCCGACGCATCGACGAGCGCGTTGCCTTCGAGCGCGCCCAGCTTCGGCGGATTCGTGACGAGTTTGATCGTGCCGCCCATCGAGCCCGCACCATACAGCGTGCCTTGCGGACCGCGCAGCACCTCCGCGTGGTTCAGATCAAAGAGATCCGGGTCGATGACGGTGCGGCCGTTCAGCGCGACGGCCGAAGCGGAGAGCGGCGATTCATCGATGTAGAAGCCGGTCGTGGCCGTGGAGCCGCCGGACGAGCCGAGACCGCGCATTTCGTATTCGGTTTGTCCCGGACCGGCCGTGCGAATCGCGACGCCCGGAACCTTGCCCACCAAGTCCTCGACGGTCTTGATGCCCTGCTGTTCGAGCTGATCGCCGCTGATCGCGGTCATGCTGATCGCGGTGGCTTGCACGGTCGAGTCGCGCTTTTCGGCGGTCACGACGATCTCGTCGAGTGCCGTATCGCCGGCGGCCGCAGGTGCTTCGGCGGCCGCGAATACGGGCCGGCAAAACCCGCTCGCACAGAGGAGCGCAGCAACGGCCACGGAGGCCGAGGACAGGAGATTCTTCATGTGCATCACCCCTAACGTTGTCTAGTTATTCAGCCGTCATCACGAGGCTCAATTCGTAACATAGCGTTTACTGCCACGCAAGTTTATTGCGTACCAGGTACAAGGCGCGCAGGCTGCACAAGCCTGGGGCGGCGCGCTGGCGCGTCTGCACCGGAAGCAGGCGCCGTCCCCGATGCGTGCCGTTCGGCTATCCGCTTGACGTCGCCCGAGCGCGCCCGGATAGTTGCCGTGCGCCTCGATCGAACATGAACACAGGACACGACGCTTCCGCGAATTGGGTGTTGGCCGCGGTGTTCGCGACCTGTCTTGGCGTCGGTTTGATATTCGGGTTCGAGCCGCCGCTGATCGCGATCGTGCTCCACCGCAACGGCAACGCAAATTTTCAGATCGGAGCCGTGATCGCGGTCAGCCTGGTCGCCGTCACGATCGTCGGACCCCTCTATCCTTACGTGATCGCGCGGCTCGGTCTGCGCCGTTCCGTCGTCTTCGGCGTGGCGGCCTCGGTCTTGATCCTGCTCGCAATGCCGCTTTCAATTGGTGTGCCGACCTGGATCCTGCTGCGCGTGCTGACTGGTTGCGCGATCGGCCTGAGTTGGATCGCGAGCGAAATCTGGATGAATACCGTGAGCGGCGAGCGCTCGCGCGGTGCGGTCATGGGCATTTATGGAGCGGTGTTTTCCGCGGGTACGGCGGCGGGCTCCGCGCTGCTCGAGCTCACGGGCACGCGCGGCGCGATGCCCTTCGTGGTCGGCGCCGTGTGCCTCGCATTGACCTTGGTTCCGCTGATCGTCTTGCCGCGGGTCGTCTCGCCGCGCAGCGCCGGAAGTCCGGGTGCCGCGCATACGCCGGCGCGCGTGCACACCGCCGGACGGTCCTTGCGCGCGTTGCTGGCGTGCCTGCCGGCCGCGCCCGTCGTGATGCTGGCCGCGGCCACGGCGGGGCTCGTCGAATCCGCCGACATCTCGCTGCTGCCGCTGTATGGCCTGCACGAAGGCCTCGACGAGCGTACCGCGCTGTTGCTGCTGACCGTGTTCCTGACGGGCAACGTGGCCTTGCAGCTGCCGATCGGCCTGCTCGCGGATCGCTACGGCCGCCGCCGACTGCTCGCGATATGCGCCGCCGCGAGCGCGCTCGGGCCGCTGCTGTTGCCGAACGTCATCGGCGTGTCCGTGCTGCTCTGGCCGCTGGTCTTCGTCTGGGGTGGCACGCTGTATGCGTTCTACGCACAGGGCATCGCCTTGCTCGGCAAGCAATTCCCCGTCGCCGCGCTCGCCGACGCGAATACGTTGTTCGTCATGATCTACTGCGTCGGCGGCGTGATTGGTCCGAGCCTCGGCGGACTCGCACTCGATGCCTGGCCGCATCGGGGCTTGCCCCTGCTCGTCGCGAGCGCGGCGGCCTTGCTGCTCGTGGGGATCGTCGCGATGGCGGCGAAGCGGCGAGGGTGGACCGCTGATGGCGGTTGATTCTCGATGCTCACCCCACCGCCGTGCGCTTTTTCTTCTCCGGATCGTCGAACGGTAGCGTGTGCGCGGTGGCCGCCGCGCGCAGCTTCTTGCCGCGTACCTCGAGCTTCGTGCCCGCAACGGCTTGCGGCGCGGCGAGACGCGCGATCGCCATGGACTTTTGCGTCAAGGTCGACACCATCGCGCAGGTCACGACGCCGACCTGAGTGTCGCCCGCGTAGACCGCATCGCCCATGTCGGCTGCCACGGCGCCCTCGACGAGCAGGCCGAAGATCTTGAAGCGCTCCTTGCCCTTCAATCGATAATGCGCCTCGGCGCCGGTGAAATCCGTCTTGCCGGGACTGACCGTGAAGTCGAGGCCGAGCTCCCAGAGACTGTCGCCCGCCGGCTCATCGGCGAAGGGATACATCTGCGACATGTCGTACGGATAGAACAGCAGCGAACTCTCGACGCGCAGATAGTCGAGCGTCGTAAAGCACGTCGGGATGATGCCGAGCGACGCGCCCTCGGCGAGGATCGTGTCCCAGATGAGGCCCGCATCCTCAGCCTTGCAGAAGATCTCGTAGCCGCGCTCGCCCGTGTAGCCCGTGCGCGAGATCAGCACCGGTTTGCCGAACAGCGTCGTCGGCAGATGATGGAAGTAGCGGAGTTCGCGAATTCCCGGCACGTGTTTGGCGAGAAACTCGACGGCCAGCGGCCCCTGCAGCGACAAGTCGTGCAAATCGTCGTCGACGAGCATCGCGACGTTCCGCCCGACGACGTACTTCGCGAGCGTTTCATGGCCCGCGCCGCTGCCGTGCACGACCATCCAGGCATTCGGCGCCGTGCGATAGAGAATGCAGTCCTCGATGAACAGGCCCGCCTCGTTGAGCATGCAGGCGTAGGCCGACTTGCCGGGATAGATCTTCGTGACGTCCCGCGTCGTCGCATAGTTGAGCACAGCCGATGCGTGCGGGCCCACGAGATGCAGCTTCTTGAGACCCGAGACGTCCATGAGTCCCGCTTTCGTGCGGATCGCGACGTGATCGACCGCGACGTCCTTCGCGTAGGTCCAGGCCGTGCCCATGCCGTTCCAGTCCTCGAGCTTCGATCCCAAGGCTCGGTGCCGCTCGCTCAATGCGGAAGTACGCCAACTCAATGCCATCATGGTTCTCCTGTCGCCGTCATTCGGGAGCCGTGCCGGGCGTCGTCGGCGTGCCGTCGTCGTACGGGGCCAGCCACTCGACGACGGCATCCCGGTAGCGCGCGAGTCCCTTGTAGTCCACGAGCGCGGGATGCAAATTCTTGAGCACACGATGCACGCGCCGCGCCCACTTCGGCACGGTTGCAAGCTCGCGCACGCTGATCAGATAGCAGCGGATGCTGAACACGATGGCGTTGCTGCGCGGCAGGCGCCACAGGCCCTGCAGCTCGACGCGCAAATGCACGAGATCACCGGCATTCTGCGCCGTGACCTTGGTGCGATCCGGTCCCCACTTAGGGTAGCTCTCGGGCGACGTGTCGAGCCGGGGGTTCACGGTCATGGTCCAATTCAGGCGCCGCACGGGAGCACCGAGCCGCAGATTGAGCAGGTACTTGAGAGCGCGGTCGAACACCTGCATCTCGTGCGCGAGCGGCACTGGGCCATGCCATTCCTTGAACGTCATGCCGATGTCGAAATCCAGCGACCAATCCGCGGCCGACGTGACCATGCCCGCTTCGGTCCAGAGGTCTCCGTCGCGCTGATCCATGACCACCCAATCGCCGGGCGCTTGACGCGTGATGTATTCGAGCGGTGGCTGCGGCAGGCTCGCGACTGCGCCGAACACGAACGCCTGATCGAGATTGAGCGGCCGGTTGATCCAGTGCCAGCGATTGCCGTCCCGCGTCAGCGTGAAGTGCTGCGGGTAATCGCGCGCGAGCGAGTCCATGATGAGCTCGAGCAAATCCCATTCGGCGCTCAGCATATGCGGCAGCGACTGGCAGCAGCGGGGATCCGCCGCGAGCATGCGCGCTCGCTCGCCGCATTCCGCGACGTAATGCTCGTCGATGTCGATCGCGAACTCCGTGACCGACCCCGGCGGTCCGGGCACGTGCGGTTCCAGATTCACTGAATACATGTATTCGTCATTGGGGAACGGCAGCGGGAAGCGCCGGATCGCCGCGGGGCTGTTGGCGTAACGGAAATCCTCGCGAAAGCTTTCATCGGGTTTGAAGACGGCGCTCATGGTTCGCGGCTCCTATAAGTCCAGCACGAGGGTCTTGCAGTTCGCACGGGATACGCAGGGCATGATGCTCGCACCCTTGGCGCGTTCCGCGTCCGTCAAGTAGTGATCATGATGCAGCAGTTCGCCGTCCGCCTGGAGCACACGGGTCTTGCAGAAGCCGCAAACGCCCCCGCGGCACAGGTACGGCACCTCGACGCCGGCCGCCTCGATGGCCTCGAGCAGGCTTTGATCGGGCAACACATGGACCTTGAGTTGCGCGCGTGCGAGGAATACATCGAAGGCGTCGCCGACGGGCGGCGCGCTGAATTGTTCCCAGTGAATATGACTGCCCGACCACCCCAAGGCGCGCGCCGTCTCGACGACGCGCTCGATGAGTCCCGCCGGACCGCAGACGTAGAGATGGGTGCCCAAGGGCTGCGAC
>Ga0116231_10004302_pt1 | contig 28931 bp, 20 predicted proteins | sample S1TSphgellanicum_2_FD_89695 | JGI IMG/M metagenome (GOLD analysis project Ga0116231, IMG submission 89695) | Host-associated microbial communities from peat moss isolated from Minnesota, USA - S1T2_Fd - Sphagnum magellanicum MG | ecosystem: Host-associated > Plants > Peat moss > Unclassified...
ACAACTGAGCATGTAAAGGAGTGGAGATATTGCATTCTCTCATATTACCCTTTTGAATGTGTTTTGAGAATCACTCACTTAAATCTTCTCGGTTGGGAAAGCAGAACTAGAATTATGCTGCAAGTGATCTGCTTTATATTTCCCAAGTTGGAAGAATCAGTCAAATTCTTCGATCCTTCTTTGGAGAATTAATCCAAAACTTCTCCAAGCACTACCAAAAAATTCAAGCAAGAAATTCATAAGAAATATACTTATTACTGACTGATGGCTGAGGCTCTGGACTGGGTGAAACATGGATCTCAAATGGCAGTGATTTTGGACGTTTTCCAGTGTCCCGGTATCATCATGTACAGACTTGACTTTATGGCTGCAACAGACCCAACACAGAAACCACATTGTACAAGGAGCATTGCATTGGTGTATGCAAAGAGTTCTGATCATGATGAGAAAGCCCGCAACATTCTATAATCTTCTTCAGCTTGTGCCATCACTGGCAAAACTTTAAATGCTGCAAAAGGGTGACAAAAATTGCGAGAGAAACAGATTGCCAGTACATGAGCAGGAACGGACCAATTGGCCTGAATTCCTACTTCAGACTGACAATTCTGTTTTTGACTGCATAGTGTCCTTGAGCCATTTGTTGACTGGAACTAAAGAAATTACAAATTTTGGCTCTTGCCTTTGTACATGCATATTCAAGTAGTTAACTGTTAACGGCCCCTTTCATGACTTTTTTTTTAGGTTCCTTTGATTTGAATAGGAAAGGGCCCATTTCACAATTTTTTGGTTTCTATCTGCCATAGCTACCAGCTAGCCGAACTTTGAAGTGCATGAGTCTTTAATATCCAATGATGAAATTGGATAGTAGGGTGTTCATTCTAGGGCTTGTTTGCTTTATTGTTTTTAATCTAATCTTGTCTGTTGGTTTCAGTATTCTATATACTCATTAAACTCATTTCAAATTACTCCACTTGTTTTGCACTGTGCAAATAGTTGTGAACCCAACAACCCAACAATTTCTTTTATATGAACCAAATTGCAAGCAGACAGAATGGGCAAGAAGTTTGATTGTGTAGACATTGCAAATAGAAAATGTCTGTGTAGACTGGTTGTTCCACCCACCTCTTTAGCTACCCAGATTGGCCGACAGCTACCAACTTACACAATTTGTGTCCATGTAAAAAAATGGATGGACACAACTGGGGTTTCCCAAGATGCCACTCCATGAAAGGGGCCATACTGGTATCCTGAAATCATTGCATTCTTTACTAGCTTATGTTCCAGTTAGATATTTGCAGAATTGGGTTTCAGATTCAACTTCACGAGTGGATGAAGATTAGTTCAGTTTGAGCCAAGATATCTCACTGATAGAATTTCTCCTGCAGGCTGCATGCAATTTTGGTGCCGAAGGCTGGAGAAGAAAAACTGGCTATGTACAACCCTTCCAGCCCAGTGGCAATTAAAAGCAACAGCCTGAAGAAGACGACATATAAGGTACAAGATGTGATCATTGTGTGTATGTGTGTGCCAAGGCACAATCAGAGAGACAACATACTCATTGTACATACTTCATCCTGCTTGTTATGGTGGTGAGTGAAATGTGCTGCATAAATGACATTGAAAGGTGTAAATAGATATTGTTCAGAAACAATGGCTACAGGTTCCCCTATGTTCAGCTTGTCACCAAGGCTAGCTATTGTTGTGCATCCCTAGCTTTGCAACACACAAGTTGTATATAAAGAGGAGGTTGTAGGGACCAGCATTTTTTCTTTGTGAAAAGAACAACCCAATGCTAAGGGTTATTTTGGGGGAAAAAAAAGACCCAAGTTTGCTAGATTATGAGGGATTTTGTTCTGAAATCACTAGATCTATGCCATAATTAAGTTCCAGCATGTCACCAATATATAGCATGATTCTACTTTCCTCTCAAAAACCCAAAGCCAAATTTGGTTAATCGAGCATCTTGTGCAGCATTTGTAAAATGATGCCCTGGTACTTTTAGATGAAGTACACTATCTCAGTTCAGTGGATTCATTGACATTTATATCTTATTCAAGGGCCTGGAAAATCACAATAATGTTCAATTTTCTTGATTTGCCAACCATAATGACTAGCTGAAATGGTGAGATTTAAATTCTCTCCATTTTATATGAATCTCCAATTTTTCTTGTTTATGGGTGGGAGGGGGAGGACAATTGACAAATCTGATTGACACTTCAATTGAGGGTGTGGATGGAGATGCTCTAAATCCTCTTGTGGATGATCAACATACCACCTATCTCACAAAATTGACAAAAAAAAACACTCGGCAGCAATTCTGCAAATAAAATTTTTAACTGCCACCAATGTGAATCCCCGTAGTTGTGTGAGCCTTCCATTAGATCCATATGCAACTTATAAACACAGGAACTCTATAGTTCGATTACTTCAATTAAGTCCTAATGCTTAATTAGCTATAGAGAGTGTGCAAATCAACCTTCCATAAATTATAATCAACAATCATACCAAAATTTGGTTTAGAACTTCCCCCTCTCATGCCTATCTACCAAGATACTATCGTGTATTGAAACTCAAACTATTTGCATTATTCGACAAATGCTAATGACATTATTGTTCTCATATAATAATGTTATTTGTAGACTTTTTCCCAATCCCATCCCCAGTGCTATCCTTGTCCCAATTTCATCTCTTATTTTTTATTATCCATAAAGTTCTCATATATCACGATGAAATCATGAAACTAAGGACCATTGATGAAAATAAGGTATGACATAAAATTTGAAACTTTTTTTTTTTGACACTTCTTTTTCCCAGGTTTTCAATTGAAAGAATTTTTAAGGTTTGCATTTTTGGATTTTGTTTTTGGTTTTCACTACAAAGACATTTTAGGGTTTGTTTTATAGATTTGCCTAGATTATTTTTAGGTTTTTTTCTACATGAAAGTAAATAAATGATCTCTTTCACTTCTCACTTCCTTGTCACATGTGGGAGTTCTTTTGATTTTTCTTTATTTCATGATTTTTTTTTCCTCTTGCTTTTTTTTTTAAGGTTTCTCATTTCTTCTTGTTTTTTTCTTGAAATCAGTTTCTCTTTTTTTCCTTTTTTTCTCTAGTGTTTTTCGGTTTTTTTTGCCTTTTTTAGCTTTATACTAGGGTCTTTTTTGAGGGGCTTTTTAGGGTCTTTCCAGGGTTTTTTTGGGGTCCTTTTCTATGCCACATGGTTTCTTTTGTAATTGAACACCTTTTGAGACATGCGATTTTGATAGTTCAAAGGAGATGTTTCAAAAAACATGCAAGCAACATCAAATCAAGTTTACAAATACAATTGCAAGCATTAATATATTGGGGTTGTTCAACACAAATGAGCTAGAGGCAAATGTTGCACAATCAACCAAAATGTGGGTGTTCAAAATGTGTTTGCCACAATGTAAGCAATTTCAGTTTTGTTCAAAACTTTAATGAACTTCAATTTGTTTGAATTTGATGAACTAGTTACACTAATGGTTTCCACCATCCAAGCCCATGCAAGATCAACTAACAAGGCTCACATTGTGATAGGGTAACTAACTAAGTTGAACCCAAAATAATGACTATTCCAATTCATCCTATACATAAAACATGACAATGTGATTATGTAAACACATTCTTGTGAAATTAAAGAAAAAATGCAATATGTGATGATTTAGTTTTCATTGCATCCTGCATTAATGAAACCATAGGTGATGAAACTCAATGACCTATTGTTAAAGAATTGATTACCATTGGTACACATATCCTATAATTCCAAGGTTGTGTTAGATTCATTGATAGGATTTTCATCAAAATTTGCGAGCTTGGAACAACAATGCCCATAAGTCGTAGTTCAATAAGCTCAAAGAGATGTATTATATGAACAATATAGTGGTCTTGGACCATTGTGGATTGTTCATTTACTTAAATAACAAGTATCTTGGTTTTCCATGATGTGAACATCTTACAAGAATCAAACCTATACAAAAACTAACATAAGTTATATATATATAAATGAATGTTTTTAATATTTATTGGAGGACCCAAGTTATTTGGGTGAAGATATGTTTGTGATGCAATGGTTTGTGAGGCACAAACTTGCCCTTGGGCATATCCTAAATGTAATGCAAACATGCAATACAATGCATGTAAGGTATGAAATATGGGTGGAATGGGGAATTAGGAAATTGAATTGGAAATGGAAAAGATTAATGAAATGTTTTGATTCCACAAAAGAAAGTGCAATCATTTGTTACAAGCTAAAAGTTCTATCCTAACTAATTTATTGCATAAATGTTGCTTAAAGGTCACATATGAAGTAATTGGCAACCAGATAAAAGGCCCAACTAATGACAATTGGGATGGGGACTTCTAACTACATATCTAACATATCTTTAACCTTTGTTTTAAACTATGCATCTATCAATACTTTTAGGTTGTTAATTGTTTTGGGATTGCAAAGCTTCGCACGTCTTTTCTTTTCTATGATAATTTCCATATTTGCCTTGATCAAGGTTTTTTTAATTTTTCATGATGTCCTTTACAACGTCTTAGGATAGCCATAACTTTAAAAAAAATTGTTGAAAATTAATTTTGTAACATTAAAATTCACCTTATAATGTATTTCATAAAAAAATGTAATTTCTTCTACCTATTCCAAGCCCAAAATGTTTTTTAGTAAATTGTGACAAAGGTGACATCCTTTATGATATAGCTTAACTTAAAGGAACCCTTACAAACTTCCAAATATGTGGAAACAAACCTCCAATTGAAAGCTTGAAACATAGTGCAATTAGGGTCTATAAACCTCCAACTAGGTGGAAACATATTTCCAAAACTGAAAACAAAGTTCAATTACAGTTTGCAAGCCTTACATTTAATGCATAAAAGGTGCCAAAAATTCTAAAAACCTAAAAAAAGATGAAATATAATTATTAAATAAATGACAAACCTAATATTCAATGCATCAAAGGTGCTAAGATTTTTAAAAACTTGAAAGAGGATGAAATTGAATTGCCAAATAAAGGATGGACCTTAAATTTGGTGCATAAGAGGTGCCAAGAATTTTTTTAATTTGAAAGGGGATGAAATTGAACTAGCAAGTAAAGGAAAAACCCCATATTTAGTGCATTAGAGGTGCCAAGAATTTAATTGAAAGAGGTTCAAATTGAATTTCCAAATTAAGCAAAAAACCCTAAATTTAGTGCATTCGAGATGCCAATAATATAAAAAACAAAGAAGTTCAAATTAAGTTATTAAATCAAGGACATACCCTACATTTAGTGCATTAAAAGTGCCAAGAATTAAAAAAACAAAGAGGTTAAAACAAAGACATACCCTACATTTTAATGCATAAGAAGTGCGAAGGATAAAAATAATAAGTTGAAAAATGTTCAAGTTGAGTTGCCAAGTAGAGGACAAATGGTAAATGCAATGAATCAAAGGTGCCAAGAATCAAATAGATTTGAAAGAGGTTCACATCAAATGTGAAGGATGAACTTTATATTTAATGCATCAAAGGTGTTAATAATAAAATAGAGGTGAAAAAGGTTCAAATTGAGCTACCAAGTCAAGGATACACCATAAATTACAACATTCAAAGCTATCAAGAATCACATTGACTTGAGAAAATAACATTTTTGGAAAATCTTATAAAGTTCATATGAAGGTCCAAAGAGTCATACAAAGCTCCATCCACTTAAGGGTTTTCAACTCCAAGCTTGAATCCTTGTTTGATTTAATGTTTGAATCAACTTCATTGATTTATGACATTTGCATCTAAGTATGAACTCCAAAGCAGGGTTTAGGGTTTTCGGATGCATGCATGTTGAGATTTTGAGGTTGTTAATTGAGCCACTTATAGGTCTCCAACTCTATGGGTCCACACAAATGGCAATGTGACCACTTGGTTGAGGTACTAAAACCCTAATTGAGCTTCCAAATTGAAGAATGTTCTTAGGGGCATAAACATGTTAAAAGGAGCTAAGGATAGTGTCACAACTACCTAAAACTGTAATTTTATAACTTTGAAAAATCTCAAGAAGAGCATAACAAATTAGATTTTCACTTTCATTTCCTTTTTAAGTTCCATAATTTAAAAAGTTCCATTGTTCAAAACTTGATGCAAATTGATAGTGTTTCAAGAGTCCTTTTGCATGTTCAAAACAATTGTCACAACTTGGTTTTTTTTTCAAACATCCTTTTTCCTTATTAAATGTGAACCATTCCTTTTCAAAATTGAAGAGGGTATTTTCATTGTTGATTATAAAAACAAAAGCACTAGACATTGGTAAATTTCATTTTTAGATGCATTTGAACATATTTATTTCAATTAACTTTCAAACATGCTTTTGACTTTGAAAACCATGAATTAAAAAAATGTGTCATTAACAAAATTTATTCATCTTTGTGTTATTTAGGGCGTGGATGCACTATATGTAAATGATATAGACCAAGATATAGTAAATAGTAATTTGATTCAAAATAGAATTCTAAATTGGGTATGAAAAATGTAAAAAATTGGAAAATTCACTAACATAGGAATGTCATGTGTCAAATGTCGTCCTTGGAAATGACTTGAACCTTATAGCTTGTGGTTCTTTCTAACGTGTTTACACCTTTAAGGTATCCCTCATATGAATTGGGTGCATGCATTTTGAGGTTCTAAGGTTGTCAATTGAGCCACTTGTAAATCTACAACTTTGTGTGTCCATATAAATGATCAATTGATCACTAGGTTGCACTAGTAGAAATCTACCAAAATGTAACCACTCCATTTACAACTACATGCAACTCATAGTCGTTTGTGATTAGATTTGAGAATATTTGCAACTATAAGACAAATTTCAACTATTTTGGTCATTTTCATAATTATGATGTAACTATTAGAAATTTCATCCAATTAACTAGATCAATTTTATATTTATTTTCACCCATTAATAGGTTGATATGTCTCATTAGTCGCAATAATCACCAAACTAATTGCATCCTAAAGGAATTTTACAATGACATAGGGGTGAATTTTAATGTATGTATTAAAATTTTATATATATATATGCACACGTATGTATATTGTTCATATCATGAATATCAAAATTAATATTTCAATTCCAAATTATTATTTTGGATTCTCACAATTAATACATCAAGTCTGAAATTATTAACTGAGTTTGGACATTTCAATTTTGAATATTGTTATTTGAATCTGAAAATTGACATTTCAATTCTGGAAATTGTTAGTTAAATTCAAAAAATTTATCTATTCTAAAAATTGATATTTGAATTCTAAATTATTATTTTCAAATCTAAAAATTAGTATTTCAATTCAAAAAATATATTGAGTCTTAAAATCAACATTTCAATTTTAGATATTTTTATTTGAATTTGATATTTGAATTCTGAAGTTTTAAATTTAAATTTTAAGAAATTATTTGACTTGAAAATTGAAATTTGAATTCCAAATTATTATTTTGGATTCTTGAAATTAATATTTCAATTCAAAAAATTATTAATTGAGTCTTAAAATGGACATTTTAGTTTTGAATATTATTATTTGAATCTGAAAATTGACATTTCAATTCTGGAATTTGTTATTTAACTTCAAAAAAATTATTTGATCTAAAAATTGATATTTGAATTCTGAATTATTTTTTTGGAATATTAAATTTATATTTTAATTCAAAAAATTATTGATTGAGTTTTAAGGGTTTTTTTAACTAGTGTTATCCATAATAAATCACTTATATAAGTAATAAATAAATGATCATGTTTATTAAATCTAAGTTACACTAAATAATTATTGTTATAACAATGATTTGCATATTATATAATTTATATTCTTATATTAGAAGAAATTAATTAATGTAATTAATGTGACATTACTTTAAAATCATTCTAATTACTTCAGATAAGAATTAATTAGTATGTGCATAATTATTTTTTAATTCAACATAATTATTCCAACTATATAATTTATAACTTCAAACGTGAATTAAAATTTTGGAAAAATTATAGTGTAATTAAGACAATTATTTTACTGATTTTAATTTCACGAATTACTATATATATAATTCTGTGATTAATCATCCATGATAAATATTTTATAGTATTTTTACAATAATTATGAAAATTAATTTTATGTTTCACAAATAATAATATTTATAGTTAATAATTACCAAGAGAAAAAAAATTACTTGAACTATAATAATTTTTACAACAATAAATGTAATTATACAATAAGTAACTTAATTAGTTGAATAATAATTTTTTAAAAATTCGTGCAAGAATTTACTTTCTAATAGCAAGTGTTAATTCATTATTTATGATTTTAATATAAATATTTAAAATGGTTATTTTTTTAATTATAATAATTAAATTAATTTTACATTAATTATATTATATATAATTCGATCAGATTTTTTTAAATAATAAAATAATATAAAATATTTTAGTTATCTAATTATTTATGAGTTGTGTATTAATAATTTGTGAATGACTAGATAGTTAGTTTGTTAAATATTAATAAATTATTACTTATTTAAGTAATTGATAATGAATACTAAATATTTGTAGTGTATAATTTATAATTTAAATATATGTAAATTTAATTAGTATTAATTAAATGATTATCTAATTATGTAGTACTTGAATTGTTTAGAAATCTAAAAACTAAGAAAATAAAACATGAAGAAAGTTTTGGAATTATAACTTAGTTTGTGAAAAAGTTGCAACTTCAAAACTTATCTTGTATTGTTTAGTTTTCATTCCTATTTTAAACACTATATAAACAAGGAAGTGTGGTCATCCAATTTCACATTAAGAAATTTGTGCACATGGCATGAACTAATCAAAAGGCCCAACTAAAACAAAAAAACAAATTATGCACATTTCTAAAGTACTCACTTTCTCAACCTATTTATTTGAGTAGTTAGGAAGGTACTTAGTTTGACTTACCCACCTAGGTTATCCTATGTACCTACCTACTTAAGTACCTATCTATATGAGTAGGTATTTAACCTAGGAAAGTAAAAGCTACCTACCATTTTTTTACTTAAATAGGTAGGTTGGTATGTAACCTAGGTTTGTAGGCACTTATTTATGTACTTACTTAGGTACCCACCAACCTAATATTAATATGTTTATTAAATTATTTTTTGATGCCACATGGCATACTTACATTGGGCCACGTGTCATAATATAAAATCATCTAAATATTTGAATCGAACAGATTATTTCAAAATAATAATAATTATTATATTTTAAATAATAAAATATTTAGACATGTGGCAGCACATCATTTGCCCTTGATTGTGACAAAAATAGTTACATCTTACTTGCATGTGATAATATGTATACAATGGAGTCAAAGGATGAAATGTATTTGTTGATTTTTTCTTTCATACAATACCCTTTGTCATTTGCAATTAATTTGTCACATGCAACTTGTCTTAGGCGACTAAAGGGATTTTAGTTGCAAAATGTCTCTTATAACTAAAATTTAGTTGCAAAAACTAGTCAAAAATACATGTTTTTCTTCTAGTGTTGAGTTATTAAAAATGGAATTGAACCAAAATTAGGTCTATAGCTTGAGGTTTTTATTTGTATACATGTGAAAACTTGTTTTAACTATTAAGGTTCTCATTGAACTAGAATGAGGTTTGCAACTCACTGGAATTTCAATTTTGGTCATTTGTTTATGCATTTGAGTTATTAATATTTAAGGCTATCTTTTGTACAATTTGCAATGGGTCAAATTGAACTTATGTTTGGATTTGTGGGTGATGGAATTGCACCTGATAAGGCTATGGGGGCATTATAATAAAAGGTGTCCCTATACACTAAACAATTTCACTAGATTTTGAGTGAATTCATTAGTCATAGTGAATGGGGATTAGTGGGGAAATAGTGAATTCATTGGTTTAATGAATGGGGATTACTGAACTGCACCCACATTTTGTAGTAATGGGGCAATTATGGCTTTTATGTGGCCATTGAACTTCTGTTAGGGTTTGTAAATTGTGGAAATGCTCTTGTGGGTTCACAACACAACAAATAAGAGGTTTGAGAATGGGAGTGTGTTTGTTTATATAGTAGATATGGTAACATTTAGTGAAGAATTTGACATGTAGGAAAACCTAGAACTTTTTAAAGGCTAAGATGCTCGGAAGTTAAAAGGAAAGGGAGGAAAAAGTGCAAAAAACCATTGTGGAATCTTTGCACTTGAATATTATGGGAACTAACTATAACACCCACTTTGCAACCTATTTTAGTGTGAAAAATCAAATCACACATTTGATTTCAGCGATTGTTTGGAAAACAACCTATAATGAATATGTGATTGTTTACCCAAATTCAGCATTTCATGGGGACACCTTGAAGGACTAGTTGCGAAATGCCTCAAAGGATCTTAAAATTGACACTATTGATGAAAAGGGGATTAAGAAAATAGTTTTACAATTTGATGAGGTTTTAACACAATTCAAGGCAATGGACAATCATGCCACAAGGAACATGCAAAAATGGAAATAAGATTTTATTGATGGGAAACTAGGTATAGCAGTAGCAAGTCCTGGTTTTCCTAGTTCCACTCAGGTAGATTGTTTTAGCCAAGCCCTTAGGCCAGTTATTCCACCTAGTTCCAACATAGGGCCTCTTGAAAGGCTAATGATTAAATAAGAGATGTTGTAACTCCAATCTAGGAGTCTTGTAACCATGGCATCTTGTTTCCAAGTGAGCTTGGAGATCTATGATGTATTGCTAACTACAAAGATGGACATCATTATGAACGCAAAAATAAGGTGAAGATCTCAAACTTGAAAGCAACTTGGGAACTAGGAGTAATTTTAGAGGAAGAATTAAGGGTAGAAGTTAAAACTTGCCTACACATGTAATTAGAATTTCCTTGGTCTTCAAGATTAGGAAGTTGGTCACCAATAACTTCATATGTGAGGTCCACCCTCCTTTCATGTAAGAAGTTAATGAATATAACTTTGGATTTGAAGAGGTGTGAATATCTTGGTTTTGTGTTATCAAACCTCTTCATGCACCGTGTCCATTTTCTTTTTAGCCCTCCAATACCCCATTCCACCTACACCTTGTAACCAACGTGCATTTTGTTGTATGCATGCATGCACTACATCCATGTTTGCATTCAGAGTTATATTTTGTTTCCGAATCCTCCATAGTATGAACATTTCTTCTCCCATATATTTGGGATCCCCAAATAGGAGTTCAAAGTACTCATCATCATGAGTGAAATATTGCCGCCAGTTTTAGTAGATGCTAAAATGGTCACATCTTAATCTTGGATAACCAAAATCTATGTAGATAAACAAGCCTTTGTGGTCAAGAATAATTGTGTTATTCATAATATAATTTTTTTTGCGGTCATTGAACCAAGTCCAGTGACCTGGATCTCGCCAAGGTTGAAGGATTTCAATTAGGGACCCATCAATGAATTCAATGCATCTTGGCAACTTTTGCAAATATGACCCTGGTGTAATTTTCTCATGGGTTGTAAGCCAACAAATTTCATCCACAAATGTAAAATTAGTGCAAGATGATGTGAAAATAACATCATCACACATTGAACTTTTGGCCTAGTTCCACATGAAAAAATCATATCTAGTGACATTGTCATGTTTGAGGAAGAAAACAAAGTTTAAAAGGCATTGCTTAGGGCCAAACTTTGATGGTCTCCCAAAAACAATAGGGGTCTCACTTGTAGACCATGCATGGGAGATGATTGTAGGCACCACAATGGATGCCAAGTCTTCAAACTTTGTGGCAATGAAGTTAATTAGGTTTTTGAATAGTGTTAGGGTGGATCATAGTGTGGTTAACACATCTCAAACACCAATAGTTGGATCCATAAAATGCCCACCCCGCTCCTCCATTTCTATTGCAATGAAAAAGTCTCTAGAAATACAAGCAATAAACTTTGCATGAAAGAACATTGTAGCTTCTTGATCCATGTCATATAATACCTCATCATCACTTGGAAAAGAGTTTGAGTTTGAAAAAAAACTAGAGCTTGAAGAAGAAGCCATTGCTTAAAAAAGAAAGAGCAAAAAAAACAAAAGAAGAAAATTGTAAGAAGAAAGCTCAAATGAAAAAGCAAATAACTTGAAAAAATGGAAACCCTAAGAATGAGGAGAGCAAAAAAAAACCAGAAGAAGAAAAAACCAGAGAAAGAGTTGAAGATGGGAAAAAAATTTGACCCCACATAAACCTTAATAAACCCTTCAAACATAATTTTTTTGGGGGCAGCCCATGTTTCCTCCAAAAATTCATTTGGTCCCCACTTTTTGGAAATTGGTCTTTAGTTTCCAAGTTTAGTCCCCAATTTGGCAAACTTTACAAATAACCCAAAACTAGGGACAAAAGTGAAAACTGAGGTCCATACTAGGGGTGAACTAGGGATGATTTTACGAATATATCTATTAAATAATAATGATCTCTAGTCTTTTGTAATATTTGCCTATGGTTTAATGATACTCATGAATATCACGATGATATTCTTTGTTATTTGTAATAACTAGGAAAAGCAAAAAATCATGGGGTAATCAAATTAATTATGCAGGTTTAAACCCACAATGATTTTTTCTATTTCCTAAATAGATTGACATTGGAGGACTTCAATGACCAAGGCATAGGGAAGAAGGCGTGTGCATCTTTGGGTAGACCCATTAAGAACGTCACACCCTAAATTTTTTAGACCCGTCAAACTTTAGGACATGACTTAAATAAGGTTTTTCATGTGAAATCTTTTATGAAAAAGTGATTCAAATCATGAGGAATTTAGAACTTCAATTAAATTTATAAAAAAATGAAGTTCAACATGAACAATGAATGCACAAGGAAAAGTTTCAAGAATGTCATTTGAGAAATGATTTTATCAAGAACATAAAAGGAATATGTTTTTTTGGGTTTTTTTCTTGGTTGTTAATTTTTCAAAGTATTTCAAATGCCCATTTACTTGATTTCTTTTATAAATCATTGATTGAGGCAATTAATGATTACCATTTAATTATGAAATTTCAAATTCATGAACATAAAGTGCTAAAGGGGCCATTGTTGTGAGGAACAAAAATGACAATTTTTTTCACTTTTTATTGTTTCAATGACCAATTGGGGCCATTCCCTTTAACATGTACTAGATAAATGGGAAAAAAAATCTTATGTGTAAACGTAAGGACATTCAAAAGAAAATGGTTGGGGATCAATTTTTAAAAAATGTCAATACATAATATAGGTTTTTAGGTGTTTGTGATTTTTCATAGGTGTGTGTATGGGTGGGGAAAACATAATCCACTTGGTGCTATCTAATAAAAATATAAATAAGTAAAAAATGTCTTGAATTGGGTCCAACTTTCTTGTGATTTCAGCAAGGTTCTTAATGGATACTCCACCCAAGGATGCTTTCACTTGTTTAAGTCTTGTTTGAAGAAATTGACATGTTTTCATATAGATTCATGAAACATGTTCTCATGGTGAAGATCATCACTACACAAAAGTTTGAAATGGGCCCATTTGCTTATCACCCCTTCGTTGAAAATGATTACATTAATTCCATTAAAGACACAAAGGTCTTAAGCAAACAACCTACAAAATGTGCCATGTTTAAATTGATAACCCAATATAAAGAGAAGGATATCCAAATTGGTAAATTGGTCATTCTCTAACAATTTTGCAAAAAATAAGAAACAAAACATCATTACTTTCATTGTGATGATAAGCACCAAAAGAATTGAATCCTAACGTCAAATGTTGACTTGGACCTTTTATTTTGCTATAGGTCAATATGGTCGTAAACCTTTCAACAAAAACATTGAAGTCAAAATCAAGATTTTCATTTTATGGGCAAAAACTAATAGTTGCAACATTGCATAGTAGCAATGACCATACTTAAAGTTGAAACTTTCATAAGGCTCCATGTAGAACACCTTTTCTTGTTTCCTTGTAAGCTACAAAAACAAATATAATATTTACAAGTGTGCATTTGCTTTGATAGATCAATTTGACATCATAAATTGTTTAGAACAAAAATCAATTACACATTTTGCCTTGTTTCATCACAATTTCACTCATGATCAAAAACCTTATTCCCAAACATTACTTGGCATTAAAAAATTTCCATATGCAATTGAAAGATTTGCTGGTTCCAAAGCTTCCAATCCTTGTTTATTTTAGAGATCTTTGTAAAGCTTATTTATCGTTTCTTTGTTTGCTTGGTTGTGTTGAAGGGAGACAGAAATAGGGTTTGCATAAGAGGAATTGAAGGAGAGGAAAGAAAACAACACAAGAAACAAAGCAATGCAACCACTCATCAACTCTCATCTTTCACCACCCTCCAACAATTGTAGAACAAGATCTTTTGAAGAAAAAAACTGAAATCTTACACCTTTTTGATTCTATGAGGAAAAAAACAAATAACATTTGCATCAAACCATATGAACACAAAAAGTTTACCATGGAGAATGTTGCCACTCCTACAAAACAGGCAATTGAAAACATTGCAAGAAGGACAAGTCCTTTGAGATCTTTTTGGTGAAGAAGAAAAGAAAGGCTTAACCACTTAATCACCTTCATAATCTTTTGCATGGTCCTCCACATTCATTCATATTGTCAAAGTGAATGACCATACGAGGATTATGCAAAATCCTCCCTATACCAACTCCAAAAAAACTCATCACTAGAATTAACAAGGGGTAGGTCACACTGTGGCCTTGCCATTTACATAAAAATGTATCTTAAGGCAAAAGAAGAATTATAGAAACTCAAATATTTCACCATGCAAAAATATAATCAAGTCAAAAAATCCTCTAAAAGAAACCAAAATTCCTTGAAGATATTATAACTCTATAACTAATCTCAAGTTTTAACACAAGCCAAAATATCATCTTTCAAAAATCCTCATAGAAAAATAGACCTATTATCTAGGGGCCGAAATCCCTTAAGCTACTATACTCTATAATGAATCTAAACACAATATCCTTGCCTTGGTAGGCAATGCCAACAAAAGTTTGTTACTCTTGTTAAGCTCAAACTTATTGCATCTCCATTAATAAAAATGAAAATGGTTTAAATCACCTTTTTCTCCAATTAATTGATATCCAAAATTTGACTACTAGCCACGAGTCTGTTGTTCGTTCGTTGATGACGACGATATCCGAACGATAACTACCCACGACTTTCTCGTTCATTGGTAGCGACGATATCCAAACGAGAACGTGTTTGTCGTCCGTTTCAGTCTCTGCTGTCCCTCTGTCGTCTGACAGGGCCGGTTTCCGAAAGCAGCAGCAGCGATGGCAGAGGCGGTTGATGGCCGCAGGGCAGCAGTCCTCCGCGCACGACCCAATTCCGCATCCGCAAATGTTTCCAACCTCAAAATCAGGAAGTTTCTGAGCTTGGCAGGTGCCAATTACTTTCGATTCTCTTTGGCCGAATTGCAGATAAATGCACAGAAAATAAGGGAGCTTTTATGACTTTTGTGAGAGTTTGGGTTTTCGAGAAGAAAAAAATTAGGTCAGAAGACAGGAGAAAAAAACGTTGTGGCTTTCCATCCATGTTGTCGACATGAAGAAGCTTTCGAGGGTTTTCGAGATGGATGGATTAGGGTAGAGAGTAGCTTGAGATTCTGTGAAACTCGGTGTGGGTTTTTCTGTTTTCTGCTTGTACAGGAAGTAAGGTCTCGGAGGAATCTACCTTCTTACAAGACTATCTCTCGAGTGTTCTCATGGATAGTAATCCATTACATGGAGATTCGCTGCAATTGGCGCACCTTGATGTTTCTGTTGATAGTAGCGGTGCAGCTCTGCACAGAGATGGTGATGAGGATGGTATCAACAAAAACTACGATGGGGTTGAGAACAATTGTGAAATCGTGTACGGGGACGAGTATGCGGGTGCTTTGACAACTGCAGAAGAAGAAGAAGCAGTAGGTGTTGGGGGCCGACGGAAAAAGAAGAGGTTTCGAGGACCCAAGCAATGGAAGAATGAATGGGTTGAGACATACCCTTGGGCGACAGTTAGGGTTGTGAGAGGCGAGGAACGAATGTTTTGCACTATTTGTGAAGCTCATGGATCCACTGCCACAAGAAATGCATTTCGGAAGGAAGGGAGTACAAATTATCAACCGAGTGCTCTTGCCACCCATGCGGATAGCTCAGCTCATAAAAATGCTCTTCAAACGCAGCGATTTTGGATCGATGCGGAACAAGTCACTGCATTTTCATCAGTCACAAAACAACTAGCTCCCAAGAAATTAGGTAAGAATCTATCTAACCCAAATATCTAACCCAAATACACGCAGGAATGCCATGTTTTAACATAGTGTAGAAGCATACAAATATGGCAGCAATCTGCACATGATTAGGTCTAGATCTTGATGAGAGTGGGGGACAACAAGAAACTGGCTTTCAGAGTTGCAATTGGATGCAAAGATAAATTGTGTTTTCCCAATATTCAGTTGTTGTTTGACACTTTGCCAGTAGACTGAGATAATCAAAGCAGCAGCAGCAACTTTGAAAGCCACCCTGACTGTGCAAATGTTTACTTTACTATTTGTGATCGGCTAGAACACAGTGCAAACCCTTCAGATGAAGAAGACCTCAATCAGCAGTTGTCTTGAAACCTTGCTTGGTTGTTATGCTAGTTAAGTAGGTTTTCAAGAGAACCAGTGCGTGATTTCATTGTCTAATCTTAACAGAACATTTCTGCTTTACAACCGACCTTTGCACCTACATGCAACTCTAAAACCACCAGCATCTTGTATCACCAGTTTCCATAGTTTTTAGGTAGCAATCTGCTCTAAAAGGTGCGGTGTGTGGCATGAACCTGGTGGACAATGCTGTTGATGAACTTAGCATTCAAATGAGTAATTCACTTCATAGAACTGGCAGTGAACCGTTTCTGCAGCTGTTGCTTCATTTTTGTCAGTTCAATTCTTTATCAGTAAGTTGGTAGTGTTGGTTTAGTGCAGCTTCTTCCTTTTTTGCATTGGAGTTCTTGAGTGCAGGAACTAGAATGGAGAACTATTCTTTGTTTTAATGGTGGGTTTTTAAAAAAATCCTTAAATGCTGATGATGTGCAGGGGGACCAGCTGCTGCAATTGGGCAGTCAGGTACAACTGAGATGCCAACAGGCAACCTCCACAAGGCTTTGCAGCTTCTGTACCAAACAATGCAAACGAATCACAATTCAGTGGTGGATCAGTTGACGAAACTTGGACAAAGGATGACAACACTTGAAACAAGCTTCACTGACTTGAGAACAGAGCTATGTACACCTCAATATGACCGAGATCCTTCAGATCATCAAGGGGATGGCAACATCAGGAAATAAAAAAACATCAGGCATCACATGTTCACCTTGTGGTACCTTGGTTTTCTTGTGGGATTTGTATATGATAGAAAATAGTGACTGGAATGAGCTTGCCAGAGTACCCATGATGCCAGATCATACATCTGAATTTGAGCCACAGACCTGTTGCACAAGTGTTGATGAGAGCTGACAGCTGACAACAAGCCATCAAATTCCCTTGGAAGATTTTGTCCACAGTTCTCCTCATGAGTTATGAAGTATAAGGAACAATGCATCAACCCAAATGCTACCAGCAGCAGCAAATACACATCATACTGGCAGCTATTTTTCAGAAATGGGATTATGCAGAGTACCATTGCTCAAAAGACAAATTGTAACAAATGTATTTTATTGTTTGCTGCTGAACTGCAACAGTGCCAATGGAATCAGGTTAGTATTCCATATAATGGTGGAGGTTACCACAATAGGCTGCAAAAATTCCTGGATGATTGTTAAAGCTTTCATACAGATTCTGGTCATTTCTGAGCTAAGAAATTATCTACCGCCTAGAAGTTGACTGCCAAGTTGTCTACCAATCCAATGTCTGTTCCCACTTAAAAACAGTCATCTCTAACAGAGACTGTAAGTGGAAAATTGTGAGTGTATTTTGTGATTTTTGCACATGCTTTAGGGTGCTTTTATGTCATGCTACTAATGAGAAAATTCTTATGGGGTTCATCCTTCTTTTCCTAGGTGGCATCTAATATGGAATATCCTTTCCATTTTACCCAATTTTGCATGCCATGAATGTGTTTTTCCCAAAGAAAATTGGTTTGTTTCAAATAGATTTTAAAGTTTTGGCAAAACAACTCCTTTTGTGGTTGTCTTTAGAAGTTCTAGGAAAGCTTTATGGGGCAAAGCAATTATTGAGTAGATTTTTAGGTGATTTGTAATTTCTCTCAAAAGTCTCACTTGTTTAACATCATAAATATTCCATGCAAGTGCTCCTTCAAATAGGTAAGCCACTCCTTTTCATAATCTTGAGGAAAACTTATAGCATTTTTGAAGGTTTGATTGACTATTTTGAGGAGTCTGTGCATTCAAAAGTAGGATAGGAAAACCCTAAAAAATTCTCAAGTCAAAGAATTCACAATCAAAGAACTGGATGGAAAATCTCAAGTCCCAGATTCACCTGTCCCCTAATTTTCAATCAGTGATCTGTGGTTTCACCTGGAACTGGTGGTTATTAAAAACATCAACTGGTGGAAAATCTCAAGTCCCAGATGTCACCTGTCCCCTGATCATTGTCCAAGTAGGCACAAATCAATTCTAAGCATAATGTTGAACACTTTTCAAGCAGAGCTTCTAGGCTCTTGCATTGGCATACATACATCGGTCCAGTCATCAGGGAAGGATTTACCCTGACCAACAAGAATGCAACCTATGTGCAGTCTCAACTGGCAGAGATCATCCAATCAAATTCAAGGCAACAGCAACAAGCCTGATGAAAGGGTAAAGAAAACTCCTACTAAGACAGGCAGGATAGGAATTAGACCCTTCAATGTGAATGCAAGGACTACACATGCATTCAGATCAGGGAACATCTAGGGAAAGATGAAAATGAGGGATGAAGAAATCAGCCAATAAGAGTGGAATGTGAACTGTCAGCTTCTGTAATTGATCATTATACTCAGTTGAAAACTTCAAGATTTTTGCTAATGTGGACTCTGAAGAGCACTGTTGATTTCCTCTGTGACAAAAGGCCTGGTTTAAAGTTCTGGAATGTAACTGTCAGTAGCCGACTGATCTTAATCCTTGAAGTGGTCTGCTACTCTCTTCTTCTGCAGTTTCAACATACAACACTGATCCAACAATTCTCTAGTTCCCAATCAAGTGCAGATGTAGCTCCCTGAAAACAACCATGGAGCAGAGTTGGATGAGTGAGATTGGAGAAGGTGGTGTTCAAATTCTACAGTAGGACCATGAAGCAAACTGCCCACAGTTTCAATTTTGTGTGAATGATGTGACAATGAAAATCCCAACTTCAAGGTTTTGGAGCGGAGCTACCCATCTAACTTTCCTGTCCCAAGTGATACAGATGACCGGTTACAGATCCTCAAATGCATCATGTCTCCAATGTTCCTTCCTAGATGGGGTTCGCCGAAACCTGGAATGGTTTCTGTCACTTGTCATTTCCATGATCTCAGAGCCACTCCAAGATTTATGCAGATTATGCCTCTTAACCTTCGTGGTTTGATCTCCATCTTCAGATGCCCGCTTTTGCTTCCATTTCATCCTGCTGTCTTCCCTTGCCTCCTGCAGATTCTCTCTGTTTTGGGAAAGCCGTTCATGAAGTTTTTTTGCCCTTTTACCTGGCCTAACCTCCCCCTCTTCCAGCCCAGTAACCTCACTGTTTTTGCGGTCACGCTTCCTTCTACGAGAATGCTTGGTGCATGAATCTTCATCGGCGGCTGGACTCTCACTTTCTTGCCACCGGGACCTGCTGTGTTTTTTCAAAGAATCTTGGCCATATGGACTGAGGTAAGGGGTGGAGTTTCGATCCTTGTGCCTTGCCTTCTCCTTCCCTTTCTTCCAAAATTTCCTGCCTGAAGAAGTACCCCTAGGAAAATCACCATCCTCATAATCATGCCACCGACTTCGCCACCCTGCTGTCTGAGGAGTCTTGAATGCAGGATCGCTATCAGAATCAGATGCAGAGAATGTTCCATCCCCAACCACATATGGTTCCGGATCTGGGTCTTGTGCCGATTCTTGGGTATTTCTAAACCTTGTGTAGGGAGTTTGATAGGGTCTCTGCAGATTCTCAGAAGCAGTGGTGACTAAGGCAGGTAATAATTTGCGCCCCACCAGTTTCTCATCCATCCGCACAATGCGACCTAGAAGACCAATGTGTTCTGGTGTGTCATCTCCACTCAAGTCTGTCAAAAGACTGTGGGCCAAAACAAATGCTGAGCGCACCTGCATCACCAGGTTCCAAAACCTTAGTTCTGTTTTAGCTCCTTTTCAAAGTACATACTGTTGGCACAGAGAAAGTTCAACCCCTTCAGAATAGGAAAAGGTCATAAAGCACAAATTTCAGCATACTGAACTCCAAGGGGAAAAAGGAGACCCACCAGAAGAGTGAAGATACAGAGATGCTTACAAAGAATGCCAGTGCAATCTAAACTACCAGACAAACCAGGTTTTGCATGCAAAACATTGTTCACTGAGGACCCATAAGTAGACTTTTATGTTGGTAATTGAATACTGACAGTATCATTCTGCAGGTTTTGGAAGAAGCCCAGATATAGCAAAATGGAGAATGCTCAACTGTCTCCAAGGATCCAATTGCAACCCAACCTACCAGACAAACCCGTTCTGGCATGCTGACAATTGTTAACTAGAGAGTACATGAAGAGAGTACAGTCTTGGATATGGAAGACAGAGAAAAATGGTGCCTCCGGTTTTGGAAGGATCCCAGATATATAGCTAAAGGACAATGCTCAAACATTTCCAAGGACTCAAGGGACAACCTTTTGAATGGCAAATGAATTCTTTCCAATGTCATTCTCTGGAGCCTGCAGAAAAAACAGTGAGTCAAACCCCTCAGTGTCACACTTCAAAGAGATGTTAGCTGCAAGTCAGTTTACATAGAAGTATACAAACAAAGATCAATGTGATTACAGAGAGAAACTCCACAAAAAATGTAAAGTAAACAAACAAATGTAGCAGCAGTTCTGGCTAAACCAAAGCAAACCTGATACAACAAGAATGAGTGCAGTCATCACCTTTTGAGTCTCACTAACAAAGTATCAGACCATGACTTCCATCATGAATGACAGTGCTAAAAAGTAGGGCAAATAATAATACAAAAGTTTGTCTTGAGTTTCAGTTACATTTCTGGAAGTAACTAGACAGAAATAACATACTGAAAGAGTGCTACCTGAGGGTCCTCCACACATAAACTGAACGGACGTTTCATATCGATAAATCTGCAACCATGCCATATATCTTGCCACATCAGACTCTACACACAATGGACATTGGATAACCTTGTTTGGAAAACGAACATTCCTCTGTTAAGCACTCTTCACAATTGGATCCATCAGTGATTGAACTCATAAGAAGTCCTTACCCTCGGTTTTTCTTTGAGAAGAAACTTCCACCAATCCGGCAAGAAACACCCACATCTTTCATGTTGAGACTGCGGCCATATAAGTCGAAGAAATCCACCTGATTGATCACACAAGCCATGAGTCATGAACCCCTAATCCTCACAAGCATCAATAACAGCTGCAAAATCTTTTAGAGACACATTGCATCAGAAACTCTAGATGGGAGATCCTTACCAGCAAAATACCAAGATTGCTTTCAAGAGCACTAGTTTGACCACTACTGCTCAGACGCCGCTTACTTGGATGCATCTGTGACATACATTTCTGATATGTCAGGAGTGAGCAACGCATTTGAGACACACATTACTGAGTGAAAACAATGGTCACTGAAAACCATCAAAACTGGAACACAATGCAAAACTTAACTCTGCAATCAGATTGTTCTTAAAGTAGCTTTTAACAACAATCTCACCCATACCCAGTTGGCAGCTCCTTATCAGCTTACTATAACTCAATGAAATCTGGCCATAAACAGAAGGTTACAGGATAGAAAACAAGACACACCTAGGGTCTGAAACCTAGGAATGGACAGAGAGGATGTCAAATTTAGCACCTGCAGATGTGCTAGTAGCATAACAAGTAAAGCATATGAGCCAATTCCACCCTGATACACCTGGAGGAGCAAATAGTGACATTGTTGTCAGACAACCCAATGCAGGACATCATCATTGTGCAATCATTGGCATATCAGATCTAAGAAAAGCCAATCATCCCACAGCATATCTCTTGTACTAATTTGAAGGAACCATTGACACTTATTCTTCAACAAAGAACAAATGAAAATATACTGCCTCTGGCAATTACCCCTTTGAAAAGGTAAGTCATGAGAACAAGTGAACAAGAGTTTCAAAGCAACACCTCTTGAAGAATAGTATACATATCCAGGCTAGGAAAAAGCGAGTAGAAAACTAGAACCTCACCTCATTAAGCTCTCGCTGTTGCAAAAATATCTTGAGCACAAGACATAAAGGCCTCAGTGGTGGAAGAGCTTGCATTGCACCCTGTTTCATACATTGAGCCAATTCATTGGCTTAAACAGAAAACATTTTTCAACCTGGAGCTACTCCACATCATCAATGAGCAAGCTAGTAAGGTGTACCTTGCAGTGGTAACTAACAGGCATAAAAGAACACCCACTTTATGACAAGATTTCAGCTCAGAGATAAAGTTGGCTAAGACAATGAAATGGATAGGACAGGAGTCCATGATTTCCACAGTGCCAAGAATTATTATGTGTGCTGCACACCACTTATATCATGCCCAATCAGCCCCTATACATTTATTGATTATTAACAAAACAGAACTTCAACCTAAAGGTAGAAAAGTCTCACATCTGCTATTATATCTCACATGTGTCATGCACAAAAACCCAAAGAGTTCCATATGAGCCTAGTTTACCTTGATGAAGTCTGCAGCCTCAGGTCCATTGGCTACATCAAAACTGCATCACCCAGCAACAGAACAAACATTTATGACAGGTTTGGGAGTGTCTGCAAACCACGCTATGCAACTACTGCTCTACTGCGTTTTCCAGCCCTAATCACACAAGAAAAAGAAGTAAATTCCCCTGTCACCACAGATGGAGATCAAAACCATGCCAAAAACTCACACATAATTTCCAGTCATCATTGTCAGTGTATTGCACTTGCAAATTCATCTTGCCACTTGAAGAAAAAAATTCTTGACACCGAACTGGGTAATATGTGCAAGTAATGCATTCTGAACCCTCAATGAGTCGGTGAAGAAAGACTTCCTGTGCTGTGGAACACCTACGGGTAATCTAGATGGACAATGGATCAAGAAGCAAATCCTACCTAATGTCAAATGCAATGTTACTGCTCCTCTCCACAAACTTCACTATGGGCACTCTGGCTTTTCCAATGACCTGCAATAGCACATGAGAGACCAGAATCAAGTAAATAGTAGCTCCTTTTCAACGGAAGTTACATACAATTATGAATAACCTAACACCATGAAAATGTACATTCATTCACATCCTACAGGAACAGCTGCTCCCTCTGGCATCATGACTACTTTAGGCTGACTATTGAAACTTTGTGCTGGTCAGTACTTACAAACAGTTCCTGAAAGATGTGGTAAACCACATTACTCTGACCTGAACTACATATGTGGTACAGTACGGTTATGTCAATGATAGTGAGCTGATCAACCTGAATATTTTTTGCAACTGCATTTCTTGTCAGTGCTTTGGCAAGGGCCTTCAAACCATCTTGTCGAACTTGGCATCCAGAATCCAAAATCACCACCTGCAAATATTGACTAAAAGGTGTCAGAATAAGACCATGCCCATAGTCCACAAAAGACCTAAAAAGAGAAGGCATCATTAGAAAAAGGTTGAGGGCTGTAACAATCCTGCTGTGAGCAAAGACAGATAAAAAGTTCATGCATCTTCCTGTGGTAGAAGAAAGCTTACATCAACATCACTTGTTGGCAAGTAAAGACCTGTTGCAAATGAACCAAATACACACACCTACAAATTGGAAAAAGTGCATTGTTAGAAACAATGAAAAGGTCTGAGCCACAAAAACATTTACTGACCCAAATTTTGGTTGAAATTGTTCACAGAAATGGTGTGCAAAGATATACCTGGCAAGAGGGCCATATCAATTTCACCACTGCACTCACTCGTTCAACAGCTGCTTTCCGTTGTTGCTGCTCTTCCTCCGTCGGTGCAACAAACTCACAAAAGTCAACTATTTCTGCACAAAGTCATTTACATCAAGGGTTATGTGGTGAACAAACTCCATGCTGAACAGCCAGAATATGCGGCTAGAGAGAGACAAGGTCGATATCTACATATTATGGCTAAGATTTCTCATCAGACAGATCAATGTTAAGACTTTTGAAGCTTGGGACAATGCCAAATCCATGAGACTGCAAATGAGGCTGTTCTAAATATAATTAAGCTCACAGAATGATTTAATGTATATGCCACTGCCCATAGAGTCTTTGCCTAGATACATGAAGTTGATGGATCAGGAATACCAGGAACTTATACATCCTCAACAGAACTTTGCGACAGATTTAGAAACAAACATTTGACATCCTCAGATAGCTCCAATGACTCCTTGGCACACACGGGGAGGAAAGGAAAAACAGAAGTGGACTGAACCTTGATGGAGCTGCAACAAAGGGCTTCGAAACCATGTTTTGTGACCACTTCTGCTTTGGGCCCAAGGAGGCGCTTCTCTCCTCGATATATTCAGAGATTCCACCGTCACCATCTTCTTACCCATTACCCGCAGTCGTCCCTCCACCATTGTCTCTACATTATCCTCCATCAGGTTCAAGGAAAGGTACCCTGCATCTTCAACTGTTTCTGCACTCTCAATTGAACGAGAGTTTACCTCAATTTTCTCTGAAACCGAAACTTCTGTTTCATGCAACCCCACCCCTGAGATACCTTCACCATTTGAGTCCTCTATACGCAAGAAATCATCTGATGGGCAAGATTCTTTCTGGAGGTCTTCTGTGGTTGTCTCCATCCTCTGATCAGCAATCAATTTCTGTTTCGAAAGCCTTTGCCGTATGGTATGAAAGGAGGTGGATGTTTCCAATGTGTGAGCATCCTCTTTGAAGCTCAACCCTAACCCCAAGCTTTCAGATTGTTCCACTGCAGGAGCTGCAGAGTCCCATGTTTCTTCTTCTTCTCCAAGTGGTGCCAGTGCCTCATACAAGAACACAGGAGCTGTAGATGCCATGTTGAGAACCTGAAACAACACTCAGAAGTGCTGGGTTCAAAGCTTCAAACTGCACAGGTCAGGTGATCATTTCATGTAATATCTGCAAACAAAAAGCCCAGAAGATACTTTAGCAATGCCTTCACCAGCCACCCATACAGATTCTTCACCTTGTCTGCAAATGTCAAAAGTCTGATTGAAAGCCACATAATCTCCTTCCATACTCTAGAAACTGCTGCATCAAAAAACTTTCTCAAGATTCACAAGTTCCTAAACACCTTGGGATCAAACCAGAATACAGTCTCTTTGGTGACCAATTGCAGAATATCAATCTAACAAAAAATCTTCCAAAAACTGCGACGTTTGTAGCACCAACCTTCTGTGGAATGCTAATTACACATCTCTCCACAGGATCTCTGCAGACACTCTACCCCCAAAAATCATGATTGCCTTCAACTGGGACACAACTTCTTCATCTGTTTTTCTTTTTTTTGCAAATTTTTCTTACAAACGACTCATGCGATCATGTAAGTGATATGATTGTACATGCTTGACCATTCCAGAAACTGCAGCATCTATCATACTTCAGACATGTCCTAAAACCTTGCCTCAAACCCTAATTGGGGTCTTCGTAGGGCTAGAAATCGCAATCTGTCGAAACCAAACGCCTTGACAACATTCCCCCACCAAAAGAAACTAAACCTTCACACAAAAGAAACAAAAGAAACCTTGGGCCTCGCCTAAAAAATCCTCAACACTCGCCCCCCTACCACACACAACAGGAGGCTCAACCCTGGAGTCAAGCTCAAAAAAGCCCAAAACCCTAATGATGCCCCTCGACCACCGGTTGCATAGCTCGCTTTCAAAAGGACTACAACCTCCCGATGATGCTAAAACTGCCGAATCCAAGAAATGGAAGAAAAAAACCGCCGACCAAAGCTAATCCCCGGAGATACAAATTGCGGAGACGTGCCCAGAAAGACGACGGACGTATCTGAAAAAACAGGGGGAAAAAAAATCATCAAAGAAAGTGGAAAACCCTAGAGGTCGAAAGAATCGTATATGTCAGGTGGGTGTTTTCCAGTTTTACCTAAGAGAGCGAGGCGACGACTGCAGCGTCCAATGCTGCGCAAAAAAACCCTGCGCTCGTGGATGATGATGATGATGATGCGCCTTTTCTCCCTCTGTCTCCCCCGCGACTCCCTGACGACGAAGCTCCTGCTACTCTCGCACAGCAGCCGTTTCCCCTCCAGCACCTTAGCGGGAGACGGGTATCAGCGACACCCGGTTGTTATCCGGTCATCAATATAGTCATTAGAGGGTATTGATCGCGTTTGATTGGAGGAGGAGTAGGCTATTATGAGCGTTGTTTGTCCAAAACTACTCGACGCTAGTTAGGCCACGTCGCTCGGTCCGTATTTGAGATCTTGAACGAGATCTTGAAGTTTTGGGACCTGAAGCATTAGGATTTTTGCATAGGTCGCTCTCTTCCCTTCCCTCTCTGTCTCTCTCTCCAATCTCCGAGTCTTTTCCATTTCCTCTGAATTTCAGTAGCTACAAACGATCGCAGCTGCTGAAGCAGTTTTGGTTTGCGTTCTATCCACGCTGCTCTTGTTTTTTTGGGGATTGTTTCGTAATTTTATTTATTTTTGTTTTGAGATTTTGCAGTCACAGAATTGTGGAGCAGGAAAATGAGAAGGTGAGTCGAGAGGACGGGACAGAAGAAGAAGAGGACGAAGCAGCAGGAATGAGCTTTCTTATTATGATGCCTAGTTACATCACAGCGCGAAGTCTTTAAGGTACCGCATAAAACGACTGCTGAACCCTCCTCTTCTTAGGTTTTGTATCTTCTTGCCGCCAGCCAGCTAGCAGAATTTAGAGAGTGAAGAATTCTTCGAGAGACAGAGCCCTTGCACCTTCTGCATTGATTCGTGATGATGATGGTTTTGTGTTTGTGATGGTTTTTGTCATGCTCGTCTTGCACCTCCACTCCTCTGGCATTTCACACCAAAGCAAAAAGGCCTTGTCTGTATTGTTGCAAACCCTAATGGTTGGTTTAGCTTGTGACAGTGTTTCTGGACTCTGAATTCTGAAAACTATAGATGTTCTATGCCGCAATCCACTAGATTTCTGAAAATGGGACTCCTTGACTGCAAAATAAAATCATTTAGTATGCCTGGGGGAGAGAGAGGGATATAAAGAGTGCATGCACACTATTGTTGGATTTGTAAATTGAAGGTTAAGGTGGAGGTGGAAATGGCAATGGCGGAGCTAGAAAGGATCACAAGCCGATCAGAAGCATATGAGAGGGTTCAAGATCTGGCAGAAAAAGGCTTCTCAGAGATTCCCAGTGCATACATACGACCACTGGAAGAGCGACCTAGCATCAGTGAGTCCACAGCTCTGCAAGACATACCTGTAATTGACCTATCATCAGAAACAAGCCCTGACCTCAGTGCAAAAGTAGGCCTGGCTTGTAGAGAGTGGGGGTTTTTCCAAGTTTTGAATCATGGAGTGCCATTGGAGCTTCTTGAGAGAATGCGGCACATAGGAGCCCAGTTTTTTGCAATGTCACTGGAGGACAAGCTGGTATATGCTTGTAAAGATACTGGCTCAGCTCCTGAGGGCTACGGAAGCCGCATGCTGGTCAAAGAGGAGCAAGTGCTGGATTGGCGTGATTACATTGACCATCATACATTACCTATCACTCGCCGCAATCCAGAGCGCTGGCCTTCCCATCCTCCAGAATACAGGTCAGTTCCAAGTTGTGCTTCTGAATGGTTGCAAACAAGATTTTGGGAAGAACCACTTGTATATTCAAAAATCGTGTTTTTGTGACAGGAAGACAGTGGAGGAGTACAGCAATGAAACAAACAAGCTAGCACGGCGCCTTCTGCGACTCATCTCAGAGAGCCTCGGATTGGAACCCAGTGTGATTGAGGATGCTATTGGAGATCCATCCCAGAATATCACTATTAACTACTACCCACCATGCCCACAGCCTCATCTCACCCTTGGTCTTCAGGTGCTTCTGATTGCAATTATAGTTCTGTTGATCTGTGAGCAGCATTTTTCCATCTCCCTACTCCTTAAAACTCTGAATTTTCCAGCAACCCAAGCTGGTGATTAAGTTTTCCTAGCATGTCTTTAGGGTCTTCCAACCTGCAAGTATGAATCAGGCCATGAGAATAATATTTAGGCTTTTTTATAGGCTTTTCAGCACTTGAGACTTGAAGCTCAATGGTTTCTATCCCTCAATCTTCATCACTCTGTTTCAACATTATGTAAGGACCAGGGTGTGTCCAATTTGTCCAGTCACAGTTATTAATTGCAGAGTATCCTATGATGATCTGAATTGCAGTTAAATGTTCCCAGCATTGCTATCAGTCAACTGGGTTTTTATGATGTATTGTCTTCCTATGGGAAGCCCAAAAAACCCTTGAAACTACATCACTGTTGCTGTGTTTGGGAGGAGGATTCAAGTTTTTCTGGAGGGGATAAAGGCACGTTATACCCTCCAGGATATAAAGCCTTTTCAAGGATTTTGAAAGGGTAGTGGAGATGGCCAAATCGTAATGGAAAATAAGCATCACTTTCTGATAGGATATTGGTTGAATGCAGGCACATTCAGACATGGGAGCAATTACTCTGCTCCTCCAGGATGATGTGGCAGGCCTACAAGTGTACAAAGACCATGAGTGGTTTACAGTGCAACCATTGCCAGATGCCTTTGTGGTAAATTTGGG
>Ga0116231_10004305_pt1 | contig 28922 bp, 17 predicted proteins | sample S1TSphgellanicum_2_FD_89695 | JGI IMG/M metagenome (GOLD analysis project Ga0116231, IMG submission 89695) | Host-associated microbial communities from peat moss isolated from Minnesota, USA - S1T2_Fd - Sphagnum magellanicum MG | ecosystem: Host-associated > Plants > Peat moss > Unclassified...
AACTCTTCCTAGTCCCATCCCGGAGCTCCAACCCGCCCCTCTACCCCTCAAAGGGTTGTGAGCTAGGGAGCGTGCTCCGACTCCTCCTTATTCCGTTGCTTTCTACTTGGGCTCACATTTGAGCCCTTTAAGGAGTTGGGAGTGCGTCAAATGCAATGTTTAAAATTAATATTGGCTAAAGTTGAACATTGAAATTGAATGTTAAAAAATTTGAATGAACTAATGTTGAAACAAAGCGTCATGAAAAATATGAGAAGTAGCCACTAAAAACTCTCAAGAACACCACCAAATATGGATATGTTCCCAATGGTAGAAAAAAAAGATTTCAAGACTATAGATGTAGAGATGCAAGTAGTGAATGATGGGGATATTCTAATCATTTGCAGTATTATAAAATATATGGGATAATGATGAAAATGTTTTTGACAATGCTTCTAAGCAACATGTAACGAAAACAATGTATAGGTATGGAGGATGTTCATAAGGAAATTGACTAAGCCTTTAACATAACCACATGGTTTTCATAGGGTGAAAATTGCACCAAATTAAATACATCCAATATGTGTAATGTCTCAATTTTTAAAATACACATTAATTAAGATATAAACTTGTTTAGATTGTCCACATGATTGTTTAAATACATTACATAGTTAAATATCAAATCTACATCCAAATATCAATTAAAGTTTGGAACATGTTTTGAATGTTTAACACTTGAAATGAAGGTCTATGTAGGAGTGTAATGAAATGTATGAATAATAGATGTAAGAAGGCATGAAATGGACACATGGCATGTATAAAAAAATGTAAACAAAAAATGGCACGAAGCCACATCAGGCCTAAAGGTTAATGAAGTGATCACAATTACACGTTACACACACCATGCATGACACGAGTAGGAAACATAACTGTTCTACCAATTATAACATTTTAGTGTAGTTAGTCCCATCCAAACAGTTGAAAGAATGTTAGACACTTTTGAAAAGATCATTGAATTTGAAGTGATTTTAGAATGACCTTATAAAAACCTGGCCTTTGGGAGATGTTTACAACTTTGTAACATTGCACAAGTAGAATTTAGTATCTTTCGATGAACTTCCAAGTTGCAACCAAAGAAAACTAATTTTGAGTTGAATTGTTCATTTGCACAATGTCACAATATCCATATATCCAAAACACTCTTGTTGAACACTGAGAGATTTGGAGTATTACCCATCAGTTTGAAAAAGAGGAGAGCTAAAGAGTATAGATGCAAAGTTCTAGGCAAAGGTTGGGTATTGGGCATCTTTTAACCACTTGCAAAATTACAAGATATACATGACATGATAAAAATGTTTTGCTCGAAGTTTTTAAATAACTTATGATAACCTCCTAGAAATAATCCATGGCTAACACACCTGATGAATCAAAATTATAGAACATGGTTTCATAGGCAATGTGATTACCTACTTGGATTTCAAGCTAATAGGAAAATAAGTGAATCAATCTTGCTATGAAAGTGGCCAAATAACATTTCTGATGTTGAAGACAATGCATACAAAATACTAGTATTCGCTTATAGCAAAGAGTTGGATGTTCTTGTATCGGCCAATTCTATTACCAGGAACGATGTGGAAGAAGAAAACTCCCCACTATACTTAGAAGATGTAGTGATGGACTCGGAAGAGGAGATGACGAATTTGGAAAACACCACCCCAATAGTTACACCACAGTCTACAATAGGTTCCAACAAACTGAATGGCCCACCAATGGCACTTGGCTCAACTTAATATGTCCGAAAAAGAGTTTGGTAACACATCTAAAATTGGCAACAACTGTAAAACTTGATAGGAGAAGTTAACAAGGCTTTATAAACATGGTTTTTTGAAGCTTTGACGCAGTAAAAGATATATTTTGTACAAAGAAAATGCTTTTGAATCGATATGCATTTTTTAATTAACAAAGTAATATGTTTACTATATTTGAATGGAACATATGGGGAGAAAACAAATATAAAAAATGCATAGGTTACTTAAAGTAGACGATACAATTGGTTTCACAATGGGCGTCACATTTTGAACTATTTGACAAAAGTGATATCCCAAATTTTGCAATTCATTTCCTTTATAGTAAAAAAGGATTTAAAATAATTGAGTTTCATGTACAAGGTATTATGAGGCATTGCATGAGTAATATTAGAGAATAAAAAAAGGGCTTGGGAAGATGAGCCAACTTGAGAAATGACAACAAATATAAACAAAATATAAAATGATAGACATGCTTCCAAACATCACAAAGAGGTTAAGAGAATTATGAAGAAACCCCAAAAAATTAATACATTGAATTTGAAACATTTGACCTCAACCTACCCTCTAGAATAAATTGTCATAAAAAATAGTTGAAATTGAATATGACGACCACTTAAACTTAAAAAAACTTCCATTGTAGAAGATCCAATGATGGGAGGAAATTTAATATGCATTTTGAAGCAACTTAGACCTTTGAAAAGTTGGAAGAACATCGTTAGAATGACGAAACATTCCACAACCTTAATCAAGAGAATTGTGGAGACTATTGTTAGAGACCTTGCAGTCCTATAATGGGAGCCTTGAAATAATAGATCTAAAGAAATAAAATAAGAATGATGAAAAAATAAAACAAAAAAAATACTCTCAAGATGTTTATCAAATAGTGAAGTATTGCATAGCGAATGCTTAAGTTGTTTTTATCAGAGGATCTATATTTCAATTTTAATTCTAAAAGGATTGACATCCATGTTTGAATATTTGTGCATAAATTGAAAAGCAAGAAATGGAGCATATTAGAGAATTCAAGAATATGGAGAATCAAAAATCCTACTGTTGATAGAATGAACTTGTTGGTTCAAGCACCAAACAAGGAGGAATTAGAGGAATACTTCATTCCACCTCAAATCTTGGATTGCAATGACAATGGTAAGTCAAAAAAAATAGGGAGGATCAGTTTTCACATAGGAAGATATTGTAAAATGGGAGATTGGATGTCATAGAAGACTTAAAGCAATAGTTTAATGAAAGCATTTATCTAAATGCATAAGAGCAACTATTACAACATGTGATAGAAAATAAAGTTGGTGGAGTCCTTGAAGTTAGCTAAGGATCATATGATTTGCTTGATAGTGCTCTCCTTAAAGATGAAATGTTAATAATTATAGAGAGTGATATTATATAATTCAAGGACAAACAATTAATTTATTGAAGGAATGTGGTGGAATAGAAATAGAAGTATGAAATGTATTGAACACCATAGTGTTTTGGCAGTAATTATAGATAACTTCATAGTACTTCTGAACTTGTTGCAAAAGAAAGCTATATTTGAAAGACTTTTTTAGGTTTTTGTTGTTATGAACAGAATTGTTCAAATTCTATAAAATATATATTTCCTCACCACTTTTTGAATTGTCTCCAAATGGAATAGCTTGGAAAGTATATTAGTAGAAAAATTGTTTGATCAAGAACTCAAAACCTACTTAATATAATTCTTTTAGAGAGAGGCAAGATGCATGAGATGCACAAAAGAAAAGAGATTTTGAAGAACTCATGCAAAGGGACTCAAAAAGCTACCGCTCTAGGAAGAAAAAGAGAATGGAAAGTTGTGTCTCAACTAAGTATAAGCATAATGCAATCAAAGGCAAAAAGAGTCCAAAAATGTTTTAAACACTAGCTCCTCTTGCTTCATCATCAATGAGTATCTCAACACCAAGATGGTAATAAGTCCTACGCTCTAGAAATGGGGGGATGGAGCATAAATCTACCAATGCAATTGGAGAAGCTTCTGCATATCAAAGCAAGATAAAGCTTTGATGGGGACTCTAAAGGAAACTAAGGTGAACAAAGAATGGCACATTTCGTCTTCTCAATCCACATGCCTTTTTATAGACAAAAACCATAACATTAAAAATAGTTGAAAACATTGAAAATTTTAAGTTACATAAGTAAAGGGATGTAGCCATACTTACTCAATTGAGATTAATTTTGGCTCTTTTCTGGATGAGAGAATCGTCATCAAGGTTGAAGCTAGGCCTAATAATATTCTCACCTAACTTTGCATCCAAAAGTGGTTTGAGAACTTCATCAAAGATCTTTAAATCAGCCTTGAATGCAAGGATCAGCCTCCCTAACACTTGACAAACATGAATACTATTCCTTGTAAAAACAATCAAATTCAAAAGTTAGAGACACAAAATGTTGCAAAAATAACTTGGAATCCAAAAAAAAACAAGAGGATGAAAGCAAATACCTATCCTACAATTAAGGCCCACAATTATAGAATTTGGTGGTAAACAAACATCAATAAAAGCCTGCAATGTGATCATATGGAACTCCTTCACTACCTTGAAAGCCTATCTAGTTTGGGATCTGGTCATTGAGATAACATTGGTGTAGTTGTAAAGGACATCCTTAGCTTCAAGATTAATACTCCTTTCAACTAGCTTGGTAGAAAGGGCATAGAACTGAAACCTTGAGGAAAGCATAGCACATGGAGCTGGATCTCTCACGAAAAGGGTGACACAACTTACAAAAGTCTACAAGAAAAAGGTAGAATTTAGGTTAATCTTAAATTTTTGTGAATGCAAAGAAAGAAGACATGTAGAATGAGAAATTCATGGTACTTGAAAAGATGGATCCTCACTACTCATCCGGGGGCTTGAGTTAACAACAACCCACTTCATGCATACCTTCAATTGGTAGCTTTCTAAGAAGGATGGAATCTCTTTCAACACTCGAAGGTCATTTGCATGCATGATAATGACAGCCCCACTATTGCGAACTCCATAATCTATCTTTTCCCTTCTTCCTTGCCCCCTCTAATCTCTTCTTGGTTATGTCTCCTTCTCCAAGGCTCTAACTCCCTAAAGAAATCATGGTTCATGTTTTTCTCAAATTTTGAACTTTGATAAAATGTTTTCCTTCGGGTAATCAAGATACTAGCCACAATCCAAGAGATGTGGTGAGCTCCAATCTCTCAACATGTCCTTCTTGTACATTGTGCTATCTATCTTTGAATCTCTCCATATCGCAAGGAGTTTTGGAATTTTAAATATGGCACCCCTCCGAAAAATCACAAAATGGAAATACCTGCATGGTCATAAAACAATACAAAGTTAGTGGGAATGAAATTTGGATGCCATTGGAAGATTAAAATGCAATTCACAATGGATCATACAAAGGTGGAATGGTTGGATAAAAAATAACCTATAAACCACTCATTTAAAGGCTTCGGTCCCACTAATCTAATGTTCCCACAACTTATTTCTTTGAATCCCATCTTTGGACTTGAACTCCTCAATGAAATAGGTTTCCTAGAGAGAAAGTCTCCATTTCTAAATGTAGTCTAATAATGTTGATAGATCTTCCACTAGGAGAAAAATTGAGGTTTTCAACTATGGTTTCGATTGGGTTTCAACTACATTTTGAAGTTGAAAACATCACTTCCAACTATAAAATGGTTTTTTCAATTCAAAATGACGTTTTCAATTGCCTACCAAAATAGTTGACAATGTTGAGTTGAACCCACAACATAGTTGAAGCCTACCTACATGTGTTAATTTTTCAACCAACACTGAGGTGAAAAGATTCTAGTTGAAAGTGATAAACCATTTTAATTGATGGAACATTTTCAACTTCTAGATGAAGTTCATCCACCTTTGTCTAGATCTCCAAGTTGAACTTCAATTATTTTCCAATTTCAAGAATTGTCATTTGAGGTAACCTCCCATTGGATGAATTTCATCCACTAACAAACCATGAAAATGAGTTGAAATTCCAACTACATTCTAACTAGGTCATCAAATTGTAATTTCAATTATGTTATAACTAGACCAATCAAAGAGTCTAACCAATAGTTGTTGCCATGTGGCCCTACTTAGAGTTATGTTTAAACAAAGAATCTAACCAATAGTTTGTTAACACATGTCCCTACCTAAAATTATGTGTAGGCTTAGGTTTAAGTATGTAAGTCCACTTAGAAATAAGTAATTAGGTATCTACCTATTAGGCCTACCTATTTAGACCTCCCTAACCTAAACCTAGGTAGGTAGGTAGGTAGGTAGGTAGGCCTAAGTGAATAAGTAGATCATAGTGCTACTTAGGCTTAAGGTAAATAAGTAGGCTTTAGATAGTCTTTTTTTTCACCACATGGCCTTTAAGGTCAAACCTTTTTTATTAGTTTGTCCTAGGTTCCAACTTCATTATGTAGTTTACAAATTTGGAAGCTATGACAAACAATATGGGATAAAAATGATAGTTAGATTCTAGTTGATATTTTGTCGCTAATGTTTTGAAGAAAAAAATTTAAACCATTTGTAGTTTGAAACCTCATATCTTTTTCATTTTAAGTCCGTTTTGAGTGATCTAAAAACCTATGGGTGTGCCAATTAGTGATTTACAAGACTCCTTTGAAGTCCAAATGCAACAAAGCAATGAGAAAATAATTTAATCTCAACATTTGCAACTGTGATATTTTGTTTGAAATGTTTTGAAAAAAACTTAAAACCTCTCTAATTTGAAACCCCATATTTTTTTCATTTTAAGTTTGTTTTAAGTGATTTAAAAAGCTATGGGTGTGCCAACTAGGGTTTTACAAGACTTTTTTGAAATCCAAATGTAATTAAACAATGAGAAAATAATTGAATCTCAAAATTATTTTAACAAATTTATCACCAAACATGAACCCCCTTACACAAAATAACCCATATCCTCCTCGTTCTTTGACCAAATTGGTGTTTTTTTGTAACATTGGAAATGTTAAATGGAAAGCTACAAAATTTATTTTAACAAAAAAGAAGCAATGTGTAAGAAGTCGATTTCCTTTGAAATATTATGTGTATGGTGGTAGGCCTATTTACCCTAATTGAAATTAAGTTGTAATTTTGGATTTTGAGAATAAATTCTTGTCATTATTTTGTTGCATTTGAACTTGCAAGAGGTCTTGTAAATATCTAGTTGATACACCTATAAGTTTTTAGATCATTCAAAAAATACTAAAAATGAAAAAGATATGGGGTTTGAAACAAAAGAGGGTTTTAAGTTTTTTCTTCAAAACATTTGAGACAAAATATCAATAAAATTGCAACTATAATTTCTATTACGTGGTGCTTAGGCTTCACTAAAATAAGGCTAACCATCTAAAGTTAATTATATGTTTAATATCAATTAAAATGCAACTATAATGCACCATAAGTCTACCTACAATTTTTTTCAAAACATTTGAAACAAAATATCATAGTTTCGAATGTTGAAATAACTTTATTATTGTTGTTTTATTGCATTTGGAGGATAGAAAGGTCTTGTATATCCTTAGTCATAGGTTTTTAAATCACTTAAAATGGACTAAAAATGAGAAAGATATGGGGTTTGAAAATAAAGAGGGTTCAAGTTTTTTCTTCAAAAAAATTGAAACAAAATATCACAAATGTCCTCTTCTTCCTTTTCATTTTTTCTTCCTTGCTCCTTTGTTTTTGGTGTTTAGAATTTTTTTTGTAATCCTTCAATTTGCACTTCTAATGACATAATATTGTTATTGATTTGGTTAAAGAATGAAGAAAATATTAAAATTTGCAATGGTTCTTAAGCTTGTGTTCAACATTGGGTGGTTCTAGGTACTTAATATCCAATTACTAAGTAAACTAAAACAACAACTACCTATAATAATTAAGTAGTTTAGTGTGCCTATTAATTATTGTAAATAATATTAACTAATAGGGAGTAATCTTCATAAAAATATTTAATTTATTATAATGAAATTAATAAAAAATAGAACTTTAATAATATTAACTATTTAAAGATTACATTAACCATAAAGATTGGAACAAATACATACATTAATCTAATAAAATTATTATTTTCAAATGTTAGATTATAATTAATTCTAAGCTAGGCTAGTTATATTTTTATAATTTTTATAATTAATAATATCATAATATGATCCTAATTTAAGCACATAATTAGTAGTTAATTCCTATTAATTACTTTAGCATACATGGTGCTTAAGCTTGGTTAAAATAGGGCTAACCATCTAAGGCTAATTAAATGTCTAATGTGACACCTAAAGTACATGTAAGGCTAAGCCATGAAGCACCTAAGCTAAACTTAGTTAGACCACATGCTTAAACCTTTGGTGCATGCCATGTGTGTAATTATTTAGTATTTCAAGAAATAATTATTTAACATTTAATTAACTCAAAAATTCAAAAATCAAATTAATTAGTAATTTTTTTTATGTATTTAATTATTTGGCAACTACTTATCAAATAATATAATGATCTATTTATTAAAAAATTTAAATAAAAAATTAATATTTTTACTTTTTAAAAATAAACCTTTTAAATTTATAGTGATCAACTAATTAAATAAAAACTAATTAGGTTTCAAATTGACTATCTAACAAAATAAATTAACTAATTGGTAATTCCTGAATATTAATTATAAATTATTAAATTTATAGCTTACTAAATTAAATTTGTAGATATTAAATTAATTTTAATTAATCATTAATATTGATTAAATAATTTAACTCATGAATAGTTAACTATTAACCAATTAATATTTATTAGTTATTAACCATAATTATATAGTTGGGGTAATCCAACTTATAAACGAAATGAGGCTAGATTTTTAATGGCCAACTTTTGACATCTGTTGGTGAATGGCAATGAACCATTTGTCTTCCCATCACAAATCCAACAAGTTTTCTATTCCAATGATTTTTCCAACCCATGGTGGAAGGTTATATTGCATAAGGAACCATAGAACAAGCACCTACGGGGAAGTACATTAACACAAATGAATATGCACAAAGGGCAATGCCAAATGCACCAACCACTCCAAGTATTGTTGGTGCAATATTCTTCTTTAGTGAAAAATCATTATTATTTAATGAATCAAGGTGATTTAGCCTTCAAAAACAATCCCAAAGAAGAAATTCTAGGACATAGATATTTGTTTCAATAAGCAAGGACATGTCAATTTAATGTTCCACACTTTTTAACCACTCCAATACCATGCCCAAGGACTTTAGACAAAGATGTTTATGTTCTCCCACTTTTAATGTTCTATCACATCTGGACACCATGAAATAGAAAAATTTCCAACAAACTTAGGGTTTCTAGTGGCAAGGTGCAATGTAATGAAAGTTATTGACTTCAAAATTAAGGGAATTTGAAATTACCAAAGTTGGAAACTAGTCACAACAAAGTTGTAAAAAAATCACAATTAAGTTGAACTTAAAATCAAATCAAAGTTAAACTATACTGGAAAACACATACATTATTTCATTCTTCAAATTTTCCAACATTCATCCATCCGTAAACAAGGCTAACCAAGACAATGAAGCGGTTGACATGATAGAGCCTGACAAATTTTGAAAATGGATCTTTCCATTATAGTTTGACTATGAATGTATTCATTAAAATAAAAATCAATGGTCAATTGGCAATGATGGTCAACACTACATTTACCAACCTAGTCGAAAAGTCAACTAAGTTGAGGTGTGAAGTAGGCCACTTGGAATTTGTTGAAATAAATATAATTATGTAGTTGAGGGCAAGTTGAGCCCGACATGCAATCGAAAATTGGTTGGTTAGAAAATGGCCTTTTACTCCTAATGTTGAAACTCAAAAAGATGAATGGAAAGATCAGTAACTATCGTAGAATATAATTTTTATGCCTCCACCTCCAACTATAAAATGTTAAATGTGAGTTTTCAATCAATTCAAATACAAAGAATTCAATGTCTAAGATGGGAAAACATTCACCTAAGATAGAAAGTTGCCTTGTGGAGCCAGTTATCAAAAGTTCCATTCAAGAATCCTTGTTTTGGGGATTTCACTGTTTCCCTCAACACATCGGATTGGTTCCAAAGTTTCAACCAAGATACCTTTTGTTCATTTGAGACCTGTGCAAAAGCTAGCATCTATAGTTTCTCAATAAGTATTTTAGGCTTTGATTTCATATTGTAGTGGACCTAAATTTGTTTCAAGAATTTGAGACCAAGAGCAGGGTCATAAATTGGCAAATGTTTTGTGAAGGTGAAGGTATGATCTTTTCAAACTTAATCCATCGCCTTGTCCATAAGTGCCTACAGTCTGGAAGGTGACCTCAATTTCTCATTCGAAGCTTCCTCATAATAAAGCTTTACAGTCATGTCTACTGTAGTCGAAAACTCACCTTGTCCTTTGACATGCATCACAAGATCTATACTAATCATGCATGTCCCTATACATAGTTGGCCACCAATATCCAGCATCCAATATCTTCTTCTGCATTATTTCAATTACAAAATGCCCTCTTGAAGGTCCTTCATGCAATTCTTTCATCACCATCTGTGCTTTCATTATTAAACATCATCGTAGTTTGTTGTCTTGGCCCATTCTACACAATTCACCATTCTTCAGTGTAAAAGGCTTTACTCTCCTGACTAATCTCTATTTTTGTTGCACTAATAATGTGCCTTCAATCTACGAGTTTGGTGATATCAATATCGATGCTTCAATATACTTGTGTTTGATCAATTCCTAGGCCTTTTGATATTCCTCTGTCCAAAGAAAAGTCTCTATCTTTCTAGTTAGTTTACTAATAGGTGCCATAATAATAATAATTTTTTTTGTAAAACATTTGTAAAACTATGCCATCCCATTGAATATTTGAATCTGTTGGGGATTCTTAAATGTTGGCAAGTTTACTATTTCCTATATTTTCTTTGGATCTTGTAGTTTCCCTTCTTTGGAAACAATAAAACCCAAGATCATCCGTAAAAGTACCATAAATGCACATTTGTTTGGATTCAAACTAATGCCATACTCTCTGCACTTTTGAAAACATAGTCTGAGCTTTTGCAAATGACTCTCCATGTCACTATACACTATAAAGTCATCTAGAAATATCTTCATAAAATTGTCTAGATACTCTCTAAATGCTTTGATCATAGCTCTCTAATATGTTGGAGGTCCATTTTAAACTTTAAACAGCATCACCTTCCATATAAAAGCCCCTTAGTTTGTAACAAATGCAATCTTGTATCTGTCCTTTGGAGCTATAGATATTTGATGATATCATGAATATCCATTTGAGAAAATATGCTTCATACCCTACTACTATGTTCAACACTTCATTTGTGAAAGGTAATGGGTATGGATCCTTCTTTGTGGTTACATTTAGTATTCTAAAATCTATACAGCTTGCCATTTTTTTGGTTATTACTATTATGGGTGACAACCATGTAGCTTCTTCTATAGATTCAATGAATCCAACTACTAACAACTTATTTATATCTTGTTTGATTGCTATAACATAATTTGGATTTAATTTGTACTTGGCCTGATGTGCCGATGGTGTAATAGTGTCCAACTCAATTCTATGCAGTGTTAGCTTTGGTGGAATCCCTGTCACATCTTTGAATTCCTTCAACAGTTGTTCCATTTCCAACACCTTACTTGTTTCCAGCTATGCATTAATTTTTACCATTTGTGGTTCTACATCAATTCCCAAATTGAGTTTCATCAATTATTGATCTTTAGTTAACGTCCATCTAGCTATCTGCAATCCATGTGATTTGATTTTTACTAGAGTTTCATCCATTACAATGCTCCTTAGTTGATGTCTATAGTACATCTCAAGATACACCTTATCTTTCAAAGTTACTTTTAGCTCATATTTATTGCCAAGTATCTTTTTCTTTGTGTTTTATACTTTAGATCCCATTCTAAAATATTAATCTTCACATTTATATCCATGATCCCCACATTTGTGGTTTTCATAGATTGAATTGTCTCAGGTAAATTAATTATTCCTATGGAAAACAATTATGGCTTTATAACAAAGATGATATATTTTTCTTCATCTATGATGCCATTCTAATAATCATAACACAGTAACACTTCTGGTCTTCTGACTTCACCTCCCAAATGTTTGGTAATTATAATTGTTTTGATTGTCCCATTCCCTTGTATGGTAATGGTGTTACTTCCCCAATTATGTGCCACTTTAGCATCCCTCAACCATGCTCTCCCTAACAACATGGAATAACTAGAATCTACCACACTATTATAAAGTATAATAAATGTAGTTATGTAAAGAATGTCATGAACATATATCTTCATATTTCTAATCAACCCCACTAGTTTTGTGGTTGTTTGATTTGCCATCCTCAAATTATATGGTGCAGGTTTAGGCTTTGGAAGCCCCAACCTCAATCTCAACTATTCAATGATAATATTAACTTCAGAACCTCCATCCAACAACACATCCTCTATTGTATTCTTCCCAAACTATACTTGGATAATTTCCATATGATTACTTATTGCTACAGCAATTGTCCTTATTTCTGGTACTAAAGAACCAACTTGTTTATTTGTGGTTATTTTATTTATATTCTGAGTTTTCTTTGGTTTCAACTTCTGCCAAAGATATCTCTTTAGCTCAAGAGCTATATTAAACAATTGTCCTAAGTTTAAAATATAACTAGTTTCTAGCATCTACTTACCAATGTCCAGAAAAATCTCTTCTATTGTGATTAGTTTCCCTTGTGAATTCACTACTTCTTGAAATTTCTATGTGTCCACAAGAGTAGTATTTAACATACCCAACCAAGTTGTGTTCCATCCTTCCATGGATGTGGATGGCCCATCTATTTGGGTTTGTGTTTTTTGAATCTGTTAAATTGTCTCTAGCATTGACTACTTCAACCATTTTTCTTTCTCCCAATTAGCAAGACTTTTTTTTTTCTTGGCTATCTATCCTTGAACACATGTTATTCAAAACTTCACTTGTGGTAACATTAACATCCACCACATTTATATCCACAATGACTATTTGTGTCTCAGCAACAAGTTGAACCTTTGCTATTATCATAGATATCCCATGAAACATTTTTTGCATTTCAGCAAACTTTGGACAATTTGTCATTTTATGTCCATTCAAACCATAGATGTGACATACACATGAAGATATCTTCTAAGTTTTTTGACTTGGTTGTGTTACCTTTGTGGTTGCCACTGTGGCTTGCTATTTCTTCTTTTTATATGTCTCCACATTGTGATTTGTCATCCCACAATTTGTGTAATGTTTATTAGTCTTCCCTATATTACTTTGTGTTTTTGTTAGTGCTACCTATTTGGTATTTTATGGTATTGATAGTGCACTCCTTGCTTCTAGAATAATCATACTTTCTTCACATAACATTGTTGCCTCCTTATGCTGTTATAGTGTTGACTGTTTCATTCTTGCAATTATAATTTTGAGGTATGATTGCAAACCTACTTTAAACACAATAGTTAAAAAATTGTTTGTGGTTAGTATTTATAAACCATGAGCCAACTTTTGAATTCATTCATAGTAAACCTCCACCCTCTTAATCTCCTCATGCTTCATGTTCTTCAGCTCCATGTATATTTACTCATCATTTTTAGTCTTTTGATGATGTTTGCAAAATGCCTATGTAAGCTCTGAAAAAGTAAAATTAAGGAATTTTGACATGTAATTATGGCACCAGTCCGATGTTGTATCTTTTAGTGTATAGCTAAACACATTAATGGTATACTCTAACATCCATTGAATTCATCAGTAGTTGATTTGTAGTCATGTTCACATGAGTAGTCATTATCAGATTAGTAAACACCATTTGAGGTATGCCCATAACTCCAATAATAGTTGTTGGTAGTGCTAAACTTCAACTCAAATTCTTATTGGTGAAACTCCACCTAATCCGCTACCTAATTTTGTTACATATCCAATTAGTACTCCCCTTTTAACAACATCTATGTTGGGCGCAACAAACATTTCCACTCTTGTGGTTGTTATACTAGCATCAAGTGATTGAGTAACTCCTATTCCAACATGTTATTTCTGAGTTTCAACAATTGCTGCTTCTAACACTATTGCTAGAACTATGTTGATGCAAGATCAACGATGTTCTAATCTACAGTTACCCATTGGTATCCACTGTGGTGCAGTATGTGGATGTGAATACCCTTCTAGTTTGCCACTCTTGGTTTAAATAGATAGAGAATCTGTTGATTATGTGGTCCCAATTAGTTTCTCAAGTCCATGCCTTTAAATTTGTTTTGGACTACAAGAATTCTTGGTTCTTATTCCTATGGTTGATCTATTAATGTTTTTGCCACATTTTGTAACTCCACATGCCTAACAATACTTACTCTAATGTGAAAAGGCACAAAAGGACAATCCATGATTACATGTCCTTCTTCCTCATAGAATGCACAGACCCTTGAAAATAACCTGATCAACTCCGAATCCACAAATTCATGATCTCGTGTTTTGACTATGTACTTTGTTTGATCCAACTTTAGATTCCTTTGATGTGAGTATGATTGTGCTATTTCATCCAATGCATTCAGTTGTGCCTATGCATATTCAAGTGATTATGGGTAATTTATTTTAGTTTCTTCAAACACATTAACACCGGTGTTTCCATCCACCTCCTAGTGTTCCACTGGTTCATAGTAATTTGGAAATGTAGATTGATACAAAAACCTGGGTTGTATACCTCTTGTAACATCCTTCCCTTGGTTAGTCACCGACTCTAGACTTGAAATTTCCTACAGCTGATTAGGCACTATAAAAGTCCATGTTCTGTCTTGATCTGTATGATTTTAAACCACCTATTGTGGCTAAGAAGTATAGTGCATTCGTTCATTCGGATGAGTAGTCGACTGCATCTCTCTCCATGGAGATCATTGTTTGTGTCATAACCTTAGCCTTGGGCTTGCGACTAAGGCAAGGGCTTGCAAAGGTGCGAGCCAAGAGTGAGATCGGGAGTCACATTTCATGCTCCCGGGCGTGCAGAAAGTGTGAGGGAATGAACCTCCACACTCCCAAATGAGCTCTCACTTTGGGAGTTGGAATCCTAATGGACTCTTGAATTTTTAGAGGGCAATTGTAGGGGTCAAAACTCATTAGATTGAAGAAATATTTATATCAATGGAAATCTCTTGGAACTTAAATATCTAAAATGGGCTCGCACGACCCATTTGGGTACCTAAAACACAATTTATGGCCAAAAGAAAGGTCGGGAGTCAAGTGGCCAATTGACTTCTGACCATTAAAAGTTAGGAATCTCCCTTATTCCCTTTTGTGCAGGTAGCATGCCACATATTTTTGGAAAGCTCTTAACGAGGGCTACAACTTTGTTTTAAAACTCATGTTAATCGGAGGTTTGCACACAAAGTTATGAGTCTCCAAAGTCATGAGAGTCCTAGTTTTGTGAATTTTGGGACTCCAACTTGGGAGTTTCGAGACAAAAATGACATTTGGGTGCTGGTCCCGTGGCCATGCACAAAGTATACTATAAGGGAGAAGGTGGTGGTTTCCCCCAAGTTCAAACTATGGTGAGTCTTGTGAATTCATGTTTAGTCGTGGCTTGTCCATGCACCAAAAATGTTTTAGCTATGCACTAACCAACTTGTTACTTGGTTTGTGCAAGTCCGTGTGAGTAATTGAGTTGCTTGTCAATCTTCCTAGTCCCCATCCCGGAGCTACAGCATGCCCTTCTATCCCCGAAGTGCTGTGAGCTAGGGAGCACGCCCCAACTCCTTCTCCTTCTGTTATTTTCACCTCTGGACTTGGAGTGAGTCCATCAAAGAGCTTGGGGGTGCATTAGTCTGAAACTATGCCTTCTCTGAAGATCCCTAATCCATATGTCCTGTCGTACCACTTCTTGTAGTAGAAACAACCTGTGCCCCACATGCCTTTCTTCTGTTCTCAAAACTTATATGTCCAACATTAGATTCTAATGTGGGGTTTTTATAAGTCTTGCATACTCCTCTCCATTTTCAAGATTGTTTTTTTTCTGACTTTTAATAATTTGCCGAATTGCCTCATTCCAATTGTCGCTGTAAATTCTAATTCACCATTTGATTCATCTTGTTTCAAAATTGTTCATCTTCAAAGTCTATAGATTGCTCTATAGTCCTTTTGACGTTAATTGTGTAGACCTTTGATACTTTTTAACATATCCTTTAAAATTCTGAATTGAAAAAAAAATAACACTATTCGTCTAAACATTCTCATCTACAATATACAACAAAATTTGTAGAAAACCTTCCCATTATTAAAAGAAAGAAAAAAAAAAATCCCCACAAGATGGTCACCAAATGGTAGAAGTGAAATTTAAATTCCTAAAAAACATTTCACACTATTATAATAATAGATTTGCATTTCACATGCATATGTTCACTATTTATATCTTAAGTTTCAACAAACTTAACACTACCATTCATTCCAACATCATATTCATGGTTATTGTATATAACCAGAACCTACACTTGAGAATACATAATAAAAATCTCTAAAAACAATATTACAATCCATTTCATCATAATCTAATACTACAAAAAAATTCATGCAAAAGATGAACATAGAATTCATTGTAGAAGTTTGTGCTTTCTTGTATACAGCAATGGGCATGCAGCTTAGTTGCATATTCTTCTTAGTGATGCAAACTCACCTTTTCCTAGTGACATGTTCCTAGTGATGCACATTTTCTTCATGATGTTATCTTCTTCTTGATGACACATTGCTTGCTTGTGATGTGCTTCTTCTTGTGACACACACAACAAACCCACCTCTTTATGGTGATGACCTTGTTTCAAACCACATGACTATCACTTCCTAGTGACAAACATCCAAGAAAACCAATGCTTCTTCTTGCTTCTTGATGATGAATTTCCAAAAGAATTGATGCTTCCTAATGATGAACATCAAAGAAAACCAACACCCACATGTTGTGCCTCTTCTTGGTAATGAATGTCCAAGAAAACTTGTGCCCACAAGAAAACATGAATCCAATTTACAAGATAATCCCATGTTTTGTTGAAAAAAATCCAAAACAACACTTAAAATTTGTGCTATATCAAAACATAGTATGTGGTTTTCTATTGCAAGTACTTATAGCTCCTCCTACTCTTCTCTAAACTTCATGTTTCATCTTTCTCTCCCCTATTTTCCAAAACTCTACCCTTTTGAACTATCCCAAATCATGTCATCATGATCAAAACAATAAAATTCAAAATTCAATCTAACAAAGTTCCCTTATCAATCCTATCCTAGCTGCCTTGTTCATCCAAAATCACATACTCATCCTACCCCTTAACACATGCCACTTATACTAACATTATTGCAATGTGGGAATCCATTGTTTGTCCTAAATATCCCCATTTTGAATGGCATGCTCGGGATTACATGTTCGGGATATGTGGAAATTATAGTGTGGACAATTTGGCCCTCTATTCAAATGAGGAAGATGGCACCTCACCTATTGTAGTTTGATGGAAATGTTTCAGCATGGAGAAAGTTCTCACTTAAAAAGGGGAGGAAAAGAAGAAATTGAAACTATTACACATGCAAATTAATTTTATAAAGTTTTTTTGGTATTTGAAACCAAAGTTGCAATACTTTGTACAACACAACTTTATTGCCATGTGGCAAGATCAACAATTCAAAAATTGCCTTCAACATTTCTTGGATGACAATATGGTGTGAATAATCGACTTTGTTGAAAATTATAGCTTCAAGATCTAAAACAAGGTGCAGTCTATGCACTAGCATAATTATCAATGCACAATACTTGTGCATATTTCATGGATGAGGAATTCAAATCCTGACCTAGATGATGGGAATTCAAACATTATTATGGGGTATTATTTTTATGTCTCTAATGATAAAACCCATGACAATTATTTTGTACAACATTATTTACTTCTACATTTGGAGGATATAGTGAATGGTGGGTTTAGGCCCAAACGACATTGGATCCGGTTTTATGGTTGTGCTTCCCAGTTCAAGAGCAAGATACCTTTTTATTTTGTGAGTCGTCACCCTCATTCAACAAGTGGATGTTGTTTAGTTTGGAATTTCTTTGGATCAAGAAACAAAAAAGGTCCCCATGATGGTGCTGGTGTAGTAATGAAAAGGTTCATTAAAGACATGCTCAACTTGATGTGGAAGGGATTCGGCTTGAGAATGCACAACAAGTGGTGGATTTACTTCATACTTGTCTAAGTACATGCCCATAAATGTCTTATTTTGGGGACTAGAGTCCAATAATGTGCACATTTTGGCATGTCAATCCTACTAATGTGGATTGAATCATTGAGTACAATATTGATTCAATCAAAGGCACAAGGGATGTGTATTATATTCGGTCTATTGGGCCTATGGATGTGAACAAACTACTAAGAAAAACCTTAGCTTGTTTTTGTTATTTCTATGTTGATCCTAACTTCTCCGCATGTGAGAATTTGGCTTGGATTGAGCATTGGCAGGTGGAGATGTTAATCCCAAATTCTATGGATATGTATATGGTGCCATGAAAACCACATTCCAAGAAGATGAGTGGGATGAATATGGGCTTGATGGTGATCACCTTGCTGCCTGTATTTCACTAGGAGATAATTTTGTTGTTTCTATTGAAGAAGGAAATGAAGAAAGGGTAAACTTCTACATTCTACTATGCACACAAGCTTGCTTTGTGATTGATCAACCTTTCACTTGCCCATAGGGGCAACAATTTTGTGTAGGTGACACAACTGTGAATGGGAAATACTACCAAAGTTGGGGTACATTAGGTTCTCCATATGTTTTGTTGAGTAGCTCCAAGGTTGCTTATATTCATGTTTTTCATGTAAGGGCCATAAAATTCCCCATGTTGCCATTAGATCATAGGGTCTAGGGCAATGAGTTGGTTTATAAGCTTTTTGTTCTTGCAGAAGATGGCATCATGCATATTATTGCTTCCATTGAGTTGTAATGGATTATGATTTCTAGCCCTTTTGTTATTGATAAATTGGACTATATTTCCTTTTTCAAATTTGTACTTACCTCTTACTCAAGTGTCCATATGCATTAATCCATATATTGAAAATAAAATCATCAGTTATTGTCCTTAGTTTCTAGGTTGTTATATTTGGGTTGCTTCTTCCATAAATAGTTGGCCCATATACAAAATTCAATACATACTATCACAAGCATTGTTAGAAATATCCTATTCTTGGGGTGTGAATGTTTGCTTGGCTTTCTTTTCAAACTACAAATCAGAATTTTCCAATTTGGTGCAAGATCACATTTGGTGTTCCCAATGTACCAACATAAGTTTTGTTAGCAATTTCCATAGTTTGTAAGGATTACTAGTTTTGTGGCTCATAACTCATGTCACATTGGGCAAAAACTAATTTTTTGGCTTGTTGATCATGATGGACAGGTGCAGCATGGTGTGATTAATTCCATCAATATTCAAACAATCATGGATCATCTAAAGCAACGTCCATTCTTGTTATTTGAATGAGTATGCATATGGAGGAGGTGGTGGGTGGGTGGGTGGGTTGGGGGGGTTCTGATATTTATCTTTGTTTCAAAAATAAGTTAATTCAAAGTAGTTTGGCTAGTGCCATGATTCAGCTATCTTCCCCTTCCATGGCATATGTGTTTGCTTGACTAGTTGTGTCTACATGGATCCTTTCAAGAGTCTAAATTGATTTGCATAGCTTCCTAATAGTCTATAAGAACTGATCATATATTGAAATGAACGTGCGCGTGATTGTGGATCATGACTTGCACTATGTTAACAATGCAATCTCGATGTTAATCTGATCCACATTCTTGGACCTCCCTGGTACAATATACCAAGGGAGTTAGACAATGTGCTTAGGTATCCATGATCCAGCCTTTAATCTTTTCCCTCACTCTAATCATGCCTACATGCTTGTTGCCATTGTTCATAGATCTTGTTGTTGGATGTTGTTTGTTGTTTCATGAGTGAAATTCTCGACTTGGTCAATTATAAATTTTCTGTTCTAGTTAGTTGTGAGGGAATTGGGAGAATATGCATAGACCAGGAGTTTTTGGTCTTCAACATGTTCTCACTTGTTTATTGAAGGGACATGATGGCATCCCCCCATGTAGGTTCAAATCTTTGAATGGCATTGGTTGTCATCCAAAGTTTACAAATTGCAAGTAATAGATTCCAATTTTTTGTCTATGTTCTGCACAAGGTATAACTTCTAGTGTCAATCAACCATAGTCCAATTGGAATGAAAAACCCTAATTTACCCAACTAGCCATCATTCTATGAATTTGAGGCCATGCCAATTGTCTTATGTCTAGATAATTGAGTTATGTATACAATCTTACTTTTTTTTTTCTCTTGAAAACCTTTTTAGTTTGTTGTTGGAATGTAAGAAGAATGAATGCTTGGCAGGAAGGTCCATAATTTACTAAGATGGGAAGATATTGGCAAAAATGAAATCCCAATAGCCTAATAGTGTGAATAAAATGGCATTTTTGGAGCCCAACCACATGACCCTGAAAGGTGCTCCAAGTGGCACTTGATATACTAGTGCACTCTTAGTTGTTACATTTGTAATCTTTAATAAGGTATTTGAGTTCCATCTTGACAAAGCATTTTGTACCTTGTTTAGTTTATTGGTTTACATTGTTGTCCTACAAGCAATAATGATGTTGTCATTGTTGCCCAAAATGATAATGAATACTGTATTATAATACATATTATTGCTAAATTGATGTTGTGAAATAACATCACTAATGGAAATGTCAGTTGATGTGTTACTCATTGTGATGCCTGTAGTTTGAACTCAAACCATAGATTGAAACTTACAGATACAGTTAGTGTTCCTTGTATCGACAATGACGACAACAAACTTGAGATTCAAGTGTTTTCCTTCTTTCTCAAAATGCTTGCTTACATGTAATTACTAATGTGTATCAACAATCACTATATGTGTAACTATCTATAGTTGTTTGGATTAACATTGGTTATAATTATGTTGGGTGCCCATGTGATTAGGTATGGATTGGCATTGGTTGTAATTATGTTCAATGCCCATGTGATTGATTAGGTATGGTTGAAGCTTTCACATGGAAATCAAGGCAATCAAATCATTTGATCAATGGATGGAAGTTGTAAGTTAGTTTTGTAGAAAACAACCTGCACTAGCAAGCACATATTTGATTGTGAATCCTAGTTCACAAGAGTTATATTGCAACGTACAACTAAGTGACTTCAAGAGTTTCAATGAAGCATCAAGAGCATACATGGAGAAATTAGAGTAGACCTGCAAAATTTGTAAACAAACTTTGGGATTCTAAGTTTTCAGTTTTGTAGGAAATGTAACTCCAATAACAATACTTGTAGCAACAAGCAATGTGTGATCTTGTGGGTTTGGTTGTGACTATTACCCTCCGTTTTGGAATTGGACATGTTTATTTGAGGTGACAAAGGTGAAAGACTAACCATATCCATTCCGATGTGGAAACTATTAATATAGATTGACTACTTGCTAACTTACTTAAATAGACTAAGAAGTCAAGGTTTGAAATCACTTCTCACCAATGTACAAACTAAATTGCAAGCTAACAGAATCACAAAAACATCTAAATGCCCAACTCCAACTTTACCACCATGTATCATGGACATGGGTCTAAACACTTGTTAACTATGGAATAAAGGGTGATGTAGTAGCTAGCCATTCAAATGTCTGAGATCTAGGTTTTCATGCATTCCATTAGAAGGGTCCATTTTTTGTCTTCCACTTGTACATTACTATGGATGACGTTGGTATGTTGGTTGACTATGGATCCATGGACATGTTGTAATGCCCAAGTGCCCCAATTTAAGTTTTTTGTTATTTTCAGCCTAAAATATTGAAGGCATGTTAAACTTTCCATGCCATAGAATGAATGAAAATGTTAATCCAAAGATTGTCCTTGGTTAATTTTTTGCTTTCTTTTAGTTTATGATCACCATTGTGTTTTCAAACCATCAATAATTCCTGATTAGATATATCATTGGGTTGTAGTTAGTTATAGCCCAGTCAATGGTTTACTCACGTCTATGTATTCTAACTTTGTTAAACTAGGTATCTTCAAGGTTAGTAATTGGTGATAGCTAGACATAAGTTTCATCATTAATGTGTTTTGATTTTAAGGTAATTTGCGTGCATGTGAAATAAAGAAACATTTTTTTGTCAAACATCTTGACAAGACTTGTGCAATTTTTGAAAAAGACAAATTGCATCTTTGATGTAATCTTGCATCCATTTTTCTATTTAGCTAGGAGCCCATGATGCCAATTAGAAATCTAAGACTACATTCACATAAATATAACAAGTTGTTGAAAACTTTCTAACTTTATTGTCATATTGTGTAACCAATCTAGAGCACATATTCTAATGCACACATTAAAAGATTAAAGGTAAGAGACAACATCATGGATAAAACACTGAGAGGATTAAAAAGCCTTAATATTCATTAGATGCTTCTTACTTTAACTTCACCACTAGGAGGCAATGATGTACCTTGTGAACCTATCCATGGTGAAATTTTACTCAATTGCATGCCCCATCTAATGAATGTTCAATTACATTCAAAGCCCAAACATATACACAGTTGTGTAAGCTTCATAACACAAGTACCAACATAGTAGTTATGTCAATGTAAGAATGTTAATAGGCTAGTAAATACATTGACCAAACTTGAAGCTATGAAAACAAAAAGAACCCATTCATATGTGTGGAGAATCACCATGCTACACACACCAAGGGCTTTGCAAACTAAAGCAAAAACATTCAAAAATTAGGAGTAATTTGCAAGTAATGGATTTGGAAATTAAACTTGGTATGCACAGTATAAAACTATGGTTGTAGCACCATAGTTCAATGCTATAACAACCCCTTTGGACCATGACACACATCCCCAAACAATGAACATACAAACTAACAAAGAATAAATGACAACTCACAAACATAGTCTTGTTTCTTCCTGCTTTAGCATCAATTACCTTCATTTAATGGAGTGCAAAAAGGGGAGTAGGAAGCAATAAGAACATAATGGATATGTAACAAGTGCATAATCCCAAGAGCATCCAAGGCATAAGGCCAAAATCTTCAAAGATAATCTATGTCCGAATGAACTATTATCTTCATCATTGGTTTCTCTTTCGCACTGCCAAAATCTAATTACCAAAGCAATTTCACATGCAGATCAAAAGTCATTTGTCATACATAGATTCTATTACAAACAAGGATGCTATAACTCAACTTCCCCAAGATGAATGCCCACATGCACTCAAAGCTCAGACATGTGAACACATTTGTGTGAACCTCATAAGAAAAAATAGCTCACAACATTCATGTCAACATGAATGCAAACATGTCATAAACACAATGATTAAAATCCTAGTTGTGAAAACATTCAAAACCCATTCAAATGTGAGGACTAGAACTGCCATTTTGCATAGGCCAATTTATTTATTTATTTGCTTTCTCTTAATGCATGTTAAAATTTAATTAGCAAAACGTGTACACATATTATGATCAACCCTAAAGCCCATAATACAAAATAATGGTAGCAAACTTGATATCTTTTGTAAAGTTGTGTAATGCCATTAATAAAAAAATAATTGTCATGTGAATATCAAATAATCCATTGAATTGACATTGACCAATCCCCTTCTTTTAAATTTTGGCAGTGAAGTTCTTGCATACAATCTAGAGAGTACATAGAGTTGCAAGAATCCTAAGGTGAAAACTTGCATTAGACACGTACTTCAAATATCAATAAAACAAGATGCCAATAACACAAAGGACTAGCAACGATGACAAAGCTCTGACATGATCAGTCCAAACTTAAATATAATAATTACATCTCCTACATACCAACATCAAACACCTCCAAATTCTCTAGTGATGAAATCCCAATAGATCACAATCTTCATAAATTGAAATCTAAAATCTAGTGATGACATGTGGAATCTAAGATCTCAATATCATGGGTGACTAACATTGCTAATTCCACTAGTAGACATATATTTAGTATGAGGTCCATAAATCATTACACATTAAAAGAACCTATAGAGCCATGAAACCTTCTTTTAGGACATGTAGACACTACACATCAATGTATAGAAAGCTAGCAAAATTGATATATTAAAATGTGCATTTTTAGGTGCCTTAAACCACAACAACATAAAAAAAATCCAATACTGATATAACCACTAGTAAATACACTTGGTATTTTCAAGTGGAATTTTAAGGTTCCAAGCATGCTAGAATTAAACCTAACTATGATTCAACTCTATATAGTTCATAGGTTGCCCATAGCTAAATGAAATGTGATGCTAAAGACTCTTGTGTAGGTTGATTTATCTCCACTTGTTAAATCCCTTGACAAAATTTAAATTCATGAGTACATGGGCACCAACAAAAATTCACACAAAATTTCATTACTACAAAATGTGGGTGTAATTCATTAATCCCCATTCATTAGACCAATGAATTTACTACTTTCCAACTAGTCCCCATTTACTAAGACTAGTGAATTCACTTAAAATCTAGTGAAATCACTTGGCGTGCAAGGACACCTTTTGTTGTAATGTTTGGATTGAACATGGAAAGGTTTGCATACATGTTACATATGGCATACCTTCTATTTCCCTAGTTTTAACTTGATGGCCCTTGTTTTCTTCTCTATAGCTTGTGTCTTTGTAAAAGTAGAAACCATTTTAGCAACTAGCAATTTCTCATGTTTCTTTTTCTACTTCTTCATGGGGCTTTCGATAGTTTGGTCATTTGGCTACTCCATATTATATTTTCCCTTGCTAGATGTACATGTGCCTTCCTCCTCCTCTTCCCTCTCCTCCTCTTCTTCCCATTGCAAGAATCTCAAACTATTTTCAAAGGCTTGCTTATTTTAACCAAGAGTAGGTCTTACATCAATTCTTCTTTGGATGATGTCTTTTCTTGCGTTTTTGATTAGGGGATAGTTGTGGTTGTGCTTTGTGGGGTGACTTTCTATCCCTCTACTCCCGGCTCTATGAGGTGACTATAATTGAAAGTACATATGTTACGTTACTAGTGAAGGAAAAAAATGCAAAATGTATTTCTAGATATTAAGTTGCGTTTGTAGTTGAAATCAAATAGCTTACTTTCTATGCATTCTTTAGAATTTAGAATTGATAGATATAATTTTCAAGCTCAAACACTCCAAATCCTAGAATTTTATGTTAAATTGTCACTTATTCAAACCAACCTTTTTTGATTCAACACCATGTTTAACTTAGCAGCAGACCACCAGTCACTTAAAATATTGTTCCTATCACATACGCTATTCAAATTTGGCTTTCCTTAGCTCATTAAAAAGTTAACTACAAGGCACATATGCCTACCAAATTCCAAGCTTTGCACATAAACTAGTAAGAAATTATGCTACCAAACCTGAAGGGTTTTTATGAAGGTAGAAAGTTCAACTTGATTGCAGATGACCAATCATTTAAAATATTATTCCTATCACATATGTTATCCAAATCTAGCTTGCCTTAGCTCATTATAAATCTAACTACAAGGCGCATTTGCCTACTAAATTGCAAGTTCTACACTCAAACTAGTAAGAAATTGTTTTACCAAACCCAAGAGGGTTATACAAAAGTAGAAAGTTCAACTTGGATACAGACCTTTAGTCACTCAAATTATTATTCCTATCACATACGTTATTCAAATTTGGCTTGTTTAGCTCACTAGAAAGTTAACCATAAAGCACACCTTGTTAATGAATAAGAGATTTACTCAAGTGCAAACATAAATTTTTATTGAAAGGAAACTATAACATGATGTTCACAACACGAAACATAACATCAAGAACTCCTCAAGGTTCTTGTCACATGAAACACACAAACTTGTGTAATAGAGAAAAGAGAACCAAACCATTAACACCAAGGTATTTAACTAAAAGAACAAACCATGAATAACCAAACTAATATAAATAAAGAAAGTAATTTAACCTTGTGAAAGTAACCTAGTTACTTTCCTACTCTAGTAACTAATGGAACTTAACTAGTTGAGCTTGAATTCTCAACACTCCCCCTCAAGCTTAAATCCACTTTTAGTACACCAAACATTTTTCTAAACCTCTTTAGCTTGTTTGTGCCTAAAGCCTTTGTGAAAATGTCAACAACTTAATCTTCAGTACTGACATGAATAAGGTCAATTTCTTTTGCTAGAACTTTTTCTCTGATAAAGTGGTAGTGCACCTCAATGTGCTTTGTCGTAGCATGATAGATCGGGTTGTTAGCAAGTAGTACGCTACTAATGTTATCACAATAAATGACAATAGGAGCATCCACTAATTGTCCCAAATCTGATAGTAGTTTTTATAACCAAACTATTTCACATGCAACAATTGCTGCACCTCTATATTCTGCCTCCGTGCTTGATAGTGCAATTGTTGGTTGTTTCTTACTGTTCCAACTAATAACACCATTTCCAAAAGAAAACATGAAACCATTGGTCGATCTTCTATCTGAAACATTGTTAGCCCAATTAACATCCGTGTATCCATGTACTTGTAACTAATTGTTGGCTTCATAAAAAATTCCACACTATAATGTATGTTTTATGTACTTCAATATGCGGCTCACTGCATTTAAATGTGGCTTTCATGGTGTTTGCATGAATTAATTCACCACTCCAACTGCATAACTCAAATTTGGCCTTGTGATGGTCATGTAAATCAAACTCCCCATTATGTGTCTATACATAGTGGTATCCTTCACAAAGTCTCCTTCATCTACACTTAACTTCACGTTTTGCTCCAATGGAATTGAAATGGGTTTGTAACCAGTCATCCCATATTCAGTCAATTTGTTCAAGGCATATTGCCTTTGTAGTAACCATATCCCTTTAAGGGTCCAGGTTACTTCAATGCCCAGGAAGTAACGCAACTCTCCCAAATCCTTCATCTCAAACCTTTGCTTCAAAAGCTTCTTCAAATCAAAGATGTCTGCATCACTATCCTGTGATAATCAAGTTGTCAACATAGATGACTATGATTACAATCCCATGATCTGTCTTTTTCACATATAGGGAAAAATCTACATTGGATGTTTGAAATCCACTTGTGATAAGATATTAACCTATCTTGTCTAACCAAGCTCTAAGTGTTTGCTTCAAGCCGTACAAAACTTTCTTCAACCTACAAACCAAATTAAGATGTGTTTGGTCCACATAACCTTGTGGTTGCTCCATGTACACCTCTTCTTGTAAATCTCCATGAAGAAAAACATTCTTTATATCCATTTGATGTAAAGACCATCCTTTTGTTGCTGCCATAGCAATGATTGTCCTTACAATTGTCATTTTGACAATTGGACTATAGGTCTCCTCATAGTCTATGCCATAAGTTTGGGCATAACCTTTGGCAACCAATCTTGCTTTGTATCTGCTCACAAATCCATCTGCATTGTGTTTGACTTCATACACCCATTTGCACCCAATTGCTTTATTGTCCTCTAGTAAAGCTACCAATTCCCAAGTAACATTAGCATCCAAAGTTGCCATCTCTTCATCCATGGCATTGTCCCATTTAGGGTTTCTAACCGCTTGTTCAAAACAAGTGGGTTCAACCTCATGTATAACTTTCACCATGTATGCATAATAATGAGCTACAAAGCCATCATATGTGAGTCTTTGTACAGGGTACTTGATTTGTGTGGATCTTTGTACTCCACTATTGTTGTTAGGTGTTTTCAAAACTTTATTGGCCATCCGAGCTTTAGGAGTAGTAACTAAAGGGATTCTTGATTCTTCACCCACACTTTTTTTTTAATCATTTAACTCATCATCTACATGAGGATTTATAGATGATGTTTGAAAACTACCATGTACAATGTTTGAAGATCTTAATCTTCCTTTCCATGGAATGTTACTACACCCACTAATTGAAGACTCTTGTGGTCCACTAATTAATTGTGATTCTTGTTCCACATTTGATGAAACATCACCATTTTTAACCTCTCCATCTTCTGCCACTTTTAGTGGTGAGTACTAGTTAACCATTTCATCAAACATAACATCTCTACTCACTTGCAACTTCCGAGTGGAAGGATTGAAGCATTTATATCCCTTTTGTTCTGAGGAATATCCAATGAAGATACACTTCTTAATTTTTGGGTCTAATTTTGATCTCGTTTCATCAAGAACATGCACGTATGCAATGCAACCAAACATTTTGAGGTGTGAAACATCAGGTTTTTTGCCTATGAATTTTTCTTTAGGTGTCATGCCATGAACTGTCGTTGTGGGTGTTCGATTCATGATATAGACTATAGTTGCTACCACTTCAACCCAAAAGTAATTTGGCAAATTCTTCTCATTCAACATGGCACGTGCTATTTCTGCAATGTGCCTATTTTTCCTTTTAGCAACTCCATTATGTTGTGGGGAATAACTACATGAGTATTTTTTTTGAATTCCATGCTCCTTCAAGTATTCACTGAATTCATTTGAAAAATACTCTCCCCCTCCATCAGACCTTAAGCACTTGATGCTCACACCCTTTTCCTTTTCCACAATTATTTTGAAATTCAAAAAATGTTGAAACACTTCACCTTTGTGTTTCATGAAGTAGACCCACACCTTCCTTGTGTGGTCATCAATGAGATTCACGTAGCACTTGCATCTTCCAATGGATTCTATCTTTGTGGTCCACACATCTGAGTGGATCATTTCCAAAGGTTTGGAACTTACATGAGTTGTTTGTGCTGGGAATGATGCCTAACTTGCTTCCCAATTGGCATGCTTCACAAACTTTTGACATCACCTCTTCTGTTTTAAATTTGGGAAGGCCTCTAACAAGATTCTGTTTCTCCATTAACTTAAAACGTTGGAGATTAACATGGACAACCTGCTTGTGCCAAATTCCAATGTTTCCAACTCCTTTTCCATGTGTGAATAACATGGAATTCACTTTAGGCATGTTCATATCCAAGGTGAACATTCGTCCATTCCTTTCCCCTTTTGCAATCAATTTGCTTTGGTTCTTCATGTCTTCCACAAAACATCCATTTGGGTTGAATGTCACCTGTAAACCTTGTTCCACCATTTG
>Ga0116231_10004306_pt1 | contig 28922 bp, 24 predicted proteins | sample S1TSphgellanicum_2_FD_89695 | JGI IMG/M metagenome (GOLD analysis project Ga0116231, IMG submission 89695) | Host-associated microbial communities from peat moss isolated from Minnesota, USA - S1T2_Fd - Sphagnum magellanicum MG | ecosystem: Host-associated > Plants > Peat moss > Unclassified...
CTCGCGCACCACGACCTCGGCGCGGCCCTCTCGTTTCAGCTCGCCCGAAAGCTTGGCGATCAGGACCTGCTGGCCATGAGCTTCCGCGAAGTGGCCGAGGAGGCCTTTGCGGCCGAACGCTCCATTCTTGACGGCGTCGCGCGGGACCTCGTGGCTGTGTTCGAGCGCGATCCCGCGTGCAAGGGTTATTTGCAACCCTTCCTCTTCTTCAAGGGCTTCCAAGCCCTCCAGACCCACCGTCTGGCCCACTGGCTTTGGGGTCAGGGCCGCGAAACCCTGGCCTTTTACCTGCAAAGCCGCTCTTCGGAGCTGTTTCAGGTGGACATCCATCCCGCCGCAAAGATCGGCTCTGGGGTGTTCATCGATCACGGCACAGGGATCACCATCGGAGAGACCGCCTCCATCGACGACGACGTCTCCATGCTCCACGGGGTGACCCTGGGCGGGACCAGCGCCATTCGCGGCGACCGCCATCCGAAAATCGGTCGGGGGGTGCTTATCGGGGCCGGCGCCACGGTCATCGGCGCCATTCGCATTGGCGACTATGCCAAAATCGCGGCAGGTTCGGTGGTCTTAAAGCCTGTGCCGCCCGGGTGCACGGCGGCTGGCGTGCCGGCGCGCCTCGTCAACTGTCCCTCCTCCGGCGACCCCGCGCGGACCATGGACCAGACCCTCGGCGAGGGCGACCTGGACTATGTGATTTGACGCAAATGACGCGGCCGGGGTTTTCCCGGCCGACGATCCGCCTTAGGGATGCCATCTGCACACCGCGGCGAGGGTTGGTTGGGTGAACGAGAACGACATCAAACGCCTTGAGGCGCACCTGAAGCGCACGTTCGGCAATCCGCACGTGGCGGTTAAGGCTCGGCCGAAACAAAAGGACTCTGCGGAAGTCGAGATGAAGGGCGAATTCATCGGCGTCATCTATCAGGACGAGGACGAGGACGGCTCGTTCATGTTCGAAATGGCCATCCTCGCCGAAGATCTCGAATAGCCGGACGTCTTGACCGAGGACCCGGTAGGGCGGCGCGCGCCGCCCTACCGATATGGGCCCGACGGAGAGGAACGCCCCCGCCGGACCGAATTGCCGGTCGACGGAGGTTAGAGGACGCCGAGCATTTCCGCGACGAGGGGATGGCGCACAATGTCCACGTCCCGGAGCTTCACGACCGCGACTGTGGGCAGAGCCTCCAACCGGGCGGCCACTTCCGCAAGGCCCGAGATGCCTGGAAGGAGGTCCGACTGATGGGGGTCCCCCGTGACCACCATGGTGGAGCTCCAGCCCAGGCGCGTCAGGAGCATCTTCAGCTGCACATAGGTGCAGTTCTGCGCTTCATCGATGACGACGAAGGCGTTGTTTAGGGTGCGCCCGCGCATGAATCCCACCGGCGCGATCTCGATGAGACCTTCGGCCATGAGCGCCTTGACCCGCTTCATCGAGAGCCGGTCGGAAAGGGCGTCGTAGAGGGGGCGGAGGTAGGGGGCGAGCTTGTCCTCCATTTCGCCAGGGAGGAAGCCGATGGACTCGCCCGCCTCGACGGCCGGCCGAGAAAGGACGATGCGCCCGACCTTGCCCGCCTCAAGGGCCTCCACCGCCTTGGCGATGGCGAGATAGGTCTTCCCGGTTCCAGCGGGGCCAAGGGCCAAAACCAGACTCTTGGCGTCCATGGCTTCAAGGAGCCGTTCTTGGCCGGGCGATTTCGGCTTGATGGTTTTCAAGTACCCCTGTTCGCGCTCGTCGCCGCGATGGGCGTCGGCGCTGCTTCGAGGCTCACGCATCGGGGACCAGCCGCGCTCGACCGGCAGACGCCGGACTTTCGCTTCGTCTCCGAACTGGGAGAAGTCGACTTCGCCTTCACGCACCATACGCTTCAGGGCACGCTTGGTCATGGGAGCCTCCGGTTCTACGTGGTTCAGGGGACTAGATGAGAAAAGAAAAAAGGCGTCGTCCCAGGGACGACGCCTTGCGTCACGATCAATGGCGTTGAAGCGACGCCCCCGGGAGGGGAGGTCATCACCGTCGCTCCTGGCGGGCCCTCGGCCCGCCTCCATGAAGAAGGCTGCACACCATACTCCACGCCGCTCGAGGCGACCGTCGCCTCGAATCGCATCACGACTTTGAGGCTACATGCCTTTACAAGCAATTAACTACAAAGAATTGTGCATAGGACGGGAACGGATGAATTCAATGAGCAATGTCTATCGACTCGGGGACCGCTGCCCTACCCTACCGCCTGAAGGTGAATACTGGATTGCGCCCAATGCTGTTGTTCTTGGAAATGTCATATTAAAGCAGAATGCTTCAATTTGGTTCGGTGCGATACTCCGGGGCGACAACGATCCTATCATCGTTGGTGAAAATACCAACATACAGGATGGGTCTGTACTTCACACCGACGTTGGCTCTCCCCTCACGATCGGCGCCAACGTCACCGTTGGTCACAAAGTCATGCTGCATGGCTGCACGATCGGCGACGGCTCGCTCATCGGCATAGGATCGATAATTCTCAACGGCGCGAGAATTGGGCGCGGCTGCCTGATCGGCGCCAACGCCTTAATCACCGAGGGCAAGGAAATCCCCGACAACTCCCTGGTCATGGGCGCGCCAGGCAAGGTGGTGCGCGCCCTCGATGAGGCCGCAGCGGCTATGCTATCCCTGTCCGCCGCCCACTATGTTGAGAACTGGCGTCGCTACACGCGCGACCTTTACCCGGTCTAGGTTGGCCGGTTCAGTCTGGGTCGGGCGAGACCGCGCCCTAGTCTGACCACAGGGCCCTGGCCCGGCGTTCCTTTTCCGCGCTGAGATTAAACCAGGCGGTGCGATTGAGGGGCGCGTCCACGGCGATGAGGCGGTCATCGGCACGCAGTCGGCGGCTGAGAGCGTTTCTCAGGGCCGCCGGCGCAAGTCGCGTGCGAACCAGCCAAAGTCCGTCCTCCAGGCGCTCAAAGGGCCCGTGCTGGGCCAGAATCGATTCGAAGGCGGTAGGCGGCAGGCTCGCGAGGGCGGCGATCACAAGAATTGGGCGCGACGCAGCCGCCGCAGGCCGCGCGCCGGCTTGCTCGAGCAGCGCCTGGAGACCCGCCAGACGGTCGCGGCGCTCAGGCGCTTGGGCCTCGAGCGCCGCTTGGCTTTCGCCGGTCGTGGCGTCAACCTCGCCCTCCAGGAGGGGCAGGCCGAACAGCCGGCGCAAGGGGTTCAATTGCTCGGCCGGGACAAACGGCCCTTCAAGGGCGTCGCAGACCAGGGACGAAGGCGAAATTCGGCCTTCAGTGACGAACGTGCCCATGCGCGCGTCCGGATAGGGCCCCCACACGCGCCCTTCTGCGCGCACGTACCAGAGCGTCTGCGCGCCTGCCTCACGCCGCCGGACCATGTCACTTGCTCCCGGGCGCCGATCCGTTCAGCCTGAACCCTGACTAACCCCGAGGAGGACAATGCGATGAGCGAAGAGTTCGTCAAGGTCGAGCGGCGCGGCCACATCACCATTGTGACGCTCAACAGGCCAGAAGTGATGAACGCTCTGCACCCGCCCGCCAGCCAGGCCGCTTCGGAGGCGTTCGACGCCTTCGCCGCCGACCCCGACCAGTGGATCGCCATCGTGACCGGGGCCGGCGCGAGGGCCTTCAGCGCCGGCAACGACCTTCGTTACCAGGCCGAACACAAGGGTCGCCTCACCATGCCCACGAGCGGGTTTGGCGGACTGACTAGCCGCTTTGATCTGCAAAAGCCGGTAATCGCCGCCGTCAACGGCGTCGCCATGGGCGGCGGGTTCGAGATCGCCCTCGCCTGCGACATCATCATCGCCGCAGACAACGCCCTCTTCGCCCTTCCTGAGCCCAGGGTCGGCCTGGCCGCTCTGGCCGGAGGTCTGCATCGACTGCCGCGCCAAATCGGCGAGAAGGCCGCCATGGGCATGATCCTCACCGGCCGGCGCGTCGGCGCTGAGGAGGCTCAGCGCCTCGGCTTTGTGAACGAAGTGACGCCGGAGGGCCAGGCGCTCGAGGGGGCGATGCGGTGGGCCGAGCTCATTTTGGACTGCAGCCCCATGTCCATCCGCGCATCCAAGGCGGCCGTGCATCAGGGGTTGGCGGAACCGTCCCTTGAGGCGGCCATTCTGGGTCAGGGCCGATACGCGGCGGTGGCGGCCCTCTTTCAATCCGCGGACTTCGTCGAGGGCCCGAGGGCCTTCTCAGAGAAGCGCCCGCCGCGCTGGACCGGCGCCTGAGCTTAGACCGAGGGGGGATCCTTCATTGATCTTCCGGAGGGCGTACGCCCTTGACGCCTTCGGCCGTCAGGACGCGAACCAGTTCGGCGGCGGTATCGTCGACTTCAGCGGGATCGCGCCCGCGGATGACCAGACTTGAACCGTAGCCGTCAGGTCCGAAAAAGGGATAGGAGCCAAGGGAGAGGTTGGGATGGGCCAAGGCCACCCGCTCGAGGGGGGCGGCCAGCACGCCCTCCCCGGTTCCCTCGACCCGCACCGTTTTTGAAACCACGACGGCGCCGCCCCTCAGGCGGTGACCTACGTCCTGCAGCATGCCGCGCATGATCTGTGGAACACCGGCGAGAACGAACACATTGTCGATCTGGAACCCAGGCGGCCCGTTGACCGGGTTTTTCACGAGGCTCGCGCCCTGGGGTATCCGCGCCATCCGCCGGCGAGCGGGCGTCAGCTCGCCCTGCCAGCGTGTCTGCATCATCGCAATGATTTCAGCATGTTCGTAGAGCGGCGCGCCGAAGGCTTCGGAGACGCAGTCGGCGGTGATGTCGTCGTGGGTTGGGCCGATGCCCCCCGTGGTGACCACATAGGCGTAGCGGGCCCGCAGGGCGTTGAGGGCGGTGATAATCTCGTCCTTCTCGTCGCCGACCACCCGGGCCTCGGCGATCTCAACGCCAAAGGACCCAAAATAGAGGGCGATGTCGCGCAGGTTGGTGTCCTGGGTTCGCCCGGAGAGGATTTCGTCGCCGATGATCAGGACGGCGGCGGCGACGCGATCGGTGCTGGTCAACATGCGCGTTTCTTCCTAAGGCGGAGCCTGCTCGGAGTGACTAAGCATCCCATGCGTTTCCCGCAACCGTTGAAGCGCGGCGCCCTCCTGCGCCGCTATAAGCGCTTTTTGGCCGATATCGCTTTGGAGGACTTCGGCGAGGCCACGGCCCATGCGCCCAACCCCGGGGCCATGCTTGGGTTGTGCGATCCGGGACTGACCGTCTGGTGCTCGCCGCAGACGGCGCCGGGGCGAAAACTTGCCTGGACCTGGGAGCTCGTGGAGGTCGATGGGGGTCTTGTGGGCGTCAACACCCAGACGCCAAACCGCCTCGTGGCTGAGGCGCTCAAGGCGAAGGTCATCGCCGAGCTTTCCGACTACGGCGAGGTGAAAGCCGAGGTGCGGATGGGGGAGGCCAGCAGGGTCGACTTCCTGCTCCGCGCCGAGGGTCGAGCGAACTGTTGGCTGGAGGTGAAGAACTGTCACCTCAAGAGACGGGACGGTCTTGCGGAGTTCCCAGATTGCGTCGCGGCACGATCAGCCAAGCACCTGAGGGAGCTGGAGCACAGGGTCGCCGACGGCGACCGAGCCGCTGTCCTGTTCGTCGTTCAAAGGACGGACTGCGACCGGTTCTCCGCGTGCGCCGATCTGGACCCCGCATTCGCCGCCGCTCTCGAGCACGCCGCCGATGCCGGCGTGGAGGTTTTGGTCTACCGGTGCGCCATCACCGTGGAGGGCGTTACGGTGACCAAACCCCTGCCGTGGATGCGGCTTTAACGTCCTCCACCCGCGGCAAGCCAGCTGCAAGCCGTACGATTTTTTCCGTCACCGTTGCTCGTGCGCAACAGCGCAGAGCGCCTACGGCTCCGCTTAAACTGTTCAATAATTGTGCGGCTGAACGCCGCGTTCACCATAGTTTCCCCGTTGAGCGTTGATTTATCTTGCCTTCCGCGCCGACCCTTGCGATGGAATGTGGGCGTGATCGATCCGGGGACGGTCGAGCGCGATCATTAGTTAACACCGGACCCGTGGCGATTTTATCGCTCGACGTCCGTTAGCATTTTGGGGTGCCATGGCCGCGTTCAGGTTTCGTCGTATCCCGGCCGGTTACGACATAGCCCTTGGCGGGGGCGCAGTCGCCGCCGTCCTCCTCGTAGGCGGTCTAGGTCTATCCGCCAGTTATACGCACCGGCAGGTGGCCCTCGGGCGACGCCCGCCCACGGCGGCCGAGGCTCAAGCCCTCGAACGCCAAGCCCTCGCCGGCGCCGCAGCGCGGCCGGGGATGACCCAGCCGGTCTCCATGCCTGTCAAGGTCCTGCCGGGCGAGACGCTTCAATCAGCGGTGCAGCGCACCGGCGTCGCCGCGTCTGAAGCCCATGACGTCGTGGCGGTTCTCGCCCGGGCGCTGGACGTGGCGCATATTCGAGCCGGCCTCGCCTTCGAAGCGGCCATTGCAAAGCCCCTCGACCGCCGCGGCCCCGCCCGCCTCATCGGCCTCTCCATGAAGACCGGACCCGCGTCCACCGTGACGCTTACGCGCACGTTCGATGGCGCGCTCAAGCTGCGCGAGCTTGAAGAGAAGGTTTCAAACGAAACGGCCGTGGCCGAGGGCCATATGCAGGGCTCCCTCTACGAAAGCGCCATCAAAGCCGGCGCCGACAGCCGCCTCGTCACGGAGGCCGCCAAGCTCTTCAGCCACAAGATCGATTTCGCCCGCGAGATCCACCCGAGCGACCAGTTCAAGCTAGTGTTCGATCGAAAGGTTACTGAAGGCGGCCGCACTGTCGCCACGGGAGACCTTCTTTACGCCGAAGTGGCGGCCAAGGGCCAGACCAGCCGCTTTTATCGGTTCGACGATAACGGCAAGATCGACTACTTCGACGAACTTGGAAAAAATATCAAAGGCTTCCTCCTACGTACGCCCCTGGACTCGGTTCGCGTGACCTCAGGCTTCGGGATGCGGATGCATCCCCTGCTCGGCTACACCCGCATGCACGCCGGCATTGACTTCGGCGCCCCTGTGGGGACGCCCGTCTATGCCGCGGGGGCTGGCGTCGTGAAGGAGGAGCGCTGGGCGGGCGGCTACGGGCATTGGTTGAAGATTGAACACCAGGCCGGCTGGGCTACGGGCTACGGCCACCTCTCCCGTTACGCCGCCGGCTTGCATGTGGGCGAGCACGTGGCCCAAGGCCAGATCGTCGCCTATGTGGGCTCGACCGGCCTCTCAACCGGGCCCCACCTTCACTACGAGGTCATGAAAGGCGCCGAGAAACTGAACCCGTCGAGCGCCAAGGTCCCCCAGGGCACCGTGCTTGCGGGCCGCGAACTGGCTGCGTTCCGCGCGCAAAAGGCTAGGGTGGACGCGCTTTTAAACCGGCGCGCGGAAACGCCCGTTCAGTCCGCTCGCCTTGACCCGCCCAAATCGCCCCACGGCCATCCCGTTCAGGCGGCCCTAAGATAGGGCGACGTCTTAGGGTCAGACCTCCGCGGCTATGCTTCTCAACGCCTTCTCAAATCGCTCAACCGGCTGCGCTCCAGAGATGAGGTAACGCCCGTTGATGATGATGGCCGGAACAGCGTGGATCCCTTGGTTGCGCCAGAAGGCCTCTTCCTGGCGCACCGCCTCGCTGTAGGCGTCTGTCTCGAGCACGGCCTTGGCCTCAGCCTCGCTCAGGCCGGCCGCCTTGGCGGCGGCGATGAGGACCGTGTGATCTCCGGGATTTTGTCCGTCGGTGAAGTAGGCCTCAAAGAGCGCGTGCTTCAAGGGTCGCTGGCGGCCCTTGACCTGCGCCCAGTGCAAGAGGCGGTGGGCGTCGAAGGTGTTGTAGATCCGTGCGTCCGGCCTTGACGCCATCTCAAACCCAAGCGCCGCAGCCTGCGAGCGGATAGCGTTGCGCGTCGCCGCGGACTGCTCTGGCGTCGCGCCGTACTTCTGCGCCACATGCTCTCGCAGATCCTGTCCCTCGCGCGGCATGTCTGGATTGAGTTCGAAGGGATGCAGGTGGATATCGCCCACAACCGCGTCCTGGGCGCGCTCCAGCGCGGCCTCAAGACCGCGCAGGCCGATGACGCACCAGGGACACGAGACGTCTGAGACAAAGTCGATGGCGAGGCGTTTGGGGGCGGCGTCGGTCATAGGGCCTTCCGAATGTCCTGCGGCTCCGCGTCCGTCGGGTTGGAGCCCTTGTGCGCGCAGGGGCCTGTGGACCCCCTTAAACCCTATTCAGCATAGGCGAAGAGACGCTCCAGCGCGAGGGTCGCCGGGGACCGACATTTCCTGACGCTAACCCCAACGACGGCATTCAGGTGCGGTTCATGGGCGAAATCCTAGGGTGTGGTCACGTTCTCGAGCGTCGAGGGCGACCTTTAAACACCAGAGCAGAACCGTAAGGAGGTTCCGATGCTGAAGAAGATCCTGATTGGCGCCGCAGCGGTCCTGTCTGTCGCCGGCGCGACCGCCGCCACCACCGCCCCAGCCGACGCCGCCCCCTACGGCTATGGCGGCTTCCACGGCGGATACCGCGGCTACGGATACCGTGGATATGGCGGCGTGGGTTTGCTCGGCGCCGGTCTCGTAGGCCTCGCCGTGGGCGCCACCCTGGCCCATCCCTACGTCGGGCCGCCGCCGGCCTACTACGTCGGCCCAGGCTATTATGGCTACTACGGCGGGTGCCGCGCCTACTTCCGCTGGGATCCCTACTATGCGCGCTACGTCCGTGTTGAGCGGTGCTATTAAGCGAGGCCAATAGGGATAACGGCCAATTCAGCCCGTTCGTTTAAGAACGCCTTAAACTTTGGGCCCATGGTCGTGATGCCTCAGGACAAACGGTCTCGCCCCTGACCGTTGCATTAGAACCCCCTCCTAGACGATGGAGCGGGGTTCTTTTGCATGGGTGAAGGTGTTTTCGGGAGCCTTGGGGGGGAAGCGCCCCCTCGGCGTCCCGACGTTACTGCAGCGTCGCCCGCCCAATGGCGAGGTGATCGCCCTCCCCGCGCACGGAGACGATGGAGCCGTCGTCCAATTCGCCGGCGAGCAGCTTGCGCGCGATGGGATCCACCAGGGATTTCTGGATCACCCGCTTGAGGGGTCTGGCCCCATAGACCGGGTCATAGCCCTTGTCCCCAAGCCAATGGGTCGCGGATGGCTCCAGCGCGATGGTGATGCGCCGGTCCGCGAGGAGCTTCTCAACACGCTGGAGCTGAATTCGGACAATCTGATCCATGTTCGCCCGGGACAGACGCTGGAAGAGAATGATCTCATCAATCCTGTTGAGGAACTCAGGCCGGAAGTGGCGTCTGACCGCCTCCATCACCAAGGGGCGGGCCGCCTCCACATCCCCATGCTCTACGGCGGTGTCGCCGACGCCGGAGGCCAGAAACTCCGAACCGAGGTTCGAGGTCATGATGATGAGGGTGTTGCGGAAGTCCACGGTCCGACCCTGGCCGTCCGTCAGGCGGCCGTCGTCCAAAACCTGCAAGAGGACGTTGAACACGTCCGCATGGGCCTTCTCCACCTCATCAAACAGAACCACCTGGTAGGGACGACGACGCACGCTCTCGGTCAGGGCGCCGCCCTCGTCGTAACCCACATAGCCCGGAGGCGCCCCGATCATCCGGGAGACGGAGTGCCGCTCCATATATTCGGACATGTCGAGGCGGGTGATGGCGGTCTCGTCGTCGAATAAGAACTCGGCGAGGGCCTTGGTGAGCTCGGTCTTGCCCACACCCGTAGGGCCGAGGAAGAGGAAGCTGCCTATGGGGCGGCCTGGATCCTTCAGGCCAGCCCGCGCGCGGCGCACCGCGTCGGCCACCGCCGCCAGGGCTTCGTCCTGCCCTACAACGCGAGCCCGCAGCTGATCCTCCATCTGCAACAGCTTCTCGCGCTCGCCTTCGAGCATCTTCTCTACCGGCACGCCGGTCCAGCGGGAGACGACCGCGGCGATCTGCTGTGCGTCCACCACTTCAGGCGTAAGCTTCTGCGTCTCAGCTTGGGCTTCCGCCTCAGCCAGCCGCTTCTCCATCAGCGGGATCTGCCCGTACTGAATCTCCCCGGCGCGGGCGAAATCTCCAAGCCTTTGCGCCTGGGCAAGGTCTGCCCGCAGACGGTCGAGGGCTTCGCGCGCCTGTGCCGCCGATCCCAGCTGATCCTTCTCAGCCTTCCATTTGGCGGTAAGAGCGTCCGACTGGCTCTGCAGATCCTTGAGCTCCACCTCAAGCTTCTCCAGCCTGAGGCGCGAGGCCTGATCACTTTCCTTTTTCAGCGCTTCCCGCTCAATTTTGAGCTGAACCACCCTGCGGTCGATTTCGTCCAAGGCTTCGGGCTTTGAATCCACCGCCATCCGCACGCGGCTCGCCGCCTCGTCCACAAGATCGATGGCCTTGTCTGGTAAGAAACGGTCGGTGATGTAGCGGTTGGAGAGGGTCGCGGCGGCGACGATGGCCGTGTCGCTGATTCGCACGCCGTGGTGGACCTCATACTTCTCCTTGAGGCCTCGCAGGATGGAGACGGTGTCCTCCACCGTGGGTTCGCCCACGAAAACAGCCTGGAAGCGCCGCGCGAGGGCCGCGTCTTTCTCCACATATTTGCGATATTCGCTGAGGGTGGTGGCGCCGACGCAATGCAGCTCGCCCCGCGCCAGGGCGGGCTTCAGAAGATTGGACGCGTCCATCGCGCCCTCTGTCTTTCCCGCGCCCACAAGCGTGTGCATCTCATCGATGAAGAGGATGATCTGCCCTTCAGCGGCGATGGTTTCGTTGAGCACAGCCTTGAGCCGTTCTTCGAACTCTCCGCGATATTTGGCGCCTGCGATGAGGGCGCCCATATCCAAGGCCAGAAGTTTCTTTTCCTTAAGGCTCTCCGGCACGTCGCCGTTGACGATTCTTAGGGCCAGCCCTTCGACGATGGCGGTCTTGCCGACGCCTGGTTCGCCAATGAGCACTGGGTTGTTCTTGGTGCGGCGCGACAGGACTTGAATGGTGCGCCGGATCTCCTCGTCGCGGCCAATGACTGGGTCAAGCTTCTGGTCCCGGGCGGCCTGCGTGAGGTCCCGAGCGTACCGCTTCAGGGCGTCGTAGCCTTCCTCCGCCGAAGCGCTATCCGCGGTGCGACCCTTGCGGACGCTGGCGAGGGCCTGCTGCAGCCTAGCTGCGTCCACGCCTGCGGCCTTAAGGACCCGCGCGGCGCCGTCACCATCCTTCAGGAGGGCCATGAGGAGGCGCTCGGTGGTGACGAAGGCGTCGCCGGCCGATTTCGCGTCATCCTCGGCAAGAGCGAAAACGCGGGCGAGGGCCGGCGCCATGTAAAGCTGGCCCGAGCCGCCCTCCACTTGAGGGATTTTGGCGAGGAGGGCGTCGTTTTCGGAGGATGCGCGCTCCGGCGAACCGCCCGCCTGCTTGATCAGGTCCCGGGCGAGGCCGTCCTGGGCGTCGAGTAGCGCCTTCAAGAGGTGTTCGGGCGCGAACTGTTGGTGGCGACGCGCAAGCGCGAGGCTTTGCGCGGCCTGAAGGGCCTGCTTAGCCCGGTCGGAGTAGATATCGATGTTCATAAGGGTCCCCATAAGCGGCGGAGTGGCGACGGGGACCTCGATTGAGCATCCCCTCACGCTCAGGCATGTGGGTGTTGCTCAATAGCCACACAAGTGTCGCTCAGGAGATTATCCTCGCCTTCAACGGCGGGCCCCGGTCCAAACCGTCTCGCCTTTGCAAGGCGGGCGGTGGTTTTCATCACGACGGACGGCGTCGTGGCCCTGGCCGCCTGAAGCGCCAAGCGGCGAGCAAAGGCGGGATCCTGAAGACCATAAGGATGAAGCGCTCGGGTCGAGGCGCACAGCCGCAAGACCGCCTCGTCTAAAGGCGCGCCGCTCAGGCCTCGCCGATGTCGGAAGGGCTCGGTTCGACTTTCTTGCGCGGCCGCCCGCGGGGCCGCTTGACCGGCGCGTCCTCGGCGACTGTCGCCGCCGGGGCGGCGCCCTGAAGAAAGGCGGGCGTCATACTGACATCGCCATCGCGCGAGCGCAGGACCCGCGCGCCGGAACGCCGACCCCCATCAGGGGCGTCCGGCTGGATCTGTATGGGAGCCGACGTCGGCGCGCTGGCGACGGCCACAGTGAGGGGTGCGGCTTGGGGCTCGACTAAGGCTAAGGGATCACGCGCGGGCTCCTGGCGCTCGCCATAGACCCGATCCCGCCGCTCATAGCGCTCCGAACGCTCAGGGCGCTCAGGGCGTTCACGGTCGGGCCGACGCTCCTCCTGGCGGCCCTCGCCTTCAGCGGCCTCCCCCCGATCGCTCCGTCCGTTTTCCCAACGCCCGCCTTCGCGCTCGCCTCGGGCGTCTCCATTGCGCGGCTCGGTCGACCGGTTCTCCCACCGCTGACCGTCGTTGCGGTCGCGGTTGAAGTTGCGGTCGTCCCGGCCCCGGCCGGTGTTGGAGCCGTTATTACGGCCATTGGCGTAGCCGCCGCGGTTCTGATCGTTGCGCCCTGCGTCGCTGCGCGGTTGATCGCCCCGGCCCTGCTCGCTGCGGTTCTGATCGTTGCGACTTTGATCGCTCCGGCCCGGATCGCCGCGCCCCTGATCCCCTCTGGCCTCCCAGCGGTTCTCGCGCGGCTGGCTGTCACGATAATCGCGCTCTTCCCCGGCGTCTCCTGCCTCGCCGCCAGACTCAGTTTCGTAGCCGTCGCCTTCGTCCTCAAAGTCGATGTCGTAGCCGGAGACGAACCCCTCACGGCTGACGATGTCGGTATAGGGACGGTTGGGCTGGAGGGTCCGGAGAAGGCGAAAATAATGCTCCGCGTGCTGGAGGAAGTTTTCAGCCAACACCCGATCGCCCGACGACGTCGCGTCACGGGCGAGTTGCTGATACTTCTCAAACACGTGCTGAGCATGGCCGCGGATCTTCAGATTATCCGGACCGTTGGACTCAAAGGCCCGGTTAGCGTTCTGCTGGGGCTTACCGCCGCCGCCGCCGCCTCGATTGCGACCGCGTTGCCGTTTCATCCCCTTGAAATCTCTCATCGTTCGAAAACCGTCTGCGATGTGTCAAAGTTTATGGACCGCGGATCTCCGCGGAGCATGCGGGCGTTGCGACCAAGCGTGAACCGCAGCAATTGGGCGGCTCAATGGTTCGTCATTCGACCGCATTAACGTCGGTCCCGGCCAGACGCCTCGTGTCTCACATTGTCATGCGATCTGAGGCGCCAGTCCCTCAGACCGTTCGTTCGCAAACCCGTTTCGCGAATTACGCCGGTGCGTTGAGTGGAGACAACTCGTATCTAGCGATTCGGAAAGGGATTTCCAAGGGGTTTCTTCGCGCCGCCCACCACCCGGTCCCGGTTGGCCAGGTCCTTGCGCGTCCGAACATCCTGCGCGCCGGCCGCCTTAAAGAGCCCTTCCACAGCCTCGGCCTGGCCCCAGCCGATCTCCACGGCGAAGACCCCGTCGGGCTTGAGCACGCGCAGGATCTCCGGCGCGAGGCGACGATAGGCCTCAAGTCCGTCATGGCCTCCGTCGAGAGCCAGAAGCGGGTCGTGGTCGCGCACTTCCGGTTCAAGGGTCTCGATGTGGGCGCTGGGGATGTAAGGCGGGTTGGACACCACGACATCGAACGTCGCGTCCCCCAGACCCTCGGTCCAGTCGCCGCGGAGGAGGGCGATCTGACGCTCAAGTCCGAGATTGGCCGCATTCTCCCGCGCCACCGCCAGGGCCTCCTCCGAAATGTCGATTCCAAGGCCTCGGGCGTTCGGGCGTTCCGACAGAATAGCCAGGAGAATAGCCCCGGACCCGACGCCCAAATCCAATAGATGGAAGGCCGCGTGCGGCGGATAGGCGGCCAGAACCGAATCGACGATCACCTCCGTGTCCGGCCGGGGCGTGAGGACGTGGGGCGTCACCTCGAGCATGATCTTCCAAAACCCCTTGCGCCCCAGAATGCGGCTTACGGGGACCCGAGCCGCCCTCTGCTCGACGTAGGCGTCCAACTGCGCAAGCTGCGCCGCGCTGAGGACGCGGTAGGGGTCGGTGACGATCTCTAGGCGTGTCACGCCGGCGGCGGCCTCAAGGAGCAGACGCGCGTCGATGGCGGGGCTGTCGACGCCCGCAGCCTTGAGCCGCTCCCTCGCCCCGGTCCAGGCCTTGACCAGCGTCCCATGGTGCTCTCCCGTGTCGCTCAAAGTGCGAACTCCACCGCGTCGCCCTCGTCCAGGCGCCCCTCATGGGTCACTGAAGCGTAGATGCCGCAGAACCGATGCCCGTACTGGGTCCAGAGGGCTTCGACAAGATCAAGGTCGCGCTCCCCCGACTGGGGATCCACATGGGTCGCGGCGCACCGTAGGATGGACTTGACCACGCAGGCGCGAGCGCCGCCGAGGCGTAAAGGGGCGCCCCCCGCAAGCTCAAGCTCGATCCACGGCGCCCAACCCTCCACGTGAACATTTGCGCGGAACCTTAAGGGATCGATGGGTTTTCCGAGGCGCTCCTCAAGATCACGCACGCTCGCGAGGTTCAAGATTGAGATCTTCCCGGCGGGATCGTCTGTGAAGCGCGTCGCGGGTGCGGCGAGCACCCTGAGGGGCCCATTGAGCGTCTCCTCGCCCAAAAAGGCGGCGAGGCGGCGGGCGAAGGCCTCGCGACCTGCGGCTCTTGAGAGATCCACGTCAAACGCATCCGCCTCTGGAAAAGCGACCCTGAGCGTTCCTCGCTCTTCGTCAAAGCAGGTGCGGACTTGAGCAACGCGGGGGATATGGGCGAGGACCGTGAAATGCCGCTTTGGAATAAATTTTGGCGCCGCCGGATCAAAGCCGGACGGGCCGTTCTCCACAGCGAACAGCCGATCGCCGGGGAAGTAGGCGCCTGGATCGAGCCGCGCGCTGCGCACCGCCTCGGGACTGAAGCCTTTGATAGGATACCGGTAGAGCGCGGCGGCGCGGCTGGTCATGGCGTTCTGCGCTAAAGCCCCTCGCCGCCCCTGACAAGCCCCGCGCGCCGCTGAGGGACCTGCGGCGCCCTCATCCCCTTCAGGACTTTCGAGGACGTTTGTCCGCGCGGGGGTCGCGTAGCTTGCTCAGCTGGCGCTTGGACGACTGAGGTGGCGTGGGACGGTCAGGCGCAGGGTCGATCTTGGGTTTGCGTGGCTTTGGGCCCGACGCTGGTTTTCCGGCATAGCGTCCTGCCCCCGGCCGAGGTCCATCCTCGCGACGACGCGGCCGATCCCGCGGCGGCGGCGGAGCGCTCTCGTCCAGGGGCTCGATGCGGATATCGTCTCCTGCGTCCTTGCGCGCCGCCGCCAGGAATTTGGCCGCGACCTCCGCCACGATTTCAAACCGCGTCTCCCGGTCAAAGACGCGAATGGCCCCAATATCTTTCTTGGTGACCCCCCCGCGTCGACAAATGAGAGGCAAAAGCCAGCGCGGGTCGGCGTTTTTGCGCCGTCCGATGTCGATGGTGAACCAGAGGGTATTCTCAAAGCCGGGACGCGCCGCAGGCGCTGTGAAGACCTCCTGTTCGGCTTCGACGAGGTCCTCCGGCGCGGGCAACAGGGCCCGTCGCGCCCGCACCAGGGCAGCGACGACCTCCACGGGATCAGCGTCGGCGAGAAGGGTGCGCGCGAGCTGAAGATCCTCTTCAGCGGCGTCCCCCGTCGGCCTCAGCGCCGCTGCAAGGCGCTCCTGATCCTTGGATCGGATGTCTTCGGCCGTCGGCGGCCCCATCCAATCCACCTCGAGGCGAGCCGTGCGAAACAGCGCTTCGGCGCGGCGGCGCTTGGGGTGGGGCGCGAGGATCACAGAGACGCCCTTGCGACCCGCCCGGCCCGTTCGGCCGGACCGGTGCTGCAGGGATTGGGCGTCGTGGGGAAGCTCGGCATGGATCACAAGTTCAAGGTCTGGAATGTCGATGCCCCGGGCGGCCACGTCGGTGGCGACGCAGACCCGCGCCCGCCGATCCCTCAGCGCCTGGAGCGCATGGGTGCGCTCCGCCTGGCTGAGCTCTCCCGACAGCGCGACCACGGCGAAACCGCGTTCCACGAGGTTGGCGTGGAGACGCCGGACCGACTCGCGCGTGCTGCAGAACACAAGGGCTGCGCCCGCCTCGAAATAGCGCAGGATGTTCACCACGGCATGCTCCACATCGTTGGGAGCAAGGCGGATGGCGCGATAGTCGATATCGCTGTGGGTCTCCTCCGCGCCCGCCACGGAGACCCGAAGCGCGTCGCGCTGGTGGGCCCGGGCGAGGACGATGATGGGTTTGGGAAGGGTCGCGGAAAAGAGCAACGTCCGCCGCTCGGGCGGCGCCGCGTCTAGGATCGCTTCAAGCTCCTCGCGGAAGCCGAGATCAAGCATTTCGTCGGCTTCGTCGAGGACCGCCGTCTTCAGGCCGGCAAGGCGCAGTTGCCCCCGCTCAAGGTGATCGCGCAGACGGCCCGGCGTGCCCACCACAATATGGGCCCCCGCAGCCAGGGCTCTTTGCTCGCGGCGCGGATCCATGCCGCCGACGCAGCTGACGACCCGCGCCCCAACCTGGGCGTAGAGCCATTCGAGCTCGCGCTGCACCTGCAACGCCAGTTCGCGCGTAGGCGCTATGACGAGGGCCACAGGATCGCCGGCGGGTCCAAGGGTGTCGTCCTTGCTCAGAATGTCCCTGGCGAAGGCCAAGCCGTAGGCGACGGTCTTTCCCGATCCGGTCTTGGCGGACACCAGAAGGTCCCGGCCCGCCGTCGCCTCGGCTATCACCGCCTGCTGCACCGGCGTCAATTCGGTATAGCCGCGCGCCGTGAGAGCGCGCGAAAGCGCGGGGGCGAGGGAGGAGAAGGGCATGGATGCAAGACCAGATGGGGGCGCGGCGGCGGCGATCGGCCCCGCGCGCGAAGTCACGTCCTATAAAGGAAGCCGCGCCCGGTTGAAACCGTCGTGGCGGCGAAGGGGCCGGCCCTTAGTTCAGATCCTCTTCGAGCTGCGCCAAACGCGCGGCCTGATCGTCGGCGATGAGGGCGTTGATCAACTCATCAAGCCCCTCTCCCTCCATGATTTTCGGCAAGGTGTAGAGGGTGAGATTGATTCGGTGATCCGAGACCCGCCCCTGGGGATAGTTGTAGGTGCGGATCCGCTCCGACCGGTCTCCGGAGCCCACCTGATCCTTCCGGGCCTGAGCACGCTCATTGTCGAGGGCCGTGCGCTCGAGATCGTAAAGCTTGGCCTTGAGGTTTTTCATGGCCTTGGCCCGGTTCTGGTGCTGGGATTTTTCCGAAGACGTGACCACAACGCCCGTTGGGATGTGGGTGATGCGCACAGCCGAGTCGGTCTTGTTCACGTGCTGACCGCCTGCTCCAGATGAGCGGTAGGTGTCGATGCGCAGATCTGCATCGTTGATTTCGATTTCCACGTCCTCCGCTTCCGGCAGCACCGCGACCGTGGCGGCTGAGGTGTGGATCCGACCCTGGGTCTCCGTGGCGGGGACGCGCTGAACGCGGTGCACCCCGCGCTCGAACTTCAGCCTCCCGAACACCCCCTCGCCGGTGATGGAGGCGGTGATCTCCTTATACCCGCCCATTTCGCCTTCGGAGGCGTCGTCGATCTCCACACGCCACCCCTGAAGAGCCGCGTAGCGCTGATACATGCGAAAAAGATCGCCGGCGAAAATCGCCGCCTCGTCCCCCCCTGTCCCGGCGCGGACCTCAAGGATGGCGGAGGCGTTCTCATCCTTGTCCTTGGGCGCGAGGAGCAAGGCCACATCCCGCTCCCGGTCGGGAAGATCGCTGGAAAGCGCGTCGAGCTCGGCGCGAGCCAGGGCGGCCATGTCCGGATCGGCGCCGTCGGCCATGGCCTTGAGGTCCAAGAGCTCAGCCCGCGCCCTCGAAAGCGCTTGCACCGCCTCCGCCACGGGCCGCAACTCCGCATGCTCCTTGGAGAGGCGCACGATCTCCGTCCCGTCCGTGGCGGCGGACATGCGCGCCTCCACCTCATGAAAGCGATTGAGGAGTTGGTCGAGGCGGGCTTGGGGAAGATGCATGGCGCCGTTAGCTAGGGCCGCCTCCTTCGAGACGCAAGCCAAGCGGCCTTGAGAGCCCTCATCCCGCGATGAGGTCCTCGATGCGGATGGGAAAACGCCGCGGCCGGACGCCGGTGGCGTGCCAGACGGCGTTGGCGATGGCCCCGGCCGTTCCGGTGATGCCGATCTCCCCCACGCCCTTGATGCCGAGAGGATTTACGTAAGGGTCGTCCTCGTGAATGGTCGCAACCTCAAGGCAGGGCGCGTCGGCGTTTACGGGAATAAGATAGTCTCCAAGATCGGCGTTCATAATCCGACCTGACCGCGGGTCGGTAATCGCCGCCTCGTGCAGCGCGAGGGAAATCCCCCAGATAAGCCCGCCGTAGAGCTGACTGCGCACCAGACGGGGATTGATGATCTGGCCAGCCGCAAAAACGCCGACGAGCCGGGTCGTCCGGATTTGGCAGAGGTCAGGGTCGACCTTCACCTCGGCGAAGACAGCCCCATGGGCCTGCTTAGCGTATAGGGAGGCGTTGACCGGATCCTCCTGGGCTGAGCCGGCCGCCTGGAGTTCTGTAAGGCCGGCGCGCTTCAGAATATCGACAAAGCTTTCGCTGCGCTGCTCGTCATCCACCCGATAAAGTCGGCCTTGCCGCGCGGCGACGCCGGCGTTTCCCGCGCCCTTGAGGGGAGATCGTTCATCGTCGAAGGCGAGCTGCGCAAGTTTTGCGATGACGTTCTGGCCGGCCGCATGGATCGCCATCCCCGCCGAGGCCGTATGCATAGAGCCGCCTGCGATCCCGGCATCGGGAAGGTCGGAACGCCCAGATCGGAACTCCACCGCATCCATGGGCAAGCCAAGGCTGTCTGCTGCGATCTGAACGAGGGCCGTCAAAGCCCCTTGCCCCATGTCATGGGCGCCGGCCTCTATAACCGCGCGGCCCTCGCTCGTCAGGATCGCCCGTGCATTGGCCGGAAACATGCCCGCCGGAAACGCCGCGGTTCCAACGCCCCAGCCGACGAGGAGCCCAGCGTCGTCCCGCATGCTCCTGGGCGAAAGGGGCCGTTTGGCCCAACCGAACCGGCGCGCGCCTTCGGCGTAGCACTCCCGAAGCGCTTTAGAGGAATAGGGTTTGCCGGATTTAGGCTCGACCTCGGCGTAGTTGCGCAGACGAAAATCCAAGGGATCGACGCGGCAGGCGAAGGCCGCCTCGTCCATGGCGCTCTCCAGGGCGAGAGAGCCAGGCGCCTCTCCGGGCGCACGCATGAAGGTCGGCGTTCCAATGTCAAGACGAACCGCTTCGTGAGACGTGGCGATGGATGGAGAGGCGTAGAGGTTGAGGACGACATCCGCGGCTGACTCATAGAAATCGTCATAGGCGCTGGTAGCCGTCCTCGTGTGATTTCGGATCGCCGTCAGACGTCCCTCGCCATCCGTCCCAAGGCTGATGCTCTGTCGCGTCGGCGCCCTGTGCCCGACGGGACCGAACATTTGGTCCCGGGTTAGAACAAGTTTGATGGGACGGCCCACCAGACGTGCGGCGAGCACGCCCAGAATTTGAGGCCCGCTCATAAAGGCCTTCGAGCCGAATCCGCCCCCGAGAAACGGGCTGCGAATGAGAATGTTCTCCTTAGGAATTCCGAAAAGATCTGCGATCCGGTCCTGGGCCATGGCGAGCGCCTGGCTCGGGGTGTCGATAGAGAGTGTGTCCCCATCCCAGGCGGCGACGATGCTGTGGGGCTCGAGAGGGTTATGATATTGAGCCGCCGTCTCATAAACCTGCTCGACGCGCACCGCGGCCGCGGCAAGACCGTCGGCGACGTCTCCCACCTCGACCTGCGCCGGCGAGCCGGCGCCGACGGCTGGGGGGATGAAGCTATCCTCCCCGTCAAGACCCGCGCGCGTCGGAAGGCTGTCATAGGTGGGATTAAGGAGCGCCGCCCCTTCTACGGCGGCCTCGAGGCTCTCGGCGATGACCACGCCGATGGGCTGGTTAGCGTAGCGAATGTGATCGTTTTGCAAGAGGTCCAGGCGAAACATGAAGCCGTCGAGCTTCGCATCGGGATCTTGCGCGAGGGGCGGGCGATTAGCGCAGGTCATGACCTCAACCACGCCGGGGCATGAGCGTGCGGCTTTCACGTCCAGGGCGAGGAGACGCCCTCGGGCTATGCCGCTGACAGCGAGGACCGCGTAGAGCAGTCCAGGCGGCGTGTTGTCGGCGGTGAAGCGAGCGCGGCCGGTGACTTTGAGCGCCCCCTCAAGGCGGGTGAGGGCCTGGCCGATATTGGATCCATGACGGCGCCGGACGTCGGTTCCTAAGGGCGGGCGGTCAGACACGGGCGCCGTCGTGGACACGGCTGGAGAACGGCGAGGCGGGGAGAGCGGGGACGCGATCCGGCGTTCCCGTCGCCGCCATCAGCAAGGCCCGGCTCGCAACACGCTTGGCCAGCTCGATCTTAAACCCGTTGCCGCCGACGGGTCTGGCGTCGCTCAGGGCGGCCTCGGCGGCAGCGCGGAAACGTTCCGCATCAGGCCGCGCGCCCACGAGGACAGCTTCCGCCTCCCGCGCGCGCCAAGGTTTAGCGGCGACGCCGCCGAGGCAAAGTCGCACATCGGCGATCTTGCCGTCCTTGATCACCAGCGCCGCCGCCGCCGAGACCAGGGCGAACGCGTAGGAGGTTCGATCCCTGACCTTCAGATAACGCGACCGCGGGGCGAACTGACCCGCCTCGGCCGGAAGTCGGACGGCGAGGATGATCTCACCTTCACTGAGCGCCGTCTCCACGTGCGGCGTGTCGCCAGGAAGCCGGTGCAGCGTCTCAAGGGGCATCTCCCGTAACCCGTCGGGGCCCGCGATCTCCACCACCGCGTCGAGAGCGGTCAACGGAACGCAGAAGTCGGACGGATGGGTCGCAGTGCAGGCCGTGCTCCAACCGAGGACGGCCTGGGTGCGGGTTTCCCCTCCCCCGGCATCGCACCCGGAACCCGGCGTCCTCTTGTTGCACGCCGCCTCTCGATCAAAAAAATAAGGGCAGCGGGTCCTCTGGAGGATATTTCCGCCAACCGTCGCGGCGTTGCGCAGCTGCGGCGAGGCGCCGGAAAGTAGCGCTTCCGCCACAGCCGGAAATGCCGCCGCGAACGTTTTATCGTGGGCGAGGTCGGCGTTTTTGACCAGGGCGCCGATCCTGACCGCGCCGGATGCCAGGGTCTCGACAGCGGAGAGGTCCGGCAAGCGCGCTAGGTCCACCAACGTTGCAGGCGCGGCCAGGCCGAGCTTCATCAGGTCAAGAAGATTGGTGCCCCCCGCTAGAAACGCGGCGCCGGGCGCGGAACCAGCGCCAAGGGCTTCGGCGAGGGATTGGGGACGGACGTAATTGAACCGGTTCATGGCCGGGCGTCTTCAGCGGGCGGCGCGACAGGGGCGCTGACGGAGAGGACCGCCTCTGTGATGCCCGCATAGGCGCCGCAACGGCAGAGATTGCCGCTCATCCCTTCTCTCACGCGTTCGGGGTCGCAGCCCGCCTGCCCCTCTTTCAAAAGTCCGATAGCGCTCATGATCTGGCCTGGGGTGCAAAACCCGCATTGAAGCGCATCGTGGGCGAGGAACGCGGCCTGTACGGGACTAAGGGCGTCATTTGACGCCACGCCCTCGATCGTAAGGATGTCCGCTCCATCCTGACTGAGCGCAAGAGCCAGACAGGCGTTGATGCGTCGGCCGTTCACGATGACGGTGCATGCGCCGCATTGACCGCGATCGCACCCCTTTTTGGCCCCCGTCAGGTGCAGGCGCTCCCGAAGGAGGTCAAGGAGCGTTACCCGCGGATCGTCCAGGACCACCCGGCGCGGCTCTCCGTTGACGGTGACATCGATGGCGAATTCCAAGGCGGTGGTGACCTCGCGTCGAAAATGGCTTGCGTCACGGCAGGCCGCTCGCCCTCGGCGATCACCATCGCCGATGCCGTCCTTAAGCTGAAGCGATAATGGGGAAAAAGCCGCTCCGGTCACCAGCGAATATGATTACAAAGGTTTTGGGCGCGGTTCAGGCATTGTCAGCTAGCGATGTAGAGGACAGCGTCGAGGTGCCGCTCATCCTTCTGAAGGCCAACGAACGCCAGCGCGATAGTGGGGGTGTCCGGTCGGACGATGTCGGCGCGCGCGGCTCTTTGTCCGACCCCAAGCACCAGGGGTAAGCAGCCCTCGTCAGGCGTTCGCCTGACGAGGCGCCGCCTCTAGCGCGTTAGACCCGCGCGCCTTCAAAGGGGAATGAGCCGAACGCGCCGGCCTTTACACTGCCGTTGAGCGTATCGCCCGCCACAGTGCCGGTGAACTCGAGGGTCATGGGAAAGGGGGTGGTGATGGCGTTGGACCAGGTGACTTTGTCGCCGTCGACCTTGCCGTCTTTGATGTCGGATGTGCCGCCCTGCGCCGATTGCGTGCCCAGAAGCGTCGCGCCGTCAGCCTTTAGCTCGAGGGTGCTTTCTTGCTTCCCCATGGGGGAGTTGACGATGATTTTCCAAGAGCCGTCGATGGACATAAAGTCCTCCTCGCCTGTGTTGTCAGCCGGCGGCACCTAACCAGACCTTCCGACGCTAGCCAAGAGTGACTAGGGCGTCACCTTTGCAATTTATTCGCTAATTTTTTGACCCAGGGCCGCTCAATAGGGCGGCGGCGACGGGGCTTGGCGCCGGCTGCGTTTGCAGCGTTTGCAGCGGCTGCGCCGCGGCGGCGGCCTTGGGCGCCGGGGGCGGCGGCGGATTGAGGCGGTCCACCGGTGTGAGGCCCGCGGCGGGCCGGCCCTGGAGATGACCGCCGGCGTAAACGGCGAATGCGTCCGGGTTGGCGATATCAGCGCTAAGGCCCGCCCCTGTCGGCGCCCGATAGGCCTCCCCCGCCGCCAGCTGGCGGGCGAAATAGACCGTCCCGCCGACGCCTCGAATGATGAGGGATGCCGGCTTCAGGGCCTGCAGCACCACAGCGGGCGCGTCCGGCGCCGCGCCATAGACGGTCTTGCCCGCGATGAAGGTGGCGGGCGCATCCGCGGGCGGCGCGGCGTCAAGCTTTCCCGCCGCCGCCTTGGTCGCGGCCTTCCCGAGGGCGGGGATCAAGCTTGCCCCTGAAGCGGTGTTGGCGGCCCCCTCGACGGCGAGGCCAGGGGTGACGTAAGGCGCCGGCATGGTCTGGTCCGCGGGCGGCGGGGTGGCGGCTCCAAGGGCGATGGGTCCGGAGGGCGCGCTGAGTTCCGGGGCGCTGTTCAAGATGGGAGCATGGGCCGGCCGGTCCTTGGGCGTCGCCCGGTGCTGGGTCACGTTCCAGGCGACGACGGCGCCGACCAGGAGGGCGGTGATGAGGAAAAACAAGGGATTGCCCCGGGTTTTCTCATGCTTGACGCCTACAGGATTGCGTAGGGGCTCGGCATAGTCGGGGATCTCCATCTTAAACCGGGCCGCGGCAGCGTCCCCGTCGATCCCAAGGGTTGAGGCGTAGGATCGTACATAGCCGATGGCGAAGGGCCGGGCCGGGAGCGCGGAAAGGTCCCCGTCCTCCAAAGCCAGCAGATAAGGAGTCGAGATTCGGGTTTTTTGCGCAAGGTCGCTGATGGAGAGGCCCTTATGGAGCCGCACCGCCTTCAGGAAGCCGCCAATGGTCTCGAACTCGCGCGGATCAGGGCCCGCGCCGCCCATTTGATCGGCCAAAGGGTCGACCAGACGCAGGTTCATGATCGTGCCCATATCCAGGGGAGCCATATGTCGACCGGTCTCGCGCCCTTCTCACGCCTGTCGCGGCCCGCGGTGAGTGCGCTTGCGAATCGCCCGCCGCCCGTCTTGGCATTCATGCGGGCCTAGCAGCAAAAGCCTGATCAAACAATGCCTTAAATTGCAACATTTAGCTTTCGCGCCAGAGTTTCGATCTCCGTGCGCAAGGACCCGCCGCCGGATTTGAGAAGACCGGCCACTCCCTTGGCCGCGGCTTCCCGGTCCGTGGACAGGATCATGCGCTTCACCGGCCCTACGCCGGCCGGCGGCATGGACAGGCGGTCAAAGCCGAGGGCGATGAGGGCGAAGGCCTCCAGGGGCCGACCCGCCAATTCGCCGCACACGGAAACCGGCGTACCCTGCTCTCGGCAGGCGTCGCACACGGTCTTGAGGGCGCGCAGGGCCGGGGGGGAAAGGGCGTCGTAGCGCTCCGAGACCCGAGGATTGCCGCGATCGGCGGCGAAGAGGTACTGCATCAGATCGTTGGTGCCGACGGACACGAAATCTGTCATGGGCAAGAGAGCGTCCAGGTGCCAGATCAAAGACGGCGCCTCGATCATGGCGCCCACACGGATGGGATCGGGCGGCGGGCGTCCCCGCCGCCGCGCCCAGGCCATCTCCTGGTCGACGAAGGCGCGCGCCCGACGAAACTCCTCCACCGTGGCCACAAGGGGGAACATGACCCTGAGCTCACGCCCGTTGGCCGCCGCGATGAGGGCTCGAAGTTGAAGGCGCAGGAGGGCGGGACGGTCGAGGCCCATGCGCACGGCGCGCCAGCCAAGGGCCGGGTTTTCTTCGCGGTCCGCCTGGAGGTAGGGGACCACCTTGTCCCCGCCAAGATCAAGCGTGCGGAACACCACTGGGCGTCCGTCGGCCGCCTCAAGGACCTTGGCGTAGAGTTCGGTCTGCGCCGAGAGGCGCGGCATCTGTTCGGCGACCATGAACTGAAATTCGGTGCGGAACAGGCCGATCCCCTCGGCCCCCGTGTCTGGGAGATTGTCCAGGTCCACCGCAAGGCCCGCATTCATCAGGAGGGCGATTTTCGCGCCGTCCCGGGTGATGGCGGGGGTGTCTTTGAGTTTGGCGAACTCGGCCCGCTTTTGGGCGCGCACGTCAGAGCGGGCTCGGAAGGCCTGGATGACGTCCGGACGCGGCCGCAGAAACGCCTCGCCCTGCTCACCATCGACGATGACCGGATCGCCCTCGGAGACCCGTTCGCGCAGGCGGGGCAGACGGCCGACACAGGGAATGCCTAAGGCCCGGGCGACGATGGACGCGTGGCTGGCCTGAGAGCCTTCCTCCAGCATCAGACCGCGAAGGCGCGTTCGATCATATTCCAACAGCTCCGCCGGACCGAGATTGCGGGCGATAAGGATGGCGTCCTCGGGCAGGACTCGCTTGCCGGGGGTCTCGCCGGCGAGGACGCGCAAAAGCCGGTCAGCCAGGTCCTCCAGGTCATGGAGCCGCTCGCGAATATAGGGATCTCGCGCCTGGGAGAGGCGGGCGCGCTGTTCGGACCGCACGCGCTCCACCGCCGCCTCCGCCGTCAGACCAGAGCGCACGGCCTCCTCCAACGCGCGGTTCCAGCCGCGGTCGCTGGCGAACATGCGGTAGGTCTCCAACACGTCCCGCGGCACGCCCACCAGGCTATGGCCTTCGAGCATTTCATCGATTTGATGCCGAAGCGACTGAAGAGCCTCGTGCAGACGTCCCTCCTCCGCGGCGGCGTCGTCCGTCAACAGACGCTCCGGCGCCACGGGCGCCTCGTGCATGACAGCGACCCCGAAGGCCAGGCCGTCGGCGAACCTTTGGCCCCGCAGCCTTTCAGGGCGGTGGGGGGCCAGCTCGACATCCTCAAGCTCCGCCAACCCCACAAGCTCGCCCGAGGCGACCATTTCCGCCAGGACCATGGAGATGGTCTGCAGATCCTCAACTTCGTCCTCGCCATAGACCCGAGAGGTTCGGTTCTGGACGACAAGGGCGCCGATGGGCCGGCCCGCGCGCAGGAGCGGCACGCCAAGGAAGGCGTGAAAGGGGTCCTCGCCCGTCTCCGGTCGATAGGAGAACCGAGGATGCTGAGGCGCATCTGTGAGGTTGAGGGGGCGGCCAAGGCGAACGATTTCCGAGACCAGGCCTTCGCCCGCCTTCATGCGGGTCACATGGACCGCGTCGGGGGACAGGCCTTCGGTGGCGAAAAGCTCCATGTCTCCCGACGCGCGCCGCAGATAGATTGAGCAGACCTCCGCCACCATGGACTGGGCGATGATGCGCACCACCATATCGAGGCGCGCCTGCGCAGGACCGCCCCCGGCCATGGCCTCGCGAATCTGCCGTAGCAGACTGCGCGGACCCCGCACGGCCAAGACCCGGTCAAGCGCCATTCCACCTCCCGTATCCGCGTGGGCGACGTGTCGAGCCGCGCGCCCTTGACGCCAGTAATTAGGGTGGATTGCAAGAATTGATAAGAGCAGGCGCGCCCAACTGGAAAAACCTGCGGCCGGCGCGGGCGGCTGGGGCGGGCTTTAAGCCGCCGGGTCGATGAGTAGGGCGACACGAAGGCCCGGGCCCTTGCCGTCCACCACGCCAGGCCCCTCAGATAGCTCCACCCGACCGCGGTGGGCCTCCGCCACGGCGGCCACGAGGGATAGGCCAAGGCCGGCTCCAGGTTGGCTGCGGCTCGCCTCCAAGCGGACGAACCGCTCGAGCACCCGGTCGCGATCCCCTTGGGCGACGCCGGGTCCGGTATCTGTGACGGAAAACTCAATTTCCCCGGACGACCGCCGGCGCGTGCGCAGCATGACCGCGCCGCCCGGGGGCGTATATTTCACTGCGTTGTCCAGGAGGTTGGCCAAGGCCTGCGCCATGAAATCCCGATCCGCCCGAACCTTGAGGCCCTGGCCGAGTTCGCAGGCGAAGGACACGCCCTTATCCTCGCACAGGGGCTGGTAAAGCTCGGCGACCCCGCGGGCGAGTTCGGAGGGGTCAAATCCTTCGACGTTTGGGGGCCGGCCAGCCGCCTGCAGCCGGGCGATGGCGAGAACGGCGTGGAAGGTCTTGAGCACCTGGTCGGCGTCGTCCACCGCACGGGCGAGGGCCTCGGTCGGATGGGCCTTCCCCGCCTCGACTTCGATGAGGGCGGTCTCCAGGCGCGCCCGGAGGCGCGTCAGGGGCGAGCGCAGGTCGTGGGCGATGGCGTCGCCAGCGTGGCGCACGCCCGCCATGAGACGCTGGACCCGATCCAACATAGCGTTGAGCCCGGTGGCGAGCTCGTCGTACTCGTCGCGAACGCCCCGCACGGGCGCCCTTGCGTCAAGGTCTCCCCCTTCCACCCGCGCGACCACCGCGCTGAGACCTGCAACGCTGCGCGCGACGTTCCGGCTTACGACAAGACCGCCCGCGAGGCCTAGGACGATAACCAGGACCCCTGCGCCCCAGCTCGCCCTCACAATTCTGAGGAGATAGACGCGGGCGCCGCTGACGTCGACAGCGACCACAAGCCGCGAGCCGTCCGCCAAGAGAACGGCGCGCCCCCAACACGGGGTGTGGGCGGCGCCCGTCGCCAGATCTCGGCCATCGGCGTGAAAGCTGGCGCCCGAATGGAAGACCGCGTCGGGCAAGGGTCCGGTGCGAAAGTTCGCTGCAATGGGACGGCCCTCAGCATCGTCCAGGCGGTAGAGGAACTCCCGATCGTCCGCCGATCGGGCCGCCAGGGCCGTGCGCAAGCCGCCAACGCCGCTGCGGCCGTAGACGCCTTGCAGCACAGCGATCTCGTGGGAGACGTAGGCGTCCGCTCCCCGCGTCGCTTCGCCCGCCGTGGCCACATAGATGTAGACCAGGAACGCTGCAGCAGAGGCGGCGAATAGGGCCAGAAACACAAGGGTGAGGCGAAACGCCGTGGTGCGCAGGAGCCGCGGAAGCTGGCGGCGCGCCTGGCGGGTTTCAGCGAAGCTCAAGGCTCCAGCCGGTATCCAGCGCCACGGACCGTCAAGAGCATCGCTTTGGGGAAGCCCTTATCTATTTTGGCCCGGAGGCGGGAGATATGCACATCGATGACATTGGTCTGGGGGTCGAAGTGATACTCCCACACCTTCTCAAGGAGCATGGTGCGGGTGACTGAGCGCCCTGCCTGTCGCATGAGATATTCCAGGAGCTGAAACTCCCTGGGCTGCAGATCGATTTCCTGGCCCGCCCGGTGCACGCGCCGCCCAAGGAGATCCATCTCGAGGTCGCCGACCTTCAACACCGTGGACACCGACCCGGTCTCCCGGCGTCGGGCCAGGGCCTCCACACGGGCCACCAGTTCGGGAAGGGCGTAGGGCTTGACGAGGTAGTCGTCGCCTCCCGCTTTCAGCCCCTCCACCCTGTCGCCCACCTCGCCGAGGGCCGACAGAAAAAGGACCGGCGTCTGATCGCCTTCCCGCCGGAGCTGCCCCACGAGGGCGACGCCGTCCATCCGCGGCATCATGCGGTCGACCACCAGGACGTCGAATCCGCCGGAGCGCGCGGCGTCCAGGCCGGCGACGCCGTCGCCGGCCAGCACGGCCTCGTAACCGTTCTCACTAAGCCCCCGCGCCATCACCTCGGCGGCTTCGACGTCGTCCTCGATGATGAGTATCCGCATCCACCCCCCCCTGGAGCGTTGGGTCCGGCCGCCGAAGCGGACGAGCGCCTACTGCTTTTCGAACTTTACGGTTATGCCGACATTGCGCCCGTCATGGGTCACGAGGAGGAAGACCTCCTTGCGGCTGGCCTTCTTGGCTTCATCAACGGCGGCGATGACGTCTGCCGGGGTCGAAGCCGCGCGATCGCCGGCGCGGGCGATGACATCCCCCGCCCGTAGGCCGGTCTGTCCCGCTTCACTGTCCTCAACGACCCCCTCGATCAGCACGCCGTGCACGTTAGGGGCGAGACTATAGCGGCGACGCGCAGGGTCGGTCAGGAGGCCGAGGCTCATGCCAAGGACGGTCTGGCGCGCGGCGTGGGGCCGGTCTGGAGATCCGGGCCCGCCCTGATCGTCCTCGTCCTGCTGATCGTTGAGGGCGATCTGGCTTTCCGAAGGCCTGGTCCCAGACCGAACGCTCAAGGCGACCTGCTTGCCGTCCCGAAGGATCAGGAGGTGCAGCTCGTCCCCCGCATGGGCCAGGGCCACCTGACGCGTGAGATCGGAGTTGGACGTGACCACATGGCCGTTGACCTGAAGC
>Ga0116231_10004308_pt1 | contig 28917 bp, 18 predicted proteins | sample S1TSphgellanicum_2_FD_89695 | JGI IMG/M metagenome (GOLD analysis project Ga0116231, IMG submission 89695) | Host-associated microbial communities from peat moss isolated from Minnesota, USA - S1T2_Fd - Sphagnum magellanicum MG | ecosystem: Host-associated > Plants > Peat moss > Unclassified...
CCACTGATTGCAACCGATCTGGCGAACATTGAGAGCACCTATAAGCTGGGCGGCGCTACACTGACGCCTTTGGGCAGCGATCCGAATCACGAAAATCTGAATTTTCTCAATCGCGGATCGGTGGTCGAAAAGTTTCCGACCATGCGTCTCGACTACAACCTGACCCAGAAGTTTCGTCTGACGGGCTCGGTGAACGAGAGCAATTTCTACAACATCAATGCAGGCGCGGCTCCCTATCTTGGCCCTCTCTACGCCAATCAGGCCTACAGCAATGTCGAAAGAAACTACCAGGCGGTTGCCGGCTTCGATTACGATCTGAAGCCGAATCTGGTGAATGCTTTCCGCGTGGGGTATTTGTACACGGGTTTTACGTATAACACGCAGGGTCTGGATTCCCCCACTGCCAGCATGGTCCAGCAGGGCGACCTGGCTTTCGGCTTCGGATTGAATAGCGGCGTCAATGGCTTTGCCAGCTTGAAGGGCGGCTCGCTGTATCCGGTGCTAAGCGTGAAGGATGACTTCAACTGGCAGCATGGCAGACATACCATGGCGTTTGGCGTCGAAAGTGCAACCGAAATCGATCATTACTACAACAACCAGTTTGTGCCGTATGTCGGTGTCAACGGTATTGCTTCCGGTGACCCGGTCACGAGCGCGCTGGTCAACTCGCTTCCATCCGATGCTCCCTCCTACTCTCCCGGGGATGTCGAGGGACTCTACGCGACGCTTACGGGGCGCTTGACGTACTACAGCCTTGGAGAGTTCGTGAATATCAAGACGAAGCAGTTTCAGCCGGGCATCTCTTTCAACCTGCACGAGCGGCTGAACCAGACGGCGGTGTTTTTTGAGGATTCCTGGAAGGTCAAGCCTTCGCTTACGTTGAACGTTGGGTTGCGTTGGGATTTCACGGGCGCCTCCACCGACGAAACCGGCTTCTATACGCATCCCTCAGTGGCGGATCTGTGGGGACCCACGGGGGTGGGACAAATTTTCAAACCTGGGTCGCTCACGGGAGTCCAAAACCCGGTCGAGGGTCCGGCGGCGCAATCGTATAGCCCGACCTATGTCCATCCTGAGCCGAATGTCGGGTTTGCCTGGAATCCGCAAGGAGATCCGAATACGCTGTTCGGCAAATTGCTGGGCAACGGAGCTACCGTTATCCGGGCCAGCTACACGTTCAAGAACTATACGGAAGGCGCGCAGAACTTCTGGAATTTCGGCTCGAACAATGGAGCGAATTTCAACACGTACTATTATGCCAACCCGATTGCGCCGGGCAGCGGTACGCCTTCGGCAGGGTTCTACAATGCCGGCTCGGTGAATCTGGGCGATACGCTACCGGCGCTGGCTTCCACCTCGCCGTCGCCGTTCCAATCGGTGATCCCGGAATCGTATCAATCGTTCAGCGGAACCAGCTACCTCACGTTCGATCCACATATCAAGCAGCCCTATGTCGAATCGTGGCAAGTTGGTATCCAGCGGCAACTTAGCCCCAACAATGTGTTGGAAGTGCGGTATGTCGGCAATGTCTCGAAGGATCAATGGCTCGGAGTCAATTACAACGAAGTCAACATCTTCGAGAATGGCTTTCTGGACGACTTCCGCGCGGCGCAAGCCAATTTGGCTGCGTCGAATGGGACGACGTTTCAGGGTTCGCGGCCGACGCCAATCCTGACGCAGGCTTTTGCCGCGACCGGGGAGGCCGCGAACTATACGAACGGCCAGTTCATCACCTATCTGAAACAAGGGCAGGCTGGCGCTTTCGCCAACGCGCTGGCGGGTAACTCCAGCTATCTTTGCTCGCTGGTTTCTTCCTTCATCGGATGCAATGCGGTGGGTACGCCTGCGACCGGGACCTACCCGAGCAACTTCTTCCAGGCCAATCCCTTCGCGGCGGGACAGGGGATCTTCGAGATGACCAACTCCGGATACTCGAACTACAACGCACTGCAGGCAGACTTCCGGCAGCGGTTGAATCACGGCATGCAGTTCGATGCCAACTACACCTTCGCTCATTCGCTGGAAAACAACGTTCAAGGAAGCACGGCGCCCGGTTTCTACGGTGGCGGGGGCAAGAGCGGCAATAGCGCACCTGGCTATTACACCCTGCGCAACAAGCACCTGAACTACTTCCCAAGCTCCTACGATATTCGCCACGTGTTTCACCTAAGCGGGACTTACGATCTGCCTTTCGGCCATAACCAGCCGTGGCTGTCCACGAACCGGATTGCGGACTCGGTGATTGGGGGCTGGACGATTGGAACGATCCTCACCCGCGAGACCGGCGATCCCTTCCTGTTTACGGGCGGAACGCAAACCTTCAACACCAGCGACTCCGGCGTCACTCTGACCGGGGTCACTGTCTCTCAGTTGCAGAAACAGATCCGAGTTCGTCCGGGACCGGCAGGAAGCGGTCTGGTAAATCTGTTCGATTCCAAATATTACTCGAGCACCGGGCAAGCCAATACCAAGTACATCAGTCCTCAGTTCACTGCCGGGCAGTTCGGAACCCTGATGTGGCTCCACGCTCCCAAGTGGATTAATACGGATATGGCGCTCACCAAGGTCGTTTCACTGCATCGGGAGATGAATCTGACGCTTCAGGCGGCATTCCTGAATGTCTTCAATCACGTGGCATGGACGGGGTTGGATGCCGGAGTGCAGGACTCCACTTTCGGCACAACTTCCGGAACCGCCAATTCTCCAAGGAACATCGAACTGAGAGGGAATTTCCGATTCTAGGCGTTGCTGGATGGATGCCGGGGTTGTGGCCGGGAAACTATCCCGGTCGCAACCTCTCGCCATTCTCCAGTCGTAATCGGACTTCGACTGTTTCAACCTTCCGCCTGCCGCGTTCAGGAGGGAAAGAAAGGACCGATTGCCGGAGGGGTTTTTCCGGAAGAGGCTGCTTTGCAATGCTGGGCGCTCAGCGGTGTCGCGGGAGGGAATCCGTGTTGCTAGAATTGACGAAGGCAACGATTACTCACGAAGGCCCTCTGGACGGGGTCCCGGTGCGGTTCGTGTCCGGAGAGTGAACGGTAATGACACCGTCAACAGTGAAGCAAGCCAATAACTCCAAGAAGCGATCCGCCAAGGCAGAACACGGCACCAGTGTGGATACGGCATTCCACCGGGTTCGCGACCTGATCGTTCGGGGCAATCTAGCTCCGGGCAGTTGGATCGTTGAGGGCGATTTGTGCGACCACTTGAATATGAGCCGCACGCCGGTCCGTGGCGCGTTGTATCTGCTGCAGCGAGAAGGCTACATTCTCGAGTACCGCAACGGCAGCAAGTCGCGCATGATCGTTGCGCCGCTGACTCGCGAGGACGCCAACGAGCTGTATCCGATCATTGGCCGCATCGAGGGTCTGGCTGGCCGGCGCGCGGCTGTGTTGCCGCAGGCAGACAGGGACCAACTGGCAATCAAACTCAAGCTGATCAACGAAAAGCTCTCTCGGATCGCGCAGGATCGGAGCTTCAACGGGCCGGAGATTTTCGATCTGGACCACGAATTTCATCGCGTTCTGGTCAAAGCCGGCTCGGGTCCTCGGCTAACTACGTTGCATCGCGCCATTGAGCCGCAGACGGAGCGCTATTGGCGCCTGTATGCCAGCTCGATCATCAACGAACTGCATGTCTCTGTGCGGGAGCACGAAGAGATCATCGCCGCGGTTCTTGAAGGCAATCCAGACCGGGTGGATCGCGCGCTCTGCACCAACTGGGAGAATGGCTGCAGCCGTCTGGCGCGAGTGATAGAGCTTTTCGGCGAGCGGGGCAGTTGGTAGCTTCCGCGGCCTGCGACTCGGCCACGAAATAGATCAGGCAGCCTTTGGGAGGCTGCCCATTCCTGCTTTTAGGCGAATTGGGCGGTTACAAGAACGCTATTACGCTACCGGCTCGCGCGTGGCCACGCCGTCGACCAAACGCAGGATTCCGAGAGGATTTGCCGCCTGCAACTCGGCTGGAACCAGCGCATCGGGAAAGCCCTGAAAGCACACCGGACGCACGAAGCGGAAGATAGCCTGGCTGCCCACGGATGTGAACCGCGCGTCGGACGCGGCCGGATAGGGACCGCCATGCACCATCGCGTGCGAGACCTCCACGCCGGTTGGAAAGCCGTTGAAGAGCACCCGGCCCGCCTTTTGCGTGAGGATGCGAATCAGTTCCGGCTGTGCCGCCAGCTCTTGTTCCGTACCGGCGATGGTTGCGGTGAGGTGACCTTCGAGCGATTCGGCGGCGAGCGGAAAGTCGGCTAGAGACGGGCAGCGGACCAGTAACGTGGCGGGTCCAAAGATCTCCTCGGCGAGACGGGGCTGTTTGAGGAACTCATCCAGAGTTACGGTGAACAATTGCGCAAGGGCCGGGCAAGCGGGCTCGGAGCTTCCGGCCTCCGATGCGGCAGCGAGCGTCGCCTGATGCGTCCGCTCGGTTGCTGCGTGGTGGTAAGCCTTGGCGATGCCGGGGGTGAGCAGAGTGTACGGTTGCGCGTCTGCGACCAAGCGGACGAGGTGGTCTACAAAAGCGTTCGTCTCCGGCTGCTCCAGAACAAAAACAATCCCCGGCTTGGTGCAGAATTGGCCGGCACCGAGGGTGAATGAGTTGAAGAGGTTTCTGGCCAGCGATTCCGTATCGTGGCGTAGCGCGCCCGGGAGCACAAAGAGCGGATTGCCGCTGGACATTTCCGTAAAGCAGGGGATGGGCCTGGGACGAGCCGCGGCGATGTCCATCAGTGTGCGGCCCGCGCGCAGCGATCCGGTGAATGCGACGGCTTCGATCCGCGGATGGCGCACCAGGGCCGCGCCCACTTCGACTCCGGCGTCGAAGAGCAGGGAATATACGCCTGCCGGCAGACCTTCAGAGGCGATCGCTTCCTGAATGGCTTCGGCAACCAACTCGCTTGTCCCTGGATGAGCCGGGTGCGCTTTGAAGATCACGGGGCAACCGGCTGCCAGCGCAGAGGCCGTGTCTCCTCCCGCTGCCGAAAAAGCTATGGGAAAGTTGCTTGCTCCAAAGATAGCCACCGGGCCAAGTGGCCGCAGCATCGACCGCAGGGCCGGGCGCGGCAGCGGCTGGCGATCCGGCAGGGCGGGGTCGATGCGTGCCTCGACCCAGGAGCCTTCCTCGATCACGGAAGCAAAGAGGCGAAGCTGGCCGCTGGTGCGGCCTACTTCGCCCAGAAGCCTCGGCATGGGCAGCGCCGTTTCGAGGTGCGCGCGCTGGGCGATCGGTTCGCGAAGCTGGTCCAACCTGTCGGCGATGCGACGCAACAGCGCCGCCCTCGCCTTGCCGCCGATTTGAGTAAAGACTGCAAATGCGTCCACAGCAAGTTCGACCGCGCGTTCGACATCCGCTGACGATGCGGAGACGTAGGCTGGTTCGAGGCTTTCGCCCGTGGCCGGGTTCAGCGCCCGAAAATCGGCGCCGCTTGCAGTGCCTCGTTCATTGCCCAGAAAGGAAAATCCACTCATTTGCACCGTCAGTACTCCTGCCTTCAATTTAGCCTACGTATGGCGTGCTGGGGAGAGCGACTGCCGGACGGTTGGCCTGGGCATATTGAAAGACGGCCTGGATTTCGGCCAACTCATCGCCTGCCGGCTCCAGACGCGGAGCGCGGACGCGGGCCGAACCGATGCCGGCCTCTTGCTCGACCTGCTTGATGTACTGGATGAATTTGGGAATCGTGTCCATGCGCAGCAGAGGCAGGAACCAGCGGTACAGTTCGAATGCCTCCGCAGTCTTGCCCTCGCTGGCTAGACGGAAGAGGTCCACGGACTCGCGGGGCAGGGCGTTGACCAGCCCGGCGACCCAGCCCACCGCGCCAGCGGCGATGCCTTCGACAATCGCGTCGTCCACGCCGACCAGCAGGGCCAGCCGGTCGCCGAGCAGGGCGCGAATCGCAGTCACCCGTCGCACGTCGGTCGAGGATTCCTTGACCGCTTCGAGGTTTGGAAATTCCGCAGCCAATTCGGCAATCTGCTCGGGGAGGAAGTCGACCCCGTAGGCCACCGGATTGTTGTAGAGCATGCCCGGAAGCGGCGTCGCCGCTAAGATGGCGGCGACATGGGCCTTGTTCTCGCGCCAATCGCCTTTGTAAACGTAAGGCGGCAGAATCATCAGCCCTGAACAGCCGGCGGCGTGGGCCGCTCGCGCCGTCTCCACGGCTTCGGCGGTCGAAAGCGCGGAGATGGCCGCAACCACCGGCGCGCTGCCGTTCAGCGCGGCAACCACCGTCTTGAGAATTTCCGTCTTCTCCGTGAGGCTTAGCGTGGACGCTTCCCCGAGCGAACCGAGGCAGACGATTCCGCTACAGCCGTTTGCAATGAGCCATTGCGCGTGTCGTGCAACCGCGGCGTGGTCCACGGTAAAGTCCGGGGCAAAGGCGGTGGTCATGGCGGGTAAAACTCCGGTCCAATTCATCATTTCTCCAAGATTGCAAGGGTTTGAGCTGAAGACGCGCCCGACAAGTCGAAGCGGGCCGGCAGATACGGTTCAGGCGCGATTGCGGGCCGTGCGCCGGTGAAGGCGCAGGCCAGCAACTCGGCGGTTGCGAGAGAGGTGGTGATGCCAAGCCCCTCGTGTCCGGCGGCCAGCCAGAGGGTCGAGTCGCCGGGAACGGGCCCAATCAGCGGCAGCTTGTCTGGAGTCGCGGCACGGAAACCGGTCCAGACGCGGATGGCGTTCAGTTTGGCGATGGAGGGCATATAGAGCGTAGCTCTGGCAAGCATGGCACTGAGGATGTACCGGTCTGTTTCCGGGTGCTCCGCACCGTACTGGCGCGACGAGCCGATGAGAATCTGACCGGTTGTGCGTGGCTGCACATTGAAGGCAACCGAATCGGCCTTGGTGCTGTGAGCGCTCTTCAAATAGCCCAACTCGACCAACTGATGGCGCACGAATCCCGGATACCGGTCCGTGATGACCAGGTGCCCCTTGCGCTTGCGGATGGGCAACTCAGGCCAGAGGGCAATGGCTTCCGCGCCCAGGGCATGAATCAGTCTTTCGGCGCGCAGTTCCGTTCCGTCGTCAAGAACCATGCGGCCTTTCCCAATGGATTGGACCGAGCGGCCGACGATGAGTTGCGCACCCAGTTCCTCGGCGCGGCGAGCCAGCTCCAGAGCGACTACCGGTGGATACACGGCCGAATCTTCAGGCACCAGCAATCCCCCCACCAGCCCGGACGCCAGATTCGGTTCCTCGGCGGCAAGTTCAGACGAGCTCAGTAGCCGGCAGGGTACGTCGCGCTCTCGATAGAGGGTGAATTTGCTTTCCGCGCCAGACATTTCTTCCGCGTCGGCTGCGATCCAGAGCGTACCGACCTGGCGAAATTCCGCGGCTGGCGGCATTTTCAGATCGTTCCAGAGAAGCTGGGAGTAACGGGTCAGGGCAAATTGCGCCTCGGAGTCGTCCATGACCACCACGTGGCCCATGCCTGCGGCGGTTGCACCGCTGCCCAGAAGATCGCGCTCGACGAGGACGACGCGCAGCCCTCGCTGGGCACAGGCAAGGGCGCAGGCGCAGCCCACGATGCCGCCGCCGGCGATGGCTACATCGAAGCTGCGATGCGCGCTCGTTCCAGGAGTCATCCGGCTGCGTTCCCCGGTGCGGAGATGCCGTTGCGGAATGGGTCGTTGGGCAGGAAGATCAAGGACGATTCGGCGGTCACATGCGCTGAACCGCTGATGTAGGGCAGGATGCGGTTTCCGTCCAACTCCACTCTGCCGGTAAAGACGGTGTCCAGAATTCCTTCCTGATGCCAGAGTTGGCCTTGCGCCAACTTGCCATCCGCGACCAGGCAGGCCATCTTTGCCGATGTCCCTGTCCCGCACGGTGAGCGGTCGTACGCCTTGCCAGGGCAGAGGACAAAGTTGCGGCTCTGATTGGCAGGGTTGTGCGCCGCCGTAAACAACTCAATATGATCCACCTCGGCGCCGTTGGCTCCCGTCACTCCTTGCGCAGCCAGCGCCTGCCGCACCTGCCAGGTAAAGGCGGTCAACTCCGGCTCGCAATCGAGCGTCAGCCGAAAGGGATGTTCTTCGATGAGAAAAAACCAATTTCCTCCCCACGCCACATCGCCATGAATGATGCCGTAGCCTGGGACCGGGACCGGCACCCGCGCCCGGTAGCGATAGGCCTCCACATTGGAGATGGTGACCTGGTTGTTGTCGCCCAGAGTCACGGCAACATCACCGACCGTGGTCTCCAAGCGATGCGCGCCGGGGCTGATCCGGCCGAGATACGCGAGCGTCGCCGTGACGCCGATTGCGCCGTGGCCGCACATGCCAAGGTAGCCGGCATTGTTGAAGAAGATGACTCCGGCCGCCGCTGCCGGATCGACCGGCTCCAGCAGCAGGGCGCCGACCAGCACTTCGGAGCCGCGGGGCTCGCAGAGCACGGCTCGGCGGAAGATGTCGTGCTCGGCGCGCAGCCGCTCCAGCCGCTCCGCCATCGGCCCTACGCCAAGATGCGGACCGCCGGAGAGGATGCAGCGCGTCGGTTCCCCGCCGGTATGCGAATCGACGACTTCGATGCGAAGAGGCAGGGTGGATTTACGCATAGGATTGTCTACAAAATTGCATACGTTGCCTAAATTCTACCCCGGAACAACCCTCGTTTGAAGGACAAGTTCCCTGAATCTTGCAAAAAAATTGCGCCTTAAATTCCTGAGAACAGAGACCAAGCGCATCCCGGGATTATCTTTCGCTTGTAACGCATTTTGTTTTGTATACAATATGCGTTGAACGGTTTTTGCTGGTTGCTTGCCCACGCACCATTGTCTGCGATCTCTCTTATTTTATCGGTCCCATTGACAGCCGTGGTGAAATTCGTCCTCGGCTCCTGAGCGCTCGGCCGCACGGACTCAGCGCTCTTTTGCATTTCGCGATTTGGATTTGAAATTTTCCCGGTACGTTTGTAACGGTTGGAAACGGGATTCAAGCTTCGGTTCTCAGTTGCGCCGGCAGTCGGGCCTGAGTCGCAATCGAGCTCTCCGTGTTTTCAAAATGCAAGCGGCGATGAAGTTTATGATCGCTAAACGCCGCTTCTCAGACTCTTGTTGATCGAGCTTTGGCTCAGGAGCCCTGCCTTGCCGCTACCACACTTTCTCGGTGTCTTGCCCGCATTTCTTTGTTGCTTGACCACCCCGCTCGCCCCAGGCGTGAATCCACCTAATCCCGTTTCCCCGACTCCTGTTCAAGCTCTGATCGAGCGCTACTCCACCGATCACGACCTGCTCGAGAGCGTCTACGCGGATTCACTGGCGCCGGCGACGCGCCAACGGATGCGTCTTTTCCTCGCGGAGAGCCGCAAGCAACTGGAGGCAATTCCCTTTTCCGCGCTGGATCAGGAGGGCAAGGCCGACTACCTGCTGATGGCCAACCACCTCACCCGCGAGGAGCACGCGTTGGCGCTTGAGGAGACGCAGTGGAAGCAGGTCGAACCGCTGCTGCCGGTGGCTGCGGATGTTTTTGCCCTGGAAGATGCGCGCCGGGCGATCGAGACGCCCGACGGCGAAAAGATTGCCTTGCGGTTGAACTCGATGGCGTTCAAACTGGCGGCTGAGCGCAAGGCGATGGAGGGCCGCCCCGCAGGCGAGCGCCCCAGCCGAGTTGACGCTTGGCGCGCTGCAGATGATTTAGACCAATTGCGCGAACAGTTGCACCACTGGTTCGAGTTCTATCAAGGCTACGATCCGAAATTTTCCTGGTGGGTGGACCAACCCTACAAGCAGGTGGAAGCCGCGATGAAGGATGACGCGGCGTTCCTGCGGGAAAAGATCGCGGGTGTGGCTCCCGGCGACAAGTCCACGGTGATTGGAACGCCGGTAGGCCGCCAGGCCCTGCTCGACCAGTTAGCCGACGAGATGATTCCCTACACGCCGGAAGAACTGATCGCCATGGCGAAGGAGCAAATGGCCTGGTGCCAGCAGCAGATGCTCCTGGCCAGCCGGGAGATGGGCTACGGAGACGACTGGCATAAGGCGCTAGAAAAGGTAAAGAGCCACTACGTCGAACCCGGCCAGCAGCCGCAAATGATTCACGATCTGGCCGTGCAGGGCGCCGATTTTGCTGAAAAGAACGATCTGGTGACCGTGCCCGCATTAGCTCGCGAAGGCTGGCGAATGGAGATGATGACGCCGGAGCGCCAGTTGGTGAACCCATTTTTCACCGGCGGAGACACCATCAGCGTCAGCTATCCAACCGACACGATGACCATCGATCAGCGCATGATGAGCATGCGCGGCAACAACTACGGTTTCTCCCACGCCACCGTCTTTCACGAACTCATTCCCGGCCACTGGCTGCAGGAGTACTCATCGGCACGCTATCGGCCCTATCGGCAGCTCTTCTCGACCGGCTTCTGGATTGAAGGCAACGCCCTGTATTGGGAGATGGTCTATTGGGACCGAGGGTTCGACAAGACGCCGGAAGAGCGCGTCGGCGCGTTGTTCTGGCGTATGCACCGCTGCGCGCGAATCATCTTCTCGCTCAGCTTCCATCTCGGTCTGATGACACCGGAACAGGCTATCGATTACCTGGTGGATGCAGTCGGTCACGAGCGCGACAATGCCGTCGCGGAGGTGCGCCGCTCGGTCAACGGCAGTTACGACCCGTTGTACCAGTGCGCTTACCTGGTCGGGGGGATGCAATTCCGCGCTCTGCAACGGGAGCTGGTCGGGAGCGGACGCATGACTGACCGGCAATTCAATGATGCCGTGCTGCATGAGAATTCGATGCCGGTGGAAGTGCTCCGGGCCATTCTGGAGCAAAGGCCAATCACTCCGGATTACAAGCCAAGCTGGCGTTTTCTGGACTCGATGGCCAGATAAGAGGATTTTCGATATGCACCGGCACTGGCCATCCTCCTGCGTGCTCCTGCTGCTGCTTGCTTGTGCCGGAGCACAGCAGTCGCGAACGATTAAGAGCGCCGGCAATCCGATTCTGGGCGACGGTTCGTATTACTCGGCTGACCCGGCGCCTCTGGTTGCCGGAGATACGCTCTATATTTTGGCGGGCCGCGACGAGGCGCCTGTTGACGTTAACGACTTCATCATGAACGAGTGGCAGATGTTCGCGACGAAAGATGTGTCCTCCGGCGTCTGGCAGCATTCTCCGGGGATTCTTCGTCCGGAAACGCTCTTTTCCTGGGCTGCTCCGGGTCATGCTTATGCTGGCCAGATCATCCAGGGGCCGGACAGGCGCTTCTACCTCTACGCACCGGTGCAGGAAAACAAAAGCAAGAATCAAGACCCGTTTGCCATCGGCGTGGCTGTCGCCGACAACCCGCTGGGGTCTTGGAAGGACGCGCATCCGAGCGGGCCCATCATCTCCCAATCCAAGCCCGAACCCAATCCTATTCAGAACATCGATCCCACTCAGTTGGTCGACGACGACGGACGGGTTTACATCTACTGGGGCACGTTCGGCCAACTGCGCGGCATGGAACTGGAGAGGGACATGGTCACGCCCAAGGGAAGGGAAGTCGTTGTGAAGACACTGACCGGTTTCTTTGAAGCGCCGTGGTTCTTCAAGCGTCACGGGACCTATTACATGATCTATGCCGACAATCAGGCCGGACCCGATTCGCCTTGCACGCCCGCGGTGTACCACGCCTGCATTGCCTACGGCACCTCTCCCGCGCCGCTCGGGCCTTGGACGTACCGAGGCGTGATTCTCGACCCGGTCTCTTCGACCACTTCGCACCCGGGAGCCATCGAATTCAAGGGCGAATGGTATCTGGTCTATCACACAGCCGACGCCATGGGAGGCGGGCATTTTCGCCGCAGCGTGGCCATCGACACTTTGGAGTGGGACGACAGCGTTTCGCCTTCCCGCATTCTGAAGGTGAAGCCGACGCGCGTTCCGCAACCGCCCGCGCCACCGAGCCGCAACATCGCCGCCGCAGCTTGGCCCAGTGCTTCGAATGAACCTGTCCCCTTGCAGTACTGGATCAAGGCGCTCAACGACGGTATTGTGCGAGCCAACCCGCTTCCGCCCGATATGTGGGCCAGTTGGACGCCTCATAATCCGGCAAGCCAGTGGATTCAATACGAATGGGCCCAGCCAGTCACTCTCAATGGCTCTCGGATGTACTTCTGGGCCGACCATCCCCGCGGGGCCGACGAGGGCGTCGCGGCGCCCGCAGCCTGGCGTCTGGAGTATTGGACCGGCAATGGATGGACCAACGTCTCCCACCCCAGCGGCTACCCGGTCAAGATCGGCGAGTTTTCGGAGATGCGGTTCGATCCGGTTACGACCCGATGCCTGCGCGCAATCCTGACTGCCTCAGGCCATGGGCGGCAATATGCCGCGCTTGCCGTCGAGGAATGGGAGGCCCTGGCGCCGAAGCCCGTCGATCCGGCCAGTCGAGCTGCGCCTCCGCCGTCAAGCAGCGATTGCCCTTCACGGTAAGCGCTAGGCGCATGAGAAAACGGCCGGGACGGGGGGGAGCTTGGCTGCCGTAACGTATGCGAAGTTGGATACAATAATCGCTATCGGGGTCGGATTGTGACGCAGCTCCTTGCGACGCGGTAGGCACCGTTTGGTTTATTCAGGAGCGGGAATGTTTGTTTTGCGTATGCTCATGCGGTCCTCTGCAACAGCCAAGTGCGCGGCGGCAACCTTGGCTGTCTCGGCCATCGGCGCTCTCGCCCAGTTCAATCCCGCCGGACGAGCCCCCGAGTTCGGTCCACTGTTCGATCAGGGGTTGGCCCGCTACCAGACTTCGCAGTTGAAGCTGGTCTTGACGCGCTCGTCGGGAACGGTTGCCGAACTTGAAGCTAAGTTGCCCGCGGAAAAGGGCGAGCCGGCATGGAAGCCGAAAGAGTATGACTTTACGCCATCCGATCTGCTGCCGTCGCGTTCCGTCGACGGCTACTTTCAACTCGGTGATTTGAACCTGCGTCTCCGCCGCGAGGGGCAGACGGAGTGGAGCGGCTACTCCACGGCCCTCGCGCGTCATCCCGTAGTTACGCTTCCGCCTGGCCCTGGCGAACTGGAGCGCGACAATCTGGCGCCGACCCTGCCAGCGGACATCCCATTGCAGGTGACGCGCAGTTGGGCTGAGGTCGACGGCAAGCTGGCTATGCGCTTCACGCTGCACAATCCAGGAACCCATCCTGTTGAAGTAGGCGCGCTGGGGATTCCGCTGGTATTCAACAACATCGTTACGGGGAAATCCCTTGAGGAAGCGCATGCGCTATGCAACTTCTCCGATCCCTCGATCGCTCTCGATGGCGGCTATGTCCAAGTGACGCGGCTGGATGGTCATGGACCCGCCCTGGTAGTCGTACCGGACGGGAAGACGCCGTTTGAAGCCTACCGGCCGCTCGAAATGGCGGGCAGGCGTCCAGGCAGCGACCAGCTCTTTAAGGAAAAGACCCCTCGCCAGCAAACCTTCGAAGGATTTTACGAGTGGATGGTCGCCTCGGCGGCCTACGCGCAGAACGAATGGAAGGGTGTCGAAGAGTGGAATCCGGCTACCAGCTTTGTGCTTGCGCCGGGCGAGGAGCGTACGGTAGGACTGCGGTTCCTGGTGTCGGACTCCATTCGCTCCATTGAGGAAACCCTCGCCGATAACCAGCGTCCAGTGGCTGTCGGCATACCGGGCTACGTGCTACCTCAGGACATCGATGGCTCGCTCTATCTCAAATATCCCAAGCCCGTAGCAAAAATCGACGTCGAGCCGGCCGGAGCCGTGGCAGTCGAAGACGAGGGAAGCACCGAGCACGGATGGGCGCGCTACGCGTTGCATGGCCGCGTGTGGGGACGAGCGCGGCTCACCGTCACGTACGCAGATGGAACGGTACAGACAGTGCAATATCGGGTCATCAAGCCGGAGGCCGAAGCGGTCGACGATCTGGGCCATTTCCTCTTTACCAGGCAGTGGTTCGATGTCAAGGACGATCCATTTCACCGCAGTCCCTCCATTATCAGCTACGATCGCCAAGCCAATGCGCAGGTGACCGAGGACCAGCGTGTCTGGATTGCCGGCCTGAGCGATGAGGCTGGCGCCGGCTCCTGGCTGGCCGCGGCGATGAAGGAGTACGGGAGGCCCGACAAGCAGCAGGTCGAACAGCTTGAGGAGTTTGCCGATGGCGTGCTGTGGGGTGGAATCCAATACAAGGACGGTCCCAGGAAATACGGCGTGCGCCGCAGTCTCTTCTACTACGACCCAGACCATATGCCTGCCGGATACTATCGCAAGGACATCGACTGGTCCTCATGGGAGAGTTGGAAGAAGGAAGACAGCGAAGGCGTCTGGCGCTCTTACAATTATCCGCATGTGGTGGCCGCTTACTGGGCGCTCTATCGCATCGCGCGCAATCACCACGGATTGGCCACGCATCACGATGCAAATTGGTACTTGAATCAGGCCTACGAAACCATCATGGCTATGATGCACTTTGCCGAAGGGCAGGCCAACCTGGGACAGATGGAGGGCAGCGTCTTCCTCGGTGTGCTTGACGACCTGCGCCGTGAGCGGATGGGCACTCAGGCCGACGCACTGGAAGCCGCCATGCGCGGGCGGGCCGAAAACTGGAAGCACGAGCCGTATCCCTTCGGCAGCGAGATGCCTTGGGACTCGACAGGGCAAGAAGAGGTTTACGCCTGGAGCCGGCGCTTCGGTATGGACGACAAGGCACAAGTGACGCTCGACGCCATTACCGGCTACATGCCGACCATTCCTAACTGGGGCTATAACGGAAACGCGCGTCGCTACTGGGATTTCCTGTACGGAGGCAAATACCCGAGGCTGGAGCGCCAGATTCATCATTACGGCTCGGGGATCAACGCCATTCCCGTCCTGGATGCCTACCGCCGCAATCCCAGCGATCTCTATCTGCTGCGCATCGGCTTCGGCGGCAACATGGGCGCGCTCACCGGCATCGATCGGGAAGGCTTTGCATCTGCAGCCTTCCATAGCTATCCCGACATGATGAAGTTCGATCCCTATAGCGGCGACTACGGCCCCAACTTCTTCGGCCATGCCTGGGCCACCGGAGCCTATGTAACGCATGATCCTGAATTTGGCTGGTTAGCCTTCGGCGGCAACGTCACTGCGACGGAAAGGAATATCCAGTTGGAACCACGCGACAGTTTCCGACAGCGCGTCTTCTGGGCGCCTTTGGGTCTATGGCTCACGCTCGACAGCGGCCGCTTCGAACAGGTGTCTTACAACACGCAGAACGGCGAACTGGAGGTTCGCTTGGACCCCGATGACGCCTACACCGATCATGCCCTGCTGCGCATCGAACAGACCGCGCCCACTCCAGGCATAGGAGCAATCGCTCCTATCGAAACGCTCAAAATGGAACGTGGAGGCTATCTGATTCCCTTGGAGAAGACAAGCGTAAGCATTCATCTCGCTGCGGCAAAATCAACCCCGATCAAGGAGACGAAATGAGCCATCAGTTACATTCCCGCCGTAGGTTTCTGCGCAGTTCAGCGGCCATTGCTGCGACCGGAGCCGTTGTGCCACGGGCTTTGCTTGCGCTTGGGCAAGACGCAGTAACCGATGCGAAGCGAGCCATCAATCATATGGGCAATGAGAAAGTCCTGTGGAAGGCGCAGCCGTTTCCCATGGAGCAGGTCCGCCTGCTTTCCGGTCCACTGAAAGATATGCAGGAGCGCAACCGGGTCTACCTCTATATGCTGCCCAACGACCGGCTTGCGCATAGCTTTCGGCTCACGGCCGGCAAGCCCTCCACAGCGCAGCCTTTAGGCGGCTGGGAGGCTCCCGACTGTGAATTGCGCGGCCATCTCGCGGGCGGCCATTATCTCTCCGCCTGCGCCCTCATGTACGCCTCCACCGGCGATGAATCCCTGCGTCTGAAGGCGGAAGCTCTCGTCAACATCTTGGCTGAGTGCCAGCAGCAGAATGGCTATCTTGGAGCGTATCCCGAAAGCGTCTATGATCGCCTGAAAAAGCATGAGCCCGTGTGGGCGCCTTTTTACACGTACCACAAGATCATGGCCGGCCATCTGGACATGTACACGCACTGCGGAAGCCTCACTGCGCTCCAGACCACAGAGAGAATGGCGGGCTGGGCCATCAAATGGATCGAGCCATTGAGCGATGAGGAACTGGCCAAGGTACAGATGGTTGAGCACGGCGGCATGAACGAAGTGATGTTCAATCTCTATGCCATCACCGGCGAAAAGAAGTATCTCGACGCAGGCTACCGGTTTGAGCATAAGCGATTTTTTGAGCCACTTGCCGCGCATCAGGATAAGCTGGCGGGTCTTCACTCAAACACGAATATTCCCAAGGTCATCGGTGCTGCGCGCGGGTACGAACTGACTGGCGACGCGCGCTATAAGGACATCTCCGAATTCTTCTGGCGGACGATAGCCGAACATCACAGCTTCGCTCCCGGCGGAACTTCCAATAACAATGAGGGTTGGAGCGAACCGGATACGGCAGGGACGCATCTCGCGCCCGGTGGCCAGGAGTGCTGCTGCAGCTACAACATGCTCAAACTCACCCGGCATCTTTACGGTTGGCAGCCTGAAGCGCGCTGGATGGACTACTACGAAAAACTGCTGTGGAACGTCCGCGCCGGCACGCAAAATGTCGATGGCATGCTGATGTACTACGTGCCCACCATTCCTGGCGGTTGGAAGACCTTTGGAGACGCGTATGAAGCCAATTTGTGCTGCACCGGCACGGGTGCTGAAGAGTACGCCAAGCTGGTGGATACCATCTTCTTTCATGACGAAACGAGCTTGTATGTGAATCAATTCGTCGCCGCCACGGTGCGCTGGCCCGAGAAGCAAGCTTATCTGGTGCAGCAGACCGCATTTCCGGAGCAAGAAGGAACTTCGCTCACAATACACACCGCGACTCCTGTGGCCTTCGCACTGAAGGTGCGCGTTCCTCATTGGGCAAAGGGCATTCAGGTTCAGGTCAACGGGCAACCCGAGAAAGCGACTGCGGGAAGTGACGGTTATCTCACGCTCAACCGCACATGGAAGAGCGGGGACCGTGTTGACGTAGAGCTACCGATGACGCTGCGTCAGGAAGCTGTTCCAGGCAGTCCGGAGTTGGCTAGCGTTGCGTATGGCCCGCTGGTGCTGGCCGCCTGCATGGGGCGCGAAGGCCTCAGCCAGGACATGATCGACGCTGGACAAGGGCCTGATATGGGGCGACTCCCAGCGCTGCCAATGCCCACGTTTCTCGCGGCCCAGCCATCGAACGATAGCCCAAGCTGGATCGAGAAAAACGAATACGAGTCGCTGCTTTTCCATTCCAAGGGTCAAAGCAAGGACTTCGAACTCAAACCACTCTATCGCATTCTGGATGAACGATATTCGGTCTATTGGCAGAAAGCTTAGTTGCAGGCAATCCAAGATAATTTCTACAATGCCTTCGGCCAGCCTTAATTTGTCGAGCGACAAGCGATTGCCGAGCTCATACGCACTCGCGCGACTTATTTTTGATGAGTGCGTTCAGTTTTGGACAAACCCCAACCCGGCCGAATGCTACCAATAATGAGGGTATGCAGGCGCTTCTCCAGTGCCTGCAGCTTCCCTCCTGCAAATGTCGAACCTCAAACCAAGCCGAGATGCCGCTGAGTTCCCCGAGCTAAAGATTTCCGTTGCCATGTGCACTTATAACGGCGAGACATATCTCACGCAGCAACTTCGCAGTATCCTGGATCAAACCCTCCTACCCCACGAACTTGTAGCGTGCGATGACGGGTCCACGGACAGAACGCTCGAACTGCTAAGCACTTTTGCCGAAGAGGCGCCGTTCCCTGTTCGAATCGTTTCGAATCCGCGACGGCTCGGGTCCACAAAGAATTTCGAAAAAGCAATCGGCTTGTGCAATGGGCAGGTGGTTGCGCTTTGCGATCAGGACGACGTTTGGTACCGGGAAAAACTCGGAACTCTCGCTTCTCTCTTCCAGTCCAATCCCGGCATAGGTGGAATGTTCTCGGACGGCGACCTGACAGCAGCAAACGGTGAGCGACTAGGAGTCTCCCTCTGGCAGAGCTTTCTACTTGGCACGCGAGGACAGGAAGCCATAAATCGCGGTATGGCTCAAGCGGTGTTTTTCCGCCGTGCCGTTGTTACAGGAGCAACCCTTGCGTTCCGTATATCCCTGCGCGATAAGCTCTTGCCGATTCCGACGTCCTGGGTTCACGATGGATGGATCGCCTGGATGCTCTTTCTCAATTCAACCCTCGCTTTGTGCCCGCAGAAACTGATTGCATACAGAATCCACTCATCGCAGCAGATCGGCGCCTCGACCAGTAACACTTCCTTCTTCACGTCGATGATTCGGGAAGGGAGTTCAAACTACTTGAGGCGTATGAGGCTCAGACATTCTGCCGAATACAGTGACACATCGGAACAATACCGTGACTTGAGCCGCTATCTGCAAAACCATCGCATGGAAGCGCTTCCCGATTTCGTTCGTCACTCGGAAGCCAAGGCTAATTTCTCCGCTGCGGTGGCTGATGCCATGGGCCGGCCGAGATTGCTGCGGCTTCATCGCATAGTAGGCCAGACCGCAAACTACTTCCAATATTCAGCGCGGCCCCTGCGCCTCATGGTCAGGGATTTAATTCTCTAGGAAATATCATCATGCTAAAACCCTTCATCCGGGAACTCGATTACCGCGCCACGGCTCTACGGCTGGGTCGCGCGCTTGCGGGGAAATGTTGAATGTCGTGATAGTGAATGACTTCGCTTACGTGGAGGGTGGCGCGAGTCAGATTGCGATCGGCAGCGCCAAGGCGCTTGCCGGGCGAGGTCATAGCGTGATTCTGTTCACGGCTGTAGGACCGGTCGAAGAGGAACTGAATCAAACCCGAGGGGTCAAGGTAATTTGCCTAAAGCAACAGGGGATCGCAACAGATCCCTTCCGCATCCGATCGATGATCACCGGATTATGGAATGAAAAAGCCGCTCTCGAATTCGAACGCCAACTTAACAATCTGAATAAGAGCAACACAGTCGTGCATGTACACATATGGACCAAAGCACTCTCGTCCAGCGTCATTCGCCGTGCACTCGATATGGGTTTTCGCGTCGTACTAACCCTGCACGAGTACTTTACCGTCTGTCCGAATGGAAGTTTCTTCAATTACCCAATGCGGAAAATCTGTCATCTGGAGCCAATGTCGGCAACGTGCATCGCAACCAACTGCGACAGCCGCAATTACACCCATAAGCTGTGGCGAGTCGGGCGACAATGGATACAAAGTCATCCTGGGCATCTCCCTTCTCACGTCGAAGACTTTGTCTCAATCTCGTCGCTTAGCGAAAGGCTCATTGCACCCTTCCTACCTGACAAGTCCACCGTACATCGCGTGAACAATCTCATCGATATCGACCAGGAGCCACCTGTAGACACCGCAAAGAATGCGATGTTCAGCTTCGTCGGACGGCTCGCGCCCGAGAAGGGACCTGAACTTCTTGCCGCATGTGCCCGGTCGCAGAAGTTTCCTCTCCAATTTATCGGCGAGGGGCCAATGAAGGAGCAGCTCACAAAGCAGTTACCGAATGCTGTCTTTACGGGTTGGTTGAATCAACGAGAGGTCCGCAAGGCATTACGGAAGTCAAGAGCACTGGTAATGCCGTCGCTGTGGTACGAAACTCAGGGCCTGGTCGTTTCCGAGGCGGCAGCCATTGGGATAGCTGCCATTGTCCCGTCTACCAGCGCCGCGTGTGAGTGGGTGGAAGATGGCGTAACCGGGCTTATCTTCGAGGGGGGCAATGCTGCCGATCTCGGTCGCAAGATAGCTGATCTGCACGACAATCCGCTTAAGGCGAGCAAAATTGGCTCAAACGCATACGCGAAATATTGGGCTCGTCCTATGACTGCCGCACGGCACTGCGAGCAGCTTGAAGCGGTCTATCAGCGCATCCTGGGGCGGACGGATCGAGCGCTTCCACAATAGAATTTTATGGTCGCGCAGAGATGTGTTTGGAGAGGAGACAGTCCGGCTTTCGTTGCGAGCTCGGAGTTCAAATGGAGACCTGAGCTCCGTTTCAGATCGCATTGGAGGCTATTGTCGTGCTTCACCGCCCAAACGCTCATTGCATTGGCTTACCGCGACAGGCAAATCGACAACCGGAAATGTCGCCCGGAGTCGACGCGAATTGGCCCAGTCACTCCACTGTTTGATTCGAGTGCTTCGGCGTGTCACGAGCCGACGATATATCTCCTTACGAGTGATTCGTCGGAACTCCGATGAGCCGGGACGGAAGATGTCTTTGCAGATTCTTCCAGCCAAGCGCATCATTCTCTCTGCCCTTCCAAATACACTCATGTTGATGTCCCAAAAAGCGCACTCGTCCCGAAGAAGATTACGATAACGTTCGAGGCTCATACGGCCCCCCTTATCGAGCAGCGAGAAGTCATGAAGGACGACCAAGTCACCTGCAATGTAGACCGACATACCGGAGAGGAAGACGCGATGGAACAAATCCATATCGCTGATGTCCAGAGGAAAGAGTGAATTGTAACCGTCAAGGAGCTTTAGAGATGCGATTCGCAGCGTCGCTGCCGAATTGACGGCATATGTCGCTCCATGCCGAACTCCCATGAAATCGACAGGAACTGCTTGCGGGAGAGCCCCCATGGCAAAGCAAAAAGGAGACAACCGCTTTTTACCTGCGATTACTCGGGGAAGGATTGCCGCGACATCTAAGTCATATTTCACATCCTCCGCGATTTTAGCTATTCGCTGCAAAAAGTTCTCAGGTAAGACTGTATCTTGATCCAAAGTGAGCATCCAATCGCATCCCAAATCTTGTGCCAGCGTTATAGCATGATTGTATGCGGGCGAAAGCCCCGGGTTATGGGGCGCAGCCACATACCGTATGCCAAGGGGGATATCTACGGGCGCCTGTCTGCTTGGCGTGTTGTCCCAAACCAGGATGCTGACTTCCAACGCCGCATTGCCCGACAAACTTACGCAGTGCTGTAGGGATTGCAAGGTCGGCGATTGTGCTGGGGATAATTTGTACAACACTAAGACCGCTAATAGCTTCATAAGGCCGCTCCTAATTGCAGATCAACGACGATCTTGCGCACGTATGAGACCGGCATTCAGAAGCCGTTCCGCTCTTTCGAGCCTCGCATGGGACGCGAAAGACCGTCTTAGGTTGCCTATGCTTGTGCTCAGCAAAGACCAAAGAACAGCCAATGCGAACCCTAAGACACTGGCAGCGAATGCAATTAGCAGCCTCGGAGGACCGGACTTCTTGTCCGAAGGTACGGCTCTATCGATCGATTGAAGCAGAGGAGCGGACTTCGCTTCGTCAATCCGCGCGGCCTCACGTTGCTTGCTCAGCAGATCGTAGAGAGTGTCGTGGTACTTCACTTCGCGGAGCTTTCTGGTGTACTCAAGACTATCTTCAGGCGTGCGGCCGGCCGACAAGTTAATGTCCCCGGATGAGGATTGCTGCTCTTGATCGCTCTCCAGCTTCGCAATTTGCCCCTGTAAAGTCGCAATCTTTTGCTGCGCCACTATCACATCCGGATTCTGGTTTGTAGCATAAGTTCGCAGACCCTGAAGCTGAACTTCGGCGCTCGACAATTGGGCCCTGAGGTTCGCCATATTGAAGAGCAACGCCTGAGTCTGGCCTCCAAGCTGAATGACACCCGTCTTACGTTCAGTATCCCGCAGGTCGTCCTCAGCACCCTCGAGCGCCTTCTTCTCTTCGTCGAGTTGGCGGTCAAAGAACGCTCGACGTTGTGCCGCCTCATTGGTCGCTAGGGAAGAGTTGACGTCGTATAGCCCATCAATATAAGCATTTGCGATTTCGCTTGCGCGAACCGGGTCGTGATCGGTAACGCTGACGTGGATAAGGCCATCTTTGCCTGCCTCAATGTCGGTGTGGGTGGCCAGAGCTTTCCTCAACTCAACCATCTTATTGCTCTTATACACCTGGGCCAGGCTGAACTTCTTGATGATGTCATCGGCAACAGTTCTGCTTTTTAAGATGCCGACGTACATGTCGGAAGGGCTCTTCAGGCCGAGGGAGGAGGTTCCAGCGAGCGAGGCCAGAGAGCCTAATTGACCCATGAGAGCAGCCGCGGATGATGACTGTTGCTGTGGAGGCAGCACGATGGCTGTGGACGTGAATAAAGGTTTCATCGCCCAAGCGACTACGATGCCCAGGATCAGGGTCGCAGCTGTGAGGTGAGCAATCAATCTCCATCGAATCCACAAGATTGCAAGCAAATCGAGACAGTCCATGCGACACATAGACGCACTGTCCTCGGCGCTCAAATCGTCTACATCCATGGCGGTTGGAGACATCGCCCAGGCTTCCTTCACTTCCTCGCGTCTGGCGCGCTGGAGACGCGAACAAACTGGCTAGACATTTCTTACGTCCGCTTGGCAACGGACCAATCGATATGAGACGGCGCAAGCGTCCTGCAAACTTAGAAGCACCATTGTGGAGCATGGTTGTAGCCATAGATATTAAATCGCGACCACACACAACCGGGCGGAGGTGGGGCCGCTTAGACGCTGGTTCTGTGCATTCGTGATCTTGAATTGCCTCTTATTTTCGGATTGACTGAAGTGACTTGTCGTTTGCAATACCAGACAACCCGTAGTGATAAATTCAGCCTCTCAATTCATGGAGTGTTTGCGCGACCTCAAAAAGCGGTGATTTCCGGCGAGACCCTTTTTCAGGATGGATCATGTAGCGGTTCAAGAGAGCAGGCAGTCTGCAACTACTGTTTCGGTCGTCTGAGATCTCGGTATCGATGAGATGGAATGACGGAGCGAGTGCATTGAGAAGATACAGAAACCGACGATCCGTCAGCGTTTCCTGATTAGTGGCCGCGCTGCGCAGTCATTCGGACCACGAGTTGTTTCACGCTTATGGTGAGGCGTCTTTGGAATTGCGTAATACGAAAGGGTGCACATAACATGATTCGCGTAGTTGTTCCCACACTGAATGCCGCTTCCCATTGGATCAGGTTTGCCAGTGCCCTTTTACAATGTGTACGCGCTGAGGACGTGTTGATCGTCGACTCGTCCTCTGGAGATGGAACTCCAGAGTTCGCTCGCGCGGCGGGATTTCGAGTCCTTTCGATTGAACAGGCACAGTTCAGCCACGGTGGTACGAGGCAAATGGCCGCGGAATTGATGCCTGAGGCTGACATTCTCGTATTTCTTACTCAAGACGCGATCTTGGCCGACGCCACATCTATCAAGAATCTAGTTGCTTGTTTTGAAGATCCAGCCGTCGGCGTGGCGTACGGCAGGCAATTGCCGAAGCCAGGCGCGGGCGCAATTGAGACTCACGCTCGATTGTTTAATTATTCGGATACGTCTTATACCCACGCGCTGTCAAACCGCGAGTGCTTGGGGATCAAGGCCGCCTTTGTGTCCAATTCGTTTTCGGCCTATCGCAGATCTGCCTTGATGGCGATTGGCGGTTTTCGGCCTGAAGTGATCTTGGGTGAGGATACGCTAGCCGCGGCGCACATGCTAATGATGGGTTGGAAAATTGCATATGTCGCTCATGCCTGTGTGTATCATTCCCACTCATACACGTGTATGCAAGAATTTAAACGATACTTCGATATCGGAGTGTTGCACCGCCGAGAACGGTTGCTACTGGAACGTTTCGGCAAAGCGGACGTGGAAGGCAAGCGATTTGTCATGTCGGAACTGAGTTTCCTAATGGCGCGGGATCCAATACAGATTCCTCTAGCTCTTGCGCGGACGGCTTTCAAGTTGGCTGCGTACCGCCTGGGCCGCATTGAACAGAAGCTCTCTCCACGAGTCAAGCGTCATCTTAGCATGCATCAATACTTTTGGACGGAGCAGGTGTGATGTGGGGTGCTCCGCCTTCCACTCCATCTGCGCAACAGATCCCTTCCGACGCCTGCGCGACCAGGCAAACGTCAGAGCGACGACGGGACCGGAGAGCGTGAAAGCGGGCGTTCCAGCTGAAGGCAACTGCAAAATTGTGGGTTGATCGGAAGAGAATGCCGGTTTGCGAGAGGTCGAGATTTCGGGTTGGGGTTCAAACAGATGCAATTACATTATGGTTTGAGTCGATCATGCCGTGGACTCTTGTGTCCGGCTGCATGTTTCCATGTATTCTTAGAATCCAATCACCGGTAGGGTTGCCGGAGGCTTACCCAAGGGTGTGCTCAAAATTGTAGTCGGCCCTTCCTGGGGTCTATCGATAGTCTTACCGAATACCCAGCACCTCTGGACGCAGGGCAGGAGTATGAAATGAAAGATTTGCAGGATGCGTCAGCGGCCGGTGGGTTGCGCCATCCACTTGAGCCGCTGTCCGCTAGTGAGATTCGCGCAGTGATGCGTCTGATTCATGCCTCAACCGAGTTCGGTCCTCGATTTCTGTTTGAGACGATCGAGCTGAGGGAGCCACCCCAGAGTGCCTTGGAAGATTCTTCGACGGGCACGACGACGCCGCGCGAGGCGAGAGCGAGTGTCTTCCTTCCCGATGAGCCGGGGCTTTGGCGTTTGACGGTTTCGCTCAGCGATAGCGTGATCGCGGCAAAGGAGTATCTGCCGACAAAACGGCCGATGATCCAATTGGAGCAGTTCTTGCAGATTGAATCTGTCGTGCGCGCTCATCCTGAATTCATCGCCGCGTGCGCGCGACGTGATATTACCGATATGTCGATGGTTTGCGTTGACCCTTGGTCTGCGGGCAATTTTGGCGTGGAGGGGGAAGAAAATCTGCATCTCTCGCACACGTTCTCCTGGCTTCGATTGCGGGAGAACGAGAATTTTTATGCGCATCCGATTGAGGGCGTCAATGCAGTCGTAGATATCAAGGCCGGGAGGGTCATCCGAGTTGACGACTACGGCGTCGTACCGGTTCCGATGGCTGAATCCAATTATGAGGCGCAGTTTTTCGCCGCGTTTCGCGAGCCGCTGAAGCCGCTGGACATCGTGCAGCCCGAAGGAGTGAGCTTCGTCCTGCAAGGGCACGCCATGCAATGGGACAAATGGTCGCTGGTGATTGGCTTCAATGCGCGCGAGGGGCTGACTTTGCACGATATTCGCTACGACAGTCGACCGATCGTGCATCGCGCTTCGTTAGCAGAAATGGTGGTCCCGTACGGGGTGCCGGAGGGTGGACACTTCCGCAAAAATGTCTTCGACATCGGCGAATATGGACTGGGAAAGCTCACCAATTCGCTCACCCTGGGTTGCGACTGCCTGGGAACGATCGCCTATCTCGATGCTGACTTGAACACCATGACGGGAGAGATCTTTCACATCGAGAAGGCTATATGCATTCACGAAGAAGACAACGGAATTCTTTGGAAGCATTGGGATTTTCGCACCAACCGGACGGAGGTTCGTCGGGGACGCAAGCTGGTGATCTCGTCCATCGCAACAGTAGGCAATTACGAATATGCCTCCTACTGGTACTTCACCCAGGATGGCATGATCGAGTTCGAGATGAAAGCAACAGGGATTATCAACACAGCCGCCTGCGAGCCTGGCCGGCCTTCAAAATACGGAGCCGAAGTTGCGCCGGGATTACAGGGGCATATTCATCAGCATGCCTTCTGCGCGCGATTGGAAATGTCGGTGGATGGGCCGGCCAATTCCATTGTCGAATGCAACACGTATGCCGAGGAGGACGAGGCCAAGAATCCATACGGCAACGCGTATTACCAGACGGAGACAGTTTTCAAATCGGAGCTGGAAGCCTGCCGCAGCGCGAACCCCGCAACCCAGCGCTTCTGGAAGGTGATCAATCCAAACAAGACGAATCATGTCGGCAAGCCGGTCGGCTACAAGCTGTATCCAACCAACGGCATTACGTCATTCCTAAAGCCTGAGTCGCCTTCCGGCAGACGCTCCGGTTTCACTGAAAATCATCTGTGGGTCACGCCATTCGATCCGGAAGAGCGTTACCCCGCGGGTGAATACATGAATCATTCGGACGGCCGGGGCGGCGTAAAGGATTTCGTCCAAGCCAATCGAAGTCTTGAAAATACAACCCTGGTCCTGTGGCATGTCTTCGGCCTGCATCATCTGCCGCGGACCGAAGATTTTCCGGTGCAGCCCTGCATCACGACTGGCTTTCAACTCATGCCCAGCGGATTTTTCGATCGCAATCCCGCCATCGATGTGGCGCCTTCGGTGAATCAAGCAAGCAAGCTGGCCAATGGCAAAAGCTGTTGCGGGAGCTGAGCGCCAAGAGTCAGTGGGATTCCGTAAACGCCGCGCCTTTGTCGGGTCCCTTGGGCTTGCCGAGTCATCGTGGTTGGCGAGTCGGGTGTGCCGTCTAGCTTCCTGGTCCCATACCTCATTCTTAAAACTCTCTTAGGTTCGCTCCGCAACGAGCTACCAGGCCGTCCTCATGCGAGCGCCTACGCCGACCAGCGTGGCGTGCGGGAACCTGCGCTCCGCAGCCGCTGATGGAACTCAAGTACGATGAAAAAATTCCGATGAGGATAGGGATGGAGTTTGAACGGGCTGGCAAGACGGGTGCCTGCCGGCGGTCGACGCGGGCTGAAGCGTCGATGGGAAGAGAAAATATGAACAACTTGGATCAGAGACTGGGCAGGATTCGCAACCGATTGGTCTCGGAAGGCATAGTCCGACTTTTGCTGGCATCGGTCCTCTGGAGAACACTGTGTCTTGTCCTCTTGCATGGAACCGCACCCGGTCCGACCCGGGTTGGCGTCCTGGTGCTCGCCCTGGTCGTTTTACCCGATCTCATTTACAAAACAATCGCATATAAATCCGGGCGGCGTGCCGTGCGGGATATGTGGGCTTTCGGCAAGCAGAGCCTGGATGAGGTATCGCGGATGTTGGCGGCTTCGACGGCGGTCAAGACCGACATGAAAGATGCCAAGCCGTGCCTCGACGTTCTTCATGAGCAAATCGGCGGGGCGCTTTCGGATTCTGAGCGCGCGGTGGTCTCGGTCATTGAGCAGATCACACTTCTCAACGGGAAAGCTTTGCAGCAGCGGGAGCGCATCTCAGCCTCCATTCAGAGCGGCAAAGACTTGACCGAGAGCACGCACCAGCGTGTCGAGGCGAATCAACGAATCATCCACGACATTGAGCAGCGGCTCGAGGATCAAATGCACGACCTCCGGATTACGGTCGAACGGACCCAGGCAGTGGGCACGGAAGTTCTCGGGTTAACTCCCCTGATTCGCGTGATTACTTCGATTGCCCAGCAGACGCAATTGCTGGCCCTCAACGCGGAGATCGAAGCGGCGCGCGCCGGAGCGGCGGGACGGGGATTTCTGGTGGTGGCCAATGAAGTAAGAAAGCTGTCGCAGCAATCTGACATCGCCGCCTCCGACATCGCCCAGAAAATCCATGCGACCTCCGCAAAGGTCCATCGCGAGATGGAGCAAGCCGAGGCTTCGCTGCGGCGATACGATTCCTCCGAGGAGGTCGTGCGCCTTGTCCAGGAGTTATCCGCGATGCAGAAGAGTTTTGCGGAAAACGGCGAGTTACTGCTCGAAGTCATCCACGAGGTGGATATGAACTACATCGAGAGCGTGGAAAGGCTATCTCAGGTTTTGGGACAAATCCAGTTTCATGATGTGATGAAACAGCGCCTGGAGCATGTGCAGCGGACGCTGGTTCAGGTGCGGGACCATCTGGCTCAGTTGGGCGAAGACTCGGAGCAATCTGGATGGGATCGGCTTTTTACAACGAATTTCGCGGAGATTCTCCATCGGCAAGTGGAAGGCCATCGTATGGCCAGCCAGACGGCGACTCACAATGCAGTCACCGGAGCGGGACCCACGCAAGCCAAAGACCGGCCCGACATCGAACTCTTTTAGAGCTTGCGCGGTTAATAATTTCGGATTCATGCGCGTGCAACAAGCGAGGCTATCCGGTAGATTCAGCGCCCCGTGCAGAAAACTATACCCCAGCCCTAGAGTTCTGCTCAACTCAGCCGATGAAACTTACGTTCGCGAAAATCGATAGCATGAAAGGAGCCAACCGATGGCCTTCATCCTGGAAGAGGACGGGACGTTGAGCCGCCTGCGGCTTGAGGGCGCGATCAATATCTCCTCGGCTGCCGAGCTGAAAACGATGCTTGTTGAGGCGCTGTCCAAGGGCAACGAGTTGCGGCTCTCGCTGGACCAAGCCACCGAACTCGACGTGTCCATTCTGCAATTGCTGTGGTGCGCCGACCGGCAGTGGCGGCAATGCGGCAAGACCTTTGTCCTGCTCGGTCCGCCGCCGGACGAGGTGGCGGCGGTCATCGCCGACGCTGGCATGGAACGACTGCATGTTTCGTCGCCGGTCGGCGTGGTGTGTGAGGTGTAGGGTTGCCAAATGCCGCCAGCATCGAAACCTTCCGGCAGAGCTTTCGCGAGGAGGCTCGGGAGATCGTCGTTGAGCTCGAAGCGACGCTGTTGGAACTGCACAAGAGCCCTGCCGACGCGGAGCTGGTCGGCAAAGCCTTTCGCGGCCTCCATACCATCAAAGGCTCTGGCGCCATGTTTGGCTTCGACGCCCTGGCCGCGTTCACGCATGAGCTTGAAAATGCCTTCGATTCGGTGCGCGATGGAAGTCTTGAAGTTACTCCTCAGCTGATCGATTTGACGTTGGCTGCGCTCGATCAGATCCGGCTGATGATTGAGGAAGGTGAAGGCGTTTCCGGGTCCATTCCCGATAGACGCGCTCAGATTTTGGCGAGCGTTCAGTCGCTGGCCGGCGACCAGCTGGAGCGGCTGGCTGGCGTGCCGGCAGATGAGCCAGTCCGTGCGACGGCGTCGATCGAGAGCGAGGCGCAGGAGCTGCGCCCGTGGCGGATTCGATTTGCGCCAGGGCCGGATCTGATGCGCGACGGCACCAACCCCCTGCTGCTGTTGAACGAACTGCGCCAGCTCGGAGCCGCGCAGATTCACGCCGACTTTGCTGCCGTTCCTCCGCTGGAAGAGATGGACCCGGAGCGATGCTATATCCGCTGG